>MAAC01017620.1_pt1 | contig 16607 bp, 16 predicted proteins | sample 1115981 | NCBI WGS metagenome assembly MAAC01 (sample SAMN04961126, study PRJNA320927) | seawater metagenome | isolation source: sample BD02T64 sea water enriched with oil for 64 days | place: USA:Gulf of Mexico | collected 2013-07-27 | reverse complement strand
TGTTTTAGGATAAATAGATCCCAATTTAAACAAAGTATTTTTCATAAAGCTATTCAAAGAATGGTTAGCACTAAACCTGTTTATCATAAAAATATAAAACAGATACTAAGTGTATAACTCAATAAAATTATTTGATAAATGAAAAAACCACAAGGTTAATATTTAAGATTTCTCATCATTTTTTCCTAAAATAGATGGTGACTGGAACCCCGGTAAAATCAAACTCAGATCGCAGCTTATTCTCAATAAAACGTTTATAAGGTTCTTTAATGTACTGCGGAAGATTGCAGAAAAATGCAAAACAAGGGTGTGGTGTTGGCAACTGCGTGCAGAACTTCACCTTAACATACTTTCCTTTATTAGCAGGTGGTGGATAGGCTTCAATAATAGGTAACATCGTTTCGTTAAGGACACTAGTTTTAATTTTCTTGCTTCGGTTTTGATAAACCTCAACCGCAGTTTCTATGGCTTTATAAATACGTTGCTTTTCCAGCACCGAAATAAATACAATAGGCACATCTGTAAAAGGTTCACATTGTTTACGGATGTACTTTTCGAAATCTTTCACAGTCTGATTGTCCTTTTCAACCAAATCCCATTTATTGGCTAAAATCACAACACCCTTATTATTGCGATGTGCCAACCAAAAAATATTCTGTACTTGTCCATCGAATCCACGAGTTGCATCAAACACTAAAATCATGACATCACAATGCTCAATAGCACGAACGGATCTCATTACCGAGTAAAATTCTAAATCTTCCTTTACCTTACTTTTTTTACGGATACCAGCGGTATCTACTAAGTTAAACTCGAATCCAAAACGGTTATATTTGGTATCTATACTATCACGAGTTGTCCCAGCAATGTCCGTTACAATATATCTGTCTTCTCCAATAAGTGTATTAATAAACGAGGATTTTCCAGCATTAGGACGTCCCACTACGGCAAAACGAGGCAATTCTTCCTCTTCCTTTTCTTCTTGTTCTGGTAGTAACGCTACTAAAGCATCTAATAGGTCTCCTGTCCCACTTCCGTTGATACTAGATAAGTTGTAATACTTTTCAAACCCTAGGTTAAAAAACACAAAAGCATCATTGGTTCGAGCAGCGCTATCCACTTTATTTACAGCAAGTAACACAGGTTTCTTTGATTTCCTCAAGATCTTTGCAACATCTTCGTCCATTCCAGTGATACCACTTTCTACCTCTACCATAAAAATAATTGCATCGGCTTCATCAATTGCTAATTCCACTTGTTTATCAATTTCAGCTTCAAAAACATCATCACTACCTACAACATATCCTCCAGTATCTATTACCGAAAACTCTTTCCCATTCCAGTCACTCTTTCCATAATGACGATCTCGAGTCACTCCACTTACTGCATCCACAATAGCTTCTCTGCGCTCTATCAATCTATTGAAAAGCGTTGATTTACCTACATTGGGTCTCCCTACGATCGCTACGATGCTCATACTCTTTGAATTTGGGTGCAAAAGTACTTCTTTTTTATAGAAAGCTGACAGATGTCAGTTTTAGTTTCATTAAAAACAAATAATTTAATCGTCTCAGAATGAATTCTATGGAAATTTCAAATGAAATTGTACTCAGGCCTCGATTCAAGTTAGCATTAAAACAATCTAACGAAGCTGTATTGAAGTCTTTTGAAGCCACAAAGAAAAACCAAATTGACTTCCTCGTTAGCCGAGTAGACAACCACGCCTATATTAGGATACCAAAACAGCAGCAACACTTTTGGTCACCACAGCTACATTTAGAAATTACTCAACAAGATAAAAATCATAGCTCCCTCCATGGTTTTTTTGGTCCTAATCCTAGAGTTTGGACCTTGTTCATATTTTTACATTTTGCAATTGCAATTCTGTTTATTACCCTTGGAATTTCGATATATACCAATTATTCCCTGGATAAACCATTCAGCCTTCAAATCGCTAGTATGTTCTTTCTCATTATTTGTTGGATTGGATTATATATGGGAGCTAGAATAGGCAAAGCAACCGGGGAAAAACAAATGTGGAAATTGTATCAATTTATGAAATGCACACTTAAATTATAGTTAATTCACTACTTCTGATTGTAACCAAACCTTCGCAATTGTCTAGAGTCATTACGCCAGTTCTTATTAACCTTTACATAAAGTTCTATATGAATTTGTTTTCCGAAGAATTTTTCTAAATCTTTTCGCGCTTCAATACCAACCCATTTAATGGCTTGCCCTTTATGTCCAATTATGATTCCTTTTTGTGTTTCGCGCTCCACCATAATAACAGATCGTATGCGAATGATATCCTCGTCCTCAACAAACTCCTCTGTATCAATCTCAACAGCGTAAGGAATCTCTTTTTTGTATTGTAGTAATATCTTCTCACGAATTGCTTCGTTCACAAAAAATCGCTCAGGTTTATCTGTCAATTGATCCTTAGGGTAAAATGGTGGGGATACGGGAAGAAGCTCTATTATTCGTTTGAAAACTTCTGTTACGCCAAAGTTCTGCAACGCAGAAATTGCAAAAACCTCTGCATTTGGAACCTTGGTTTGCCACAATTCCAATGCTTCAGAAAGCAATTCTTCATTACCAGTATCTATCTTATTTATAAGAAGTAAAACCGGAATTTTAGCATTCGTGATTTTAGCAAAAAATGCCTCATCCTTTAGCTCTTTTTCCCCAAGCTCTACCAAATACAAAAGGACATCGGCATCTTCGAAGGCCGACTTCACAAAGTCCATCATACTTTCCTGCAACTGGTACGCGGGTTTAATAATTCCAGGGGTATCACTTAAAACTACCTGAAAATCATCACCGTTTACGATTCCAAGAATTCTATGACGTGTAGTTTGAGCCTTGGAAGTAATAATAGACAAACGCTCGCCTACAAAAGCATTCATAAGGGTACTTTTCCCCACGTTTGGATTTCCAATAATGTTTACAAAACCGGCCTTGTGTTCTTGCATTCTAGTGTTTTAACTGTCTTGCAAAAGTACAGTTAATTTAACTTCTTAAGCAGTTTTTGTGCTTTCTTATAGACTTCGGCCTCCTGTGGAATTATTTCTAATAACGCGCTACAGCCAGCTACGTCTTCTTGTTTCAATTTACTTAGGGCATGACGCCAAACGGTCTCATACCTATAGACCGAATTAGCTTCCGAAATCCTTCCGAAAACAGCATCCGCTTCATCAAAGAAATCAAGTTCTACTAGGGAAATTGCATGATACAATTGGTATTCAATATTTTCTGAATACACATCTGTTAAATTATCAAAATACAACTCAGCATTTTTAAAATCTCTTACGTTAAATGCAGTTTCGGCTTTTTGAATTAATTCATCTTGATCACCGCGAAGCGTTAAACTAACTGTATCGTATTGATTATAATCACCGAATGAAGGTGTAGAAAATTGCTGAAAAATCGTTACTCCAATCAATAATAAGACACTAGCTGCAATCGCATATTGCCAGGCCTTAAATCGGACTACTTTTGTTTCGATTTTAGTTTCGGTTTTTCTAGTACCGAAATGCTTTTCAGAAATATTCTTCAAATTCTCTTTGAAATCATTCCTAGCGCTTTCGTTTTTATATTTATTTTCTAAAAATGAAGAAAACTCTTTGTAAGTTTCAAACGACTCTTGAAATTCTTTATCATTTTGTAACTGAAGCTCAAACGCATTTGTCTCTTCTTGGGTTAGCTCTTCGAAAAGGTAGGCTTCAAACTGGATGTAATTTTGCTCTTCCATTAGTACAGGGATTTAATTTTTGCAAACTGTGGCGACTCTTGCGCCATTTTTGTTAATTGACCAATACATAATGATTTCTTCTTCCGAGCGTAGGCATATGATACACCTAAGGCTTTGGCGACTTCCTCCATCGATTTTATTTGAAATGTCTTTGCTAGCAGCTCTTTACAAGCCTTTCCTAGTTGGGTAAAAATTTCGTCGAATAAAGTTTGTTTTTCGTCAAAGATCTCAGTTTCAAAAACCATTTCTTGTACGGGTTCACTAGTAGATACAGTTTCCTCATTAATTGTTACCTTTTTATTAGAAGATTTTTTTAATTCGTTTAACCACCTTCGTTTACAAAGCAGAAAAAAGTAGGCATCAAAAGGGCACGTAAGCTGAAACCCTTTATCCTTTGCTTGATTAAATATAGTTACAAGAACTTCCTGAACCACATCTTGAGCGCGATCAGAATCGCCACTATTCTGGCGAATGTAGTTTATAACCTTTGGCACAAACTTATCGTATATCGCCTGTACTATAAATGAATTGTTTTGTGCAAGACCATCAATATACTTCTGATCCGCGTGTACTTTTTTATCCCCCATGGAAGCCAAATTTCCCTACTAAAGTAAAAAAAAATAAGTCGTGGGGGTAACAAAAATTAAGATGTCTTGATATAAGGATGAAGCAGCAAAAAAAAGCTTCGGAATTTAGAAAAAATTAAAAATTAATAAAACTTAGAAATTATGAAATCAGTAAAACAAATTTTAGGACTTATGTTGGTGGCCGGAGTGGCATTGACAAGTTGTTCAAAAGACCCAGTATTAGACGTTGTTCAATCAGATCCACAATTTGAAGGACCAACCGCTCAAGAATTTAAGGATATAAGAGACGAAGCTTTACAAGATCTAGTACAAACTGCACAATTCAATGCAGAAGACGGTATTGTTTTTACCTCGAGCAAAGGTACTGTATTATCAATATCTCCAGGTTGTTTACAACTAAATGGAAGTTCAGCAACAGGAGCTGCAGAACTAACATTTGTAGAAGCATACGACAAGGCGGATATGCTTACTGCTAATAAAGCCACTATGGGTGTAATGCCCAGCAATGATCTGGGAATTTTAGTTTCAGGTGGGGAATTCTATATAAATGTAAAACAAAATGGTTCTCAACTTGACCCGGGATGTGGACTTTCATTAGTTATTCCAGCCGGTCTAACCGGCGGTGTTGATCCAGATATGAAATTATGGGATGGCGATATGGCTGCGGATGGTACAGTTGTTTGGGAAGAAGATGAAGGAGGAGCCAATGGACAAGACAATGGAGTGTTTGGTGATGGAAACGAGTACTACGCTTATTTTGACGAATTTGGATGGACAAACGTAGATCGTTTCTACAACGATCCAAGACCAAAAACAACGCTTCAAGTAAAAATTCCAGATGGATACGATGACGCAAATTCAGCAGTATACTTGTCATATGATGGTGAGCCTAACGCTTTAGCTCAATTGGACACCTTCGACCATACAACTAGTATTTTCTCAGAGCACTATGGACAAATTCCTATCGGACTTGAAATGCACGTAATCTTTGTTACAGAAGACGATGGAGAATGGAAATGGGGAATCAAAGGAGTGACTGTAGCCGCAAATGATTTATATGTCTTCACCGAATCTGATTTGGTAACTGGAACAAAAGCACAACTAGTAGCGGCAATCCAAGCATTGCCATAAAAAGAAGATCGGCTACTCTCACCACCCAGCCGATCGATTGAGGGGAGTGTTTGAAGACCTTGCAGATATATTTCTGCAGGGTTTTCTCTCTAAAATTAATTGCTTCAAGAAAAAATTCATAAATTTAAATCAGAAGTAACGTCCCCAATAGTTATAAATAGCATTAAAACGTAAAAACAACTTAGGTTAAATAAACAAACTATGGGATACTTTAAATCTATTTTAGGATTGGCAATTATATCCACTTTTGCCATATCATCTTGTAGTAGCGACTGCACAGACCATATTGAAGCCACTACTGTAACACCCTTTGAAACGCCAACGCAACAAGAATTTGAACAATTACAACAAAATGTACTAAACGACAAAATTGAATCGATTCAACTCGATATTAGTAAGGGACTTAATTATACTTCTCCATCTGGGGTTACGGTATTTCTTGCGCCGACCTGTCTTAATATTGCAGGACTTCCAGTTACTGGCATTGTTGATTTTGAGTTTACCGAAATTTTCAATAGAGGCGATATGCTTACTTCTAATATTACAACGGTTGGAACTAAACCATCTGGTGAACAAGAATATTTAATCTCAGGCGGCGCATTTTTTATTTCTGCAACACAAAATGGCCAAACCATAAACATGACCTGCCCTGGTTTTATTGGGGTTCCATCATTGCCCACTGGAGGAATCGATCAAGAAATGCGTCCGTTTTCAGGTTCCATTGGAGTTGATGGAAATATTAATTGGACTATCATAGATGGTGAAATAGAAATTGATCTGGATGATTATTTTGGTCATTTCCCTGACTTTGGTTGGTTTAATGTTGATCGATTTGCAAATGATTCTAGACCCACTACTCAGTTGCAGATTGCAATTCCTCAGGAGTTTAATACAGAAAACACAAGAGTGTATATCGCCTTAGAAGGTGAGCCTAATTCGCTATCCTATGTCTATGGAGCGTTTCCAATTGGCTTGGAGGCTCATATCATTTTTATTTCAGAAGAGAATGGCAATTTTAGATATGCGATCAAATCACTTACAATTCAGGAAAATCAAGTGGTAGCATTCGCGCGTCAACAAACAGATATTGCTACGGCTTCAGAATTAAAATCAATTGTTAATGCACTACCTTAAACTAAAGGAATGAAAACAATATCTATAAAATTAGCAATTAAAAACATCCTTATGTTTTCTTGCCTGTTGGTTGTAATTATTTCTTCAGCACAGGTAAAAAACGACACTTTACAACGTACAGCAACTATTGGAATTGATGTAAATGGAAACTTAATTTCTGTACGACCCGAAACACCACCACTTCAACAAATCGCAGGAGCACCTACCGCATTTTATACTTACTATTGGGAATTTGATGATGGCAGCTACAGCATGGAAAAGGAACCAAAGCATACCTATAAAAATAAAGGGGAATACGATGTGAAATTATGGGCAACAAATCATTACGATACCGGTAAACCTCCCACTACACGACCTAAGAAAGTCGCCGTAAATAATATCACCGAAGACTTCAACGATGAAACATCCATGAATACCGATTTGGACCTGCGTATTAATAGAGATCCAATTCCAGACGAAGAAATGGTGGTTGTTATGAGTTATAAGAATACCAAATCTTATGTTACAGGTGGAAAACTGTTTCTTTATTTTAATGAAAAACAATTTCGGGCCGATAATTTTGAGCTCTCCGACACACGAACCTACCACGGAGAGCGAAAAATACAAGATGGATTTGCGCTTAATACTATACTCAACACAGGGGATGACACCTATTATGCTTCAGCTAAAAATGAACTTATTAAAATAAGAACCAAGGCAATCGATACTGTAGAAAGAAACAATTTACCATTGACCTTGGAAGAATCAAAAGCATATTATAAGAATTCTGAGCAGTTTGAATTTGATAGTATGGAGCCCAATGAAGAGCGGAATATCTTTTTTACGCTAAAAACCACTCCCGAAATGCTCAAGGACACCAGTGCAATAATTACAGTTAGGAGCATTTATGTTCCAGACAATAATAGCGGGAATCATAAGGTAAAGGATTTGGAAATGGAAATTGTAACCTCCCACGATCCCAACAAAATGTCATCCAACGCTTCCTTACTCAATTATCGTTTTGTACGTTTTAAAACATTCAAGTTTAAAATTAAATTTCAGAATAATGGTGAGGGTCCTGCCCGAACCATTCGTTTGGAAACGGACATCCCTGAGATGTTTGACAAACAAACGATTGAAGTTGTTGACCAATATCCAGCTTGTCCAATTTGCCCTGAAAATCAGGTGGTTGCCTATAGTTGTCTAGATACCACATTCACCGAAAAACAAGCTATTTTCACCTATAAGAACATTTATTTACCAGGAAGCCAGCAGAAAAATGTAAAGGAATATGATTCCACAAAGGGTTTCGTAAAATACCGAATAAAACTCAAAAAAGACTTTCATAAAAAGAAAACCAAAAGTAGAACTGCAATAATTTTTGATAAGAACGAACCAATCATAACCAACTACGCAACGACCCGCTTTATGCCAGGGATTTCACTCGGTGCCAAGGCGGGGTATAGCATTACACCGGGTCTAGACAAGTCCAAGGAATATTTTGCGGGTGTTACTATCTCACCATTTAAATCGTATCGAGGTTATTTACAAGCGGAACTATTTGCCTCATTTGGATCCTATGAAGAATCCAAAAATTTCACAGAACAGACCGTCGTTGGTGATTTTATTAACTCTTATGATATCTCTGAAAATTCAGAAATCAAAACATTCACTGGCTATTTGGTACCTGTTTCCTATAGATATAACCTCAACAATTATTTGGCAATTGGTGGAGGGGCACAGTTACGACTAAATGTTTCTCAAAAAACAACAACCGAGTCAGCTGGAGAATATTCTTTAATTATTCCATCTGAAGGAACAACGATCCGTGATGAAACTCAGGATACCTTTGTAAAAACAGAATCCGATTGCGATTGTTATACCATGAACACTGGCGTCTTTGTTGGCTTTAATGTGGGTGCCGCAAGGATAGGGCCAAGTGTTGGGGCACGTTATATCTATTATTTTGGCGAAGAAAACCAACAGATTCAGTTTTATGGTATTTGGAAGTTTTAAAAGGGTTTTAGTGCGCGCTCCTTCTATATTTAATATAGTACTTCTTTTATTTTTGGCATTGGTTTCCAATGCAACATTTTCACAGGAACTTGAAGAGACAATTTACACCTCTTTAGAATCTTTTGTTGCAAATCCTTCTTTGGATAAACTGCAAGAACTTCAAATAAAAGAAACCTCTTATGCAATTAAAGTCGCTTCTCACGATGAGCAACTCGCGCTTCTATCCTTACAATGTAATTTAGGCTATTATTTTAATCGATTCGAAAAAACGCTAGAGGCTATTGGATATTACGAATCCGCTTGGAGAACGTATGAGTTGAACCAATTAAACTCTTACGACATAAGTGAGTTTTGCCTAAAACCCTTGGGCAACTTATATACCAAAACTGGGGCTTTTACAAATGCCGAGAACACTATCAAACAGTATATTTTCTATGCTGAACAGGAAAATAATCAAACACAAAAAGTTAGTGGAATATTGAACCTATCGGTAGTTTACAACAATACAGGTAACCAAAAAACGGCGATCTCGCTCTTAAAAAATGCACTACAAACACCCAGTATATCTTCTAAACAAAAAACAGCTTTAGAAAACAATCTTGTGTCAAACCTATTTGCAATTGGCGATTTTGAAGAAGCTCAAGAATTGATTGATAAGGTAATCGCTAGCGGACGAAATATATCGGTGAATGTTTATAAAAACGCAGCTCAGTTGGCACTTCAGAAAAAAGAATATGAGAAGGCATTATCATATTTTCATCTTGCGGAAAAAGCACTTTTTAGATCAGAAAACTTTTCGGCAAGAGATCTCGCCAAATTGTATGAAGAAAAATCACAGCTTTATCTTATTCAGAAAAAAAACAGTGAAGCCGAAGCTAGTTTAAAAGCTGCCTTACAAGTATTATTACCATATCTCAAGGAAGGCCAGGCTCCTCAAGAAAGTGAGTTATATCCAGAAAATACGCTTGCTGCGATTTTCGATGGGTTGGCACTATTGCAAAGTAATGATGAAAACGCTCTGACATATTACGACCTTAGTTTTTATGTTTCAGATTTACTCGCCTCCCACCTCAACGCTCAAGAAGCAAAGACACTACATCAACTTGATGACCGCAAACGAAGCGAAAAATGTGTAGCATTGTTGCAATCGATGTTTTTGAAAACTCAAGAGGTAAATTATCTTGAACGTGCTTTTAATTATGCCGAGCGTAGTAAGGCGGTGGTTCTTGCTGAAATGCATACCAAGCAATCAGTTTTAGCTTCAAACCCGAATGATCAAGACTTGATAAAAGAAAAAGAGCTTAGTAGGAAACAAGAAACGCTAATTAACGAGCTTGTACGCGCTCAACTATCGAATACCAACCTAGTTGATCAAAATCGTATCACAGAAGCCTTGAATGGTCTTAATTTAGAAATGAAAGCGGTAAAAAATAAAATTTTAGAAAAGTCCCCAGCGACAAAGAATACAATTGTGAGTTTGCAAGAAATACAAACGAAATTAGCAGAAGACAAGGCCTTGATGTTGTATTTTTTCTTCGGAAATGAGTCGCTTTATCATTTTAATATTTCTGAAAATGAAATACGTTTGGTTGAAAAACCACGCTCCGAAAAGTTTATGAAATCTATTTCAGATTTTATTGGTTTTTTTGACAATGCCTCATTAATAAACAACGATATTTCAAACTTCACTGCAGCTTCCGCTGCACTTTTTGATGAATTGGAACTTTCAAAATATTCAAAGAGACAAAACTTGGTAATTGTTCCCGATGGATTACTAAACTTTATTCCTTTTGAAGCATTGTTAACCAAGGAAACTTCAACTTTACAGTTTTCAGAGATGCCATTTTTGGTCAAGTCGCATTCGTTAGTTTACAACACCACAGCGAGTTTTTACGCTGCTTCTTCAGTTAATGAAAATGAAAACGAACTTTTGGGTGTATTCCCTGTATTTGAGGGAACTACCAAAGAACTGCGTTATTCAATAAATGAAGCCGAAGCCATACAGGATGAAATATCGTCTTCTATTCTTTTCAAAAAAGAAGCTACAAAAGCTAAGTTTTTAGCAGAAGCGCACAATTATAATATACTACACCTTTCTACACATGCTAGTGGTGGTGATTTTACATTTCCAGCACATATTGAATTTATAGATGACGTGATGCTTTTACATGAATTATATTCTTTAGACCTCAACCCAAAATTGGTGGTCCTGAGTGCTTGCGAAACAGGCATTGGAAAATTACAAAAAGGCGAAGGTGCTATGAGTGTGGCCAGAGGCTTCCAATATGCTGGCGCTAAGAACTTGTTGTTTTCGCTTTGGAAAGTGAATGATCTTTCCACTTCTCAACTCATGGCTTCGTTCTATGAAGGCTTCGGAAAAACGGAATTTGCATTTGAAGCTAATCACCAATCCAAGATTGAATATTTAAACAATGATAAGATAAACAACAGTAAAAAATCACCCTATTATTGGAGCAGTTTTGTGTATTACGGAGAACTTTCAGAAGTAAAAAATGGATTCAATTGGTATCTTCTAATTCTTATACTTCCATTACTACTCTTGCTTTACTGGCGCTTCAGGAAAAGAAACTAAACCTTAAGTTTCTTCACAAGTTTTGAAACTGTTAATCCTTGTACTAGGATTGAAAATACAACCACGATATAGGTAATCACCAAAAACAAATCACGATGCATGACTTCAGTAAGACCAAGCGCCAGAGCAATCGAAATTCCTCCTCTTAATCCTCCCCACGTCATAATTAAGTTAGTGTTAGGTACAAAATTTAATTTCTTTTTAAAGAAATTAATAGGTAAAAGCAGCGACGTAAATCGGCATAGTAGAATTATTGGAATTGCTAACAATCCAGCAAGGATATAGTTTCCTTCGAAAGTTAGTACAAGCATTTCCATACCAATAAGCACGAATAGTATGGTATTTAATAAGATGTCGATAAGCTCCCAGAATTTGTCCACATAGCTTTCTGTAATTTCAGACATTGCTGAGTCTCTAACGGTATCCATACCCACCATCAGTCCTGCTGTTACCATTGCCAAGGGAGCCGAAAGATGAAAATACTGCGCAACCGCGGTTCCCACCATCACAGCTGCCAGTGTGATAATTACTTCAATATCATAATCATCAATCGATCTCATTAAACGGAAAGTTACCCAACCTAATAAAAGGCCAAGAGCAATTCCTCCAATAACTTCCTGTCCAAACAAGATCGCAACGTCTACTGCTGCCACATTTTCGGAACCTAAGGATGCAATTTGATAAATTGTTAGAAACACAACTACTCCCACTCCATCGTTAAAAAGCGATTCACCTACGATTTTTGTTTCTAATTTTTTTGGCACTCCTGCTTGTTTTAGAATTCCCAACACCGCGATGGGATCGGTAGGTGAAATCAGCGCTCCAAAAAGAAGACAATAAATATAGGCGACGTCCAGACCAAAAAGCATTAGTACATAATACATCACGGTTCCTACCAAAAAGGTCGAGGTTAAAACTCCAAGTGTGGAAAAGGCAAGCACGGGTCCTCGCTGAACTTTAAGCTGTTCAAAGTTGGTGTGCAATGCTCCTGCGAATAATAAAAAACTAAGCATTACATCTAGTAAAACTGTTTTGAAATCAATATGTGTAATTATATATTTTTCGGCATTTAACAAGGTGGAATCAAAATAGCTTAACCCCAATACTGCAAATGTAAATACAATTGTAATCAACATTAAACCAATGGTATTGGGTAGTTTTAAAAAGCGAACGTTGATGTATCCAAATATTGCTGAAAGTGCTACGAGAACTGTGGTAATTAAAAAGTAGTCCATTTATGATGGTATTTATAGGGCTAAGGTACTAAAATGGTACGTGTATTTGTTAGATAAAATCCTTGTTCCTACTTCGATCGTATATAACAATACTTCCGGCCACTGCGACATTCAAACTAAATTCTGAAGGAAACTGCACCAGAAAATGTGCCTTTTCCTGAGCCTCTTTGGTGAGACCACTATCTTCTGCCCCTAACAAATAGACACAACGTTTAGGGTGTTTAAAATCCTCAAGGTTCTTAGCCGATTCCGTCTTCTCCACACCAACGATTCTAACACCCTTGGGTAGGTTTTTAAAAAAATTTTCGAAGTTTTTATAATGATAATACGGCATAGATTTTACCGCATTGTGAGTGTCGCTAGCCTGTGCAGCGTATCGTTTACCAATGGTAAAAATAAAGCTTGCACCCATATTCTGGGCAGTTCGCCATAAGACACCTAAATTCTCTGGTGTTTTGCCATTCTGTATTCCTATTCCGAAGAAATTAGTAGTAAAATTATTGGGTCGCATACTTGATTAATTATGATTCCAGTTCTTCGGGTCATCACTATCGCCAGGTGAAAGACCAATGACATCGCCTTCGGTTGAAACGCCCAACCCAACAACCATTCTATTTACATAGCTAAAATAACACGTCACTTGATTAATCTCAAGAATTTCTCCTTCAGAAAAGCCTTGATATTTCAATTCTTCGATGTCATCTTTTGTAATACTAGTGTGATCCAGGGTAAGTTTTTTTGCGTGTAAAATTCCGAGGAGATAATGGTCTTCAAAGAACACTTCTAAAGTATCTTCTTTTACACATTCAAAGAAAAACGCCGCCCTTTTTTCATTATTAATCAATCTTGCAAAACCTGCAAAGTGATGAGCAACACAATAGTCACATCTATTTAAATAGCTAACATACACACCGATTGATTCAAGATACCATTTGGGTAAGGTATTGTTAGAATTATGAAGGACACTTTTGTAAAGCGTCATATGACCTGTAAGTGTGTGTGGTCGTAAACTATGTATTTTTAATACGTTATCTACTTTATCATTTGGGCCTTTTACGCGATCGTACATTCGTTTTAATGCGGAATCCGCTTCGGAATAATCTATAGTTTTTATCCAACTCATGGTACTCTTTATTTCTGAAGGATAAAGGTACGGAAGATAAAAAGATGTGCCTAGTAGAACATTTTGTTAACCAAGTTAAACTCAATCTCCTTAAAACTAGAAACAACTGTATCCGCCTTAGAATAATCTTGATTTTTAGAGTTGTGACTATTATATCCAACACAAAAAATATTTGCGGCTTTGGCAGCGGCAATTCCATTAGTGGAATCTTCTATAACAATACAGTGTTGGGTCGCATGTCCCGATGCTTCAGAGGCTTTTAAGAAAATTTCTGGATGTGGCTTGGACTCTTTTAAATCCGCTCCACTTAGTTTAGCGACAAAATATTGATCCAAATCGAACCTCTTGAAAATCCGATTTATGTTGGGCATGGAAGCGGAAGAAGCCAACACCAAGGTTAGTCCGTTGTTGTGATAGTCTTTTATAAGGTCTAACACTCCATCCAATAATGCCAAAGACGTGTCATTTTCGAATAAGTATTTAAAATGTTTCCGTTTTATAGATACAAGCGTTTCTGGCACTTCCGAAAGCTCAAAGTGATCGCACAACTGTTTACAAATATTTAAGGTGGACTGCCCAGTAAAGGTTTCGTACATCTTCTCTGTTACTGGAATATTGACATCTGAAAACATTTGATAATACGCTTTTTTGTGAAGGGGTTCTGTATCTACAATCACCCCATCCATATCAAACAAAATAGCCTTTAGCATTCTTATTTTTTTGCGAAGATACTACTTGTTAAAATCTTGAATAGAAATCGAACATAAAAAAACCGCTTGATTTCTCAAGAGGTTTCCTTAGTAGTGGGAATTGGATTCGTTTTCCTTTGCTCATACAACGAAAAATGGGCCAGAAAAAACTAGCCTTGAAGACAACAAAATTGTCACTTTCAACAAGCCTTTATCAGTCCACTTTTATTTGAAGATTTACATTTAACAAATTCATCATATAGATAGCCTATAGCCATCACAGAATCTGAGTAATTTAAAAGCAAGCAACATGAGTCGCCCAACAATTTGTGCGCTATAGGGTAAATTCTTAATTTTTTTAAGTGAGAAATTGCCATGGCAATTTCTCTTTTTTTTATCCATTTCAGAGTTTGTGATGTGGATCAATGAGATTTTAGGGTAGATAACATAAAAATCGTCAGTATGAGTGTCATTTTTAGAGACCGTCTTTATTTTCTCATATTCCTCTTTCATAAAGGTTAAACATTCATTTGAAGCTACAAAATATTTTCTATCATCAATCCTATAACGCAAGACTTTATTCTAAAAAACAAATGTCCATTTTTTCTGACCTTCTTAAAAATTTTCTTTGAGACTCCTTGATTCCTTTTAACCCCAATGATAGTACATGAGTTGTTCAAGGAAAATATTCTGTTGCTTTGTGTTGTTCTATTTCTTAGCATAGTACCTGAAATTTAAGATTAATGTAGCGTTAATTTGAAATGAAGCGTTCCGCTCCAGACCTCTTTTATGTTGGAGTTTAGCAAATATATATTTGCTTCGATGTGTGCAACTTAAAGTTGTAAATTATTAAAATAAGTTTATGACGATTGTTTGCAGGATTCCTAACTATATTTGTGCTATAATCTAAATTTAAAATCATGGAAAATAAATTAAATAGAATAGGGTTAGATAATGTAGTAGCACAATCTCTTTCTAAAAAATTGAATGACTTACTAGCAAATTATCAAATATTTTATATGAATGCAAGAGGGTTTCATTGGAATATAAAAGGCAATAAATTTTTTGAGTTACATGCAAAATTTGAAGAGCTTTATAATGACTCACTTATAAAAATTGATGAGATTGCTGAAAGGGTTCTAACCTTGGGATTCACTCCATCACATTCATATTCTGATTATTTCAAAGTGTCAAAAATCAAAGAGGCAACAGATATAACAGATGGTATTAATGCTATTGAAAAAATCCTTAAAGGTTATGAAGTATTATTGCCATTGGAACGGGAATTACTTGAATTGTCTGGCGATTCAAAAGATGAGGGGACTAGTGCATTAATGAGTGACTACATTAGAGAACAAGAAAAACTTGTTTGGATGTATTCTGCTTATTTAAATGATAACTAGTATGAATTAGAAAATAGCAATAAAAATTGTTAAACATTATGAAAAGAGTTGCAATCAACGGAATGGGTCGCATCGGTCGTGCTGCCCTAAAAGTTATAGTAAATACTCCCGAGTTAGAGCTGGTCGCAGTAAATGATATCGCTAAATTAGAGAATATAGCTTATTTACTAGAATACGATGGTACCTTTGAAAGTGATATAATAATAAAAAGTAATTATCTAATTGTTGACAATAAACCAATTCGGTTCTTTAATGAAAGAGAACCTGAAAATTTACCGTGGTATGAATTAGATATTGATGTAGTAATTGAAAGCACAGGTGTTTTCACCAATTATAAAGATTCTCAAAAACATATTAAAGCTGGAGCCAAAACAGTTGTTCTTTCTGGGCCATCAAAAAGTCCAGAAGTTCCAACGGTTGTTCATGGTATTAATTCTGTCGATGGTAAAATAAGTGTTTTTTCTTACGCCAGTTGTACTACTAATAATATAAGCCCTATAATTGAAATTATAGGCAGAAGAATAGGAATTGAAAAAACCATTATGACTACTATTCATTCAGGCACTAGCTCCAATTCTATTGTAGATGTACCATTTGAAAATAATTATAGAATGGGAAGATCTGGAATGAATAATCTCATTCCCACTACTACGGGAACAGCGAAGGCAACCATCAAAGCAATGCCAGAGTACAAGGATAAATTCGATGGAATGGCTATAAGAGTTCCTGTAACTGTTGGTTCAATTTCTGATATAACAATGGTTACTAGCCGTAAACTAGTGTGGATGAATTAAATAAGATTATTGAAGAAGAAGCGCGGACAGAACGTTATCAAAAAGGGTGAATTCAAGTCATAAACGCGACGATTCCGTTATTGTTGATTGCGTTTACAAAAACTTCATTAGGGGTATAATAGTTATACCTTTTTCTAGGTCTGTTATTTAATATTTTTTTCTGCTTCTT
>MAAC01018023.1_pt1 | contig 16611 bp, 11 predicted proteins | sample 1115981 | NCBI WGS metagenome assembly MAAC01 (sample SAMN04961126, study PRJNA320927) | seawater metagenome | isolation source: sample BD02T64 sea water enriched with oil for 64 days | place: USA:Gulf of Mexico | collected 2013-07-27 | reverse complement strand
GCGTGGCCTGGGCAATCAACGTGCGCATAGTGACGTGCTTCTGTTTCATACTCAACGTGAGCTGTAGAAATCGTGATACCACGAGCACGTTCTTCTGGGGCTTTATCAATATCAGCGAAATCTGTCGCTGTACCGCCACTTGCTTCCGCAAGAACTTTAGTGATAGCAGCAGTAAGTGTTGTCTTACCGTGGTCAACGTGACCAATAGTACCTACGTTACAATGCGGTTTCGTCCGCTCAAACTTTTCCTTAGCCATCGGCTATAACTCCTATTTTAGTCTCTTTAAGAGGCCGTTAAGCCAGTTTGGCAACCACTTCGTCAGATACCGCTTTCGGAACCTGTTCGTAGTGATCGAAGACCATTGAATATTGTGCACGACCCTGGCTCATAGAGCGCAGGTTATTAACGTAACCAAACATATTTGCCAAAGGCACCATTGCATTGATCACCTGAGCATTACCGCGTGCATCCATGCCCTGAACTTGACCACGACGGCTGTTCAGATCACCAATGATATCACCCATATACTCATCAGGTGTTACAACTTCTACCTTCATGACGGGCTCAAGAAGAACGGAACCGCCCTTCGGGATACCTTCACGGAAAGCTGCTTTAGCAGCAATTTCAAAAGCAAGTACTGAAGAATCGACATCATGGCTGGCACCGTCAAGCAGTGTAGCCTTGTAGTCGATCATCGGGAATCCTGCGATCACACCAGCATCATTGGACTGTTTAAAGCCCTTTTCAACACCAGGGATGTATTCACGAGGAACAGAACCACCAACAATCTTACTTTCAAATTCAAACCCAGTACCAGCTGGTAGCGGTTCAAATCTGATTTTAATACGCGCAAATTGACCAGAACCACCAGACTGTTTCTTATGCGTATAATCAATTTCACATTCGCGTGTAATCGTTTCACGATAAGCAACCTGAGGCGCACCAACGTTTGCTTCAACCTTAAATTCGCGCCGCATACGGTCGACGAGAATATCAAGGTGAAGTTCGCCCATGCCCTTAATGACCGTTTGACCACTTTCGTTATCAGAAGATACACGGAAAGACGGATCTTCCTGGGCCAAACGGTTAAGAGCAAGACCCATTTTCTCTTGGTCAGCTTTGGTCTTAGGCTCAACAGCAACTTCGATCACTGGCTCTGGGAATTCCATACGCTCAAGAATAATAGGCTTGAGGTTATCACAGAGAGTGTCACCAGTTGTTGTATCTTTAAGACCAGCGATAGCAACAATGTCGCCCGCACGTGCTTCTTTAACATCTTCACGGCTGTTCGCATGCATTTGCAACATACGACCGATACGCTCACGCTTACCTTTAACAGAGTTCGTGATCTGAGTACCAGTTTGAAGAATCCCGGAGTAAACGCGCACGAATGTCAAAGAACCAACGAATGGGTCGGTCATGATTTTGAAGGCGAGTGCAGATGCAGGGACATCATCTGATGTCAGACGCATATCCTCTGCGTCTGTATCAGGGTGAACACCCTTAACGCTTTCAATATCGAGAGGTGACGGCATGAAATCGATAACAGCATCAAGCAAAGGCTGAACGCCTTTGTTTTTGAAAGCCGTACCATTGAGAACAGGAACGAAAGCGAGGTTCATCGCACCCTTACGGATACAACGTTTCAGCGTCTCCATATCAGGCTCTGTGCCTTCAAGGTACGCTTCCATAACCTCTTCGTCTTGCTCAACGGCAAGTTCGATCATTTTCTCACGATATTCAGCAGCTTTATCCTGAAGATCCGCAGGAATTTCTTCCTCGTCATAATTTGCTCCCATGCTCTCGTCATTCCAGACAATCGCTTTCATTTTGAGCAAATCAACAACGCCCTTGTATTCTGCTTCAGCACCGATAGGTAGCTGCAGAACCATAGGAACTGCGGCAAGCCGCGTAACCATCATATCGACACAGCGATAAAAATCTGCGCCAGTACGGTCCATCTTGTTGACGAAACACATACGTGGAACAGCGTATTTATCAGCCTGACGCCAAACAGTCTCTGATTGAGGCTCAACACCTGCAACAGAATCAAATACAGCTACCGCACCATCGAGAACACGCAGGGAACGTTCAACTTCAATCGTGAAGTCAACGTGACCTGGCGTATCAATGATGTTGATACGGTGATCATTCCAGAAACAAGTTGTCGCAGCGGAAGTAATCGTAATTCCGCGCTCTTGCTCTTGCTCCATCCAGTCCATAGTTGCATTACCATCGTGAACCTCACCAATTTTGTGAGAAACACCCGTGTAATACAAGATACGTTCTGTAGTCGTAGTTTTACCAGCATCAATGTGTGCCATGATACCGATGTTACGATACCGCTCAAGCGGGGTCGTCCGAGACATAACGATGACCTCTTTAAATTACCAACGGTAGTGTGAGAAGGCTTTATTAGCCTCTGCCATTTTGTGCGTGTCTTCACGCTTTTTAACAGCAGCACCGCGGTTGTTTGCAGCATCCATCAGCTCATTAGCTAGGCGGTCAATCATTGTATTCTCGGAACGCTTGCGAGCAGCACCGATCAACCAACGAATAGCAAGTGCTTGCGCACGGACAGAGCGAACTTCAACAGGAACCTGATAAGTTGCACCACCAACACGGCGGGAGCGAACTTCCAGATCCGGACGAACATTACCTAGCGCTTCATGAAAAACAGAGATTGTATCTTCTGTCTTATTACGTTCCGCGACGCGATCCAACGCACCGTAAACGATATTTTCAGCAACGGCTTTTTTACCGTCAAGCATCAGGCAGTTCATAAATTTACTTAGCGTGACATCACCAAACTTTGGGTCTGGCAGGATATCGCGCTTCTCAGCTCTATGGCGACGAGACATTGTAGATCCTTTGCCTTACTTCGGACGCTTCGCGCCGTATTTTGAACGACGTTGGCGACGATCTTTGACACCCTGGGTATCCAGAGTACCACGAATTACGTGATAACGAACGCCAGGCAAATCTTTCACACGACCGCCGCGAATCATCACGACAGAGTGTTCTTGAAGGTTGTGACCTTCACCTGGAATATAGCTAGTAACTTCGAACCCGTTAGTAAGGCGCACACGTGCGACTTTACGAAGAGCGGAGTTAGGTTTTTTCGGCGTCGTGGTATAAACACGAGTACACACACCACGTTTTTGCGGGCATGCTTCTAGAGCCGGTACTTTGGTCCGCTGAAACGGCGTTTTACGCGGTTTACGGATCAATTGGTTAATTGTAGGCATCAGGCAATCCTTAAAGCCAGTATTACAGTCCTAATTGTCACGCGATCGGATAAATTCGTCCCGTGGACATCTCATCCTGTGTAACAGCTAGAAAACTAAGGTTTCGAGTCCTTAGCTCATACCTCACGGCAGGAGCAGAATTCCCGAAAGTGGGCGCATACTATTGTTACGCTCATCAACCGTCAAGCCTTCCTGAAAAATTTTGACGGTTCTTAGAAAATCCAGCATCAGAAACACAGGTTACCGCGCTTCTGAGCTGGATTTTATATTCTATCCCTTAAGAGTAAAAATTTTACTCTGCCGGGGCCTGTTCACCAGGGAGGCTAGAGTCGATAGCCTCACTCGCTGCGGCTTCTCGAGACGCTGCAATAATTTGGTCCTGTTCTTCGGCAAGCTTCTTAACTCGCTTCATCACAGCACCAGTACCTGCAGGTATCAAACGGCCAACAATAACGTTCTCTTTCAGACCGACCAGCATATCCATTTTACCATGGGTCGCAGCTTCGGTTAGAACGCGAGTAGTTTCCTGGAACGAAGCAGCAGAAATGAAGGATCTTGTCTGCAAGCTGGCTTTCGTAATCCCTTGCAGGATCGGACGACCAGTGGCAACACGTCCACCTTCTTTAATTGTTTTTTCGTTCTCTTCACCAAACTCCTCGCGATCAGCAGTTTCACCAACCAGGAAGGTTGTGTCACCACCGTCGAGAATTTCAATTTTCTGCAACATTTGACGGATGATCACTTCGATATGCTTATCGTTGATCTTCACGCCTTGCAGACGGTAAACACTCTGAACTTCATTAATCAGGTAATCAGCAAGCGCTTCAACACCCAATACATCCAAAATATCATGTAGAACCAAGCTGCCATCCATCAGAAGATCACCAACTTCTACGGTATCTCCTTCTTGAACAGCAAGATGCTTGCCTTTAGGCAGCATGTATTCGCGTGGCTCAATCGTTTCATCTTCGGGTCGGACAATAATACGGCGCTTTGCTTTATAGTCCTTACCGTATTCAACACGTCCGGCGATGTCAGCCATAACAGCATAATCTTTTGGCTTACGTGCTTCGAAGAGTTCAGCCACACGCGGTAGACCACCTGTAATATCCCGCGTTTTAGAACCTTCACGCGGAATACGTGCCAAGACGTCACCCGCCTTAACAGGCGTACCCGGCTCAACAGAAAGAATAGAACCAACCGACAGGAAGTAACGGGCTTCCATATCATTATCGAGAAGGATCACTTCGCCGTCTTCATTACGGAGCGTAATACGCGGTTTAAGGTCTGAGCCTTTAGAAGCTTGCTTCCACTCAACAACTTCACGGTTGGAAATACCCGTTGTTTCATCAGTGACTTCTCGCATAGAAACGCCATCAACAAGATCAACGAAGTTAGCCATCCCTTCTTTTTCAGAAATGATTGGAATCGTATAAGGATCCCATTCCGCTAACTTCTGGCCTCTCTCACAAACCCCACCCTCATCAACCAGCAACTTTGTACCGTATTGAAGACGGTGACGCGCACGTTCCCGGTTGTTCTCATCACGAATAATAAGCTCCTGACTACGTCCCATAATGATAGGAAGGCCATCGGAATTCATGACGATGTTACGGTTTTTGATATGAACCGTACCAGCCAGCGATGCTTCAATCGATGACTGCTCTGAACCACCCTGCGCAGCACCACCAATGTGGAATGTACGCATTGTTAGCTGTGTACCAGGTTCACCAATTGATTGTGCGGCAATAACACCAACCGCTTCACCAGAGTAAACTTTCGTACCACGAGACAGATCACGACCATAACATTGAGCACAAACACCGTTCTTCGACTTACAAAGAAGAGGAGAACGAACATGAATTGTATCAAGACCAGAACGGTCAATCTCATCCAGATGTTCTTCTGAAATGATATCGCCCGCAGCAACAATCACATCTTTGGTGAGTGGGCTGGTGATATCTTCAATGGTCGTACGGCCAAGCAACCGCTCACTTAGTGATGCGATTACTTCACCGCCATCAATAACCGCAGAAATTTGCATTCCGACATCGGTACCACAATCTTCTTCGTTAATAATTGCATCCTGTGCAACATCAACCAGACGACGTGTAAGATAACCGGAGTTAGCCGTTTTAAGCGCGGTATCAGCAAGACCTTTACGTGCTCCGTGAGTTGAGTTGAAGTACTCAAGCACGGTTAGGCCTTCTTTAAAGTTCGAGATAATCGGTGTTTCAATGATAGAACCATCCGGCTTTGCCATCAAACCACGCATACCAGCCAGCTGTTTAATCTGAGCCGCAGAACCACGTGCTCCAGAATGAGCCATCATGTAAACAGAGTTCACATCACGCCCCTTAGCCGCACCAATAACGTTCATCATCTCATCAGCAACACGATCAGAACATTGTGCCCAAATATCAACAACCTTGTTGTATTTTTCGCCACGTGTAATCAAACCATCAAGATATTGCTGTTCAAATTCTTTGACCTGAACTTGTGCTTCTTCAATAAGCTGTTCTTTTGCCTCTGGAATACACATATCGTCTTTACCAAACGAAATTCCAGCCATACACGCGTGGGAGAAACCGAGCTTCATGATTTTATCACAGAAGATCACAGTCTCTTTTTGACCACAGTGACGGTAAACCATGTCAATGATTTCAGAAACTTCACGCTTCGGAAGTAACCGATTGAGCATTGTGAACGGAAGTTTTGGATGACGAGGATACAACTCGGCAAGCTTCATACGTCCAGGTGTTGTTTCTTCCAACGTCGTGATCGGATTACCTTCGGCATCAACAGTATGATATCGAGCTGTAATTTTGGTATGCAAAGAAATCACTTTGTTATTTAGCGCATGGTCAATTTCTGCCATATCGCCAAACGCCATACCTTCACCAGGCTCACCTTCCATCAACATAGAAAGGTAATAGATACCAAGAACAATATCCTGAGATGGAACGATAATCGGTTTACCGTTCGCAGGTGACAGAATGTTGTTTGTTGACATCATCAACACACGTGCTTCCAACTGTGCTTCGAGAGAAAGCGGTACGTGTACCGCCATTTGATCGCCATCAAAGTCAGCGTTAAAGGCAGTACACACCAGAGGGTGTAGCTGGATAGCTTTACCTTCAATCAATGTAGGCTCGAATGCTTGGATACCCAAACGGTGAAGAGTCGGAGCACGGTTAAGCATAACCGGGTGCTCACGAATAACTTCCTCGAGAATATCCCAAACTTCCGGACGGGTTTTTTCGACCATACGCTTTGCAGCTTTAATGGTCGTTGCCATTCCATAAAGTTCTAGTTTTGAATAGATAAACGGTTTGAAAAGCTCAAGCGCCATCTTCTTCGGAATACCACATTGATGCAGTTTCAATTCCGGACCAACAACGATAACGGAACGACCAGAGTAATCGACACGTTTACCGAGAAGATTCTGACGGAAACGACCCTGTTTACCCTTCAGCATATCTGAAAGAGATTTCAGTGGACGCTTGTTCGCACCAGTAATCACACGACCACGACGACCATTATCGAACAACGCATCAACAGATTCCTGAAGCATACGCTTTTCGTTACGTACGATAATATCCGGAGCACGCAACTCGATCAGGCGCTTAAGACGGTTGTTACGGTTGATGACGCGGCGATAAAGATCATTCAAATCTGATGTCGCGAAACGACCACCGTCCAAAGGAACCAAAGGACGAAGTTCAGGTGGGATTACAGGAACAACATCCAGAATCATCCACTCTGGACGAGAACCTGATTCCAAGAATGCTTCAACAATTTTAAGACGTTTAACAAATTTCTTACGTTTTGCTTCAGAATTGGTATCCCGAAGTTCCTGACGAATGGTGACTTTTTCTTCTTCAAGATCAAGACCTGCTAAGATATCCTTAATTGCTTCAGCACCAATTTTGGCGGTGAAAGCATCGTCCCCGTATTCGTCTTGTGCATCCATGAACTCTTCTTCTGATAGCAACTGATGCTGCTTCATAGGAGTAAGTCCAGGCTCAACAACTACGAAATTCTCAAAATAGAGAATACGTTCCAAATCCTTAAGCGGCATATCAACCAAAAGGCCAATACGGCTAGGAAGCGATTTCAGGAACCAGATATGAGCAACCGGGCTAGCCAGTTCAATATGTCCCATACGTTCGCGACGTACTTTGGAAAGAGTAACTTCGACACCACATTTTTCACAAATGATGCCGCGATACTTCATACGCTTATATTTACCGCACAGACATTCGTAATCCTTAATAGGACCGAAAATACGCGCACAGAAAAGGCCGTCGCGCTCTGGTTTGAAAGTACGGTAGTTGATGGTTTCTGGCTTTTTGATTTCGCCAAATGACCATGATCTGATCCGTTCAGGACTCGCGATTGCGATCCTGATCTGGTCAAATGTCGCAGGCCCACTAGTCTGGCCGAAAAGATTCATCAACTCATTGGACATCGGTGTCTCCCGACAAAATTTTATTCTCTAAACCTTTAACGTTTGAAACCGGGGCCTTTCGGCCCCGGATATCAAGCATCACTTTGTGTCAATTCCACATTAAGTCCAAGAGAACGAAGTTCCTTGACCAAAACGTTAAAGGACTCAGGAATACCTGCTTCAAAGTTCTCGTCACCTTTGACAATCGCTTCATAAACTTTAGTACGCCCGGACACATCATCAGATTTAACAGTTAGCATTTCCTGCAAGGTATACGCGGCACCATAAGCTTCAAGTGCCCAGACCTCCATCTCACCGAAACGCTGTCCACCAAACTGAGCTTTACCACCCAAAGGCTGCTGCGTAACAAGGGAGTAAGGTCCGATAGAACGAGCATGGATCTTATCATCGACAAGGTGATGAAGTTTCAGCATGTAAATATAACCAACGGTTACATTACGGTCGAACTGTTCACCAGTACGGCCATCGATAAGACGAACCTGACCAGAACTGTCCAAACCTGCCTTAACAAGCATATCGACAACGTCTTTTTCCTTGGCACCGTCAAATACAGGCGTCGCAATCGGAACTCCGTTACGTAGATTGTAACTGAGTTCGTCCAACTCTTCCGTATCCATATCTACGATGCCGTCGTTATAGTCTTTTTCACCATAAACATCGAGCAACTTAGATTTCAGGTCACCGTACTCACCTGTACGACGAGCATCAACAGCCATGTCACCAATCTGGTGACCAAGACCACGACATGCCCAACCCAAGTGAGTTTCAAGGATCTGACCAACGTTCATACGTGAAGGAACACCAAGCGGGTTCAATACGATATCAACAGGAGTACCGTCTTCAGTGTAAGGCATATCTTCCACAGGCATAATGCGAGAGATAACACCTTTGTTTCCGTGACGGCCCGCCATTTTATCACCAGGCTGCAGCTTACGCTTAACAGCAACGAAGACTTTAACCATCTTCATGACACCAGGAAGCAGTTCATCACCACGCTGAAGTTTCTGCACCTTGTCATCAAAACGCTTTGTCAGTTCGTCGATTGACTCTTCAAACTGCTTGGTAAGCGCTTCGATTTCAGTCTGAGCAACATCGTCTTCAACAGCAATTTGGCGCCACTGACCCGGTGTGAAATCAGCAAGAAGTGCTTCGTCAATCTTAACGCCAGTTGGCATACCTTTAGGGCCGCTTACGACGACATTACCAGAAGTAAATTCTTTCAGACGATCGTAGAAACTACGCTCTAGAATCCCACGTTCATCGTCACGGTCTTTTGCCAAGTGTTCAATTTCGAGGCGTTCGATAGCCAGTTCACGCTCATCCTTCTCAACGCCACGGCGTGAGAAGACACGAACATCAACAACAGTACCAATACCCCCAGGAGGAACACGCAAGGAAGTATCACGAACATCAGAAGCTTTCTCACCAAAGATCGCCCGAAGAAGTTTTTCTTCCGGTGTCATTGGAGATTCGCCCTTAGGTGTCACCTTACCAACAAGAATGTCACCAGGTAGAACTTCAGCCCCGATGTAAACCATACCGGCTTCATCAAGGTTACGAAGCGCATCTTCACCAACATTTGGAATATCGCGTGTGATTTCTTCCTGACCAAGCTTGGTATCACGCGCCATAACGTCATAAGCTTCGATATGGATCGAAGTAAACACGTCATCACGGACGATACGTTCAGAGATCAGGATCGAATCTTCGTAGTTGTAGCCATTCCATGGCATGAACGCCACGAGCACATTACGACCAAGAGCCAGCTCACCAAGATCCGTCGAAGGACCATCAGCCATGATATCACCACGACCAACACGGTCACCAACTTTAACAAGTGGGCGCTGATTGATACATGTGCCTTGGTTTGAACGCTGGAATTTCGATAGGTTGTAAATATCGACTGCACCCTCACCCGTTGACATGTCATCACGAACACGAACAACGATACGCGTAGCATCGACCTGAACAACAACACCGCCACGACGGGCAGAGATTGAAACACCAGAATCCTGTGCAACACGAGGTTCCATACCCGTTCCAACGAACGGCGCTTCCGCTTTCAACAACGGAACCGCCTGACGCTGCATGTTCGAGCCCATAAGAGCACGGTTCGCATCATCGTTTTCAAGGAATGGGATCAAAGCAGCAGCAACAGATACGAGCTGTTTTGGTGAAACATCGATTAAATTGATTTCAGAGCTACGCGTAACGAAATAATCACCATTCTTACGACAGGAAATCAATTCTTCAACGAAGGTGTTGTCATCATTTAATGCGGCGTTTGCCTCAGCAATCGTGTAACGACCTTCTTCAATCGCGCTTAGATAAACAACGTTGTCAGTAACAACACCATCTACAATTTTACGATAAGGGCTTTCAATGAAGCCATAAGGATTAACACGCGCAAAAGTCGCCAGAGAGTTAATCAAACCAATATTTGGTCCCTCTGGTGTCTCAATCGGGCAAATACGACCATAGTGAGTTGGGTGAACATCGCGAACTTCAAAGCCCGCACGCTCACGGGTCAAACCGCCAGGGCCCAATGCTGAAACACGACGTTTGTGCGTGATTTCAGAAAGAGGGTTGGTCTGATCCATAAACTGTGAAAGCTGTGATGAACCGAAGAATTCACGAATTGCAGCAGCTACTGGTTTCGCATTGATCAAATCATGCGGCATAACCGTATCGATCTCAACAGAACTCATACGTTCTTTGATCGCACGTTCCATACGCAAAAGACCCACACGGAACTGATTTTCCATCAACTCACCAACAGAGCGGACACGACGGTTACCAAGGTGATCGATATCGTCAATATCACCCTTGCCATCTTTCAATTCACAAAGGATTTTCACAATCGCAAGAATATCTTCACGACGAAGGATACGCATTTGATCATCTGTCTCAAATTCGAGACGCGCGTTCATTTTAACGCGACCAACAGACGATAAATCATACCGCTCAGAATCAAAGAAAAGACTGTGGAACATCTTCTCTGCAGCTTCCAGAGTCGGTGGCTCACCCGGGCGCATCACACGATAGATATCCAACAACGCATCTTCACGCGTAGCATTTTTATCGGCGGCAAGAGTATTTCGGATGTAAGGGCCGACTTTAACGTTGTCGATACCTAGAACGTCAATCTCGGAAAGACCCGTACTCGCAAAAGCTTCGAGAAGTTCTTCGGTAATTTCCTCACCAGCCTCACAGATAATTTCGCCAGTCGATGCATTGATATGATCGTTAGCAATAAATGCACCGAACAAATCATCGCTAGGTACAAAGATATCCGTCAGACCATTATCAACCAGCTTACGGATAGAGCGCGGAGTTAACTTAGTGCCTGCTTCAACAGCTACATCACCAGTTTTCGCATCGACAAGATCATTGGTTAGCTTAATGCCTTTCATGGCATCAGCATCAAATGGTCTCATCCACCCGTTACCTGATTTTTTATAGGTAACAGTATCATAGAAGAAATTCAGAAGATCTTCAGGGGACATACCCTGAGCTTCCTGAGGATCAAGAACCTCATTTGCTTCGCTCAGCTCTGCACGACGCAACGCTGTTTCCGCGTTATCCAGCGCAAGCAACAGAGTTGTCGCAGGAAGTTTGCGACGACGATCGATGCGAACATAGACCAGATCTTTAGCATCAAATTCCAAATCGAGCCATGAGCCACGATAAGGAATGACGCGAGCAGCAAATAGAAACTTACCAGAAGAGTGCGTTTTACCACGATCATGATCAAAGAATACACCCGGGCTACGGTGCATCTGAGAAACGATCACACGCTCGGTGCCGTTCACAACAAAGGTACCATAACGTGTCATCATTGGCAGATCACCCATGTAAACATCTTGTTCTTTGATGTCACGGATTGACCTTGCGCCGGTATCTTCGTCTACGTCCCAAACTACAAGCCTCAAAGTAACTTTGAGCGGTGCTGCGTAGGTAATGCCTCGTTGTTGGCATTCAGCTACGTCAAATTTGGGTTGTTCCAGCTCGTAGCGCAGAAACTGCAGTTCAGACTTTTCAGCAAAATCCTTGATCGAAAAAATTGATTCAAAAACTTCCTGAAGTCCGGTAGTTTTGCGCTCAGCAGCAGGAACGCCTACCTGTAGGAACTGATCGTAAGAAGCTTTCTGGACTTCGATTAAATTAGGCATAGTGCTCACTTCCGTGATACGCCCGAAGTCCTTGCGAATGCGCTTGCGACCCGTAAACGATCTCGCCATGTCAGTAACGTCCTCGTCCCATTGGGTGTTGACGAAAGGGAGGCTCCCCAACGTCAAATATTATTCTAAATCACCAGTTAAACAGCTTTAAGCCGTGAACCAGTTTGAGGGTTAATTTCCACCTTACCCCTGAAAGGCGCAGAAAACCGGCGCGACACACAGCGTTAACTGTGTACCGGCCGGGTTTTCTAAAAACTGGTAGTGACGCAAAATCAAGATTACTTGATTTCTACAGTTGCGCCAGCAGCTTCCAATTTAGTTTTAATTTCTTCAGCTTCCTCTTTAGATGCACCTTCTTTAACAGATTTAGGTGCGCCTTCAACGAGGTCTTTCGCTTCTTTCAGACCGAGGCCTGTAATTCCGCGAACTTCTTTAATCACATTGATTTTTTTCTCGCCGAATGAAGCAAGAATAACATCAAATTCAGTCTGCGCTTCAGCAGCAGCACCGGCATCACCAGCGGCAGCAGCAACAGCAACAGGAGCAGCAGCGGAAACACCCCAGTGCTCTTCTAGTTTTTTGGAAAGATCAGCGGCTTCCATAACTGTCAGTTTAGACAGTTCTTCAACCAATTTATCAAGATCAGCCATAATAATTCGTATCCTCTAAAGGCTTGAACAGAGAAAATTTAACAAAACCGTTAAGCAGCTTCGCCTTGAGACCCGTAGGCACCAAATACGCGGGCCAATTGACCAGCCGGAGCTTGCGTAACACCTGCAATTTTCGTAGCAGGCGCCTGCAATAGGCCAACCAGTTTGCCGCGCAATTCGTCGAGTGAAGGAAGGGATGCAAGAGCCTTAACGCCATCAGCGTCAAGGATTGTGTCACCCATCGCACCACCGACAACAGTCAGCTTCTCGTTCTTCTTGGCGAACTCGACGCAGACTTTAGCCGCTGCAATTGGGTCAACAGATGTCGTAACAGCTGTTGGGCCAGTAAACAGTGGCTTCAGTGCCTCAAATTTCGTGCCGTCAAGAGCAATTTTCGCCAGCCGGTTTTTCGCAACTTTGTAGCTAGCGCCAACTTCCCGTGCGCCTGAGCGCAATTCGGAAACTTCGGAAACTGTCAGACCAGACTGTTGAGTAACAACAACCAGGCCGGAGTCGTCGAAGACTTCCTTAAGGAAAGCGACGAGCTGTTCTTTCTGTGTACGATCCACGGTAGCTCCGCTCGTTTTGATCCGTTCCAGATGGAATGCGGATCGATTTGCACGAGAACCCCTCATCACTAGAGAGATTCGGTTCGCCTGTCCTGGAAGTTCAAGCCTTACACACCGGAGGACCCGATGTGTCTACAACTCGCTTCCCGTCTATGTAGGCCCCAAAAGGACTTAAGCCTCACTTACGCAAAACACCCACAGTCTTGGACAGGTCGCAACAAGATCCGAAAATCTTGCTGCAGTAACAGCGGAAGAACGAATTCCTCCGCTGAGTGATGCCCTAATACACCAAAAATTTCCTCACGTACAGAGATTACTCTGCAGCGATTGAAGAAATTTCCAGTTTAACGCTTGGACCCATCGTAGATGAGATCGAAATGCGTTTTACATATGTACCTTTTGCACCGGTTGGTCTGGCTTTGTTAATCGCGCCGACGAACGCACGAACGTTCTCAACAAGCTGATTTTCATCAAAGCTCAATTTACCAATACCAGCGTGAACAATACCGGCCTTTTCAGCGCGGAATTCAACCTGACCGGATTTAGCTGCTTCAACAGCACCCTTCACGTCAGGAGTAACCGTACCGAGTTTCGGATTTGGCATAAGACCACGAGGACCAAGAACCTTACCGAGACGACCAACAATTGCCATCATGTCAGGAGTTGCGATCACACGATCGAAATTCATTTCGCCGCCCTGAATTTTTTCCATCAGATCTTCAGCACCAACGATTTCAGCACCGGCTGCTTTAGCTTCTTCAGCTTTCGCGTCACGAGCAAAAACAGCAACACGAATGGATTTACCAGTACCGTGTGGCAAAGCAACAACGTTACGCACGATCTGATCGGCATGACGCGGGTCAACACCCAGGTTCATTGCGATTTCGAGCGTCTGGTCAAACTTTGTTTTACCAGATTCTTTGATGATCTTTACAGCTTCAGCCAGACCATAAGATTTTTCGCGATCAAGACCTTCATAGGCACCTTTAATACGCTTACCTCTTTTTGCCATGATCTTATCCCTTCACTTCCAAGCCCATGGAGCGCGCTGTGCCTTTAATAATTAGGCTCGCAGCATCCAAATCGTTAGCGTTCAGATCAACCAGTTTGGTTTGAGCAATCTCACGAACTTGATCCATAGTTACAGAACCAACAAAACCCTTACCTGTTTCGGAAGCACCTTTCGCCAGGCCAGCAGCCTTCTTAAGGAAATAACTTGCAGGAGGTGTCTTGGTTACAAAGGAGAAAGAACGGTCACTGTATGCAGTAATGATAACGGGAACAGGAGTACTTTTTTCCATGTCACCAGTAGCAGCATTAAATGCTTTACAGAATTCCATAATATTCAGGCCACGCTGACCAAGCGCAGGACCAACTGGCGGTGATGGATTAGCAGCACCGGCAGGGATCTCAAGCTTGATATAGCCTTCGATTTTCTTTGCCATTGATTTACCCTCTTAAAAATGGGTGCGCGGTATGGCTATGGCAGGCCCACCGCACTAAAAAACGGACGCAAACGCGTCCGCCGTACGAAACAGAAAATTACTTACTGCTTTTCCACCTGCTCGTACTCCAACTCAACGGGAGTAGAACGTCCAAAGATAGAAACAGCAACTTTGAGGCGGGCTTTTTCTTCATCAACATCTTCAACAACACCATTGAAAGAAGCAAACGGACCGTCAGTAACACGAACAGTTTCACCAACCTCGAATATAACAGATGGACGTGGACGATCGACACCTTCTTGGACCTGCTGCAGCATAGCCTGCGCTTCCCGTTCGGATATCGGAAGTGGACGCCCTTTTCCACCAAGAAAACCTGTAACTTTAGGCGTATCTTTAACCAAGTGCCAGCTCTCGTCAGTTAGGTCCATCTTGACCATCACATAACCGGGAAAGAACTTACGCTCGGCATTAATACGCTGGCCACGGCGCATTTCAACAACTTCTTCTGTTGGAACAAGAACTTGTTCAAAACTATCTGCCATGCCTTTTTTAACGGCTTGTTCCTGAATAGATTCAGCAACTTTTTTTTCAAATCCGGAATACACATGGATAACATACCAACGCACAGCCATGACTTTACCCTCCCAGACCCAAAATAAGCTTCACACCCTGATTTAGCACAAGATCGACGAGAAAGAAAAATATTGCCGTTAGGGTAACCATCACGAATACCATTCCTGTGGTAACCATGGTTTCCTTACGGGTAGGCCAAGTAACCTTACTCAGTTCCTGACGGAATTCCTTCATGAGCTGACCGGGGTTGGTCTTTGCCATTCTTAAACGCCTTTGACTTAGTGCCCACCAATGGGCGGATCATTACGAACTACTTAGTTATACACCGTTTTATATCAAGTGATAAGAACGGGCTGCCAACTATATCAAAACCCAACACACGCTGAGCTTGAAGTGGCAGGAGAGGAGGGACTCGAACCCACAACCCCCGGTTTTGGAGACCGGTGCTCTACCAATTGAGCTACTCTCCTACAATTTTTCGTCTTAGCCAAGTGAATCGGAAAGGATTAACTTGGCGACGGGGCGTTCTAACAGGACGCCCCGTCCCTATCAACGTTTTTTTATTTTATTTTGAGATACTTGAAACGACACCAGCACCAACGGTACGGCCGCCTTCGTCATCGCGATTGGCGCGATAAGTTCAACGTCCATAGCAATGTTATCACCAGGCATAACCATTTCTGTGCCTTCTGGCAGAGTAACGATACCGGTAACATCAGTTGTACGGAAATAGAACTGTGGACGATAGTTTGTGAAGAATGGTGTGTGACGACCACCCTCTTCTTTCGTCAGAATGTAGGCTTCAGCTTTGAAGGTTGTGTGTGGTGTAATTGTTCCGGGCTTCGCAAGAACCTGACCACGCTCAACGTCTTCACGACCAACACCACGGATAAGAGCACCGATGTTATCGCCAGCCTGACCTTGATCAAGAAGCTTACGGAACATCTCAACACCAGTACAAGTGGTTTTCTGAGTGTCACGAATACCAACGATCTCGATCTCTTCACCAACTTTAACGATACCTGTCTCAACACGACCGGTTACAACTGTACCACGACCGGAAATTGAGAACACGTCTTCGATAGGCATCAAGAACGGCTGATCAACTGGACGCTCTGGCTGTGGGATCGCATCATCAACAGCTTTCATCAGCTCAAGAATTTTCTCTTTACCGATGTTGTCGTCACGACCTTCAAGTGCTGCAAGAGCAGAACCAGATACGATTGGAATATCGTCGCCCGGGAAGTCGTAAGAAGACAGAAGCTCACGAATTTCCATTTCAACGAGCTCCAAAAGCTCTTCATCATCAACCTGATCAACTTTGTTCAGGAAAACAACAAGCGCTGGAACACCAACCTGACGCGCAAGCAAGATGTGCTCACGGGTCTGTGGCATTGGACCATCTGCTGCGTTAACAACAAGAATAGCACCATCCATCTGCGCAGCACCTGTGATCATGTTTTTCACATAATC
>MAAC01017060.1_pt1 | contig 16612 bp, 16 predicted proteins | sample 1115981 | NCBI WGS metagenome assembly MAAC01 (sample SAMN04961126, study PRJNA320927) | seawater metagenome | isolation source: sample BD02T64 sea water enriched with oil for 64 days | place: USA:Gulf of Mexico | collected 2013-07-27 | reverse complement strand
GTTCCAGCACCAATATCTAATATTGAAAAAGGAAAGTGGTTTAATGTTGCCCAAGCACCAAGAAGCACTCCGTCTGTGCCAACTTTCATGGCACATTGGTCCTGTGCAATAGTAAATTGTTTGAAGTTGAATGGTTTCGTCAAATTTTCCAAATATTAGATTCCAAATTCAATTGGATTTTATTCAAGATACAAATCTATTAATCCTTCTGGGGTCTCCACAGTAATGGTTTTATTCTCGCGATCTATTTTTTGAATAAACTCATCGTTCATAGGAATCAAAATCTCAATACCATCCCTATCAATTTCAAATAAAGATTGTGCTGTATTGTCATTGATCCCAGTTATTGTCCCCACCGTTCCAAAATTGATGTCCACCATAGTAAAGCCAATTACTTCATGAAAATAAAACTTATTTCCTTCTAGTTTTGGTAATAATTCTAAAGGTAAATAGACGTCGCTTTTCATTAACGCATCGGCATCGGCCTCATTAGTCACTTCTTCAAACTTAATACGAAGCAAATCAGATTTATGAAGTTGTGAACTTTCAATAAAAAAAGGAATCAGAGAATTGCCAACAAAAATAAAAACAGCATCTAGGTTTTCATAAAGTTCAGGTTGATCAGTGTCCAGTTTGACAAGTAGTTCACCTTTAAAGCTGTACTTTCTAACAATTTTTCCTAAATAAAAGCAGTCATCAATGGTCATAAGCTATAAAATAAAAAAACTCCGATATCGCTATCGGAGTTTAAAAGTATAAAAAAAATATATTTTTATTCTTCTTCGTTAGTTGCATCTTCTGGAGCCTCTTCAACAACAGGAGCTGCAGCTGCGATTCTTGCTTCATTAACAGCTTTTTCAGCTTCTAGAGCTTTTGCTGTTACATCTGCTTGAGATTTTGCTAATCCATCTTTTTTAGCGTCAACTTTAGTTGCTTTGTCATCTAACCAAGCTTGAAATTTCTTTTCAGCTTCTTCTTCTGTTAAAGCACCTTTTCTAACACCCCCTGCTAAGTGATTTTTTAATAAAGCACCTTTATAAGATAAAATGGCTCTAGCGGTATCAGTAGGTTGTGCTCCATTTTGAAGCCATTTTACTGCACCTTCAACATTTAATTCTATAATTGCTGGGTTTACATTTGGATTGTAAATTCCTAATTTTTCTAAGAATTTACCGTCTCTTTTTGATCTTGCATCTGCTGCAACAATCCAGTAAAAAGGTTTTCCTTTTTTACCGTGTCTTTGTAGTCTTAATTTAACTGGCATAATAATTAATTTGTAAGGTTCTCGACCTCTGTTATTAATGAGAGCGCAAAGATACTCTATTTTTCTAATTCTCAATTAAATGGACGACTTTTTTTGGTCATAGGAATTATAAGCTCTAAAGTTAGGAATAACTTCAAAACTAATTATTCTTCCAATGTTCTCATATAGTTAATGATAAGCCATCGGTCTTCATCATCAGGCATCTTTTTAGTGTATTCGGGCATGTCGTCTCTTCCAAAAGTAGTTTTGTAAAATAATGCGCCATCAGTCTGGGCTTGAAATTCTTCCGAAGAGAAATCACCCAAATCACCTTCTTGTTCTTCAGCTTTTGTTCCATCTCCATAGCCTTCTTTTCCATGACAAGATTTACAGTGTTTATTATATAATGATTTTCCAATTGATAAATCAACATCTGCATCTGTTGGATTTGACATGTTTTGGTATTTCTCAGGCACAATCCATTCGTCTTGTATTAATGATGTAAAAGAGGCAAATACGAGTGCCAAAATTACGATGCCTATTATTTTTTTAATTGTTTTCATAGTGTTGATTTTAAGTTTTTTTGATTTTAAATAAATTAGTAATTAGATAAATAATAGTCCCCCACATCCCTATTATTAGGAGGTTTGCAAAAATCAATATAAATAGTGGAGTCTTATTTCGAGGAGCCCATAAGGTTCTTTGTTCATAAGTAGATTCATTAACAATTGGTGAGCCAATTGAGGTCTCAAAAATTGCTTTTATGGTTCCGTAGAGGTCACTGTCACTGAGCACAACCTCAAATATTAATTCTCCATTTATACCGGGGATCCCATCTTCAACAGGAATAATTATAGTGCCGTTTTCATCGGTATAGTTAAATTCATCTCCAATTTTTAAAGGATTAAATAGCCGTTGTACTTGAACATCTAATGATTCATTACTAATAGGATTTGTTGTGTTAGTATCTATTAATGATGCTGTGATATAATTGATGCGATCTTTAATGATGTGTTTGGCCCTAATTTCAGCATTTTTAAAGGAAACGCTTTTCTTGGCTTTCTTAATAGTATCGTTTCCTTTAAATAAAACAATGAGGTTGTATGTACTTGTTGAATCTGGGGTGATAGAATTTATGCCTTTTAATAAAAATTTCGTTTCACCTTTAATGTTGGTAATCACTTTTCCCAGGATATGATTTTCGTCATTAATTTCATTTAAAACAGTTAATTCTATTCCCGAAATTTTTATATTTTTTTTATTGATTTTTGATGAGGCAGAAATATTAAGATACATTTCGCCATCCATTATTTTTACATAATCTGCTTTTAGTCTAACCTTGTTCTTTTTTGTTTGTGCATTTAAATTTTGAAATGCTGTTGAGACAAAGAAAACGCTTACTAAGACGAGAAAGATAAAACGAAAATTTACTTGATTTTTCATGATTTTATGTCTTTATCTATATGTTGTTGTTGTTTGAACTCGTCGATTGTTCTTTGAATAGGAATTACTGGTAAAAAACGAATACAAAACGTTATAATTAAAAGAGCCATTGCTAATGTTGCAAAAGTGATTAGCCACTCGTGCAAACTTGGAAAATAGTGATGCCAAGATTCTGGCACCCCTTGAATTGGTAAAAATGGATGTAATAATGTAGGTGTAACTATTACAAAGCGTTTCCACCAAGATCCAATAACAACAATTAAACCTATATAAAACATTGGACGCGGTTTACGTCCTTTTTTAAATAGTAATACTACTATTGGTAATATCAAACCAACGACTGTTACAAGCCAAAATATAACGGAATAGCTCCCTGTAAATAAGGTTTCTAAATGGATAGATTCTCCTTTCTTTGCTGTAAATAATGGAATTAAATATTCATTAATATTGAAATATAAATAGGTTAAACAGGCTAATGCTAAAAATTTGCCGAGTTTATCAAAATGATAATCTGTAATATAGTTTTCTAGTTTTTTCGTTTTTCTAACAATATAAATAACAGTAACAAGTGCTCCGAGTCCAGCAACAAAGGCTCCTGAAATAAAGTAAGGAGCAAAATTTGTACTGTCCCATCCTATTCTATAAGTTGTTGAAAACAACCAAGCGTCAATTGTTTGTAGTAAGAGACCAACAGGGATTATCATGATAGCGATAATTCTGATGGATTTCTCTTGTAGTAATTTTTGTGCTTTACTTCCTGTCCAGTTTAATGATAATTTGCCATATAGTTTACTTAATCTTGGGTTCTTTTTTTCTAAGCGTTTTTTTAGTATTGCAAAATCTGGAAGTAATGGAAAATACAAGAGTAATAGACTAATTACAATATAGGTTGGGATTATTATAACATCCCAAGTTATTGGTGATTGTAACCGAGCATGTATAAATAAGTTTAGTAATCGATCCGGTCTGGCCATGTCAATCATAATTGTGATTCCGGCCATTATAATTGCAGCTACAGAAATAATTTCGGCAATTCGAACCAATGGAGTTCTCCAAGAATTATTCGTTAGTCTTAGAACCGCAACTGTAACTGAGCCTACAAAGCTTGTGGCTACAAAAAAAACAAAGTTTGAAATATAAATTCCCCAAAGCGCATAATCACGCATGTTAGTCACTTCTTGACCTTTTATGAGTTGATCTATATATGCGACGAGTCCAACAACTATGATTACAATTAAGGAAATAATCCAAATAATATCTTTCTTGCTGAATTCTTTTGGAACTAAGTCCCTAATTATTTTTTCATGTGTTTCCATAACTATTCAGATTTCTCAACAGATTCAAATTCTTTAAAATCTTCTAAACCATCCTTGAAATCAACTAACCTGTCAACAGGAGGCAAATAATAAACACTTGGGGATGTTCCTAAGCTTTCCATTAATCTATAGCCGGATTTCTCTTCTAATAATTTGCTTAACCTAACGGTTTCATCCCCATTGGTAACCGTATCTTCATACTTGTCTCCAAAATAAAAGACACCATTTGGACAGGCTGAAACACAATGTGGTAGTTCTCCTTTATCAATAGCATGCGGACAAAAATCACATTTATCTACCGTGCCTTTAATGCTCGGCATTCCTGCATGTTCTGGTGATGGCATATGATTTGTCATTTCCATATTTAAAGTAACTTCTTGACCGGGTTCACCCCAATTAAAAACGCGTGTTGAATAGGGGCAAGCTGCCATACAAAACCGACAACCAATGCAGCGATCATTATCAATTAATACCAAACCGTCTTTTCTTTTAAAAGTGGCATCGACAGGACAAACGGTAACACAAGCTGGTTGATCACAATGCATACACATCATTGGCATCCAATAGGGGGCTGTATCCTGTTCTTCTTGCATCTTATAAACTTTAAGCCAAGCATTGTCACCAGTTATATAATGGTGTTTGTTACATGCATTTTGACATTTTAAAGCATTTTTGCATTTGGCGAGATCCACAACCATTACAAACTTTCGGTTTGCCATTCCTTCTCGAACATTGTATTTATCATCGTGCGATTGGGAGTGCTTAACTTCTACAACCTCCGAAGAGTCCACTTGAATTAATACCCCGTCGGTAGTCATTAATTCAATCGTTTCATCAGAATCAACAGTGGTTTTAGCGGTTAGTTTTGAATTTAATTTTGATAAACCAAAACCACCAATAGCCGTAGCTAGACCAATTTTCAGTCCCTTATTGAGGAATTTACGTCTTGAAGTTTTATTAGTATTTTCTTCCATGATATGTTTGCATTAAAGAAATTATAATTTTTTTCCCAGCCAATTGAGGAACATTTTATTTGACACTTTTTTGTTAACCACCTTGGACTTGTTCAACGTGCTTGTTTTAACCTTTACAGTTGAGCCGTCGGGTTTTAAAAGTGTTTGATAATCTTCATCAGTTTCAATAGGTGTTTGATTAATAATAGTATTACCAAAACCTAAAAAAGGGATTAAAAGTGAACCTCCTAATATTGGCAAGATTCCTCTTCTTGATATAAATTTCTTATTCTTATGTTTCATTGTATCGTGAATAAAACAGTAGATCAAAATAATTATGAGACACTAATATTTTGTGCTACGGTATTGGTTAAATTAGAAATTATAGTTTCTTGTTATATTAAATCCAATTAAGTATTGTGCTTTATTGCCTTCTAAACCAGTGTGTTTATTGTTAAACATGTAGTTTTTTTGAGGTACAATTCCAAAGTAATTTGTTGCAAATATTTGAAATGTATGTGCTGATGTGCCAAACTCTAATCCAAAACTTAACCCAGGATGTGGATTATCTTTTATGAATTTAGTTAGAGGCTGACTATAATCTACAATTACAGATGTTTGGGAGCTAATTTTATAACGTCCCCCAATAGCAATAGCGACCATATCATTTCTCATTGTTTTTGCCACGACGTTAAAGTGTGAAATACTTGGTGCGACTTGTAATGAAAAATTAGGACTAAAACGGCGTGCAATGATCAGTTGATTGAAAAATGAATATCGATCAGAGGTATGTCTAAAGTGACCTTGATTTTTTTGACGGCCATCAATTACAAAATTCCCATAATAAGTAACACTAACAGGTATTTTATTTGATCGTGTTTGACGTAGTAATGCGACTTTCCAATTAAAATCTTGAAGCCGATTATCTTTTGTTGTTCCATATCCAATAGTTAGCCTATCATGCAATCCATAAGTAAGTCCAATTCTGATATTTGAATAGGACCAAAATCCTGCCAAATCATTAGTGCCTCCATTTATCTCACCAAAGCGGTGAGCCATTTGTATTTCTAATGTGTTTTTGTTGAAAAGCACATTAGTAGGGTTGTCTATAAGAAAAGAACTTTCAAATGCTGGTCGTTCCGGTTTTTCTTTAATAATGGTGTCTTTAACTTTTTCTTGAGATAAAGAGAGCAAAGGAATTATTAAAAAAACGAAAAATAATATTTTATAAATTTTCATGTCTTTGTTCTTTATTGTTAATTGTCTAAAGCGCCTTGGTTTATCCAAGCTTTCACTAAATTAATTTTAGCATCTGACCATTGTGATCCTGGAGGCATTAATGAAACACCGTCCAAACCTAGTAGGGATTTATAAAGGATGCTTTCTTCGGCATTATTTGGAATAACAAATCCATTTAAAAGATTATCATATGATACGTCTTCTCGTAGATCAGGTGGTTCATTGCCATTGTGACATCCTACACATTGAGCCCATAAAGGATTGATATCGTTTTGATAGGATATGTTTTCAAGATTGTCTTCATCTTCACTGACAGGTTCGTAAATTGATTCGTAATAACAAGAGCTTACAAATAGGGATATTGTTATTAGTATTAATAATTGAAATAGCTTTTTCATCATTAAAAGTTTTAATTTAAAAGAGGCCTAAATATTTCTGTAATAGTGCAGAGAGATACACTGCACTATTACAGAAGAGATATTAGTTTTGAATTTCTAAGGTTAAGAAATTTGATTGTGCGTGACCAATAGCGGCATTGTTGAAAATTGTAAGGCCAAAAGCCATGCTTTCTCCAGGATTAAATACAGCATCTGTTGGATCGCCAGTATTTAGTTTTCTTTTAATTTCAATTTGCCAACCAGATCCTACATGGATTGCTCTAACTTGTGTATCGGTACGGTATGTACTACCAGCTCCAGCTGGATTAATGTATACACTTGGGAATCGTTTAACACCAAATCCTTGTGAGTATGCTACGAGGTTGTCATTAGGGTCAATGGTATCTCCATTATTTAAAGTTAAAACACCATCAGCGGCAACACCAGTAACTAATTGAGCAGTTCCATCTGCAATTTGTGAGTCCGTAATCCAAAAGTATTCTTCCATGTTTTTAATTACATATTTTGGACCTTTTAATCCGGTGTTAGGATCTGTAAATGAATTGGTCCCATACATTTTATCACCTTCATCTGTTTTTCTACCGTTTGCAGAAGCATAACCTTCGTCATCTTCATATTGAATATAGCCATCGTCAACAGATTGTGACAATACATTTCTATTTCGTTTCCAGTGCCAGAAATCTACTAATTCACCATCATTAGCCATATAATGTCTCGTAACTTTTTCTCCGGGTTGAGGATCGGCTAAACCACCATGACAGGTAATAGTACAGGTTCCATTTGCCCATCCTGCAGGGACATTCCCGTTGCCGTCTTTTATAGGAAACATGAATGAAAACTTATCTTCATACCATTTGTCATTTTTGTGATTTGCATATTTGTTTTCCCCTTTCCAGGTGTTTGTTGACGGATCGAAAAACCAAGATTGTCGGTCTCTACTATCGGTGTCGTCTTCATATTCAAAAAGCAAATAAAGATATTCACCATCATGACCACCTCTTAATGAATATTTGTAGCTTTCACCAGTATAAGGATCCATTAGATCAGTAGGCTCTACTGAAAGATCGCCATTGCTTGAGCCATTTAAGGTTATCATTCTGTCTCCAGCAGCCAATACTGTGGCTCTGTTTACAAGAGGTTGTGCTTCTGCCCAAACCTCATCAATTTCACCATCAAAAACTGGTGGAGCTGTTGTAAACTTTTTAACGAGTAGTACATTAGAGCTTTCTCCAATTCCTGGATCGATAGTAACGTACTCAGCGTCGTCGTGAGTACAGCTTGTGATAGATACTAAAGAAACTAGCATCAATAACGAAGTTAATTTTATTGTTTTCATAATTATATATGTTTGGGTTTTAATAGTCTTAATTATTTGTTAAAATTAGTGGGTAATTAGAGATTAAAGCATGATAAAGATCATAGATGACTTTATTTTTCGTACAGTTTTAGATTGAAGTTTTAAGGTGATTGTTCATAAGTTTAAATACTTAATAAAAGATATTATCCTTATTTTTATCGTTCTTATTTATAGAGAATAAAACACCTTTATGTATTTAATTTTCGATACCGAAACTACGGGATTGCCTAAGCGTTGGAAGGCTCCAATTAGCGATACTGATAATTGGCCACGCTGTATACAAATAGCTTGGCAATTGCATGATGCTATGGGGAATTGTGTGGAGCATCAAGATTATTTGGTGCAACCGGAAGGATTTAATATTCCATATGATGCTGAGAAAATACATGGAATTTCTACCGAATTAGCCCAAGAGCAAGGTATTCCTTTGAGAGAGGTTTTAGAAAAATTTAATGAGGCTTTAAGGAAAGCTAAGTTTGTTGTAGGTCAAAATGTTGGTTTCGATTTAAATATCATGGGTTGTGAATATTTTAGAGAAGAACTGGAGTCCCCTTTATTAGAACTCCCAATTTTAGATACCTGTACTGAGAAAACGGCCTTACTTTGTCAAATTCCAGGAGGTCGTGGTGGTAAATTCAAATTGCCGACATTAACCGAATTACACCAGTATCTATTTGGAAAAGCTTTTGGTGATGCCCATAATGCCACTGCCGATGTTGAGGCAACAACGCGTTGCTTTTTAGAATTAATTAGACGACAAGAATTTTCTAAAGAACAACTTGATGTAGAACCAGAGTATTTTAAAAATTTCTCTGAAAAGCATCCAGCCGAAGTTCAACTCATCGGGTTAAAGCATATTAACTTAAAAAAGGCCTCGGCAAAAATAAATGAGCGCCTTCAAAAAGAACAATCTAAAAGTGATGTTACCCAGGCTATTGATACTGCCGATATTGAAAAATTAAATGCCGTAGATTATGTACACCTTCATAATCATTCTCAGTTTTCAATTCTTCAGTCAACCATTAGTGTCAAGGATTTGGTGGCAGTTGCCGCCAAACAAGACATGCCGGCAGTTGCTTTAACAGATCATGCCAATATGATGGGGGCCTTTCATTTTGTAAAGGAGGTAAAGAATCATAATAGAGGAGTAAAAGCTGAGAACGAAGCGGCTATTGGACGCGGGGAAGAAGCAACAGCCAAAGAAATAAAGCCAATTTTGGGCTGTGAATTTTTTGTTTGCGAGGATCATACCAATAAGTCTCAAAAAGATTATGGTTATCAAATTGTAATGCTAGCTAAAAACAAAAATGGCTATCAAAACTTGGCAAAAATGTCGTCAATTGCATATACTAAAGGCTTTTATTATGTGCCGAGAATAGATAGAGCTGTTATTGAGGAATACAAGGAAGATATTATTGTTCTTACAGGAAATTTATATGGTGAAGTACCAAGTAAAATATTAAATGTAGGTGAAAACCAAGCAGAAGAGGCATTGTTATGGTGGAAAGACCAATTTGGAGATGATCTTTATATTGAGCTCATGCAACATGGACAGGAAGATGAAGACCGAACAAATCCGGTTTTAATTAATTTTGCCAGAAAGCATGATGTAAAATTAATTGCTTCAAACAACACCTATTATGCACAAAAAGAAGATGCCAATGCTCATGATATTTTATTATGTGTTAAAGATGGGGAGAAGCAGGCAACACCAATAGGAAGAGGACGAGGTTATCGTTTCGGCTTACCAAATCAGGAATATTATTTTAAGTCTTCAGTAGAAATGAAAACGCTTTTTAAGCGTACTCCAGAAGCCATTATTAATATTCAAGAAGTCGTCGATAAAATCGTACCCTATGAATTGGCTAGAGACGTTTTACTTCCAAAATTTGATATTCCCGATGAATTCGCACATGAAGAAGATCAAACTGATGGCGGTAAGCGGGGTGAAAATGCCTTCTTAAAACACCTGACTTATGTAGGCGCAAAAAAACGATATGGAGAAATCACTGAAGAAATTAAAGAACGTCTCGATTTTGAGCTAAGTGTAATTGAAAATACGGGATATCCTGGATATTTTCTAATTGTTGAAGATTTTATTCGCGAAGCGCGAAACATGGATGTGAGTGTTGGTCCAGGACGTGGATCGGCGGCAGGATCGGTGGTCGCCTTTTGTTTGTGGATTACCAATATTGACCCCTTGAAGTATAATTTGCTTTTTGAGCGTTTCTTGAATCCCGATCGTGTGAGTATGCCCGATATTGATATTGATTTTGATGATGAAGGTCGGAGTCGTGTCATGGATTATGTAATTGATAAATACGGATCTAGTCAAGTAGCACAAATAATTACCTATGGTACGATGGCAGCGAAATCGTCAATTCGAGATACGGCGAGAGTTTTAGATTTACCGCTCCATGATGCCGATAGAATTGCCAAGCTTGTTCCATTAATGGCTAAGCTGAATAAGATTTTTGGTGTCGATGAAAAAGTGCTGAAGACGAAGTTTAGAGCTGATGATTTAGAAAAAATCAACCAACTTTTAAACTTGGCAGAAGGTGAAGACCTGGAAGCCGAAACTATAAATTTGGCTCGAACCCTAGAAGGATCGGTTAGAAATACTGGAATCCATGCCTGTGGTGTAATTATTACCCCAGATGACATTACCAAGTTCGTTCCGGTCGCCACGGCAAAAGATTCAAACTTGTATGTGACCCAGTTTGATAACTCTGTGGTTGAGGATGCGGGCTTGTTAAAAATGGATTTCTTGGGATTAAAGACCTTAACTTTAATTAAGGATACCGTAAAAATTGTAAAGGCAAAGCACGATGTGTTGCTCGATCCAGAAAATTTCCCATTAGATGACGTAAAAACTTATGAGCTGTTTCAGCGTGGCGAAACGGTTGGAGTGTTTCAATACGAATCTCCTGGAATGCAGAAGCATATGAAGGACCTTAAACCAACGGTTTTTGATGATTTAATTGCAATGAATGCGCTGTATCGCCCTGGACCGATGGAATATATCCCGAGTTTTATTAAACGGAAACATGGCGATGAAGAAATAGAATATGACCTTCCAGCGATGGAAGAGTATCTCAAGGAAACCTACGGAATTACGGTATATCAGGAGCAAGTAATGTTACTTTCTCAAAAATTGGCCGATTTCACCAAGGGTGAAGCCGATGTTTTACGTAAGGCTATGGGGAAAAAGCAAATTGCAGTTCTCGATAAAATGAAGCCTAAATTTATTGAGCAAGCAAGCGCTAAAGGTCATGATGCCCGTAAATTGGAGAAAATTTGGAAAGACTGGGAAGCCTTTGCAAGTTATGCTTTTAATAAATCACACTCTACTTGTTATGCATGGATTGCCTATCAAACAGCTTATTTAAAAGCCCATTACCCCGCCGAATATATGGCAGCGGTACTGTCTAATAATATGAATGATATCAAGTCGGTGACATTTTTCATGGAAGAATGTAAACGAATGAAATTAAATGTTCTTGGCCCAGATGTTAACGAGTCGTATTATAAGTTTTCGGTAAACAAAGACAATGCTGTTCGCTTCGGAATGGGTGCTATTAAAGGTGTTGGTCATGGTGCGGTGATGACCATTGTTGACAATAGGAAAACAGATGGACATTATAAATCAATTTTCGATTTTGCGAAACGAATAGATCTGAGAGCGGCCAATAAAAAGGCTTTTGAAAACTTGGCTAATGCCGGAGGTTTTGATGGCTTTGGTGATGCACATCGTGCACAATATTTTCATAGAGAAGGTGATGGGATTACCTTTTTAGAAAAGACCATTAAATATGCCAATAAATATCAGGAAAATGAAAACTCGTCGCAGGTCAGTTTATTTGGTGAAGCTAGTGATGTTCAAATTCCAGAACCCGAAGTGCCTCCATGCGAGGAATGGGGTACCATGGAAAAATTGGCACGTGAACGTGAGGTGGTTGGTGTATATATATCTGGACATCCCTTAGACGATTTTAAAGTTGAAATGAATACGTTTTGCAATGCAGAAGTATCGTTATTTAATGACTTAGAAACTTATGTAAATAGAGAGCTAACCTTCGGGGGTGTGGTGACCGACGTTCAACATCGTGTGAGCAAACAAGGCAAAGGATGGGCCTTATTTACAATTGAAGATTATGTAGAGTCTCATGAGTTTAGAGTTTTTGGAGAGGAATATCTTAAATTCAGACATTTTTTAATGATTAGTAATTTTGTGTATGTCCGTGCGTTTGTAAGAGAGGGATGGGTAAATAGAGATACAGGAAAAAAGAGTGATCCACGAATTCAGTTTAACAGTTTTCAATTGTTGCATGATGTTATGGATACCTATGCTAAAAAACTATCTATTCAGCTAAATATTGAAGATTTAAACGAAAATAAAATTAGGAGTATTAAAGAATTACTCCAGATGCATGAAGGCAGTAGCATTATCAATTTTTTAATTTACGATACTAAAGAGAAATTAAAATTAAATATGTCCAGTCGTAAGCAAAAAGTAAAAATCTCTCAAGAGTTGCTTAACGAACTTAAAGATTTGAATTTGCATTATAAGCTGAATTAAGGTGTTTATTTTGATTTTATGACTTTGGTTTCAATGTGGTCTTTTAGACGATTATCAATAAACATATCCCAAGTAGATGAGCATTCGTCATAACATTCTGTTTTGGGTGTAAGACCAGTTTGATGAAAGCTAAGTTTTGTTTTGTTTGAGTGTTCTTGTTCTATTTGCCAATGAAGCACATGACCAATCCATTCTTTGTTGAAATCTGGTTCACCATCTATACATTTCCAAATAAGTTCGTAGTCAGGGGTGTATTCTACAATTTTAAACGTCCACCAATAACCATTTTCAAATTTAATTGTGAACTGTCCTTTTGATTCAAACAAGGAGTTGCTAGTCTGTCCCCACCACTCATCAATTTCAATGGTAAGCGCCCTAAACACTTGCTCGGCGTTAGCCGAAACTTCTATTGTTTTTGTGTAATCTATGTCTTGATTGTGGATTAATTTTCTTCTACTAAGCATTTTTTTTAGTATTTAAATAGCTTCCCAAGTTGTGTAATGAATCGTCCCAAAATTGCTCGTAGAATTTTAACCATTTGGTAATTTCTTTAAGTTGTTTTGTATTAGCATTGCAGAAGCGTTCACGCCCCTTGCTGTCTATATGGACCAAACCAGCATCTTCTAGGGTTTTTATATGTTTGGTAACGCCTTGTCTGCTAATGTCAAATTGACTTGAAATTTGGGTGATTGATAATGCTGAGGCGGCAATTACCAAGGCATGAAAAATATCACGCCTTGTTGGATCCGCAATAGCTTTAAATAATTTTGTGATCTTATCCTGCATTTACAAGGTCCTTTAAATAGCGCGTTAAGCCTTCAATACAGTTGTCCCATCCGCCATTAAAGCTTTCAAACATAGCTACTGCAGTATCACCAGCATAGTTTGATATTCCTGAATGTTCTAAATGAAGTTTTGTGCCACTATTTGTTGATTCTAATTCCCACTTAACTGTGGTTTCGATATTGGTGTCACCTACTACCCAAGTATATATGAGCACATATGGGTTAGAGTTTTTTACTTCGCCGCTAATAACAGTACATCCTTTTTCGTTAGGGGGTGAAGTAAAAGTGTATTTGTAGCCGGCCTCAGCTTTAAAATCGGCTTCGATAAACCAAGCAGAAATTTCTTCGGCTTTGGTAATAGCATTCCAAACTTTGTCAATGGAATGATTAAACAGAACTTCTTTTGTTATGACGTCTTTCATCTGTGATTATTTTAAATTTTTATAATGATTCATGATTTTTAGTTTTGCTAAATTAGGTAAAAGCTATTTAATACGCAACTATTTGGTTGCATATTAAAAGTTGAGATTTCGTAACCCTCATAGCATCAATCAATTTATAAATAAGGAAAACAAATAGTACTCATGTAAGCATTGGCGAATATTTTGACTAATATTGCATATTAAGTAGAAGTAAAACACAATTAAATTAAAATATTATGGCATTAGAAATAACAGATGCAACGTTTGAAGAAACTGTATTAAAAAGTGATAAACCAGTATTGGTAGATTTTTGGGCTGCTTGGTGTGGACCATGTCGTATGGTAGGACCGGTAATAGAACAAATTAGCGAAGAGTATCAAGGGAAAGCTGTTGTTGGAAAAGTTGATGTTGATGCGAATCAGGAATTTGCAGCTAAATATGGTGTCCGTAACATTCCTACTGTTTTAGTATTTCATAAAGGAGAAGTTGTAGGACGTCAAGTAGGTGTTTCACCGAAGAATGTGTATGCAGAAGCGATAGACTCGCTTTTATAATATAAAATGTAAAAGAAAACATAAAAGGTTTGCCTAATAGGCAAACCTTTTTTAGTTTAGATAACTCATGAATCTAGAAGACGAAGTAAATAAAACCTCAGGATTTAAAAACCTCGAGTTGCTTGCAAAACAGGCCGTTTCATGGGTTCTCGGCAGAGTTTGCGGAGCATAAAATGTACAATCAAGGGGAGAGTACTAGGCATATTGATTGGAAATTATTTGCCAAAACAGACAAGCTCTATACAAAACGTTATGATGAAGAAACCAATTTGCGTTGTCACATCATCCTTGATAATAGTAGCTCTATGCACTATCCTTTTGTAAAAGAACTGACAATTAATTCCTTAAATAAAATTGGTTTTTCGGCTTTAGCGGCAGCCTCTTTAATGCATATATTAAAAAAGCAGCGCGATGCGGTTGGAATGAGTATTTATAGTGATACTTACGATTATTATGCTCCAGAAAAAGGAAGTGAGCGCCACCATAGGATGTTGTTAAGTCAATTAAGTGAAATGTCGGTTTCAAAACCAGATCATAAGGCGACTAATACTTATGAGTATTTACATCAAATAGCCGAAAAAATTCATCGTCGTTCGTTAATATTTTTATTTACAGATATGTTTCAATCGGATGTTGAGGAAGCTAAACTTTTTGATGCATTACGGCATTTAAAATACAATAAACACGATGTGATATTATTTCATGTATTTGATAAAGAAAAAGAGTTGCATTTTGATTTTGATAATAAGCCAAAACGCTTTGAAGATGTGGAGACAGGGGATTATATTGACCTTTATGCGGAGAATATTAAAGTTAATTATGAAAAAGCAGTTGCCGATTATTTTAATAAAATCAAGCTAAAATGTGCACAGTATCAAATAAAATATGTGGAGGCCAATATAAATGAAAGTTTTAATAAAATACTGACCACATACATGTTAGAACGACAAAAGTTTGTTTAGGAAAAAAATATTGAAAAAATATATAAAAAAGGTTGTGTTATAAAAAATGCAGTGTATATTTGCAACCGCAATAACGCAACGGTTTGGTAGTTCAGTTGGTTAGAATACCTGCCTGTCACGCAGGGGGTCGCGGGTTCGAGTCCCGTCCAGACCGCAAGATTGCTAAAAGCTCCGAGAAATTGGAGCTTTTTTTGGCAATAAAGATTAGTTGTGTTGTTTGATAGATGTCAAAGTCTATCAAAGGTTCAGTAGTTGAACCGATGGAAAGCTTTCCTTTTTCGTAAGAAATTGGGATGCTTTTTTGTTTTAGGGAAGTTTCTGTTATAATCTTCTATTAATTCCCTTTTTGTTGTACCAAAGGTGTGCAATAAGGTGTCTTTTCTCTTTTTAAAAATGCACACCTAATTTTCTAACAATTTAATAATCAGTAAAATGAATAAACATAATATAAAAGTGTTATTTCTATTAGTTCATAATAGGAGTAATAAAAAGGATAAATGCGTTTTAAAATGTAGAATAACATATAATCTAGAACGCAAGGAATTCTCTACTGGAAAATTCATAAAACCAATCAATTGGAACAGCAAACAACAACTAGTAGAACCACCCGAGCCAGATGCAGAATTAATAAACACGCAACTCAGCCTGATAAGAACAAAACTTAGTCAGGATTTTTTATTTCTACAGGTAAATGAAACCAATTTTAATGTAGAAGATATCTATATGCAATACAAAGGCAAGCCACTTAAAAAGGAACGTGGCGTTGTTGAGGTATATGATATGAATAGCCTAAGAATTAAGAAGCTAATAGGGATAGATATCCAGATGGTTACCTACACTAAATACTTAGAATCTGGCAAGCATTTAGAGGCTTTTATTAAGCATAAATACAAGACTAAAGACCTCAAATTAAAGAGGCTTAGAAGCAGCTTTATTGATGATTATGTGTATTTCCTTAAAGTGGAGAAGAAGTTCCAGCAAAGCACCTTAAATAAGGCTGTGCAGCGGTTTAGAAAGGTGATAAAGTATGCTATAGCAGAAGACTATTTATATAAAGATCCCTTCCTGTTGTATAGACCTAAAACAGTGAAGAAACCAGTGGTGTTTTTAAGTCCTGAGCAACTTAAAAAGTTAGAGGAAACTACTTTTTCTATAGTAAGGATTCAGCAGATTAAAGACATGTTTGTGTTCTGCTGTTATACAGGATTAGGGTTTAGAGAAATGGTTAATCTAAAGAAGAAACAAATCACTAAAGAGTTTGATGGTGAGCTTTGGATTAATATCTATAGACAGAAGACAAAAAAGTATTTTAAAGTGCCATTATTACCAAAAGCAAAGGCTATTATGGAGCAGTATGAAAA
>MAAC01000800.1_pt1 | contig 16613 bp, 17 predicted proteins | sample 1115981 | NCBI WGS metagenome assembly MAAC01 (sample SAMN04961126, study PRJNA320927) | seawater metagenome | isolation source: sample BD02T64 sea water enriched with oil for 64 days | place: USA:Gulf of Mexico | collected 2013-07-27 | reverse complement strand
GCTGCAGTAGGATGTATTCCTATTGTGCTGTCAAATTGTGCTTTTGTTGCGCCACACTTTAAAGCGATTGCAAGCCCTTGAATAATCTCTCCCGCATCTGACCCAACCATATGAGCACCTAGCACTTTGTCTGTACTCGTTTGTACAACTAACTTCATGTAGGTACGTTCATCAAGTCCACTTAGCGAATGCTTCATATGCTTAAAGTCAGACGTAAATAGCGTTATATCGCCAGGAAACTGTTTTTCTGCATCTTCAGCGGTTAAACCAACGGTACCAATATTGGGCTGGCAAAATACTGCAGTTGCTATGTTTGAATAATCAACCTTACGCTTTTGACCTTTTACGAGATTATCAACAATTGCCATTCCTTCAGCAAGTGCAACAGGGGTTAGCTGAAAACCGCCAATAACATCGCCAATTGCATAAATTGAAGGAACCGATGTTTGATAATAGTCATCAACAATAATTGATGCATTAGACCTCAGTTTAACGCCAACAGATTCCAAGCCCAAACTATCAATTAGGGGGCGCCTTCCCGTCGCGTAAAGTACCATATCTGCATCGATTTGGGCTCCACCCAAATTGGCAGTTAGACCACCACTCTCATTTTTAGTTAACGCTTCGATATTGGTATCAAAATGCAGATGGATACCTTTCTTTAGCAATTCATCTCTGACAAATTCTCGTATGTCGGTATCAAAGCCACGAAGAAATAAAGGTCCACGATAGATAAGATGGGTCTCTACACCAAACCCATTTAGAATACCTGCAAACTCAACAGCAATATAACCCCCACCAACAACAATTGCTTTTTGAGGTAAAGTTCCCATGTAGAAAAAATGGTTTGAATCGATGGCAAATTCACTTCCAGGAAACTCTGGTATAAAGGGTGTGCTACCAGTTGCTACTAGAATATTCTTCGCTGTATAAACAGTATCTCCAACTTTCACCTCGTGAGGAGAAACAACACTGGCTTCACCCACTACTAAATCAACACCCGCATTGTCCAGTAGATTTCCATAGACACCATTAAGTCGTTCTATCTCACGGGTTTTATTATCGCGTAAAACATCCCAATCGAAAGAAACATTTCCAACCGTCCACCCAAAACCTTCTGCGGCTTCAATCTCTTCACTTACATGAGAGCCGTAAACAAATAGTTTTTTCGGCACACAACCAACATTGACACAGGTTCCACCTAAGGCCTGCTTTTCTGCAACAGCAACCTTAGCACCTTCGGTTGCTGCCATTCTTGCTGCGCGAACACCACCAGAACCAGCCCCTATAACGAACAGATCATATTGATAAGACATGTTAAGTTCCTTAAGCGTTTTTTATCGGCCTGACTGGGGGTTTAGAATTTCAATTTCAACACGGCGATTGGTCGCTCGACCCTGTTTTGTTTTATTGCTTGCTGCCGGATAGCGCTCACCATAACCTAGTGATGACATTCGAGCAGTCCCCACTCCTTGGCTAGCGAAGTATTGCTTAACAGAATTAGCACGACGTTCTGACAAGGTTTGGTTAAGAGAATCACCTCCAGAGCTATCCGTATGCCCAACAATTCGGATATCAGTCTTTTTAAATTCGTTAAATACTAGCGCAACAGAATCCAATGTTTCATAAAAATTTGGTATCAGTGCATATTGACCTGATGGAAAACTAATATGCCCAGGCATATTCAAATGAATACCTTCAGGCGTTCGGGTTACACTAACACCGGTATTGGCAAGCTTCTGGCGGAGTATGCTTTCCTGCCTGTCGAAATAGTAGCCCGTCCCACCGCCTAGCGCCGCACCAATAACTGCGCCTTTGGCTCTATCTTTTTTACTTGATACCGCCGCACCCAATACGGCACCAATACCGGCGCCTATCGCTGCCTTGCTTAATTTTTGTTCGCCAGTATAAGGGTCAGTAGTACAACCCGTTAATGTTAGAGAGCTGGCAAGTGCGAGTGTTACAAAGGTCTTTTTCATGTCTTATTCCATATAAAATGAGGCTTAAAGCTTGGACATCAAGTAGTGATGAAAGGTCCAAGAGGTGATGATGAGTATCATAAACGATAAGAAGAAGAGGCGGGGAAAACTATAGGGACAAAAGTGATAAAAAGGAGGTAGAAGAGTAAATGTAACGAAGATTTTACATTTACTCTTCTACGGGGGGATCTTTAGTTAGCTCGCAGTCGGTACATCCCTACGGCTATCCTTACGTCGATCAAGCTCATCGTTAATATACTCGGCTGTTGCTACTGAATCTCGCCGATCTTTACCTGTCCGCTCTTCGAGAGAAGTTGAAATTTTATTGAATATTTCTGATTTCTTGTTTTCCATGCTACTACCACTCACTTTTTCATCTGTGCTTTGTGACTCTTAATATTAGCTCATAGAAATTCCGTAGAGCCAGTTAACGAAACTAGTATAGACCTTGAATGCACATTTCCCAGTTTTTGACGCTCTTCTTAACAAACAGTAACAATAGTTAGTGAAACGGTTTACAAAACACCAAAATTGTTTAGTACAACTGCACCCACAAGGCCTTGACGCTAACTTTTTCTACATCAAACTTGCGACCGCCTACTTCAGGGTGTACATTTAGGCCACTACATGGAACCATCGTTCCAGCCTTTAATACATTAACCTAACTATATCAAGGAGAACCTTTGTTGTGGAAAAGACTGCCTTAGTTACTGGTGCTGCTGGTTTTGTCGGGCAGGCCTTAGTTCTGCGATTACTGGAGAAGGGTTTTATGGTAAAAGCCCTAGATCTTCCTAAAAACCCGGAATTTTCAAAGTTCACGGATAGCTTGTCAGCCTTGCAGCGATCCTCTCTTATAGTGTGCCCTGCCGATATCACTGATGCTGATTCACTGAAGCCAATTCTATCGGGTGTTTCCTATGTGTTTCATACCGCAGCGCTATTAAACTCAATTGCACCACGCTCCAGGTTCGAGTCGGTAAATGTACAGGGAACAAAAAACATATGTAATGCAGCGTCAAATGCCAATGTTGAGCGGTTTATACTGGTATCTACATCTGACGTTTTTGGAATACCTAAGCCCTCTGAAGTCATCACAGAAAAAACAGCATATCGGTCTTGGGGAGAGCCCTACGCAGACACAAAGATAAAGGCCTGCAATATCGTCAAAGATTTTCAACAAAAAGGGTTACTTAATACAACAATAATTTATCCGGGATGGGTATATGGGCCTGGAGATCGCCAATTCTTTCCTGCCATTATTGACATGATAAAAGACAAACACGCTTTCATTTGGCATAAAACTGAACCCTATTGCGTAGACCTGATTTATATTAATGATTTGATTTCTGCCATCGTGATAGCAGCAGAGTCACCTTCAGCAATTGGAGAAGATTACCTCATCTTAGATGACAACACCGAAATAACACCAAAGCTGTTTTTTAGTCACATAGCCGAGCAACTACATATTAAGCTCAAGATTCATAAGCTGCCTTACCAGACAATGTATGCTGTAGCTTGGATAAGCCAACAATTAAAGCAAAGGGGGCTCATCAAAAACCTACTACTAAGTACAACCGACGTAAAAGCATTTGGCAATAACTTTGAGTTTTCCAATGAAAAAGCACGTCATGCATTGCAGTGGGAGCCATCGGTCTCAGCAAAAGAAGGCATTAAAAGCGCACTTGATTGGCAAATTCGTAACAACTAACCATCCGATCTGAGTAAATCACCCTTTGATAAATTAGGGTATAATCAAACCTCTATACTTTTATTATATAGCGGGAATTAGTTTTGCTAAAAGGTTTACTGATACTTATCGGGTTTCAATTAACAGGGGAATTCATATCAGCTCAATTCCGCCTTCCCTTTCCGGGTTCAGTTATCGGGATGGGGCTGTTGTTTTTGTATTTACTAATAAAAGGAAATACACCACAGCCACTATCAACTACCTCCACTGCATTATTTCCCTATATCCCTCTCTTTCTTATACCCGCGTGTGTTGGTGCAATGGGATATTGGGCACTTCTTCAAGACGAATGGCTTGCACTGCTCATTGCTCTATCGGTAAGCACCATCACAACAATCGCACTTACCCCACTTATTATGCAAGTGCTCATGTCACTCACTTCTAATCTTGGCAAGCAACCAGACGGAGGTAATTCAAATGAATAAATCTTCAGTGCCATTGTTTGCACTTGACTCAGTCATTAGCAATCCTCTGTTTGGTGTATTTATAACACTTCTGGCATTTAAATTTGGCCAGTGGTGCTATAAAAGATCTCATCAAAACCCATTTTGTCAACCAATGATAGTCGGATTATTGAGTGTGTTTCTAACGCTATTAGCACTAGATCTATCCTTTGACCAATACTTTGCCACTGCACAACCGCTGCACCTCATGCTTGGACCAGTAACCGTTGCCCTTGCTGTTCCTCTTTATGAAAATGTTCAGCGTATCCGAGCAATGCTGACACCTATATTAATGACTGTGATCTTAGCGTCCTTTTTAACCGTTTCTATGACTGTTGTTATCGCATGGTTATTTGACGCAAGCAAAACAACACTACTGTCATTACTAACAAAATCTATCACCACGCCTATTGCTATGGCGGTTTCAACGGAAATCGGCGGCATCCCATCCTTAGCGGCCGTATTTGTTATATACACGGGGATCATTGGCGTGATTGTGGGCCCTAGTCTACTGAATAAAATGCGGGTTACGGATAAACGTATTAGAGGAATAACGATGGGGATAAGTGCTCACGCCATAGGTACGGCGAGAGCTATAGAAGAAGATAGAGAGACTGGCGCTTTTTCAGCTTTAGCTATGGGGATTACAGGCTTTATAACGGCATTTATTTTACCGTTAATTGTTATATGGTGTCCCTATTGAGCCTCTTGCTTTGCCGGGCTGTTACTTGCTTGAAATTGTCCATTTCTAATAGTGTATTTGAAAATAGCATTATTTTTCGTAAGTGTAAGAGATGGTAATGTGAATTTACCCTCAATAACGCCCTTATGTTCGGATGTTATTTCGACAATAGCTTCCGAGGCTTCTGGCAATTCAAGTGGGTCACTGCCCTCAATGGCAATAAGCAAATCACCTTTTTTAATATGATACTTTCCAACACCGTCGTATTCACGAATAACAAAGTGAACAAATTGATTATCTCCTTCACTGCGTATACGCAGCTCTGTCGATAACAAGGCCACCTTGCGCTCCCACCAAATATTGTCATTTTGAAGGTAACGTCTTTTTTTGCTAAATCCATCTTCAAATACAAATCCCATGCCCCCTTGAAACTCATAGGTAGGAGCATTATTTTTCTGGTACGCAGCAGCTCTTTCAACAAGATTTCTTTTAGTTATACGTTTACCTTTGTTAAACAAACATGTTTCTACATTACCGTACTTAGAGCTACATTCACCAACACCATGCTCTTTGTCTTTTGAGAACGTCCCGCGATAAGATTGGCCATTTGCTCTTACGAGAACACCCTTCCCGTGTCGAAGGTCATGTTTATAGGTTCCCATAAATCGTTGTCCACTTCGATAAATAAGCATACCCTCGCCATGTTTAAGATTGTTTGCCCATGTGCCTTCATACCGCGTACCGCTACGAAATGTTAACTGTCCCTGACCATGGCGCTTGCCAGCCAACCACTCACCTTCATAACGGTTGCCGTTGCTATATTGCATTGAACCAAAACCTTGCCTTTTATTTTGAGTCCATTTGCCTTTGTATACATCACCATTTATCCAACGAAAAACCCCACGACCTTCGAATTTCCCATCAACAAATACGCCATCGTATTGATCACCATTAGCGAAAAGCAATTGCCCCCTGCCATTTGGAACCCCCTTAACTAGCTGGCCATCGTATTGCTCACCCGATGGCAAGGTAATCGATTCAAGAAATGCAGGTAAAATTGCTTCTTCCGCATAGGCATTGCTGCAAAAAAACAGCGAAACAATTGATATAGATAAAATAATACGATGAAGGTTTTTTATTCTAGTAAGCAGCACGATACGGTCTCAAGTATTTATAACGCCCGGTATGGTATACCAATGCAGTATGGGAAAGTTAATAATCATTCCTTGATAAGATTTTGTTGTTTTTATTTAGCGGCCGACACAGGCATCCATTCAAAGTCAACATCATACTGCTTCATGAATCCGCCCACACTAATAATAACGCGGGCCATCGCGATAAATGAGTCAGGCATTGTAACTCGGTTTGTTCTTAGTAGCTCTAAAACATCTGCCAAACGGTCTGATACACTGCGATCTCTTCGATCGTCCTCTAGAAAGTGCTCACTGACCTCTTCAAGTATACCTTGGTTTTCACAAACAAACCCCGCCTTCGCAAAAAGCTCTCCTAAGTTTAAAGGGTTAATTCCCATGAGACCAAATAATAATTGTCCATACTGTAGCGCCTCCTCTTCCGTTAACGACGCTAACGCACCGTAATCTAGGATCGCTATATTTTCATGTTCATCGACAAGAAAGTTCCCAGGGTGAGGGTCTGCATGATAACTGCAAAACTGTGTTATCTGTTGAATGTAACTCGAAAGCAATAAATTTAAAAGAGGTTTAGCTTTTCCTGGAGAGCCATCGATATATTCAGTAAGTCTAGCCCCATCAATCCACTCAGTAACCATGATTTTTTTAGAGCATAATTTACTGACCAAACTAGGTACACGAATACCCTTTAGATGATTGTGATTGAGAAATGAACGTAAATTAGAGGCTTCTATCGTAAAATCCAGCTCCTCCATTGTCAATTTTATGAGCTGATCGGTAACTTGTCGGATATCTATCTCTTTAACAAGAGGCGCAATGACACCTGCAACAGATCGAAAAACAAGAGAATCTTGTTCAAATAAGTTAACGACATCCGGTAACTGGATTTTTACCGCAACAACCATTCCGTCTTTTAAGACCGCCTTATGGACCTGCGCGATGGAGGCTGTTGCTGCCGGAATTATATCAAATGATTGAAAATTATTGTCCCAATCCTCACCCCAACTTTCAATTATTGTCGAGTGTACCTTCTCAAAAGGCGCAGGGATCGCATCATTCTGCAGTGTTTGTAATATTTTTAAATATTCTAGAGGCAATATATCTGGCCGACAGCTGAGAAATTGGCCGAACTTGACCCATATTGCACCGTTTTCTTTACACAATTGGCAAATTTTTTCAGCTGAATCTGAGTGAGCCTTTGACAGAAGCACCTGCGCATCGTCAACCGGTAATAGTTTTGCTTTGTTACGCTGCAAACGATAAATTTGCTCAATCGCTATGGCAACTTTAGTCACACCAAGATAACGGTCTCTACCATCAACAATAAGCGTTTTAGCAACATTCAAATTGGACTTCAGCGCATCAAGTGTACTCATAAAAAAGAAAAGCCTGCGTGATGATATAGCAAGGAGTTGGTCATAAATATGATCCGACTCAAACTAATTAGTTAATCCAATATAAAGGAATGCAGACAATATAACTACCTGACAAAAGAGAAATAAATACCTATTTTGTGTTGAGTTGTAACCAGGCTCCAGATACTACTGACGCGGGTTAACCTTTGAATAAACAATCCTCTACAAGCTTATCAACAACCTCAAGGAAATTCGAGGAAGGGTCTGTAAGTTCAAAACCTGTATCGAAAAAATCTGGGTTAATATCATTTTTACACCAACGACTTACGGCCTCAAATTCAACTTCCCTGCTACCCTCAACGTTATCCGGCAAAACCATTCGTAATAACACGTTTTCATCCAAAGGCAGGGCATTATCACTAACCAACATTATCCCGCGTGTACTAATATCGACCAAATTACCTAGCAGAGCACCCGTTTTTGCATCGTACACTCGAAGGTAATATATCAAGTGGCGGCGTTCGACTTTCCGTTGATTAATATCTTCTACTGTTCTGGAGCTCATAATCGCGTCATCACTATTTACTTATGATGTTACAAATATAGTAAATTGTGCGTAACTGTCTAAGATTTAGCGGATTTTTTTTAAAAAAAGTGAAAATAAGCTAATTTCCCCACTGCCCTAGGACGTCTACTTCAAATAAGGTGCCTTCAAACCCCATGACAGCCCCCTTTTCGGTGATTTCGTTAACGTAAAGCTTCTCGTTGTAGTAGCGCCCTTGCTTTAAACGTTTACCGTTAATCGTTATGCTCCGGAACCTTTCTTGGCTTGAATACATATGTGAGGAAAAGGTTAAATCAGGAATCTGTGTCTGTATTGACTGTGGCAACTCAGAAACTTGTGGTAAATATGCCGTTGATGGTGTCGCTTGTTGACGATATTCTTCCTTAGGATTTGGGCTTATTTTAACCTCAGAAGCTGGCGTATCTCTATACTGGCTCGGTAATTGTGCGACAGGCTCTGCATTGATTTCCGTTGAAGGCTCAACCACAGCTTCCGCTTTGGGTTTAACGGTAAATTTGGACGGTGCCTGCTTAACTACTGGTTTAGCTATTGCCTTAGCGACAGGCTCTATATGAGGTGACCTCTGTCGAACGGGTATGGATGGAGCGTTAATGGGTTGCGCTAGGGTGCTCGGCGGTACGATTTCTTTAACAAGAACCTTCGCTGTTTGCCACGGGGCCCAAATAAACAACCCTATTATATTCGTCGCTACCAATACGACAACGACAACTACCCACACTTTCTTTCCAGAAGGCGCACCCGTTGTAGGCGTATAGGTTTGTAACCCTGGGAGGTCTCCTTTTTTTCGCTCTTCTTCAGATTTTTTTAATGCATCTAGAATATATGACATTACATCGTTTCCTTATCTACAGAAAACGAAGGTATATTTTTTTCGGTGTAGCTTGATAACAGAATCAGGGTGTTAACACCCGCTATACCATCCGCGTGCTCCCCCACTTGTTTTTGGAAAGCCTTCACTCTTTGTACAAGTGCATCATCGTAGTAGGAACGGCCAAGTGACGGATGTTTTACTCCTTCATAGATATCTAATTGTTTACCTAGCCACTTAGTCATGGGCCCAATAGTGCCAGGCTTAAGTGGTGTAACGTATTGTGGGGGCTTTTTCCAAAGAACAGCAAAGTGGCCACGCCAGTGCTTGTGTAATTCGGATATGGACATCTCAACATCAGCATCATTAACGATAAGTTGAACACTTTCATTGGTAACTGAACGAGCAACAACAAAATGCTTACCCCCATCACCATCAAATAGTGTCAATATGGCAGGCAGCCCTAGGTGGGCCACAACACCCACGCTACCTATTTTGCTCAGGCAAGTCACTCCATTAGCTTTTGCATGCTTACATGCAAAGCCATCCTGTTCGGGACGATATTGAACCCCCCATAACTTCATCAAACTTACGTAGGATAACTGCTTACTAAGACCTCCCTTTGCAAGCAGATCATCAAAATCCAGATCTACACCCGCGCTCGCTGCGACACCTTTTTCTGCATTTTTCCTGGCACTTACCTTGACACTTTTCCCGATATTATCATCGCCAATCACATTGGTTATTAATTGAGCGCCTGATGAGATTAAGCTTGCTGGCGGCAGGTCCACAGGGACATCTACAAGGCTTTCTTTTGAAAGGTCAACAGGTGTTTGCGTAGCGTCAATGATTTGATGTGTCGTAACTCCCTTCAAAAAAAATGCCGATAAAACAATGCCCAATGTAAGGCAAGCAATACACAACCCTAATATTGCTATCCAGTTGTTCGACACAGCCATCGACTTAAAAAACGCTGCCTTTTCATCTTTATGAAGAACAAGGCTTTTCCCTAAAACTTCTTTTGCTGCTTTTTGTAACAGCGAGTTTTCAACGCTTTTCTTATTCTCGGCATAAGCACCCAACAATGAACGATCACACACCAAATTAATTACTCTAGGGATACCTTTGCTAATTGAATACAGCTTTTGAATAGCTTTCTCAGGGAATAACATTTCGGGAAACGCACAACCAGCTACAGCTAGCCTATGATAAACATAGGGGGCAATCTCTTCTTTTGTAAGTGCATCAAGATGAAACCTAGCAGTTACTCTTTGTGATAACTGACGCAATTCAGGCTTAAGGAAAATATCCTGTAATTCTGGCTGCCCCAGTAGAATTATCTGAAGCAGCTTTTTTTCATGCGTTTCCAGATTCGTTAAAAGTCGAAGTTGCTCTAGAACCGTAGGAGACAGATTTTGTGCTTCATCAATAATAATTACCGTATGTCGGCCTTTACTATGGGACCGAAGTAAACGCTGATTAATGTAATCGGTATAATCTTTTATTGATAAACTATCACCAATATAACCAATAGAAAGCTCATCACAGATAGTCTCTAATAATTGCTCTGAATCAAGCTTTGGGTTAAGAATAAAGGCAACGTCAACATTTTCTGGGACTTGTTCTAAAAAGCATCGACAAGTTGTCGTTTTACCCGTGCCAACTTCACCCGTTAGCAGAATAAAGCCACCTTCCCGCTCCACTCCATAAATCAAATGAGCAAGCGCCTCATTGTGCTGCTTGCTCATGTAAAGATAATGAGGGTTGGGGGCAATCGAAAACGGGGCTTCCTTCAAGCCAAAATAAGACTCATACATATTAAATTGCTACTATCCCTTAAACACAACTTTCGCATTAATAATCCCAACATCCTTCTGAGAATCAATTGAGATATTGATAACACTGACGGCGTTACTGGATTCTAGAGTATTTAACCAACGAACCAAACTGTTAAAAGGGATATCCTCAACCCACACCCTAAGCTTGTCATCTCCTTCAGGCTCATAGCGTTTTAAAGGAACTTGGAAACGCCCTGACGTTTGGTTAATGAGGGCTAGCAACGATTGTCCTGGCCTCCGCTTTTTTGTTTTACTACCAGAGCCTGAAATACTCTTCGCACGATGCTCGTTGCTCTTCATCCATTGCAGTAACTCTTGCTTGCCTTTCAATGTGAGCTGGGCTTGCTCAACAGCGTTAAAGGCGGGTTTAACCACCAAAAAGAAACCAATGACGATAACAAGAAAAACCACAAGGCTGTTCAACATAATACGATCTCTTGGCGAGACCAATTCGTACTGACGCCTTAACTCTCGTACCTTTATGTTGATAGAATCAAGTGCTGAAGGAGTATTTGGCATTATGATGCACTCCTTACATTAACGCGGGCTTTGACTTTGTCGCCATCTTGACTGGCCCTAGCAATTTCTACATCAAGCTGTAATGTTTCAAGTGCCTTCTTTAATTTATCCAAGTCATCAAATCCTGGTGCCGTACAGTCAATTTTTAATTGGCCCTGTACCTGATCAAAAGAAATCCTCAATGGGTTAATGACTTGAGATTTCTTGGCTCGATTCATTTCGTTCATCTTTTCACCCACCTGAGCAAGCAGAGGCAAAAAACCAGTACCTTCGCTCCCTGACTTTGCATTCATCAAGTGACTTTTCATTTGCTTGCGCACATCAAACACGCGTTTATCACGAGGAAAATATTTTCTATAAAGCGCCTTCGCTTCGGTATCTGCCTGTAATGCCTGCTGTTCAAGCTTTGACGCTTGAACGTATTGAAATCCAACAAACAAACACATAAAAATGGACAATAAGACTGCGGTTGGCTTCCAGTTAAATAAACTAGGAGCACGTTTAGGAATAGGCTTATAGGGACCGATAAGTAAATTGCATTGTTTAAGACTGTCGCCATCCACGTTGTCACAGAGATAAACAAACTCTGTTGATTCGATATGTTGTAAATCTAGCGCTGTTTCAATATCGACCAAATGACTAGTGATTTGGGTTTTGAGCCAATTTTCGAAATTATCGCTTTTGAATTCCTGAGTAACAAACACCTTAAATGCACCCGGCACAGGAGCCTTATGGCCCTCTTCGCCGGTATCAGGAAATAAGGCATTAAGTAATATGGGTAGAGCATCTAATTCTATCGACAACGCCTGATACTTGGATGTACGGGTGATCAGCTGATGTCCATCGGTTACAAACACCCACTCGCTATCATTGGCAGGTAAACACAGCATATCGGGAATAATCGCAGTGAGTGAAAGCCCCGCCCTATCAAATTCACTGACGATTGTTTCAATAACTGACTTGCGAATGGACAAAACACCGACATTGCCTTCGCTATCTCGCTCTCCAGGGGTGAAATGTAGATCTTCTACATCCTCCCCTATATTGTCTTCCAGCATAAAAGGCAATGCTTGTGCGATATGCCGTGTTTGCTTTGACGGAATATTAACCGTTGTCGAGAAGACGTGGGAGCCTTGAAGAATAAGTACCACATCAAGCCCAAACAAGCCGCCCCTGGCGTCAAGCAAGAAATCAAAGGCCTCATCAATAGAGCCCGTAGTAGCATCATCATTAACAACGCCATCAGGTGCTAGTAACCACTGCACTTGGGCTTCCGAGACTATTTCATCGGAATCGCCTGTTTCAGAGGTTTCCTGATCATCAGAAATAACGCCCGCGTCATCATTATTCAGGATGCTTGTAAGGTGCTGCCCTTCTAACAGTGACTGAAGTGCTTCATCTTTTCACGATAGCTTTTATCTTTTGTTTGTGTTTTCAGTAGTATAAGCCAGCTTGTGTATTTAAACACCGCTAAATGGGTCTAAATGCTTACGGAGTATAACTTTTACTTTGACGTCGGGGACAGTATTGCCTGATCGATATAAGACAGAGTGCATGTGTATTGTTCGTTTATCTATAGTTGCCTTGGCCTTTAACAGGAAAAAATTGGAATCGATACTAAGGTCAGTAAGTATAGGAATAGGCGTACAGCCAGTCATTACTAGACCTTTACTGACGTCAACAAAATCGTTTAGATCCCCTGCTTTTTCATATCCACCCGCTAATTGTATAGGAGCTATTATACTCGCATCTAGGCAATAGGCTCTTAACGTTTCATCTGTAGCTGTATTAACATTTAATGTCGCTCCGGGCGGCAATAACGCCACATGTGGAGCCAATACCTCTAGATCCTCTCTTGTAATTCCAGAAATAAGCATAAGTTCACTTAGGTCCACCAAAACTCGGTCTGCCGCGGTATAGGCCGGGTCTTGAAGTAAATACTCCTGATCTTCACGTCCATCAGTTCCCGGGGATTTATTACTATCAAGCCAATCGATGACTCTATCAGTAATAGAAGCTGGGGTTATGTTACTGGAACTATCCACTGGAATGGACAAATTCCCAAGCAAACTCTCAAACTGCTCTCTAGCACCTCCTGCACCTCCTGCACCTCCTGTACCTCCTGTACCTCCTGTACCTCCTGTACCTCCTGTACCTCCTGTACCTCCTGCATTCCATAACCGGTTTATATTGAACCTTCCCTGCAAATCTGCAATTTCTCCTTCTATTATGCCTTGACCTAAAGTTGTCTGGACAGGAGTAGTCCACCTCTCTTTTAAGTTATCATAAATTTTTGTCTTTTTTATATCGGACAACAAATCTTCAGCAAGAACATACTGAGCTAGGGACTCTGCACTCTTAACATTTTCCTCGGATTGGCTTAGGGCAAGCAATGTTCCAGTTCGAGTAATATCAATCCGTTGACGATACGTCATTTCAACCGCAAGATACGTAGCAACAGCGACTAGCATAAGAACCGTAATGATCACTGTTCCTTTTTGACCGGCCTTAATATTTAGATAGATCATTTTAGCAACGAACCTCGTCTAGCACCGCATCATAGCCGGATAAAACGGAATACTTCCTAGATATTTCACCATAATCCGATGTTTTAATTTTCATTTCAATAATATCGGGTAATCGAATATCGTTCTCTTCAAAAAAACCACAAGGTATTGCGCCTGAATAAAGAGATATAGTTAACGGTGGCCACTGAGCTGTATCTTTAAGTTTGTCTGAATCTTCAAAATAGAAGATAAAAGATAATTCCTCAACGTCAGTTAACAAAACTAATTCTCTGCTTAAACTATCTGGTGCTCTATCTAAAACATACCAGTAGTTTCGTTTAAGAACCCCCTCCTCTAACGTATAGGACACTCTCTGCAACTCACTTCTCTTTCTCGCCAGAAAAGGTGGGCTATTCCAACCGCTTCGGGTGAATTCTATCGCATCCCCGTCAGACGTTAGCGCATCCAATGGATTATCAGAATCAAACTCATCAGTTACAGGGCGAGGAATAATAAAACTGAGATCTTTATGGATAAACGAAAATGCTCGTTGTAATTCAGCAAGCCTCTTTGAGTCTCTATCCGTGATCTCCTTAACTTTACTGAAATTATTAAATACCAAATACATTCCGCCTGCCATAATGGAAAAAATGGCCATCGAAACCAAGAGTTCAATGAGGGTGAACCCTTTAAATTTATATGGTGTGAGAGTTCTAATATAATTCATACTATTTTTTAGCCACAAAAGCGGTTTCAAGTATCGCTAAAGCGCCTGAATCCTCATCTCCATCGTCCTTTTTTATCTCGATAAACACCTTAATTAAAGCACCTTGAAGTGTTTTTTCCCCTGATGTCTCAACAAGCCAATCTCTTTCCGCAAACTTTACTTTATCAACACGTTTTGCTGTTGATGGAACCGATTTGTTCAAGTTATACGCAGCTTTTAACTCGACCAGCTTATTCTGCGCAACCCAGGTTGCCATCGTTTTATCTTTAAGTCGTCCCGCATTATTAATATTGGCTTGAAAAGTGCCCGTTAATGCTGTTACTGATATAGCAAAAATGGCAAGTGCCACCAACACTTCAATTAAAGTAAAACCTTTACTGCTAGGTTCAAAGCGAAAATTAGAAGTCATTGTCGTCACCGAAATCTATTTTAACGCGCCCCAGGTCATCACCTTTAACAACCAACATAACTGAACTATCGTCCGCTAAAAAAAACTCAGCGACAAATGGCGTCATTTCTCCGCTGGAAAGGATATAAACCGATGGTTCATACGTTGTATCTTCTTCGATATCTGGGCCTATCTCATCAAGATTTAAATTTGTCTTTGTAAGCTCTGTTTCGCCGTTTGTAGTTTGGTTGGTACCAATTTTGACAAATTCACTTTCTTCTAATTCCAATAAGAAGCGAACCCCTTCAGGCAACTCATAACTACGGAAGGTGTTGTCGTTATCAACCAATACCCACTTAGGTTTAGGTGGGGTCGGAGGCGTTGCCGAAGGAGGGGTGATAGGCGCAGTAGAAGGTGCAGCAGTTTCATCTGTTTCCTCTCTCCACCAACGAACAAACTGATATCCATCTTCCGTGGCGACAATACCCAGTTCTTGTTGCTGAAAAGAAGCCTCATCAACCGCCAGTGAGACGACGGCAACAAATCGTTGAGCTTCATTCTTTAAATTTCTTGCGGGGTCATTCGAAGTGACATTAAGCGCAGTTAGCGCGGTCATAATGCCAATAATAATGATCACCACCATTATTTCGATTAACGTGAATCCCTTTGAATGTGAATTCACTATTAATGGTGATGATCTCATGTTTAAAGGTCGGCCAAGGTTATATCTGTGCTAGCACCCTCTCCACCCTCATTGCCATCCGCTCCTAACGAATACAATTCGAACGGTTCACCGTTGGTTCCTGGGCTAATATAACCATAAGGCCGTCTCCATGGATCCAGTGGCTCTTTCTTTATATAGCCATTTGAAGGCCAACCTCTAGCATTTTCAGGTTTGTTAACCAGCGCATCCAGCCCCATATCAGTCGTTGGGTAGGTGTAATTATCAAGCTTAAATAAATCTAGAGCCTGCGAAATAGTTGAAAGGTCTGTTCGCGCAGCTTGAACGCGAGATTTATCAACATTATCAAAAACGTTTACGGCAACTAGCCCAGCTAACACGCCTAAAATGACCACCACGACCATAATTTCGATTAATGTAAAACCCGCACTTCGTTTTGGTACCGCGGTGTAGTTAACTCTTTTCATTGTTGCTCTTTCCTTTTTGCTTATCCAATAGAACTATTCATATTAATTACTGGGAGCATTATGGACAATACGATAACCATCACCACCCCACCCATCACTACTAACATTAGCGGCTCAAACAAGCTAACGATTGTACTGACAAGGTCTTCTAATTCTCTCTCCTGGTTATCTGCAGCACGGCCTAACATACTGTCTAACTCGCCGCTGCTTTCACCGCTAGCTACCATTTGCATCATCATTGGTGGAAAATACCCACTTTGATCTAATGAATTAAATAAAGTAGCACCTTCTTTTAGCTTCTCAGCACCTTCTATGACAGCTTCTCGGATGCATAAGTTTCCAGAAACCTGTCCCGATATGCGCAAAGCTTCAACAAGAGGCACCCCGCTTTTTGACAATATACTTAACGTACTGATAACTCGAGCAGCATTAAAGCCTCGGTTGATTTTTCCGATAAGTGGAACTTTAAGGATTTTAACGTGAACCTTGTATTTAAATTTCTCGTTTTGCATTGCTTTTTGAAAGGCTACCACTGCTGCTGCAATCAAAAGCCCTAAAGCCCACCACCAACTCTGGAGAAATTCACTTGACGATATCATTGCCTGCGTTAATGCAGGCAATTCTTGGTCAGAACCTTCAAATATACCCACAATTTTTGGCACAACAAACGTTAACATACCTACAACGATTAAAATGCTAAAGATAACAAGCACAACGGGATAAATCATTGCTCC
>MAAC01017619.1_pt1 | contig 16616 bp, 15 predicted proteins | sample 1115981 | NCBI WGS metagenome assembly MAAC01 (sample SAMN04961126, study PRJNA320927) | seawater metagenome | isolation source: sample BD02T64 sea water enriched with oil for 64 days | place: USA:Gulf of Mexico | collected 2013-07-27 | reverse complement strand
GATTGCGATTTCTGGAATACTGATAGCAACGTTGTGAGATTGTTTCTCAATATCTTGAGCGAACAAAGTAGTAGCTCCAAGAGCAGTTGCAAAAGCGAAAAGTAGTGTTGATTTTTTCATAATAAATATGTTTTGTTGTTTTACACTACAATGATATATCAGTTTTGAAAAATAGTCGTTGTTCTTTCGGTGAATAGAAAATGTCAAACGTTAAAAGGAAAGATAAGGGCAAAAAACTAATTTTAAACATATATGAATGTTAGACCTTAATGTACTTTTTACAATTTGTCAGAGTCATTCACAGAGGAAGTTGATGTATTCTTTGCTATCCGGATTACTTAGTGATCCTTCTTTTCACTTTTTCAATGTTTAATTCTATACGTCTATTATTTATTGGCGATTGTGTAATATCAAATTAACAATTAATTGTAAAAAAAATCATTTTACAAATACACAACTGTTAGATTCGAAAAGTCAAAGTAGGATGTAAATTATTGTTTCCCAAATAATTAAATTGTAAATTACTGTGTTTAAATTTAAAAATTACAGCTATGAAAAATGCTATATTATTATTATTTATTCTCTCCCTAATTCCAATCAGCATAATTGCTCAAATTCAAAACGGTGGATTTGAAACCTGGGATAATGTGTTTTTATACGAAACCCCAGTGGAATGGAGAACCACAAACGTAGAGCTACCAGGAACAGATGCAGCTGAAAAAAGCACCGATGCACAAGCCGGAAACTTTTCTATTAATTTGCAGACAGTAATTGAATCTGGTGATACGCTCTTTGGCTTTGTCCTAATGGGGGATGCAGTGGGTGATGTTTATACGGGAGTCCCCTATGCAGGAAATATTTCGGGAGTCAAGGTGTATTTAAAATTTGATATTCAGACTGGAGATTCCGCATTGTTTTTGGTAGCCGCCTCCTATCAAGGAGAAGCCTATGAACCTGATATCTTTTATATTCATGGTGCACAGGCAAACTGGACGGAATTCAATTATACATTTGCCCAAAGCATGCAAGTTGATTCCATCACTATTGGATTTGCCAGTAGTGATGCCATAAACGGATCCGCAGTATCCGGTTCCTGGATTCGTGTAGACAATATTAGTTTGCAAGGTTCTAATGCCCCAGCTTTAACCAACCATAGTTTTGAAACTTGGAATGACATCAGTTATGACAAACCGGATGGTTGGTTCATAAATCAATATGCCGCAGGTCTTGTTGAACCGGTTGTGAAAAGTACCAATGCATATAGTGGTTCCTATGCCGTTCAAATATTAACCGTAGAAAATGATGTTTTTGATGGAGATACCATTACTGGTTTTCTCACCAATGGAAATTTTAATGAAACATCAGATTCTCTTATTTTTTCCGGGGGAGCCCAATACAACGAAGAACCTGATACCCTTATAGGATACTATATCAGTACAGAGGAAACATTTGGTCTAATACGATTTTGGAATGATGCGGGTATTGTGGAAGAACAGTTTATTGAACTTCTTCCTGCCGGAAATAGTTATCAGACATTTATTGTTCCATTGGATTTGAGTGCTGCTCCAGATTCCATGTTAATTTACTTCTTTGGGGGAGAAGAAATTGGTTCGAGTCTTCATTTAGATGGTTTGACATTTATAGGAGGAAATGTTGGAATTCAAGAATTGGATATTATCAATAGCCTTAAGACCTATCCAAATCCAAGTTCCCATACCTTACATTATTCCTACTCTATTAACAAACCTTCAACCGTTCAGGTAATGGTATATGATATAAGCGGTAGATCCGTTTACAGTGGTCAGGAAGTAGATATGAATCCTGGAAATCATGAAGGACAATTGGATGTTAAAAAACTAAATGCAGGAACCTATTTATTAAATTTGGTTATTAATGGACAAGTCTATGAACAAAAGATTATTGTCGAATAAAAAACAAAATAGTAAGGATATACAGGGCTTAGCAATTGCTAAGCCTTGTAAATATTAATCCGAATAAAACTATATCGATGCATTTTTATTTAGTGGTTGACTGTCGCATCCATATTTGTAACTACCCCTAGTGGTGGCAAGAAGTTTTTTTTCTTATAGTAATTGTTTAAAATGAGATGATAATCTATTGATTCAAAAGGAGGGATTAATATGTTTAAGAAGTTAATTTTAATATCCATTTTTTTTCAAATTTCAATTGGTGTAAATGGACAAACCATTGGACCTTTGGTAAAAGACTCTTCGAAAAAAAAATTAGTGAAAGAAGCTATTTCACCAGTCTCCTTAATAATACTAGGATCTTTGATAAGCGGAGGGGCCTTTGAAGTTCAATTACAAAAAGATATTAGAAATATAACTGGAAATGATTTTTTTTTCGGGATTGATGATTATTTGATTTTCGTACCGGTTATTGAAATGTATTCGGCTGATGTTATTGGACTGAAAGCGAAAAATCATTGGTTTAATCAAACCAAATATCTTGTGATTTCTGATTTACTTTCAGCCGTTTTAGTTTTTCCGCTAAAGAATATCACTAAGAAAATAAGACCCAATGGATTAAATTGGGCTTTTCCTTCTGGACATGTAACATTTGCATTTACTCATGCAGGAGTCTTATTTCAGGAGTTTAAGGATAGCAATTTAAGGCTGGCTTATAGTGGATATGGATTTGCAGCTTTAACGGGTGTTTTTAGGATGTTAAATAATAAGCACTGGCTTTCTGATGTATTGGTAGGTGCAGGTATTGGGATATTAATTCCTCAATTGGTTTATCATTTTGAACCATTAAAGAATTGGAATCCTATTAAGGGAATAAAAAACGTATCGTTTGCCCCACAAATAGGTAGAGAACACTATGGTATTTATGCCCAAATCAAATTTTGACTAAACGACTTAAACCTGGACACGTTAGCCGCGACTGGCTAACAATGCATAAAAATTCTTAATTACTCTTCAGGACTGTTTCGCTTTTATATAGATCGTTTACATACAACCAATGTATTTGGATACATTCCTTTCATGTCTTTATGGTTACACTAAGAGGTATGAAAATGAAACTAAAAACACATAAATCTTCCCTGTGGTAACTTAATTTTAATAAATTCGCATTTTTAAAGAATAGCGATATGATTTCTGTAGATGCAATTGGTGTAGAATTTAGTGGTCAAACCTTATTTAGCGATGTTTCCTTTGCTATTAATGAGAACGACAAGATTGCCTTGATGGGTAAAAATGGTGCAGGAAAATCTACAATGATGAAGATTATTGCTGACGTACAAAAACCTACTCGTGGGCATATTCGTTGTCCTAAAGACGTTGTGATTGCTTACTTACCACAGCATTTACTTACCGATGATAATAGTACCGTATTTGAAGAAACGGCTAAAGCATTTGGGCAGATTTTTGCCATGCGAGATGAAATTGATTCCTTAAATAAGGAATTGGAAACTCGTACCGATTATGAATCGGATGCCTACATGAAAATTATAGAGAAGGTATCCGAATTAGGAGAGAAATTTTATTCGATAGAAGAAATCAATTACGACTCCGAAGTAGAAAAAGCCTTGCTGGGGCTAGGATTTAAACGTTCCGATTTTACAAGACAAACGAGTGAATTCAGTGGAGGTTGGAGAATGCGAATAGAATTGGCCAAAATTTTACTACAGAAGCCAGATTTAATTTTGTTGGATGAGCCTACCAATCATATTGACATTGAATCGGTTATTTGGTTAGAGGATTTTTTAATTAACAAGGCTAAAGCTGTAATTGTCATATCTCACGATAAAGCATTTATCAATAACATCACCAACCGAACCATAGAGGTTACCATGGGTAAAATCTATGATTACAAAGCCAAATATTCGCATTATCTGCAACTAAGGACAGAAAGGCTTTCGCACCAGATAAAAGCATACAAAGAGCAACAAAAATTTAGAGCGGACAATCAGGCTTTTATTGATCGCTTTAAAGGAACCTACTCCAAAACCAATCAGGTAAGTTCTCGTGAGAGAATGCTCGAAAAGTTACCCGTCATTGAAATTGATGAAGTAGATAATTCTGCGTTAAAATTAAGTTTTCCACCGGCTATGCGCTCTGGTGATTATCCTGTAGTAGCCACAGATTTATGTAAAAGTTATGGCGACCATGTGGTGTTTAAGAATGCTAATCTGAGCATTTCCAGAGGTCAGAAGGTATCTTTTGTAGGACGAAACGGTGAAGGAAAATCTACCATGATAAAAGCCATAATGGGAGAGATAGATTTTGAAGGGAAATGTGCTTTGGGGCACAATGCCAAAGTGGGCTATTTTGCACAGAACCAAGCATCTTTGTTAGACCCTGATCTTACAGTTTTTCAAACCGTAGATGAAGTGGCAAAAGGAGACATTAGAACTCAAATTAAGAACATTTTGGGTGGCTTTATGTTTAGTGGCGATGCAATTGATAAAAAAGTAAACATGCTTTCCGGTGGTGAAAAAACCAGACTGGCAATGGTTAAACTACTCTTAGAGCCTGTTAACGTGTTAATATTGGATGAGCCCACCAACCATTTAGATTTAAAATCGAAAGATGTACTGAAAGAAGCCTTGTTGGCTTTTGATGGTACTTTAATACTCGTATCGCACGACAGAGATTTCTTACAGGGCTTAGCCGAAAAGGTGTTTGAGTTTAAAGACCAACGAGTTATAGAGCATTTTGAAACTATTGATGCTTTTTTAGAAAGAAATCGAATGGCCAGCTTAAAGGAAATTGAGATGAAAAAGTAAGGTCCCTGCTGTACTTAGTTCGGGATTAAATGGTAATCCTTTTAGACTTAGCACTTAGTAAACTTCGGTCTATCAAGTAAACTTGGCGGGCTATAAAAACAAAAATGCAATACATCTTTTAACACCCCTCAGTGTAACTTGCAGAAGACCCTGAGGCATTCTTTCCTGTTCGGATTACTTCGTGATACTTAGGATGGTTAGGTTACAACACAAAGAGCCTCATTCGCTCCGATCATTCCTGGCTTTCTTGTTATGATTTTAATTCGCTTTATTGAGTACACTATCCAATTCAAAATGTTTTTCTTTCATTTGACTTAATGCAAATGCTCCAGCTGAGACAGAAAGTACAGAATAGTCAAATACTCCTTTTATTCCTGTTGAAAATATCATTGCCAATGCAAATAGTAATAAAAGGTACCCGCTCAATTTTGCAGAAAATTCAGTTTTATATCCAATAATTAGAAATAGTGCAAGAATTATTTCAGCAGAAGTTGCTATAATTCCTACAGGAGAAATCAAAGCTTCAGGGATAAATGGATTTATTAATTGTGTGTAGTCTATAAAACTCTCCCAGTTTCCCCAGGCAGAAACTTCCTTACTCCATAATCCAAATCGGTCAGCAACTGCTGATAAAAACCCAATAGAAATTGCAAGTCGCAAAAATAATTTAATCATTTTTTATGTTTTAGTTTATCCAAATTTATTCACAAAATTTGTGATTAATCTTAATCATGATTAAGATTTGATAAATAATTACTTTGACTTTATTTTACTGATAAATTCAGGGCTAAGTCCGAGATAGGACGCCAGCATATATTGAGGGACTCTTTTTGAAAATTCAGGATTGGAGAGTATGAATTTTTCATATAATTGTTTTCCAGATAAACTAAACATAAACTCAATTCGTTGTTGAGAAGCTATATATGTTTTTTCCATTATAATTCTGAAAAATCGTTCAATTTTAGGGAGTTTAATGTACAATGCCTCTAAAGACTCTTGACTTAATTCAAGATATTCAGCATCTTCCATTGCTTGGATATACATTTTTGAAGGAGTTTTATTTACCAAACTGGCATAGTCTGTAATCCACCAATTTTCAATTCCAAAATGAATAATTTGTTCGTTTCCTTTATCATCTATATAAAAATGACGAAAGTAACCTTTCGTAATGAAATATCTTGCGGTACACCTTTTTCCTTCTTTGAGTAGATACTCTTTTTTCTTTATAGATTTAGTTTTTAAATTACGTTGAAACAATTCGATTTCATCGTCTGATATATCAATGTATTTTCTTAAATAATTTGCTAAGTTAGAATTCATCAGGCTTGGAAAGTGAATTTTTTCGGGTGTGTACAATAATTGGATAGGTTGTAACAGAATAACATATCCAACCTATAGTTTTATCAAATTTAACCTTTCAAAAGGACATATTTTCTTTTTAAAATTATTTATAGCATCTTGTGTATATACTTCTGCTGACGTTATATATGGTTGTTTATTTTTATTGGTTTAATTCCCGATACAAAACCATTTAAAAATGTAGTAAAATTGAATGAAAGAGGGTTTATTCAAACAACAGCACTAGCAGAAAATCTGTAAGTGGAGTATTTGCAGCAGGAGATTGTAGAGAAAGTGCAATAGCTCAGTTAACCGCTGCAACAGGAGAAGGCGTTTTAGCAAGTTACTGAATCAAAAACTAATAAAATAAAATTTATGATCAACTGGAATGATGTTATAAGGTACGCTAGCAAAGGCAATCCAAATCCTGATAAACGTGTAGAAAAAACAGAAGAGGAGTGGAGATCAATCCTTAGTCCGGAACAATTTAGGATAACACGAAAAAAAGGAACAGAAGCTCCCGGTTCTGGTGCACTTTGTAGTACGCATGATGCTGGAAAATATAGCTGTATTTGTTGCGACACACTATTGTTTGATTCAACTATAAAATTTGAATCAAGTAGTGGATGGCCAAGTTTTACACAACCAATTAAAGAAAATGCCATCAAATATTATAAAGATTCATCTTTTGGAATGATAAGAGTAGAAGTAATGTGTAATACTTGCGATGGACATTTAGGACATGTGTTCCCTGATGGCCCGGAACCAAGTGGATTAAGGTACTGTGTTAACTCCGAGTCTATTAAGCTGATAATAGAAGGAGACTGATTACAATAGGATTTGTCCCTAAGATTGTCTGCTTATATGTATTTAGACGAAATGGACTCAAGTCAGGCACCTAAATTCCTGAATTCTATAGGAGTATGACTCGTTTTCTTTTTAAAAATTCGACTAAAATACTGGGGATATTCAAAACCTAATTGAAAGGCGATTTCCGAAACGGTTAGGTTAGTATTGAGTAATAGGTTTTTTGCTTTTTCAATTAAATAGTAATGAATATGTTCCTGTGCATTTCTTCCGGTTTCTTTTTTTAGCAAATCACTTAAGTAACTTGGAGATAAGTTGAGCCTACTGGCAAAATAGCTAACTTTTGGTAAACCATTTACTGCTAAGAGTTCGGAGTTGAAATACTCTTTGATTAGATTTTCCAAATTGGAAAGCAAATCGGAATGGACAACTTTCCTTGTTATAAACTGACGTTTATAATATCGCTGAACATAGTTGAGAAGCAATTCCACACTGGTCACTAAAACGTCTTGGCTAAATTCATCGATATTGGTTTCATATTCTTCTGTAATTTTTTCAAAAACAGAAGTAATGATTGCTTTTTCCTTGTCTGAAAGGTGTAAAGCTTCTTTGGATTCGTAAGAAAAAAAGCCATACTGTTTCATCTTATTGGCCAGCGGATATTGTCGAATTAAATCCGGATGAAAATACAAGGCCCAACCTCCTAAATTTGCTTCTTCTTCATTTTTCTTTAAACTTATTACTTGTTCTGGGGCTGTGGCAACCAAGGTTCCTTCCTCAAAATCGTAATAGGAACGTCCATATTTTAAAGAGGAAGAACCAGTTTTAAGGTAAATGGAATAGTAAGAAGAAATGAGTTTTTTGTCTGAAAATTGGGCCGTATTTTTCACCTCAGATAGATTAACCACACTAATTAAGGGATGCATTGGTTTCGGATAGCCTATGAGTCGGTGAAGTTTACTTATTGAATCTATTTTTAAAAATTCATTCATTTTAGGCGCTTTATTCATGAGGTATTATCTTTATCAAAGTTAAAAAACTTACAATTAATAGAGGACCCTTATTCCTGGTTTGGTGGATTCATAGGATTGATTAGGAAAACCAAAATACTTCCCATGAAAGACCGGTTATTAGTCGATTGGATAAATAGCTAAATCTGTAATTAAGAAAGTCCTAAATTCTCCAGCATCATCTTTTTGAATGAAGCATCATCCATTTGTCCCCTGGCTCCAAGAATTTGTATGGCATCTTCTCCCACCAAATAACGTAAACGATCACTACTATCTGTTGCTGCTGCATAAATGGTTTCTGCAACTTCTTGAGGGTCTCCTGAAGATCCGGCTGTAGCCTCCATAACTTTTAAGAATTTCTGAAGGTGTTCTTGATAATCTTCTAAATTGGAAGTATCAAATAGTTGTAAAGAGCGAGTACTAAAATCTGTATTGAAAGCTCCGGGTTCTACTATTTTCAAGTTTATACCCAATGGATCTAACTCATATTGCATGGATTCTGTTAATCCTTCAACTGCAAATTTGGTAGCGTGGTACAGGGACAAGTAAGGAAAGGTAATACGTCCTCCCATAGAAGAAATATTGATTATGGTACCACTCTTTTTTGCACGCATTACTGGAAGAATACCCTTAGTTACATTGATAAGACCAAAGAAATTAACTTCCATTTGATATCGGATTTGTGCATCTGTACCTGCTTCCATTGGACCTGCGGCCCCATATCCTGCATTGTTTACAAGTACATCTATAGTACCGAATTTTTCTATTGCTTCGTTTACCGCATTGGTAATGGTCTCAGGTTTGGTTACATCCAATTCTGTTACCAGTATATTGTCCAATTGGTTTAACTCATTTTCTTTTTGTGGAGAACGCATGGTCGCAACAACATTCCATCCTTCTCTTTGAAATTTTTTGGCTGACAGTTTTCCAAATCCAGTGGAGGCTCCTGTTATAAATACTGTTTTTGACATCTTTTTTGCTTTTAGTGATTGAATAATGAATACTGTAAAGTTAACATTAAGTGTCTGAAAATGAGTTATACATAATCCGGTGAGTTGTATACTTTTTTAATTTTATTAATCTTCATCTGACTAAAAGGAGGGAGTAGTGGCATTCACTTTTATCCGGAATATTTCGCGAAAGCTATTATATTAAATCCTTGGACTGTTTACTTAGAGGTATATAAATATTATATACGTCAATAGTAGTACGGGAAAAATTGCAAAACATTAAAAATCAGTAAGTTAGTTGGTATTTTTGTCCCAAAATAGTTATATTGTAACAAAAAAATTACTGATATGAAAACCATTGAAAAAACTAACATTATTGATGAAATTGTAAAGGTGAACGATGCCTTTATGTCCGCTGTTTCCAATAAAGATACTTTGGCTATATCTAACATTTATACAGAAGATGCGAAGTTTTTTTTACCAAACGGAGAGACCGTAGTAGGAAAGGAGAATATTCAAAAAGCCTTTGCGGCAATTCTTGATTCAGGTATTGAAGCCATGACGTTAGAGAGTGTTGAAAATGAAAGTTTTGGAGATACTGCCTGGGAGTCCGGAACGTATAAACTTTATGCTACAGGTGAGCAAGAAGTTGATAAAGGAAAATATATTATTATCTGGAAAAATGTGGCTGGCGTCTGGAAGTATTATCGAGATATTTTTAATTCCGATTTACCTGTTTCTGCACCTGAAGCGTAGTTGATGCCTCCTCCAGTACCACTAGTTGCAACTCGAGGTAAAACAATATACTTCAATAAAATTCCTTTAATAATAAAAAAGACTTACATGTTTCATGTAAGTCTTTTTGTGAACTCGATAGGGTTTTTTTAAGATCCTTGTGTGACTTAAATTTAATAATTTACAGTCCTTATTCTATGACAACTTACACTTTTTTTATTCTCAAATTTTATGAAACAACACTACAACCCTTGTCCAAAACAAGACGAATTGGTTTGGGAATGTTTATTTGAAAAAAAATATATATAACCTGCCAAATAGGTATACATAGAGTATATACCTTGCCTTGAAAAAATAAAATGTCCTTATTTTGAATTTATTCTTTAATGAAACTCATCGTTCTACTTTCATTTCCAGAGCGAATTCGAATAAAGTAAACCCCTTTAGCAAAGGAGTCCATTTTCATTTCAAGATCGGATTCCGTATCCCAATAGGTTTGATATAATTCTTGCCCAACAGTATTTACCAAATGGACAGTATACGCTTTTGGCATATTTCCCCTACCGCTTAATACCCATACATTGGAGCCGGCACCTTTTAAAAGATCCACCTCAAGTTCTTCTACAAATTCTTCTGTAGACAGGTTATCAAAATCTGCCGAATGATCTGTGCAATTTGCGAAATGAGCATCATAAAAGACTTGAATATCATCCACATAATCCATTAGTAGCACTGCATTTTTCTTTGCTGAATAATTCGTGTTTTCTGCAAACACGTAGGCAAAGTCTAAGCAGAAGGATTCACCTGAAAGAAAACTTGGTATTAACACATTGTGCAAAGACCTTCGATCTCTCTCCCCCCAATTATGAACTAAATCTAAATCTAAAGTATCTTCCACTGAAATATCATTAAATAATAAGGAACCATCGTTAGACGGAATTGGAGAACCATCTGTCCAATAACCATTCAAATGATTAATATAGTGTTTGGCTTCTTGTAGGTTTCCTGACATCGCATTAGAATTATTTTGCCAATAGGTATGTGTATAAATATCCTCATTTAGACTTATTAATCCAGCTGCTGGAGGATTATTTCCAAAACCTTGACTCACGAGAATAGAGTCAGTTCCAAAAATAGATTTATCAAAATTAAATTGATTATAAACAAAAGAAACATTCCTATCCTTATCGCATGCAATAATATCATCATAATTACCGCCTAAGTCCCAATCATTCCATACAGCTGCATACATCTCATTAAAGTCATTATCTCCGCGGTTAAAAACCTCATAATGCACGAAAACTGCATTATAGATTGCAGTATCCTCCGAATTATAGGCATACAACATCATATGAACCTCGGCACCTACTTTTATTCCACCAGTATTAGTATGAACATTGCGATCGTCATTGTAAATTACAAAGACCGCCTTATCACCACGAATGAGTGGGAAATCTCCAGATTCTGGTTCATAAATCCCATTGGAATTATCATCATAATAAGGAGCCAATTGATCACTCTCACCATTTGAGATACTTCCATTACCAGGCCAATGGGCAATCACTTCTGGCATTTCATAACTATCTTCAAAATAATGAGCCCTATGGTAGTCAATTTCTTCCATCCCAATTGTCCAAGATCGGTTGTAGGTAGTATCATAATCCGTATCGTAGTAATCTGCTATGGGACCTGCCCAAAAATCCATACCTCCGGTATTATTATAGCTATTAGCAGCTAAATACAATCCATTAGTGGTGTCTTTCGAAGCAATCCATAAACCAGAGGCATATAAAAAACCTGTATCCTCAAATTTTGGAGCTCGAGTAGTCATGTTCGTATAATTCCAACCCATATCTCCATTGGCCATGGTGGTCAATTTAATATTGTTGGTATCCATCACACTCATTACGGGTGCTAAACTATCTGGCTGTGCATAAAGAGAAAAACAGCCCAAGAAAAAGACTGCAATAGAAAGACAATTACTCATAATTTGGAATTAATTTAATTTCGCGCAATTTAGGGAAAAATATAATATTTATTATTTTTAATATACTAAAAAACAAATCTAAAGGTGTTACTCAAAGAGGACGCTGAGGTATTCTTTCCTATCCGGAATGCTTTGTTGATCTCGATAGGATTTTTTCAAGATCCATGATGTGCTTAATAAATAAGAAAGCCAGCGTAAACACTGGCTTTCTTTGATTACAGCTCCTCCTTAAGAGCTCGGACTAAGTCTCAGTTGGCTTTAGAAACTTTTTACTAAGCCAATTTGAGTATATAAGGGTATTGTAGGCTTTTCATCATTAGATTCATTGGAGATAGATCCAGCCCTAAAGGATATATCCAACGATGGATTAATAGACTTACTTCCTTGAATACCTAAGAAAAAATGCCCTTCAGTAGGAATGTACCATCCATCTTTAATATCAGGGTAATTTTGACTCATTCTTGTTGAATGTTTCAAATGAGTGCTTATGGATTTATGATGTCCCAGTTCGACGGATACATGCCAACCAGGTTTATGATATCCTACCAGCATTGAAAATTCAGTACCAAAACTGGCCATTCTTACTACATTTGTTTCATGTCTTGTGAAAATTGTTGAAACTTTAGCTGAAAGAATGTAATTATTGATTTCATGCAATTTAATCAACCCACTGGTGCGAAGTTTAAAATCGTCCAAAATAACATTCCCCATTGGGACGGATGCATCTATTCCTAAGTAGATAGGTTTTGATGTGTTCAGAAATTTGTAAAAACCTAATTGGCTAGTAAGTCCAAAATCGTATCCAAATTCAAAGGTGCTAAGGTTTTTATGTTCCGGGTTTATAGATTTCCAATTAATATTTTGGGCCGTAGCAAGTACGGAAGTCAGAAATATAATTGGAAGGATTCTTTTAAGTATTTTCATAATGAAATTTTGTTGGATAGACTATTTTAATGAGTTTAGGTAATTCAATACAACGGGATAAAAAGTATCCCATTTAGAGAAAATAACATCATGACCGCTTCCTTGGATTTGAACCAATTCCAGGTTTGTGAAAGGGCTGGAAACAAGTTCTGCATGAGATCTTCCATACGCCTTATTCAATTCACTATATACAAATAGAACCTTTGGCTGATATTGAGATAAATGAGTAGTGAAATTAAAGGGATGATCGTCTACGGATTCCATTAATCCAATATGGCAATGTGCTCCATATCGCCAAAAAGGTGTTGGCTCATTCATACCAGTGGTATTTCCGGATTCATTTGCAGCACCCAGACTAAATTTATAATCAAGTGTATTGTAATCTGAACCTGAAATAAATTGATCTTGATAAACAAAATCGTTCATGTTCTCGCTAAACAGATCAGTAGGTTGAGATCTTTCCAGATATTTTTTAGTATCATTCCATGTAAAACCTCCGGGTTCAATAAAAATCGATCCGTCTATGGTATTTGGATATTGATCTAAATATCCGGCGGCCAACATAGCGCCCCACGAATGTCCTAATAAGAATACTTTTTGGTTGTCTTTTTTATAATAATTGATAACAGACCTTAGGTCATCAATCATAAGTTGCGTAGAATAAATTTCTTTCGGGTGACGTTCTGATAAACCAGAACCACGTTGATCATAAAAGACAACATAGAACCCATCGTTACTAATTTCTTGACTGTTTAATATGGATCGATAATCTCCTCCTGGTCCCCCATGAATTACTACAACCATTGGGTCGTTTGGATTGCCAAAGGATTCCGCATGAAGTGTAGTATTGTTTACTTTTATAGATGGAATTTCTGGGTCTTCAGTTACCGTGAGCGGTACTAGATTGCCATCTTGGGATGATTCCATTTTTTCACATGAGCCAAAAAAAAGATTGGCTGTGATAGATGCGATAATAAAAATGATAGTTTTTTTCATGTTTACGTTATTGAGTTATTGAACTATTTGACGCAAACTTACTACCGGTATTGGATTGAGGCGCTTCAGCTTACAGGATGCACCCACAAATAGGGGGCAACTTGTAAGCAGAAACCTTATTTGATAGTTGATTTAATTTGGTTAACGTATTCAGTTGGAGTCTGTTCCATTGTTTTTTTGAAATACCTGTTGAATGAAGATTTAGAACTGAAACCACATTCATAAGCCATAGCAAGTAATGTGAATTTTTTATGATTTTGATCCGTGACCATGGCTTTGAAGGCCATTAAACGAAAGTTGTTTATAAAATCGTAAAAATTTTTATTTTCTTTTTCGTTTATAATTTGTGATAAATAATTCGCTTTTGTTTCTAATCTATTTGCTAATTCCAATATGGTTAATTCGCCATTTTGGAACAATTTATCTTCCGTTAATAAATTAATTAATTGCTTGTATATTTTCTCTGATTGCTCTTCTGTTAATCCAGATTTTGCATATTTTTTTGTTGGTAGCTCAACTTTTTTTTCTTGAATGATTGGAGTTGTATCCAATTTTCCATGTGCAAAAATTCGGTCTTGTTTGATCCCAAAAAAACTGATTATAAAAACGAATAGTACAATAGCAACAAAAATATACGTATCGGGTAGAAATAGGACTAGAGTCCATAGTACAGCAGTACAGTATATCAAAACTCTTAACCATCTCAAATTTATCTTTTCAAGATTGGAAAACTGTCTTTTAATATTCCGCTTGTGTTTATTAAGGAGTTTTAAAGACCAAATTATATATAGAAGGCCATGTAGTGGATAAAATACATCCACTACTAGCATATAGTTTTCAAACCCCAATCCTTTATGCTCGTAAACATATATTTTCTGGTCAACAGGAAGAATGAAAAAGGTAATAAGGTATAGGTAGGAGGCAATTATAGGAAGGAAGTGTAAAGATAGTGTCCATTTCTTTTTGGGTATCTGTTCTGTCATAGATCCTACATAGAATAAAAGAAAGACACTGTAAAAGAGTGGCATTGGTAGTTCAATACCAAGTAGGAATGGCAGTTCGAAAATTTGGTTGCTATAACTTAAATAAAATAGATACAGGTGAACCGCTATCAAAAGCATCCAAATCATTAAGATTTTATCGGATAAGGTTTTGTTTTTTTTACTGATTAATAAAAATTCAAGAAAGAGAGCAATACTTATTCCAGCTATATAAATCATTCTGTAAATTTTCAGGGTTCATTTCTCCAACAATATACAATAACAATATATGGAAGGGGTGTATTGTATTCGTCAAAGAATTTGAACAAATGATTCTTAAAATTAAGTTATAGTTTAAGCATTTGCAAACTGTGGTAGTATCCGCTCCCTTGCTGCCGCAAATTTGTAACTCGTGGTAAAACAAGTGTTATCTTTATATATTCTTTTAGAATTCCTTTAAAAACAAAAAAGACCTACACTAACGTGTAAGTCTTTACTACCAAATTAAACACTATTCCTTACTTTATTAAAAACTACAACTAACACAAAGCTGTGTTAAAATTAATTCTTAATTTTTGTTACTTATTATGTTAGCTAAATAACTAGCATCTTTTGCTACTCCACCTAAAGTTGCCGATCCTCGAGTGTACATCCATGGCAAGCCAATAAAATATAAACCTTCTATGTTACTTACTCCTCTGTAATTTTTCGGATAGCTATCTCCATCTAGTTCCAATCCTTCTATCCATTTAAAATTTGGACGATAACCTGTAGCCCAAATAATATTTTTAATCGTAGAAACTTTTTTATTTTCAAAAATGATCTCGTCATTTAAAGCATCTTTTGTTCTACCACCAGATATCACGTTCTTTCTAGAAAGAATTTCCTTAACATCGGTACCAATAATCGGTTGGGGGATAGAACTAATTTTCTTTCCTATCCAACTATACTTAGTATAGCTTAAAAAACCGATCAATGTAAACCACCACCATAGTGTTTTACCTAAAAATTGCTGGGGTATTGATCTTATATTGGTATCACCAGAAAAATAAACGGTTCTAGATTTATCTTTAGAAATTTCGTTCAGGATTTGATATCCAGAATCTCCACTACCAACTACCAATGCATCACCTTCCTGTAACTGATGTAGACCTTTATAATAGTTGCTATGCATTTGAAGTATACTTTCTGATATCTTAGTATGACAGGGAGGAGTATAGGGGATGTGGAATGGCCCTGTAGCAACAATTACATTTTCAGCCTCAATTTCACCATCTTTATGCGTAACATAAAAACCTTTTTCTGTTTTACGTACAGATGTAACTAATGTGTTAAGTTGCACAGGAATCTTAAATTTCTCTACATATAATTTAAAATAGTTAGCAACTTCAAATTTAGTTGGATAATGTTTTTTGGGTGCATTAAATTTTAAGCCTGGTAAATGATTGTATTCGGTTGGTGTAAATAATTTTAAAGAGTTCCATCTATTCAACCATGAAGCACCAATTTCTTTCTCCCCATCAATAACTATAAACTTTTTTCCCATTATTTTCAAATGGTAAGCCATAGTCAATCCTGCTTGAGCCCCTCCAATTACTACATAATCTAGCATCTATTACTTCTTTGTAATTCTAAGTAGCAAAAATAGACATAAAATCAAATCTATTGGATTAATCCCAATTATAATCTTAATTAATTGTTTTACGCCCCAGCAGAGTCACTCACAGAGGACTCTGATGTATTCCATGCTGTCCGGAATATATGTAATTTCTAATGGTAAATAGGGGAGGTTTTGATAACGGATTACTTCGTGATCCTTAGTTAGCTTAGAAGGAAGTGGACTTTTTGTTGTAAATTGTTGTTATCTAGTTTTTTAATTATAGTGCTGTGGGAAATTTGCAATGTTTTCTTTTCAAGGTTGTTGGTTTCAGTTTGAGACATGTGAAAAACTAGTAGTTGATTTAAAAGAAGATATTATTCTGAAAATCTAAAATTAAATTACAGTTTAGTTATCCTAGAAATATTAAGCATTATCAAAACCAATTACCATGAAAAACCTATTACACTCTATCGGCTATTTATTGATCATTGCTACAACAATTTCTTGCACCAACAACGGAAAAGAACAATCAGAAG
>MAAC01006719.1_pt1 | contig 16627 bp, 15 predicted proteins | sample 1115981 | NCBI WGS metagenome assembly MAAC01 (sample SAMN04961126, study PRJNA320927) | seawater metagenome | isolation source: sample BD02T64 sea water enriched with oil for 64 days | place: USA:Gulf of Mexico | collected 2013-07-27 | reverse complement strand
AGCTTTACCGTATTCTGTTGCAACACGTTTAATTTGTTTAACAGAAATACCTGTAATCTTTGCAGCCCACTCCGGGGTTTTATTTTTTAAGATTGTATTCCACCATTTAACAAGCCCATGAGTATGCAGTTCATTAAAAACAGAACCTTTTGCTTTATTTCCGTTAATATCAACATCATACTCTTCAGGCAATATCACTCCGGCTGTAAACTCTTTTACAGGTGAAAGCGGATTGAAATCTCCTACAAAGTCTTTATACCATAATCCTTTGGTAAGAATGAAATGTGCAATTGCACAAGCCAAAGCAGAATCGTATCCAGGCTTAATTGGTATCCATTCTGTTGCTTTTGCTGCCGTTGCTGTTAATCTTGGTTCAACTACAGCAACTTGATTATTTTCCATTGCTTTACCCCAATTACTCGTATAATAAGAAACTTGTCTGTTTGCAGATAAAGGATCTGCTCCCCAAATAAGGATATAGCGAGAATTTAGAATATCATATTGTCGATAGGTCCATTCACCTTCTGTATAATAAGGACCGAACTTTTCAGCCTCAGCACAAATAGCACTATGAGAGATATTGTTTTTAGAACCAATGATGCTAGTCATTCGGCTATAGAGTATATCTCTCATATAGGAATATCTTCCTCTTAATAGCATATATTTATGAGTTTCGTTGTTATTGCGAAGTTCCATAATCTTATCTGCAATGGTATTTGTTGCTTCATCCCACGATATAGGGACAAATTTTGGATCTTCATTCCTTCCTTTTTTAGGATTAGTCCTTTTCATTGGAGTTTTAAGACGATCCGGATCGTAAACCTGCTGTAAATTTAAATGTGATTTTGAGCAAACTTCACTTCCATTAACTTTGGAAATTGCATTTCCACGTATTTTTATTGCTCTTCCATTTACTACATAAACTTGAATAGAACACCATGAGGTACATCCTTGACAAGTTGTAGACTTCCACTCACCTTTTGTACTTAACTGATTGCTGGTTTTTCCATCATCTTGAGCAAATGCTCTTAATTTTGGCATAAAAACAGCTCCAGTGGCTATTGCACCTCCGGCAATTGCCGAACTTTTGATGAAATTTCTTCGGGAACTTTTATTACTAAACTTATTCATATCTGAAATTTATAAGATTTATTATTATGTTAATTCTATTAATCAAGTAATCATATCAGACTTTTCTCCTTACTATTAAATTAACTTATGATTATTTTCTTTTAACTCTTCCTTAAGTGCCTGTTTAATTGGTTTAATTTTTAGTACTGTAAAATATAACAGGGCGATTAATGCTATGATACCCGTTGTAACTGAAATCTCTGTAAATGTTGGTGAATAATGTATTTCACTCATACCAGGTAATAGCGTTACTTTCTGGGGAACAATTACTAAGTTATAGCGGTAAACGGCAACTGCCGTAATTACCATAAGAGAAGCAAGGCCTATCCAATTTGATGTACGTCCTTTTTTAAATGCTACAATTAATAAAGCACCTACTAAAAAGATCCAATTTATCATAAATAAAATTGTATGATCCTCAGTAAGAATTTTCCAGGCTTCTATACCATCTGGTTTATCAGCATATTTCATCACAATTACATCAGATATATCAAACAATAATGTAATCCCGATGAATACAGCCAAAAGCAATCCTAAATGATTGAGAGTATTACTGCTTATTAGTGGTTTTTCTCTCTTTTCGATTTTCGAAGAAAAAATGGTTGCAAGAATAATAATAGCTGTACCTGTAGCTAATGCTGCTATGATAAAATGCATTGGAAGTAACGGAGTATTCCAATATTCTCTTGTTTTTACAACACCAAAGATAAACCCCGTTACCATATGAACTACCAAAAGTGCATATGGAACTGCTAAAATAGCCAACCATTTCAATATTTGTTCCTCTCTTTTACTTGCTTTCTTTCGTAAGACTTTTACCAAGTAATATAATTCAGTAAGCAGTAGAATCATAAACAAATAATAGCTTGTTGAAGAAATGAAAAACATAGAACTAGAATTACTAAGAATCCATGGAACTTTAAACATTCTAAGAGGCACACCTACATCTGCGATTATAAAAAATATAGCCGCTGCTAAAGATAATATGCCAATAATAATAGAACGTACACCAAGTGCTTTGTAATCATTTCTTCCGAAAGCATGTATTAAAAAACCTATTATTGTTGCCCCGGCGCTTGCCCCCACACAGAATGCAAAAGCAGCAATATAAATACCCCAAGGCACTTCTTTGCTAATTCCTGTAACCATGTGACCTTCTGTTGTTTGGATGTAAAAACTATAGATTCCAATCATAGCAATTATGAAAAGAAATCCGTATAATATTTTTTGTTTTAAATTAATCATGATATGAAATTATTTGCATGTTAAAATTTATTGTTAAGTTATATTTCATCAGGATAAGATCCTGGATTGAAACTTCTGATGTAATGCACCTTAGGCTCCGTACCTAATTCCTCTTTCAATCTAAAAGGTTTATATTTTCCAAGCAGGTAATTTACATTACTATCTGGATCGTTAAGATCTCCAAATATCCTTGCTTTAGAAGGGCAACTTTGAACACATCGAGGCTCTTCTCCTTTATTAACTAGGTGATCACAAAAAGTACATTTTTCGACTACACCCATAGGTCTTATTCCAGCATAACCATAATCTTCTCTTTCTGGATTGTAATAAGGAATTACATTACCACCAACTTTTTCATTTAATTCGGTAGGAGATGAGGTACAACCTTCAATTAATGATTTTTCACTCCTCCATTTTGAATGTGCTTTTCTATCATTAAATGAAATTACATTATATGGACATGCTGTCATACAATAACGACATCCGATGCATTTTTTCGGATCGTGCATGGTAATACCCCCTTTTGCTTTATGCATTGCCGAAGTTGGACATACCTTTACACAAGGTGCTTTTTCACAATGATTGCATAATGTGGGCATATAATCAAATCTAACATTTGGAAACGTACCTTCCGTTTTGCTAATCTTATTAGCCCAATAAATACCATCTGGAACATTGTTTTCATTTTTACATGCTATTGTACATGCGCCGCATCCAGTGCAATTTTGGAGGTCTATAACCATTGCCCATTTTTTCTTACTTTCTTCATCATTATTTAACAATAAACCAGTGGCACCTGAAACGACAGGACTCAGCACTGCTCCAGCTACAACAGCAGAACCTAATTTAGACAGAAAGTTTCTTCTATCTGTTTTATTTTGATCATTCATAATATAATTTTTTAATTTTAAATTCATTTTAAATAACTAGTTATATGGCAGTTAATCAAAATTTCCAGTAAAAGGTTATTCGCCCATAAACATCATTACCTGGTGTAATACCTACGTTATTTTCATCATAAGAAACAACCTCAATATTTGGTGTGAAGGTTACATTTTTCCAAGGCTTAAAGTCTACACCAAAAACATAAAATATATTAGATGCTGTGTCATTAAAAGGAATATAAGAAATGGATTCCCCCTTTGGATTAGGATCAAAATTGCGATCTATACGACCTACAAGTCCCCATTTATTATTTAATTTATAAGTGGCAAATGATGAAAATATATGAAATGTATTATCTTGCATTTCTCCCAATCTGTCTTGAATTGCATATTGCATACCAAGTACAAATTTAGGACCTTTGTAAGCACCAAAAATTTGACCTGTAATCCAGTCAGTATGTCCAGTATTGTCATTCCAATCTCCGTAAACTTCAAAAATTAATTTATCGATTGGGAACCACGTAATTGAAGAAAGGAGTTTTTTTCCTTTATTTACTTCTGTTTTATTACCACTACCATTACCGAGCATGAAGTAGTATTTCAATTTTCCATTGGAAGTAATGTTTCCTCTAACACCAATACCAAAGTCTCTGGAAGACCCCCATTTTTGAAGATCTAAAGGTGTTTTTTCTAAGAATCTATGCCCCCATGTTTTTTCAACTGTTCGCCAAGTAGGAGACTCTGAAATACCAACTAACAATTCATGGTTTGGTTTAAATCGCCATTTTAAATATGCGTCTTTCACCAAAGGAAGAATAGCTTCTGATTCAGCATTAAAATCACCACTTGATGCAAGTTCAAGACGCAAGCGAACTGTTATGGTTTTCGATAATTTATTTTCATAAGTAAAGTAAATTCTTCTAAACCAGAAACCATTTAATTCTTTATATTCTTCGTGGTTTTGGTCAATTACATCATAATAATCACCAAACATTAAACCACTAATTTTTCCCCACTTCCCTTCTAACGTTATTTTATTAAATAGCTTTTTATCATTTACCTTTTCGTCTTGTGCGTTAGCAATAAAGCTAAAAATCAATAATAACCCTAATAAGAAACTTTTTGATTTTTTCATGATATATAATTTATTTGATTTTTAAAAAATAATAATTTAACAGACTATAGGCAAAGCGTATACCGAGGAGTAAAAAAAAGAATCAAATTTTTAAGAAACAATGCAATCAGCAGTATATGAGACAGATATATAAGTAAAGTAATTAATAAAAAACAATAAATTTATAAAATAAACTAACGGAAATCCGTGAAATATGCGTAATTCCGTTACTTATATGATACCGTATTTGTTCATTTTGGTATGTAACGTAGATGGAGGAATCCCCAGTTCATGAGCGGCTTTAGTTTTATTATTTTTATTTTTTAAAAGTGCGTTATTGATAAGTGTAATTTCTAAGTTAGACATATTTTCTTCTAATGATTTTCCTAATACATTATCGATAACATTTTTTAGCTGGGGTTGAGAAATAAATAGGGGAATTATTGATTTGTCTATTATACCATCGGTAGCTAATAATACAAGTCGTTCGGCCATATTTTTAAGTTCTCTTATATTTCCTGGCCAAGAGTAATCGATTAACATTTGAAAAGCTTCTGGAGTAATTTTAATTTTATTAATGTAATTGTATTTTTCGAAAAAATAATTTAATAAGTGTTTAACATCATTCTTCCTTTTTCTTAACGGAGGTAGGTTAATTGGAAATACGTTTAATCTATAATATAAATCGTTTCTAAATTTACCTTCATTAACTAATTCTTCTAAATTATGTTTACTTGATGCAATCAATCTTATATCTATTGGAATAATTTTATTGCTCCCTACTTTTTCAACCTCTCTTTCTTCAAGAACTCTTAATAATTTAACTTGCAAATCTAATGGGACATCATCAATATCATCTAAATAAATTGTTCCTTCATTTGCTAGTTCAAATCTGCCAATTTTATCATATTCAGCTCCAGTAAATGCTCCTTTTACATGTCCAAATAACTCGCTTTCAAAAATTTCTTTAGATAAAACAGCACAACTAACTTTTACAAATGGTTTATTTATTCGGTTACTATTAAAATGGATAATATTTGTAAGTAACTCTTTTCCTGTTCCTGTTTCACCAGTTATTAAAACAGTTGTGTTTGTATTTGCTACAATTTTAATTAGCTTAAATAATTTTTTATTTGATTTTTTATCACCTATAAACTTTGAAAAATCATATTTTCTTTCAACTTTTTCTCTTAATATCCTATTTTCATTTTTTACAGATCTTAATTCACAAATTCTATCAATTATCAGTAATATCTCATCTGTTTTAAATGGTTTTAGAATATAATCATACGCGCCTTGTTTCATAGCATCTACAGCATTTTCAATAGAGCCATGTGCTGTCATTACAATTACTTGAATACTATTATCAGTTTGCTTTATTTTGTCAAGTAATTCTATTCCATCAAGATTAGGCATTTTTAAATCAGTAATGATAATTTCGGGTTTTTCTTCTCTCAATGTACTTAATACGGCTATTGGATCAGCGAATTCTCTTACACTAAAACCAGCATCTCTCAAATCATCGGCTAAAGTCACTCTAATAATTCTTTCATCATCAACTATCCATATTTTTGCTTTATTATTCATTCATTTTATTTTTAGGAAGTAAAAATTTAATTGTTAAACCATCATTTGAATTGATACTTGCTTTAATAATTCCACCATGTTGTTCTATAATACTATAGCAAATTGTAAGCCCTAAACCTGTTCCTTGCTTTATTTTTTTATGTGTAAAGAAAGGGTCAAAAATTGAATTTAATTTATCCGGTGAAATACCAATCCCATTATCCGAAATAAATAGTACTATGTCATTAGTTGTTTCTTTAATTTCAAAGATCAATTCCCCAACAAATGACGAACTCGTCATTTTTTTCTCATTAATTGCATCAATAGAATTAAGTACTAAATTTAATAATACTTGTTCAATATGATTACTACTTGCAAAAACACAATAATTTTGCTTATAAAAATTTTTCTTAACTGCTATTTGGGATTTCTCTAAATGGTAAGAAGATAAAAGTAAAACATTTTCAATTTTTTTATTTAAGCAAACTTCTTCAAAGATAAATTCGTTTTTTCTACTAAAGTTTAAAAGTCCAGAAACAACTTGTTCTATTTTGTCTACAGCATCTTTCATTAATTCCAAATAGAATTTATTTTGCTTAATATTTTCTGGAGATTTCTCTAGGCGTCTAAGGCAGTTTTGTACACCAGCAATTGGATTGTTTATTTCATGAGCGACTCCTGCTGATAAAGTCCCTAAAGAAGCCATTTTCTCTGATTGGAATAATGAAGCTTGGGTATATTGTAACTCTTCATAAGTGCTCTGCAATCTTATTACCATATTGTTGAATCTATCGTTTAAAATATCAATTTCATCCCTAATTCTTAATCTTTTTTTCAAACTTGTAAATGAAAGGAAATGATTCCCCGAAGAAGCTTCTTTTGAAGATTTCTTAATTGAAATTAAATTTAAATTTTCAGAAATATTGCTGATTCGTTTTATCGGTATTGTAATTATAAATGAAAATAATAAAGCACCTATTATCCCTAAAAATAAGAATAAGATAACCATTGTTAAAAAGAAGTTATTAATTGATTTTATACTATCAGTAAAATTTTCTTCATAGATTCCAAGCCCAACATTTCCGAGATTTCCATTGAAAATAGGAATATTAAAATTTCTTATAATATTAATTTCGTTATTTTCATCTTTAATCCTTAGAATTTTTTCATCAGTTGAATTTAACTGTTTATTTAATTTTAAAACTTCAATGGGAGCTAGGCTCTCATAAGTGTGAGCAATCAACTTATTAGTTTTATCAAAAATTAAAATGTATGCTATTCCTGAGTCAATATTTTTATAATCAGAAACCATTTTGTCTAAATATGATATATCATCAAACAAAATAGGGTCAATGCTTCTTTCTGAAATACTTCTTGCAATTGTTTTTCCATGCCTATTAATTTCGGTATTCGATAATTCTAACAAAGCCTTATTTATAAATATATAATTTAGACTGCCAAATATGGATACGACCAAAACTATGGCTAATGTAAACTTCCAAAACAGCGGAAAATGAACTCTTTTACTCATGAATTAAATCATTTTGCATTTCTCTGATACCATCGTAATTACTGTCATTTCCTTCAATAAACTTATCAATAAGTAATTGATTCAGTATTTCCTTTCCAATAGAATCCTTATGCATACTTAACAATGAAGACTTAATAATAGATTTTAACTTACTATCTAAATTGGAGGGGACTACTATAGGAGGAATTCCAAAGTAATCGGACTTTTCAATAATTTTTAAATCATTAACTCTTTCTGAATTGTGTTTTTTCAAATACTCAAAAATGAGCCCATCAACGGAAGCACCATCAACTATGTTTTTCGAAACTAACTGAATAGAGGTATCATGAGCATTTGAATAGATTGTTTTTGAAAAGAAATCTTTTTCGTTATATCCAATATCATTTAGGCGTTTAATAGCATATAATTTTCCTGTATTTGATAAGGGATCAGTAAATGCAAAAGATTTTCCTTTAAAATCTTCAAACTTCTCAACAGTAGAGCTCTTATTTGCAATAATATAAGCTTGATAAAATGGTTTGCCATTAGTTTGAGGAACCGCAATTATTTCAATTTCACTTATTTTTTTTTCTGCGACGTATGCTCCTGAGCAAATAAATGCAAGGTTCACGCTGTTATTTCGTAACATTAAATTTACTTCTTGATAAGTTTTCCTTTGAATAATTTGAAAAGGGATACCAGTTTTATTTTCTAGATAAATAATTAAGTCTTTATAAAATTTTAAGCCTTCCCTAGGGGAAATTATTGCAGAAATAGCTACTTTAAATTCTTTTGGTGTTACCTCTTCACTATCATTGATGAATGCATCACTTTCTGTTTTAGTAAAATCAATTTTTATTGGATCTTTTTGTAAATCATCCTTTTCTTTACATCCTTGAGAAAGTATTATAAACACACATACAATTACTATTAAATATATTTTTTTCATAATATATTTTTTTTAAAAGTAATGTTTTAATTAAAAATATAAAATGACATTTGTCATAACTAAGCCCTTCATATTCAATATAAAACAAATATGCGAAATTGATTTACGGTATTTGATAAAAAGAAATTAACTCTCTCCCAAAAGTAGTTTTGTAAAATAATTCTCCATCGATATGTGATTGAAATTCTTCGGCAGATAAGCCATTAGTATTGTAAAAGTGTTTAATATATTCTGAAGGAGTAATAAATTATTATATCTCATCCCTTACCCTTTTAATAGATGCCATATATATAATTGAAAAAGTTTCATCTTTTAAAAATTCTGTAAGTTCAGGCTTCATTTTTTGAACTTTCTCAGTTAAGGCAATCATCTTTTCATTATTTTCAGGATTGTCTGGGCTTTTTTTCTTTATTCGGATTACCTCTAAAAATTCATCCATCCATTTTCCGTAGCGAATCATAAATTCTTGTTGCTCCGGATTTAATTTTAATATTTCTGAATGATCATTGAAACCTGCTAAAGCATTTGGACCAACCATAGAAGCTGCACCAGTTAAGCCAAGAATTTTCAAGAACTTTCTTCTTGAGGATTGTTGTTCGGACATTGGTTTTAATTTTTAAACTGAGTTAATATAAATTTTATTCTCTCCGGCTCCACAATTAATTAAAAAAAGCCTACAGCAAATTTGCAGGCTTTTTTGCTTAAAAGTGTTACAAATTAATTACTCTGCCAAAGTTCGCATATGGTTCACTATTAACCATCGATCCTCATCATCGGGCATTTTTTTAGTATAATCTGGCATGTCATCTCTACCAAAAGTAGTTTTATAGAATAACTCTCCATCGGACTGAGCTTGAAATTCTTCAGTAGAAAAATCTCCTAGCTCCCCTTCTTGCTCATTGGCCTTTGGTCCATCACCATACCCTTCTTTACCATGACAAGACTTACAATGTTTTGCATATAAAGATTTTCCTATTCCTTTATCGACATCTGCATCTATAGGGTTTTCCATAGTTACATACTTTTCTGGCACTTCCCATTTTTCTTGTACAAAAGAATATAAAGCAATGGTAACGATTCCAATTATTGTTAAAATTTTGAATGTTTTCATATTTTAGTTTTTAGATTTAGAAATTTTAAATAAATTGATGATTAAATATACGATTAATCCCCATATCCCTAAAATTAACAAATTTGGGAATATCAATAAGAATATTGGGGTCTTGTTTCTTGGAGACCACATGGTTCTATCATCGAATGTGGACTCATCTACAATAAGGGTTCCTATAGGGGCATTAATCAGTGCTTTTACAGTTCCATAATCATCGCTATCGTTTAGAACTACTTCAAGGGTTAGATTTCCATCTACTCCAGGTATCCCTTCTTCAATAGGCACAAAAATAGCACCATCATCATCTGTACTATTAAATTCTTCACCAAGAATTAATGGCCCAAATAACCTCTGCACTCGAATTGTCAGGTCTTGTTCAATCAGTGGAGTATGTGTTTTGGAATCTGTTAATCTTGCTTCTATGGTATTAACACTATCCTTTATTATCATTTTAGCAGTTATATCTACATTTTTAAAGCTTATTCCTTTTTTAGCTTTTTTAAATGTTTCATTTCCTTTAAATGAAAATAATAAATTATAATAGTTTGTTGAATCTGACTGTATTGCATCCAGATTTTCTATTATAAATTTACTTTTACCCTTCCTGTCGGTAATAACTTTACCCAGCTTAATATTCTCATCTTCCATTTCATTAAAAACAGTTATTTCAATATCGGAGACATTAATGTTTTGCTTTTCAACTCTTGAAGAAGCAACAATATCAACATAAGATATGCTATCCATTATTTTTACATATTGTGCTTTTAGTCTTACCTTATTCTTTTTTGCATTTTGCGCATATAAGGTTTGAAAATTTGTTGCAAATACAAATACACCAAGTATTGCAAGAAAAATAAATCTAGTATTTAATCGATTTTTCATAGTCTAGTGTTTTATATCGGTTTCTAATAATTCTTTTTCTTCCGCAGTTCTTTGAATTGGTATTACTGGTAAATAACGTACCAAAAGAGTAATAATCAAAAGTGCGGCTGCCAGAGTTGCGACAGTAATTATCCATTCATGCATACTAGGAAAGTAATGATGCCAAGATTCTGGAACTCCTTGTATAGGTAAAAAAGGGTGTAATAGTGTTGGTGTAATTATAACATATCGTTTCCACCAAGAGCCAATGACTACAACCATACCAATAATAAACATAGGTAATGGTTTTCTTCCCTTTTTAAAAAGCAGTAAAATAATTGGCAGTATTAAGCCAACAATAGTTACCAGCCAAAAAAGATAAGAATAGCTTCCAGTAAATAATGTTCTTAAATGAATATCCTCTTCTTTAGATGGTGTAAATGCAGGAATTAAATATTCATTCATATTAAAATAAAGATAAATAAGACAGGCCAATGCTAATAACTTTCCTAGTTTATCAAAATGAAAATCGGTAATATAATTTTCCAGTTTTTTTGTTCTTCTAACTACATATACCACTGCAATTAAAGCAGCAACACCAGCTACAAAAGCTCCCGAAATAAAATACGCAGGCATATTTGTACTATTCCACCCTGTTCGATACGTTGTTGAAAATAATAATGCATCAATAGTCTGTAACATAATACTAATAGGAATTATCATTAATGCGATAATTTTAATAGATTTAGTTTGAATTGCTTTTTGTGTTTTATTTCCAACCCAATTTAAAGACAACATTCCATATATTTTGCTTAATCTAGGTTTCTCCTTTTTAAAATAATTTTTAAGAATTGCCAAATCTGGCAACAAGGGGAAATAAAGCAACAGAAAACTTATTGCTATTGTCGTGGGTATAATGATAACATCCCAAGTAATTGGAGATTGCAATCTTGCATAAATAAACAGATATAATAATCTATCTGGTCTTGCCATATCAATCATAATGGTTATACCAGCCATCACAATAGATGCTAAAGTGATTATTTCTGCTATTCTCACTAAGGGAGTTCTCCATTCGTTTTTTGTTAGCCTTAAAACTGCTACAATAATAGATCCAACGAAACTGGTGGCGACAAAAAACACAAAGTTAGATATATATATTCCCCAAAGGGCGTAATCCCGCATATTGGTAACTTCTTGTCCTTTTATAACTTGATCTATATAAGCAATTATTCCAAAAATAATAATAACCACTAATGCGATAGTCCAAATAACACCAAGTCTATTAAATTTTTTTGGCGCAAGATCATCTAATAAAGTATTATAATTTTTCATGGTTATTCAGGTTTTTCAACAGATTCAAACTCGTTATAATTATCTAATCCATCTTTAAAATCATCCGATCTATTTTTAGGCGGTAAATAAAACACACTAGGTTGTGTATTTAATCCTTCCATTAATCGATATCCTGCTTTATCTTCTAGTAATTTACTTAAGCGTAAAGTCTCATCGCCATTAGTTACAGTGTCTTCGTATTTATCTCCAAAATAGAATACGCCATTTGGACAAGCTGAAACACAATGTGGAAGTTCTCCCTTGTCAATTTGATGAGGACAGAAATCACATTTATCTACCGTACCTTTAACACTTGGCATACCTGCATGTTCTGGACTTGAATTGTGTGGAAGTCCTTCCATATTCATAGTAATATCTCCTTGATCTGGTTCTTCCCAATTAAATACCCTTGCTGAATAAGGGCAAGCTGCCATACAAAACCGACATCCAATACAACGGTCATTATCGATTAAAACCAGTCCATCTCTTCTTTTAAAAGTTGCATCTACAGGACAAACCGTAACACAGGCAGGTTGATCACAATGCTGACATGTACTAGGCATCCAATAAGGTGCAGTATCTTTAGTCTCTTGCATTTTGTACACCTTAAGCCAAGCATTTTTACCAGTTATATGGTGGTGTTTATTACATGCACTTACACAATTTAAGGCATTTTTACATCTTGCCAAGTCTATTACCATGACAAACTTTCTGTTGGGAATACCTTCTCTTATTTTTTTTGAATCTATGGGCATATGTAGATCCTGAGCCGGTTTTACATACGCTTTATCAATTTCTACTATCTCTCCTTCTGGGGAAAGTAATTTTACTTTTTCTCCAGTTTCTTCTACATCATCTTTCTGAAAAGAAGCCACAGCTAATGCAGTTGCAGAGAATGCACCAAGAGCAATTCCCTTTTTAAGGAAACTTCTACGGCTATTTTTGGCATTGTTATCTTGTTCTTTCATTTTAAGAAATAGTTTAAAATTAGCTAAAGAAAAAAGGATTAGATTTTCTTTTTAAGGAGTAATCTAATCCTTTAGTGGTTGTTGGAAGTTAATTGATAATATCCTTCCATTCAATTAATAAATCAATCTATTGTACTAAAAATTGTAAAGTCTTGTGATATTAAATCCTAACATAAATTCTCCGTTAAAGAAATTGTTGTTGTTGAACATATAATTATCTTGAGGTACAATTCCATGATAATTGGTGACAAACAATTGAAATGCATGTGCTGATGTTCCAAATTCAACACCCAAACTTATTCCTGGATGTGGATTGTCTTTCAAAAACTCGGTTAAAGGCTGACTATAATCAAGCATAATAGCAGTGTTTGGACTTACTTTATACCGTCCTCCTAAGGAAAATGCTACCATATCGTTTCTCATCGTATTTTCCACAACATTATAGTGGGAAACACTCAAAGTCCCTGAGGCAGAAAATTCAGGAGTAAATCGTCTGGCTACTATTATTTGATTAAAAAATGACCATCTGTCTTCTGTATGAACAAAGTTTTCTTTTGGAAGCGCACTTATGGTAAAATTACCATAGTAGCTTACACTTACAGGCATTTTGTTAGAACGTGTTTGTCTTAAAATTGCACCTTTCCAGTTAAAATCTTGGTATCTACCATCTTTGGTCGTACCAAAACCTATCGTAACTCTTTCATGGATTCCATAAGCAAGTGCTAATCTAATATTTGATAATCCCCACATTCCTGCCATATCATTTTTATCATCATTGAAAGTACCGAATCTATGTTGCATCTGAACTTCCATTGTGTTTTTACTAAGCACCTCATTAGATTGATTATCAATAATTAAAGTGCTTTCAAAAGCTGGGCGTTCTAGTTTTTCTTTTACTTTCTTTGGAATGGAATCCTTCTCTTTACTTGCACCATTTTCTTGTGAAATCGCAATAAAAGGGAGCATTAAAAAAACAAAAAATATTGTTATATAATTTCTCATGTCTATTTTCTTAAAAGTTAATTGTCTAAAGCTCCTTGGTTGATCCATTCTCTTACTAAACCTATTTTAGTTGAAGGCCATGCCGCACCTGGAGGCATTAATTCAACACCATCATTTATAAGAGATTTGTATAAGATACTTGCGTCTGCATTTTCTGGAATAACATAACCATTTAAAAGGTTGCTATAGGAGTTATCTACCAAATTAGGAAGATCTCCGCCATCTTTGTGGCATCCAGTACATTGTACCCATAATGGTACAATATCGTTTTGATAAGAGATTGCTTCCGTTTCATCACCATCACCATCACCAGGCACATAATCATCTTCTTGAAGGGCATCGTAATAACAAGCGTTAATTGCAAATCCTATGAATACCATCATTAATATTCGAATTAATTTTTTCATTTTAAATGTTTTAAATTAAAAATCTTAGGGTCAGATTTAAAAGTGCAGATTGTAATAATCTGCACTTTTATAGATAAGATTACTCTTCTATTCGCATAGTTAAGAAGTTAGATTGCCCGTGAGCAATTGCAGCATTATTAAATATTGCTAATCCAAATGGTATTTCTTCACCAATTACAAATTCAGCATCTGTAGGATCTCCTGTATTTAATTTTCTTCTAATTTCTAATTGCCAGCCTGAACCAATGTGTTTAGCTTTAACTTGTACTTCAGATCTTTGGTCACTTCCTTGCCCACCTGGGTTAATGATTATACTTGGCATTCTTTTGGTTCCAAAACCTTGAGAATAAGCAGGGTCTCCATTAGGATCAATTATTCCTCCTTCAAAAGTTAAAGTACCGTCAACAGCAACTGCAGTTACTGCTTTTGCAGTATCTCCATCAATTTCTGCTTGTGTAATCCAATAGTAATTTTCTCTACCTGGTATCACGTATTTTGGCCCACTCAAACCTGTAACATCATCTGTAAACTTCATACCTGTAGAATACGGTGAAATTCCTTCATCATTTTTTCTCCCGTTAGCTGTTGCATTACCTTCATCATCTTCCCATTGTACGAAACCATCATCACAAGCTTGAGCTAATTCATGTCTGTCACGTTTCCAGTGCCAGAAATCGGTTAGCTCACCTTGATTTTTCATGTAATGTCTTGTCACTTTATTACCAGCATCCAATTCATCAATTCCTGTTATTGCTAATGAACCATGACATGTAACTGTACAAGTACCACCCGCAAAACCTTCAGGGTTGCCTATAGGAAACATAAAACCAAACTTGTCTTCATAATATTTATCATTTTTATGATTCGCATATTTGTTTTCTTGTTGCCATTTGCTGGTTTCTGAATTAAAATACCAAGATTGTCTGTCTCTACTATCCGTATCATCTTCCCATTCGAAAAGTAGATATAGGTATTCTCCATCATGACCACCTCTTAATGAATATTTATAGCTTTCTCCAGTATAAGGATCCATTAAGTCTGTAGGCTCTAAGGATACATCAAAATTACTTGAACCATTTAAAGTGATTTCTCTATCCCCTGCAGGAGTTACAGTTGCACTATTTACAAGAGGTCTAGCTTCACTCCAAACAGCATCTATATCTCCATCGAAAGTTGGTATAGTTGAGAATCTTTTAACTAACAGGGTATCTAGGCTTTCTCCAACTCCCGGATCACCTGGATCTACAGCTTCATAATCTGGCGCATCATCATGCGTACAGTTTACTAAAAGTGTCGCTATAATTAATGTCGCAAATAATAATTTAATTGTTTTCATAATAATAGATTTAAGATATATTTAAATTTTTTAGGTTTTTAAATTCTATGTAAAAGTCTGTAACATTTGTTACATAAATTATGACTTTTGTCATAGTACTATAAATATTAACCCAAATCTGATAATTATAAAATTTTATTGTTTGTAAAATGTTAAATCTGTAATTTTTTATTATTTGCAAAAAAAAACCGCAACTACTTTTTACAGTAGTTGCGGTTTTTAAATCTGTTTAGAAATTGCTAAACGCTACTTTTCAGTTTTTAATTTTTTTTCTTCCCAAGATAAAATTCCACCTTTCATATCGTACACTTTAGTAAATCCCATTTTCTTTAACTTTTTTGCAGCATTTGCAGATCGACCACCCTTTTTACAATATACATAAACAGGCTTGTTTTTATCTAATGTTTTCACTTTTTCATCAAAGTCATCATCAGTAACACAAATATTTTGAGCCCCTTTTAAATGACTTGTAATAAATTCTTCTTTAGTTCTTACATCAACCAATTGTATCGCATCATTATTATGTACAGCATCATAAACTTGTTGTGGCGAAATCACTTCTATTTCTCCTATTAAATCCGTATTTGTGGTTTCATTTTTACACGACTGAAAGCTAAATGATAATGCTAATGCGATGATTAATAGTAAATTTTTCATAGGATAAGTAATGATGGTTAGGTTCTAATGAATTATCGTACAGATGTTAAAGTTATGGTAATTTAAATTACTCTTAATAGATAGACGCTGATAATTTACGAATGTTACAATTATTTCGTAAAATAAAATATATTAATTAGTTTTAAATATAAATTCTATCATAAACATCATAAAAGGTTTTTTTAAACTTAATTTACAATATATAGAAAACATAAAAAAGCCCCTTCGCATAGCGAAGGGGCTTTTAGGTTTATAAAGTGTATTTACTACTCTTTAATCAAACGTTTTACTGTACTTGCTTGTTCGCCTGTAATTTGAACCATATACACGCCAGAAGCATAGTTAGAAATATCAATCACTTTTTCACCTTGCATATCTTGAAGGTTAATATTAGAGATTAATTTTCCATTGATATCATATATCTTAGCATTATCTAGAGATATATTAGAACCATTAGTAATAGTAACTATGTTTCTTGCTGGGTTAGGATACATAGAAATTGCATTACCTAACTCATTGTCATCGTTACCAAGAACCTCTTGTACATTAAG
>MAAC01009976.1_pt1 | contig 16636 bp, 21 predicted proteins | sample 1115981 | NCBI WGS metagenome assembly MAAC01 (sample SAMN04961126, study PRJNA320927) | seawater metagenome | isolation source: sample BD02T64 sea water enriched with oil for 64 days | place: USA:Gulf of Mexico | collected 2013-07-27 | reverse complement strand
GTCATTGGCTATGTTTTTGCCACGAATTTAATAATACGTATAATCATTGGATTTATAGGTACAGCACATGAGCGTTGGAGTAAAACTCTGCCTTTTCATAAAGGCTTTAAAGATGAGTTCGTAAAATTTAGCCAGCATAAAAAAGTGGCGTATAAAGGGCACAACCCAGCAGGAAAACTCATGGTGTTTGCATTACTCACCTTGATGTCTATTCAGATAATTTCAGGGTTAGTCATCGCTGGAACAGATATCTATTATCCACCATTTGGTAATTACTTTGCTGAAAGTGTCGCTATTGATAAAGGTACTATTCAAGATATCAAACCTTATTCAAAAATCAACGTAAATGAGAACGCATATAAAGCGATGAGAGATATTCGAAAACCTTTTATAACTGCGCATGTTTATGCATTTTATGGTCTTATATTCCTTATTCCTTTTCAGATTATTTACCTAAAAACTAAAACGCTAATTTTTCGATATGAATAAGAGCCAGTTCATAAACCAGAAGCCCTCTATGAACTGGCTGTGCAAACTCCAGTTTCTTAACCAGAAAGTTTTTACATCTAGTTTTTGGTAACAATTTGAACTCACTTAACTTTAACTGTAATTTCAATTTTTTAAATACATGGCTACCTATTACCTGGCCACGCAGATCTTTCAAAACCAAGAGTTTATTCCATAATAACCAATCGCCAAAGGTTTTTGCAGCACCACATTAACTTTTCCTGAATTATTTTTTAATTCAACCACTAAAGGAAGTGTTTCATTCACTTCCAAATGCGCCCAATTAAAGTCTGAATTTTTTTATCTAAAAAGTAAATCAGGTCAATTTCAAGGATTTCTAATACTTCAATATTCATCATTACTCCAAATGCATCATATTAATTTTGTGAACCAATAAATTGACTAGGTTATTCTGCACAATTAATTTTTTAAAGAGAAACTATGTATCCATACTTAAGAGTACCTTAAGCTTTTATTGTTAATTTATTCAGCTACTAAAAAATTATTTTATAGCATATGAGTTAACAAATGGAAAAACAGAAGCAACAAGGCATTAAACGAGTTTATTTAGCATTCATCAATAGCGCTAAAGGCTTTAGTTGGCTAATTAAGAATGAAGCGGCTTTCAAACAAGAACTCATTATTAGCGTATTACTTATCACCACTAGTTTTTTTCTTAATATAAATGCTTTTGAACAATTAGTTCTTATTAGTGTATTGGGTTTTGTTTTAATTGTTGAAATTATCAATACTGCAATCGAAGCAACCATCGACCGTATAGGGCTTGAACATCATCCATTATCAGGTTTAGCAAAAGATTTAGGATCTCTTGCTGTGTTGCTTAGTTTATTCATTGCCTTTTCTACTTGGGGTATCGTGCTATGTACAAAATAGCAATAGAACAACCATTTAGTAAGGAATCAAAAAACGACAATATAGTTAAAAAAAGTTCAGAAATAATTGCATACTACTTAGGTCCGTTATGGACATTATTCAGTTTTTTTATTGTTGCATTGATACTTTTATCTTTTAGTCGTTTAGCACTAATTTTATGGCAATCAGAAAGAACATTAATCAATGATGCATGGTTCCAGATCATATTTAATGGATTTCGTATTGATATATCCATAGTGTCATATTTAACGATACTGCCACTATTATTAGTTATACTTTCTTTTTTTATCGGTAAAATATCACCATTTATTAAACCCATCATACGTTTGTGGTTTGTTCTTGCACTGATTATTTTAACTTTTTTTGAAGTCATTACTCCTACATTTATTTTAGAGTATGATTTAAGGCCCAATCGATTATTTATTGAATATTTGATTTACCCTAAAGAAGTCTTTTCAATGCTATTTTCTGGCTATAAACTTGAGATCTCTCTCTCTTTTGTTACTTTGTTTATTGCCTATAAATCATCAACTCTATTGTTTAATAACACGTGGAAAAGCACTCCTTCTATTTCTAAGAAGTATTTATCAATCATTAGCGTTACGTTAATTTTAATTTGCTTTTTAGGTGCAAGAGGAACATTAGGTCATAGACCTATCAATCCGGCAATGGTTTCTTTTTCGACAGATCATTTACTAAATGATCTGTCATTAAATTCGTTATATTCGACACTTTTCGCCTTAAAACAGATGCAATTAGAAAAAGGCAGTGAAACTTTTTATGGAAAGATGAGTACCAATGAAATGTTCAGTGAAGTAAAAGCTGCAACAGTATTTAAACCTGATATTTATAATAACACTGAAATTCCTACACAAGTATTTCATCAAGCCACTTACCAAGGTAAACCCAAAAATATTGTTATTTTACTGCAAGAGAGTTTAGGTGCTCGTTATGTTAACGCCTTAGGTGGATTACCGCTTTCACCAGAGCTAGATAAAATAATGGCTCAAGGATGGAATTTTACCAACCTTTACGCTACAGGAACAAGATCAGTTCGCGGTATTGAGGCAGTCATTACTGGGTTTCCTCCAACCACGTCAAGGTCGATTGTGAAGTTAGATAAATCCCAACAAGGCTTTTTTACTATCGCTCAACTGTTAAAATCAAACAATTATATGACCCAATTTATTTACGGTGGTGAAAGCCATTTCGATAATATGAAGAGTTTCTTCTTAGGTAATGGTTTTACTGATATTGTTGATTATCCAAAGTTTAACAAGGTTGACTTTGAAGGTTCTTGGGGAGCATCAGATGAAGATTTGTATAATCAAGCACACCATGAATTTAAGAAGCTAAATAAAGAAAAACAACCATTTTTCAGCTTAGTTTTTTCAAGCTCTAATCACTCTCCGTATGACTTCCCTGATAATAAAATAACGCTTTATGACGAAGAAAAAAATACCCGTAATAATGCAGCTAAATATGCCGATTACGCATTAGGGACTTTTTTTAAAAAAGCTAGAAAGGCTGATTATTGGCATAATACACTTTTTATCATTATTGCAGATCATGATTCAAGAGTCGGGGGTGCAGAGCTTGTGCCAATTGAACATTTTCATATTCCTGCCGTTATTATTGGCGAAGGGGTCGCCGTAAAACAAGATAGTCGATTAGCTAGCCAATTAGATATTGCGCCAACATTATTATCGTTAGCAGGTATTAGTGGTGTTAATCCAATGATAGGTTACGATCTTACAAAAACGGTACCTAAAGAAAAACAACGGGCAATGATGCAATATGATAAAAATTTTGTTTTTATGACTTTAGATGATAAAACTTTTTTGCAACCAGAAAAAACAGCCTTAGTTATTCGAAATAGTGAAAACGCTTTAAGCATTGAACAACTGACTAATCGTGCCAAAGCTCATGCGTTGTTAGGTAGTTATTTATATACAAACAAGCTTTATCACTAAACGTTAAATTGACTAGTCAGCCAGGTGAACAATTTAAAATAAAACTAAAAAACAGTATTTTAAGAAACCCTTAAGAATAAAAGCGCACACTATCAGTTCAAATTGATAGTGAGTGCTAAGATGTTAAATTATTTCTCTAATACTGTAGTTAAACAACCTAAAACGGTGAATAAAGTTATCCTTATTATAGGTTGTTATTTTGTTTTAATTTTTAATATGACATTTTTACTCAAAAGTTATGAGAGTGTTTTCAGTTTAGATAATTACAATGTTATTTTTTTACTTAGCATTCCAATTTTATTATTAAACTTAATGGTTATTTTTTTCAGTTTGTTTTCAACTAAATATTTATTAAAGCCCGCTTTAATATTTTTTACTCTTCTTTCCTCATTTATTTCTTATGCTACTTTACATTATGGCATTGTCTTTGATTACGGCATGATAGAAAACTCAATTGAAACCAATAGTACTGAAGCACTTTCATACGTTAATTTCAATGCTATTTTAATGTTTTTTTTATTTTCGGTCTTTCCTTTATTATATACATTCAAAGTAAACATAAACTACCAATCTTTTAATCATGAAATTATTCAACGAGTTAAAATGATATTTCTCTCAATATTATCAATATTAGTTATTGCTTTCTTTTTCTACGAAAATTATGCATCGGTAGGCAGAAATAACAGAGAATTAACCTCATATATTGTTCCACTTAAAACGGTAGTGAACAGTTATAAGTATGTTCGTAATAATTACTTCTCTGAAAAAAGTGAATTTAAAGTATTAGATAACCATCCGACCTTATTAACTCACAATCAAAAAGAAAAAAATGTCATCGTGATGGTTGTTGGCGAGACAGCTCGCGCTGAAAATTTTTCTTTAAACGGCTACAACCAACCAACGAATCAATTTACCAAAGAGTACGCCCTTCTCTCGTTTCAGCATATGTCATCATGTGGTACTGCAACCGCAGTTTCTGTTCCGTGTATGTTTTCTTCTTTAGAAAAAGAACATTACAACAAACAAGAAGCCGCCAATCAGCAAAACTTACTTGATATTGCGAAACAGGCTGATGTTGATGTGTTATGGATCGACAACAATAGTGGTTGTAAAGGTGTTTGCAAAAGGGTGGCGACAATCAATACCAATAAAGATAAAGCAAACAAGCTATGTGATGGTGATTATTGTTTTGATGAAGTATTGTTAATGCCATTACAGCATAAGTTAGATAACTTAACACATCAAACAACACTAATAGTATTACATTTAATCGGTTCTCATGGCCCAACCTATTACCGTCGATACCCTACTAAATTTGCAAAGTTTTTGCCTGATTGCCAACAAAGCGATATTCAAAATTGTAGTCATGAACAATTAGTTAACAGTTACGACAATACCATTGCCTACACTGATTATGTTATATCCAAAATGCTAGATGATTTAACAATACTGGAAGACAATAGTGATATAAAAACTTCCATGTTATATGTTTCTGATCATGGTGAATCATTAGGAGAGAATGGGCTTTATTTACATGGTTTCCCTTATGCATTAGCCCCTTCTCAACAAACTCATATTCCCATGCTATTTTGGGAAAAACAGCACAACATCCTAAATAGTGGTTGCTCTAATTATTTAACAGATAAAATCGTTAATCATGATAATATTTTTCACAGTTTACTTGGTTTAATGGAAGTAAATTCAAAAGTATATAAACCAGAGCTTGATATTTTTAGTCAATGTAAAAACAATAATTTATTGGCTAGTAATAATGTTCATTCAATCGATTAACTTAACCTACGTTGTAAGTAATGGTTTGCTTGTCACAGTATTTTCCAATTAACAAATGAGTCTGAAATAACTAAATTTTTAGGCTCGTTTATTCTGTTCAAAGATCTGGTTAAATAATTTATTACGTTCTTTTTGAAGTAATTCTGCACAGGCATTATCTGTCATTTCCATCACCTGTTCATCTAGTATTTCAAAGTGGAAGTCTGGTTTCAAATAAGTTTTAGCCTTTGGTAATGATTTTAATTTTTCATAAGGCGTCATCATATTTTTATACGCGTATGTTTTACGTTGTTTCCCTTTGTTATCAGTGACTATTTCTGGAAAGAAGCAAGGTCTGTGATAATTTATATATGGATAAAGGTATTTTAAATTAAACTCGTTCATCAGCGGTACCCACTTTTGAGCAATATGCTGATAACCAAACTGTTTCCTTACTATTGAGGCATTTTTACTTTCCGCTAGTGCATTATCATTTGAGTGCCTAGAGCGCGATTTAGTCAGTTCTATTTCAAGTTTTGTGAGTATTTACAAACGTGTTTGTTGATATATTCTGAGCCATTACCTGCATGAAATCCTTTCAATACAAAGGGAAAGGCAGCAAGCATTTGTGTTAATACAGGTATTAGGTAGCGTTCACTTATTTGTTCGACAGAGCACACCACTTCAAACTGAGTGACTTCATCAACGGCGTTGATATGATAGACGCCTTTTTTCTTGTCTAGGTCACCTTGGTGCACAGTATCTATGCGAATATAGCCTGGTTGGCCGTTAGGTTGAGGTTTGCGTCGCTCACCAATAGCAACCTTTCTAGGCTGCGTTTTAGTAAATAGGCGACGTTGGCGTTGGTAACTTGTTGAATGCCTGAGATTGTAAATATGGAATACGGATATTTTAGCTAGAGACTTGTATTCTTGTTGACCAAATTTATTAAAAGCACGCTCACAGAGCTTTTTAATGGCGTGACCACAAATGTCTTCGTGGCGTGTATCCATTTCAACTAAAAGTTTAATATCCTTTTTGTCATAAGTCTTTGAAAAACCGTTACTACGACAAGGATGCCATTCAATGCGACCTGTTTTTTTATACTGCTTTATCAAGCGAGTTATTTGCTGTCGAGAATAACTGGTCACTTTGCGCATGTAACGGTTCACAACACCTTTATCGCACTTGGACAGTGTAATGTAACGAAACTTTACCAGCGTTTTTTGGATAAACCGATATCGTTCGTGTTTATCGCCTAAAACAGTAAATGCTACCGCTTGGTTACCTTGAGTGAAATTTTCAAGGGCTTCAATGGTGGTTAGGTTTTCAATAGTCATGATCGCTTTCATCTTATGATCATGAACAAAATTTAAGTCTTTAGACTCATTTCATATTGGACAAGGCTATCACTAGTGTATAGGTCGATCCTACTGTAAAATATTTATGGGGGTATAATTTGAAATTGTGTAATTAAGATAGAAGATAATAATTTGGCATAGGTATGACATCACTTTTTACTATTATCACATTTACGCTATTAGCAGGATTGGCAATGCCCTTAGGTGCTTCAATAGCAAGTATCTAAACATTCAACACTGCTTGGATTGAGAATGCTTTTGATGAACTAAAAAACAAGCACTTATAGTTCTTTAAAAATAATAATACTGTTTTCTTTTTTAGCGTAGCTTGGACCTATCTCTGGGGTTTTGGGGTATATATGGTTAGTTAATTATCTCGACATTGTTTCTCAAATAATGCTTTTCTCTGCTGGTAGTATTTTGTACTTTGTATTTCAAGATATTGCCCCTCAGGTTCCTTTAGAGAAACACTGGTTGCCAGCTATTGGTGCTGTTTTTGGCTTTATGCTGGGAATAATAGGTTTTATGCTTACAATGTAAAATGCATTTGTTCTACCTGCATTAGCTTTAAATTCTTATTCATAAGAGCTGCGTTAAAAATACAAGCTTAATACGGTTTCAGCCACATAAGCTAAACGCTTACTACTTTCAACTTCAATACTACGCTTCATAGGAACTAAGTTGACTAATTTAAAACTGGCTCTAACACGAGTTCCCGCTTTAACCGGGGAAGGAAAGCGAACTTGATTTAAACCAAAATTAATAACCATCTTTGCTTCTGGATAAGGATTATTCCCTAAATTTAACAGAATCAGTTAATTTAGGGAATAATGATAATGTTAAGAATCCGTGTGCTATTGTAGATTTACAAGGTGATTCTTTCGCTGCGCGTTTAGGGATATCCATAGACTAACCAGTAAGATGTTTATATTTTTCTTAATTTTGCATTTATTAGAAATTACATTATCAAGTCTCTATTTTAAAAACAATATTTTTACTTCTATGATTGATGGACATAAAAAACAAACTAAAGATTAAAACTCAAATTCTAAGGCAACCCTCAAACTATGGTTTTTACCTGAGTTAGAAATTTTCGTTATAAAACCTGCTTCCCATTTAAGTTGTTTTTGGCCATTAAAACGCTGAATTCCCATACAAGCAGGACCTATACCAAAGTAATTTTCGCCTGTATAAATCTCTATTGCAGGTTGAATTTGTGGCATCCATCGGTAACGGTACTTGAGCCTAAACTCAACCTCCATTTCATCTTGAATTGTCTCACCCCACTCATAAATACCGAATAGATTCATGGTTAGGCTTGTTCGGCCAAATTCCTTCTCGAAAATAATGCCTGTTGTCACTTCCCAGTCATTGCTATTATGCTGCTTTTCAAATTCAAACAACATTCCCCAATCAGCCCAAAGCTCACCTTGCTCAGTCATCATCCAACGTACTTCAATTTCATATGCTTGTAAGCCAAAATCTTCAGTTTCAGTTTTCTCCCCTATTAAGTAGCCTTCTAACATTACCGTTTCACTTATTGACTGACCGTAAGCTACTCTCTGGCCCAGTAAGGTATTGTCATCTGTTTGTCTAGACATTAATCGCCATTCGAATTCCCGTTCATTAGGAAGAACATATGGATGATAAACTTTATCAACAACCATACCGTCTGCCATAGCAGTAGCTGAAGAGATAAGTAACATTAGTGATAGTAATCTAGACCACATTTTCATTCTCCTTAGCCCTATCACATTTATTCTTAACCTTCCTTTGTGACTTTATAAAAAATGTCACTATAAATAGTAGTAAGCTTGCTGCGTATAACATAATAAATTCCAATGAAGGGCTTGCCTCATAACCAAAAAGTGTTTTTAAAAGGTGACCATACTCAGAGCTATCTTTTACTAGATTAGAACTGTCCCAAAGCGCTGCGCTGCTTTTAATCATATCCACTTGCTGGAGAAGATTTACCACCTGACTTATTTGTCCCGATAAAAATAATGCCCATACAATATAAAGTAAGGTGAAAAGCTCTTTTTTAATAAACCAATGTAATGAAAAATATACTAAAGCGCTAAAGCTCAAGCAGATACCTAGTCCGATAGATAAACCAGCTACAACATCCCGAATAGACTGGCTATTTGCCAAATAGCTGTCGAGAAAAACGATAAACTCGCTTGCATTGATGACAGTAAAAATAACGAGTCCAACAATAATTAAATTGCTCTGAAGTGCTGCTATCGTATTCTTAGTCAATAATGAAGAGCAACCAATTAACAGACAAAAATATACAAATACCAACTCAAAGGTTTTTATAACTTCTATACCAATTCCATCGAATAGCTCCCCCATTACAGGTAAAAAGTAAAAGGTGGCAAAGATACCAACAACACTTGCAAAAAAAACATAAAGTAGTTTTATATAAGATATTCTATTAGGTGCGATACAAGTACTAACCAAGCAAAGTAAGACAAAAATAGGCATCAAATCTTTAATAAATAAAATCACCGTATTAATTAACATGCTTCACCTCAACTATTATCACTCCCCTTGCAGAGTTAGGGTGAAACTCTCCAAAGTATTCATAATTACCTGGTTTTAATGGCCCGATAAAAATAGTACTTTTTCTTTGAGGAAATAAAACCTTCTCTCTATTTAAATCAAAACTATCAAACTCTTCAGCAACCTTATCTTTATTAGAAATGACTAATTTTATTTTTGTATTTGCCGGGATTTTTAATTCGGAAGGAGTGAAAACATGGTTCTCTAATGTCAGATAAAACTCTTTTGTATTCGCATGTGAGTTGTACGACACAAAAAGAAAAAACATAGTAACCCCCCATCGTGGGAAAATAAGTCTAGTCATTGCTTGGAACCACAACATTAGTTTTAGCTAATTTTATAACAACTTTTAATCCACCCAATTTAGACGTCATTAACTGAATATGACCATCATGTAGATCAACGATATGTTTTACTATGGATAGCCCTAAACCACTTCCTGTTTCAGCATGTTGTTTACCTCGATAAAATCGATGAAATACTTTTTCTAACTGCTCTTTTGGTATACCAGCACCTGAATCTTCAACGATTACTTGTACATGATCTACATGATCTACATGATCTACATGATCTACATGATCCTCAAGAGAAATAAGGATGTTAGTATTTTTACCACTGTATTTATTGGCATTTTTAATAAGGTTATCGAATAAAATTTCAAGTGAAAACTTGTCTCCGTATATATAGATATCTTTTGCATTGAGTGAAATAGCTTGATGGTGTTTTTCAATTTTCTCAAAGTTATCCGAAATAACATCCTGTAACAGCTCTCTTAAATCTAATTCAATTTTGTTTTGTTCAAAATTTTCTGGTGTCGTTCTGTTAAGAGCTATTATCTGTTCAATAACATGAGCCATTCTCACCGTATTATCATTAAGTTCATCAATATGGTGACGTTCGATTCGATTACCTTCAAAGGCTATCATTAAATTATGTACAGTAATTTTTAAAACACTGATAGGTGTTCTTAGCTCATGAGCAGCATCACCAGATAATCGTTTTTCTCGCTCAAAAGAATCATTCAATCGTTCAAGTAAACTGTTCAGGGTTTGTTCAATGGGTTTTAATTCTTCAGAATTTTCTTTAACCGTTATAGCCGTTAAGTCATTAGCATTTTTTTTCTTGAGCTGGTTTGATAAGAGGGTTAGCGGTTTTAAACTTCTTTTAATAGCAAAAAACACTAACAGACCTATAAGGGGAATAGCATAAACAATAGGGAGTATAGCTTCTAGTAACACTTGCTCAACAGATTCAAATCGCTGCTTTATCGGTTGTGCAACTATCACCTTGGTCTGATTTTCCACCAAGACAAATACCCGCCACCTTTTCCCTAAAAAACTCCGGTCACCGAAGCCATGAGCTGTTTTTGTGATAAGAACTTCTGGAGAATTATCACTTTTTAAGCGTAATTTATTTTCTAGCCAGATTTGGTATGCAAAAACAGAGTGTAAAGCAACATTGGTTGATGCTTGGTTAATCGGGCTATGTAGCAAAGCAATAGCAAAGGAGCGCATTTCTTCATCAAACACTTGATTAAGTTTGGTTTTGCTAGCCTTATACCCTTGTAAAGCAGCACCAAATGAAGCCAACGTAACAACCGATAATATAACAATAAGCAAATATCGCTGTATGCTCATTTATGCTTTACTCACAACATAGCCTACGCCCCGAACATTTTTAATAAATTTTTCAGGCAGTTTTTTTCTTATGTTGCTAATGTGCACTTCAATTGTATTCGAAGCAACTTCCTCGCCCCACTCATAAAGCTTATTTTCAAGCTGCTCTTTAGATTGAATTCTACCTACATTCTCCAATAATGACTTAACGATCATATATTCTCTTCGAGAAAATTTCTTCTCAATTTCATTTATTGAAATGGTATGCCCTTGAGTGTCTAACTCAACATTATTATGCTTAATTACAGAGGAGGAATGAGTACCAAGTCTTCTATCTATCACTCTTAACCTAGCTAATAACTCCTCAATACTAAACGGTTTCGCTAAGTAATCATCAGCACCTAAATCTAACCCTTTCACTTTACTTTCAATACCGTCCCTTGCCGTTAGAATCAAAACGGGTAGCGTTCCTTTTATTTTTTTAATTTGTTTTAATACATCTAAACCATCAATATCGGGTAAGCCTAAATCAAGAATAGCTAAGTCAAAATCACCTGTTCTAATCGCTGAAACCCCTTCTTTGCCTGTTAAAACTCCATCTGCGCTATAGCCCTCATTTCTTAAAGACTCTTTTAAACCATTAGCAAGATGAATATCATCTTCTATAAGTAATAATCTCATCGCTCAACAAATCCTTCTTTAGTAAATTACTTATCTAATAGACCAATGTAATATATTTTGTTCTTTAAGGAAATTTTCAGCATCGATGCCTTGAATAAGAGCTAATGTTGCTAAAAAACCTGCTTGAATGCATTGCGGAGCCGCTACAGTTATTGAATTGGGAGGATTCTTCACAGGCCAACCTGTCACTACATCGAGAATATGACTATACCGATGGTTATCCTTTAACAAAAATCTGTTTGCATCACCACTTGTTGCCACTGCCCCAGTTCTTAACGTAACAAGGGTTGATTGACTCGCTTTGAAAGATGGATGTTCAATACCGATCTGCCAAGGCTCATCATTTTCTCTGGTGCCATATACAGCTAGATCTCCACCATAATTCACGAGAAAAGGAACATTGGCCGTTTTACTTATCAATAAGACTGCACGGTCAACCGCGTATTCCTTACCTAAACCACCAAAATCAATTTCCATTCCCTTTTTCATCAAAAAAGAGTTAGCTGAAAAACTGACCTTATCCCAACCAACTAACTGAAGAAGTGCTTTAACACTTTTTTTACTCGGTACATTGTCACTTCCATCGAAGTGCCATGCTTTTCGTAATATTCCTGAGGTAATATCAAAAGCACCTTCACTCATTTCATAACATTGGTTGGCAAATTCAAATAAGTTAAAAGTCTCCTTATCAATTTCAACAGCTTGCCCAGCACTGTTATTAATTTCACAACAAAGGCTCTTACTATCGTATCGAGAATACTTATCTTCAATACGCCAAGCTTCATTAGCAGCAATAAGTCCTAATTCTTTAGCTAAAACCTCGTTGTCTGTATCAATTAAAACTTCACACAAGCTAGCCATAGAAAAAAAGGAAAGGGTAAACCCTCCCTTTCTAAATAGGCATTTAACAACTCTATCAGCATTGAAAGCCTTGGACATATATACTACTTAAAATGAATAAGTTACTTGTGCAATGATAGCATCCACTTGCTCATATAACTCGACTTCTTTTAATACACCAATAGCTTGTGTACCATTACTTTTAGGGGTTTGGTGATAATACTCCACTCTAAATGATAAATTTTTTCCATTCCCCATTGGCACGCCGTACTTTAGACCAACGGTGTAAGTGTCTAGCTCTCCAATACGATAATCTGCACTAACAAAACTTGGACGTTCGTCACTTTCTTCCAAAAATGGTTGATAAAACTCTGCTGCACTCTGAGTATAAAAACGTATATGTGGCTCTATAAAATGTCCATTAGCAAAAGGGATCAAATACTTAAAATCAAAAGTATGCGAATCTATCTGCCAATCATCTGTCATATACCTATAACTAGCATCAAATATACCGCTGTCAAAGTGATACTTGGTTTGTCCAAAAAAGGCATGTTTGGTTCTTTCATCAGGTCTGTGCTCATGCAAGTATGTTTGAGCTTCACCGTTAGTATTGACCGAACTGATTACTTTGAACGGGTCGGTCAAATAACCACTCACCGTTGAGTATGAATAATTAAATTGCACAATCATTTTACGATTAATAACTTGGGTTACACCAAATAATAAATCAATGGTAGATTTTGATTCGTCACTGCCGATTCGTGTTTTATTAAACTTATCGTCGAAGTTTGGATCATTAGAATCACCTATAGCCATCTCAGATAAAGGTTTTGGAATACCTCCTTCAGGTTCAATAACATCATAGGCGTAAGCCATACCCGCAGATAACGTTGTATTCTTTTTATTAAAGTCTCTGGCTACATTGCCATTTAATGACGCTGACATATAATCATATTCTTTAGAAAAATTACCACCAACACTGACGGTATAACCTTTTAATAAGGGTTGTGTCCATTGCCCCGTTAACTGAACACGCGTATCACGAAAAGTATCATCTAATGGTGTATCACCTGCTTCAACTATGTATTGCCCATTACCTGAAGGTCTTGTAAATGTTTGTGGCGTTGGTTGAGCAGTAGCGCCATTTGGTGATGCTCCAGTTAATGCATCAATTGTTAGCTTTAAATTTAGTACTTCATCATTATTAAATGTTTTTGTCCCTGCGATTATCGCTTCAGTAGCCATAACACGATCAACTTCTGCGTATTGCATTATCGCAGTATCAAACTGCCAGCTTTCTTCAGCCGAGACATTGGCAGTACTTCCTAACAAGGCACAGCTTGCCGTGGTCAGCATCGCTTTGAGGTTAGTTTTCTTCGCTTTTAATTGCATCCGCAACCTCCACCACCAAAACTACGACCACCGCTTGTCGCTTCTTTACTAAAATAAATATGGTCATCTAAAGCTGCATCGATAGGAGCACTCGTAAGCGCCATCTCTTTCTTAGCCAACAAATCCCTTTCCCAAGGCTCTACGCCTAAGCTTGAACAACCACTTAACCAAATAACACTAAGCGCAACTAAAATTTTATACCTATTAACAATTAACATGATAGCTCCTTACAGTAACTGCTGAATTTCTTGTTCATACTTTGCTTTTTTCTTATCCGTAAAACCTACATGTGCACTAACCATTTTACCTTCTGCATTAATGATGAAACTACTTGGCATACCTTTGAGCTGAAGCTCTTGTGCAAGACTTCCGTCGGTGTCATATAAAATAGTAAAATTGGCAGGAGTCCTAGCCAGAAACTGCTTAGCAAGGTTTGGCTCTGCATCCAAATTAACGCTAATGACTTTAAAGTTTTTATCAGCATACTTTTGTTGCATTTTATTCATCCAGGGAAACGATTTGCGACATGGAGTGCACCATGACGCCCAAAAATCTAAATAAATCACATCACCTTGGTATTGTTTGATAACGTCCTCGTATTGCAATGAAATACTATCTTTAGCTTGTGCATGGGTTATAAACAACATTAAGACTGTCATAGTGATTGCAATAAATTTCATTTAAAAACCTAGTTTAATTATTAACTACTCTAAGTCTAAAAAAGTTTCCTTAAGGCTTTCTTAAGGAAACTTTAATAATTGTAATCACTACATAATTAATGTGTTTTAGAGGTTAATTTTATTTCTCCCTTCGTGAGTAAAACTTGTATTTCATTTTGTCTATATTTGTCAGCTATTAGCATCACCAATGGAGAAGACGTCCATGTCCAATGAGCACTGATTGAAGATTGAAGAGTTTGTTTGAGAACGTTTATTAGAATCAATATCTAAAAAAAGTTCCTCTTGATTTTTTTTAAGTTGGTTTTCTCTATTGAGATCATAAGATATAGGTTGCATCACAAAGTCCTCTTTACACTTTATGACCTGGTTTAATGGATTCGACTACCCCAGTTAAGACATAATAAGCTTAACTGGAGAACAAAAATGACAAAGCGTAAAAAATATACCAAAGAATTTAAACTTGATGCTATTTCTTTAGTCAGAGATCAAGATATTAGCATTGTTGAAGCGAGCAGAAACTTAGGTGTTAGTCCTCAAATGCTTGGTCGCTGGATCAAAGAAGAGAGAAATGAAGATGGCCAAGCTTTTCGAGGTAATGGTAAGTTAACCCCAGAGCAAGAAGAAATACGTAAATTAAAAGCTCAAGTAAAGCGCTTAGAGATGGAGCGTGAGGTATTAAAAAAAGCGACGGTCTTCTTTGCAAAAGAAACGAAATAAAATACTCGTTTATTACCCAACATAAGAAGATCTGGCCTGTGGCACTCATGTGTCGCATATTGGGTGTAAAAAGTAATAACTACTATAGTTATCAGAAACGTAACACAGATAAAATAAATGATACAACGCACCAAGAAATGCTTGAGTTGGTAAAGGATATTGCCAAATTTAGTGACAATACTTATGGGGAAAGACGCATAAAAGCGGTACTCAATGCATTGAGTTTTCCTGTAAGTCGATGGAAAGTTGCCAAGTTAATGAAAGAGGCAAATGTTTGGGTTCGTTATAAAAAGAAATATAAATCCACAACCAATAGTAAGCACAATAAGCCACTTTATAAAAATGAGCTTGAACAAAACTTTACCGTAGAGCAGCCAAATCAAGCGTTTGTCGGTGATATCACCTATATTTGGACAGCAGAAGGTTGGCTTTATTTAGCCGTTGTTATTGACCTGTATTCTCGCAAAATCGTTGGCTGGAGCATGGGTTCAAGAATGAAAGCTCAACTTGTCTGTGATGCGTTAACAATGGCTATTTGGCAACGACAACCTGATGAAGGGCTAATTGTGCATTCAGATCAAGGTGTTCAGTATGCAAGCCACCAGTACAGACAATTGCTCAAAAATAATGGTTTTATTGGCAGTATGAGTAAAAAAGGTTGCTGCTGGGATAATGCCGTTGCTGAAAGTTTTTTTGGCAGCCTTAAACAAGAGCGTGTTCATTGGAGAAACTATGAAACACGCTATGAAGCACAGCAAGATGTAATGAATTATATAACGATGTGGTACAACAGTAATCGACTGCATTCTTACTTAGGTTATCAAAGCCCTAATGATTTTGAATTGAAAATTAATGAGTTAGATAAAGTAGCTTAACTAGGGTGACTGAATTTACTTGACCAGGTCACTATGACTTAACTCTAATTGGTGAAGCTTAAGATAAACTGAGCAAATTAAGTTATGTTGAAATTAGATAAGTGCTATTGCTAGTGACTCCAATAATGAAATTCAGTTGAGCTAAATCACCATCTAGTAGTTAGAGAATAATTATCCTTCACTCAATTTTAATATGCTTGCATTTATCAGTTGATATCAGTAGTAGCAATGATCCTAAATAACACAACGACATATAATAATATTCGGAAAGAAAACTCAAAAAATGGGTGAGTATAATTATTTTGGCTTTTTAAAATAATTTGGCTGGAATATAATTTTTAAGTTCCAATTTACAGATAATTCTACCCCTTAATACCAACTCCTCTTTATTATAACTGTTGAGTTAACCGGGAATCGCGTTTTTTACGCTGATCTAGTTTAACGATTTTTTATGCTTTTTGATCATGCACTATCCCAGTAACGTTGCATTTCATAATATAAAAATGAAGCTGTCCAAGTAATTAAAAGAAGCCCCGTTAAAGATTCAAGACCTACAAGATGTTTTATATGGCCATGAGGCTCTATATCTCCAAAACCCAAAGTTGTGAATGTAGTATATGAAAAATAGACGCAATCCATTAATGATCCGTCAAAGTTACCTTCTAAATGCCCCGAACTCTGAATTTGGGGAAGCAAATAATAGGCAACAGCAAAAAGCCATATCTCAATGCTATGAGCGACTAAAGCACCAAAAACACCAAAAAC
>MAAC01008054.1_pt1 | contig 16642 bp, 23 predicted proteins | sample 1115981 | NCBI WGS metagenome assembly MAAC01 (sample SAMN04961126, study PRJNA320927) | seawater metagenome | isolation source: sample BD02T64 sea water enriched with oil for 64 days | place: USA:Gulf of Mexico | collected 2013-07-27 | reverse complement strand
CCACACGCTTCTCCGCTTGGATGGGGCCACATTTTGATCACCGGCGAATACAGGTGGCCCAAAAACACCCTGAAAATCCCTTAGCGCAGGATTCCGCCCCTATCCGCAACTGACCCCAGACAGGACAAGGCTCGTCAGTAGTTGATTCATGACGGCAATGGCCAGCCCGATGTGCGCGATACGGATCAGCAATCCGTGTTTTCTCGTCTGTGCAGAAACGGTGGCAGTAAGTGTGTTGCGAGACATTGATCAGTACTTCGTTCATTTTGAATTAACTGAATAGTAATGGCGTCTTGCGCAGTCAGCAATGGCGACGCCTTGTGAGCAAGCAGCTTATTACTGAAGAGATCGTGCAGACGTTTGCTCGATTAGACAGCCACATTAAAAATCTTGCCCACAAGTGCTGTCGCGGCCATTGCGGCCCCGCCCCAGAATGTGACCCTGAATGCACCACGAACAAGGTCCGCTCCGCCCGCTTTCGCGCCTAACGCTCCGAGAACAGCCAGAAAGATGATCGTCGCACCGGACACATAAGCGCCGACCTGGTCAGCGGGTGCCATAAAAACAATGACCAGAGGTGGCAAAGCGCCGATTGCAAAGGTCAGCGCCGAAGCGAATGCCGCGAGGAGCGGTTTTGCAGTCGCCAGATCCGTTATCCCAAGCTCTTCGCGTGCATGGGCCCCGATGGCATCATATGCGGTCAGTTGCTTTGCGACCTCTGAAGCCACTTCATCGCTCACACCACGGGTCGTGAACGATGCTGCCAGTTCGCGCAATTCCTGTTCGGGTTGATCAATCAATTCCTGACGCTCACGCATAATATCTGCTCGTTCGGTGTCAGCTTGCGAACTGACTGAAACGTATTCACCCGCAGCCATCGACATCGCCCCCGCGACCAGCCCGGCTGTTCCCGCCAGCAGGACTTGCGGTGTACTGCCTGCGGCAGCAGCCACGCCGACGATCAAGCTGGCCGTTGATACGATGCCATCATTTGCACCAAGCACTGCGGCCCGCAGCCAACCGATGCGGGATACGTTGTGGTTTTCTCTATGTAGCCGACTCATGTTCAACCTCATGTTGGATTTGGTGATCTTCGTCAGCGAGGAGTTCCTCAAGTAATACGCTGAACAACTGGGCGCGGCTGTCGACGCCAGCTTTGGAATAGACGCGGGTTGATTGCGCCCTGACTGTTCCGGCCGCAGTTCCACGCAGTTTTGCGATTGTTTCATTATCGAGGCCCTTCAGGATCAGGAGACCTACGTCCTTTTCAGATGGTGTCAGATTCCACTCGCTAAAGAAGGTATCGATAATCTGTGCCATTTCGCCGCGCGCCGCGCGCAATCCGCGATCCAATTGTTGCATGCGGTTCATCACACCGCGCAACTCGATCATCAAGAAGATGACTCCGGCAATCAAAACCAAAGTTGCGCTGGATTCCATGTAAAAGTGGACCTCATTGAGGTATGTGTCAGCCTTGAAATCAGCGACCACGTCGCTGAAAAAGAACGCGGCACAAAGCGCCTGCAATAGGATAATAACGGCGAGCGTTACGGCCCGCCGTCTGTCTTTTTTGGGCAAATGCAGAACAGGGTTCATTCGACTGGTGTATCTCTTGGGATGCGCTTGCGACCGTGTAGCATTGCCTGCACCAACGGAACTCCCGAACGCCACGTATCAAAAATGACACCTACGATATGCGCTGCAATGGATATCAGCAACCAATCGTAAGCCAACTCATGGACTTGCTCGACCCAAGCGACGCCGAAGAAACTCACGGTGCCCATCATGAACCCCGTGGCCCCAATCAGCAGAAGCGTTGTCCATATATTATAGACCATCAGGGCACCAAGTGGATTATGCGACAGATGCACTGTCTTGTCTCCCTGGCGTATCGCACGCAAATAGCTTAGCGCCCGGAACGGATTGGGCGGAAAAGCGGTAAACCGCGCAAATCGCGTACCCATGATGCCCCACAGCAATCTGACGGCCACAAGGACGAGCATTGTATACCCTGCCCAAAGATGAATTGGACTGTCTTTTGCAACGATGGCGGCGTTGATCAAAACCATTGAAACGACACCCCAGTGTATCAGGCGCACAAGGGGATCCCAAACCAAAACATCCTGGCTGTCGCGGGCGCGATTGCGCCCGCTGCTGTATTGTTGTTTCGTCAGCATGATAAAATCACTTTGCGACGATTTTTGTAACCAAACCAGTGGCCGGATCGACGAACACTTCGCTGATTTTGTTGTCCATGACGGCATAGGCTTCAATCTCGCCGCCTGACATTTTCATCTTACGGACTTCGTAGCCCATCTCGACGAGACTGGCTTTAACCTCGTCCTGCGTCATGCCCAAGTGGGCGTCCTTTGTCACTTCGGCGGCAAACGCGGGAAGTGCGATGATCATAGCAGTGGCTATCAGAAATTTACGCATTGGAAGTACTCCTCATGAGTTAAATCGCTGTGGAAGTTCCAGCGACACTAATCCACTTGAACCTTGCGAGAGTTGAGAGATAGTTATATCGGGCTTATTTGGTCCAATGTAAGCGCTAGCGTATGGATATGCGGGCTAAACTAACGCGCAGAAAACGGTCAGTTGCGAGACACATTTCGAGCCTCTGAGATCGAACAGCCGCTCAATCCCCTAAATTGCCAAGAAAAACAGGCGTGAGAGCTGCAAAATCACAAGACCCCTGCCCTACCCTTGATTGTTGCGAAAATATGTTGCGAATTAGCTTGATTGAGCAACAAGAAAGCGCAACAATCGCAGCATGAACTTTGGCTATTCTCGTATTTCCACAGATCGCGGTCAGGACACCGCCGCGCAGATCGACGCGCTGCGCGCGGCCAACTGCGAACGTATGTTTGAGGAACGTGCGTCCGGCGGACGTTGGGATCGGCCTGAGCTGCACCGGATGCTTGACCAGCTCCGCCAGAGCGATGTGGTGATCGTCTGGAAGCTCGACCGGCTGTCGCGCTCGCTGAAAGACCTGCTTTCCATCATGGAGAAGATCGACGCCGCCGGAGCTGGGTTTAGATCACTGACGGAATCCATTGATACAACCACGCCCGCAGGACGTATGATGATGCAGATGGTGGGCGTGTTCGCCGAGTTCGAGCGCGAAATGATCCGTGAGCGCACACGCGCCGGTCTGGAACGCGCTCGCAAGAAGGGCCGTCACCCAGGACGCAAGCCGAAGCTGTCTGACGATCAGCGCCGGGAAATCCGCGACATGGTGCGATCCGGCAAGCGCACGGAAGCCGAAGCTGCGCGGCTGTTCAATGTCCATCGCTCCACAATCAGCCGTGTCATGCGGGAGGCGGCGTCCGATGCAGCAGCTTGAGATGTTTCCTGACAACATCCGCATCGAGCGCGTGGATCACGACTCCAATATGTATCGGTTCTACCGGTTGCGTCTGATGCCCGACCTCTTTGGCGGCGTTTCGCTGTTGCGCGAATGGGGGCGCATCGGCACCCAGGGCCGGCATAGGATCGAGCTTTTTGAGGATGCCGGTAGCGCGGCTAACGCAATGACAGCGCTTTATCGTGCAAAGCAGAAACGGGGATATCAGCTCGCAGTGTAATTCCGAGCGAGAGAGGCCCCTGCCCCGGCTATTTGTGTTTCGTTCCGCCTAGACTTGTCATGCTCTGTTTGCAGCGAGAGAAAAGAAGCTAAGGTGCGATTGAACAAAGAAAAAGCCTGATGCTTTCACATCAGGCTCGTCTTTCTGGTGACAATGAGGGAAGGTGTTTCCACCCGCGAACCCCAAAGCCGTTCAAGGGAATAACTACGCTGAGAAGCCCATGATGTCAAGGTTTATGAGGTAATCGAAGCGTTCAACTGAATGATCGCACGATGGCACAAGTTTTTCCTAACCAACTGATTACAGACCTTGAAGATGTCCTGTCATCACCCCGTTTTGCTACATACCTGCGTGTTACAGGCGGCGACCGGCAGCGTGCAGCGCAGCTCTACTGTTGGAACACCGAGGTCTCAGCCGCATTCTACACACCACTACAGTTTGCAGAGATAGGGACGCGTAACGGGGCCATTGAGGCGATCACAGTTGAGTTTGGTCCTGACTGGCACAAAAATCGGGGCTTTCAGCTCACAATCCGTGAAAAAATTGGACGGTATCTGCGGCCCAGGCGCGATCTAATCAATCTGGCAGGCCGTCTTGGCACAGCGGGTGCCGTAGCCGCAGAACTGAAGTTTGCATTCTGGCAACACCTATTCATTACAGCTCAGGATACACGTCTTTGGGAGCCGCACCTCCGCACTGCCTTTCCCGGTATTCCGGCGGCTCTATCAGTTACAACAGCGCGGCAGCAAATACACGATGACATCCAAGCAATCCGCGCCTTGCGAAACCGGATCGCTCACCACGAACCGATCATTGCACATGCGTTGTCGGATGATCTTGATCGTGCGCATCGGTTGGCAACTTGGCGCAGACCCATGTTAGGGGCATGGCTTCAGCAGACTGACAATGTGGCTCCATTACTTAACAATCGCCCTTAATTGATTGTAGCCTCTGCCCTTGCAAATGCTTCAGTTTCACACAGTGCTAATCTGCTCAGATGTGTGTTTGAGTAATTGAGTGTTTGAGCCAAAACGCTGACAGTAGGACAGGTCATTTTGAGGAGAACCAGCATGACGGAAAGAATCTCACAACCACCTGTCGATCAGGCCGCTATGGAAGCACTGCACGCTGCTCTGGTCGAGGGCGAACAATCAGGAAAGCCACAGCCTTTCAATTTTGAAGAGTTCAAGTTTCGCAAGCGAGCAGAGCTTGGCCTCCCCAACACCTAAGCTGACTTGTCTCAACTCAAACACTCAGTTACTCTTTTGAGTAAAAACACAAATGAGGCAAAACATGAGCATTATTTCCGTCCTGAATCCCAAAGGTGGCAGCGGCAAAACTACGATTAGCACCAATCTTGCCAGATCGTTGCATGAGCGTGGCCATTCTGTGCTGATGGTGGACAGTGATCCACAAGGCAGCGCCCGCGACTGGCACGCAGCCAGCGAGGACAATCCGATTGAGCTGGTTGCGTTGGACCGCCCCAACAACGTCAAGACGCTAACCAGCATGGCCGCAAACTACGATTACGTGGTGATCGACGGAGCGGCAAAACTGGAAGACATGATCGCGGCCTGCATCAAAGTTAGCGACTTCGTTCTGATCCCAGTTCAACCTTCACCATACGACATCTGGGCCGCGTCGGACTTGGTGGACTTCATAAAGGCGCGTCAGGAAGTAACAGACGGTTCGCCGCGCGCCGGGTTTGTGGTTTCTCGTGTCGTAGAAGGAACCCGGCTTGGCAGTGATGTGCGGACGGCCCTCGATGACTACGCTTTGCCAGTCTGCAAAACGACGATCACACAGCGGCAGGTGTATCCCCAGACCGCATCCGAGGGGCTGACCGTGTTTGACGCTGACAACGCCAAGGCGAAAACAGAAACCACGGCCTTGAGCGACGAGATACTGGCGATGCTGGCACCGGCGAAAAGGGAGGTCGCATAATGGCCTTGTCTGCAAAACGTCCGAGCCGGGGCGACGATGCACGTAAGCGCATCCTGCACGAGATCACCGAAACGACCGAGAAGAAGAAGCGGTTGAACGCCGAAATTGAAGAGACGTTGTATCGGAAAATCAAGATGCGGGCAGTCGAGGAGGGCCGTTCAATTTCCGACATCACCCGCGATCTATGGTCTGAGTATTTGAGCGAATGAGTGTTTGAGTAAATACTCTACCAACCGTTGCGCCCGCGTTTCTTGAACCAACTCTTACAGAAACCAAGGAACGCGGCGTCCGGGTTCTTCGGCGGCTCTTTCTGCTTGGCCGCGTAGGTCCGCCATTCTCCAGCCAGAACCTTTATATCCCAAGTCGGAGCCAGTTCCCTTGCACGTTCTAGCGTGTCTGGCGAGAGGGGTAGGACGTAGCCACCAGTCAGCCGGTCCTGTTCTGGTTTTGGCGCATAGGTTTCCAAGAACTCTGGTTTAGGTCGCACCGTGAGAATGTCTGCATCCATCCGAAAAGCATAGTCAGGCATGTGGTTATGTTCTTCATCTGCCTTGCAGATCGCACGGACAAGCCGTCGAAACTCCTTGTCCGAAGACGTAGAGCCAGTGCGATCTTTCAGCTTGTCCAAGCCGCACTTCCATTCCGGCTGCGTTCCGCATTGCTTACGTGCCAATTCATACAGACGGCGCTCCAAAGGCTTGCGGAGCTGGAAATAGCGACGGTTGAGTGTCAGCACATCGTCACCGGCAATGGCGTTGAAAACCCAATCGGACAGGGTGACTTCAAGATCGAGCATTCGACCGTCACGGGTTTCCCTAACGATCCGGTAGCGGTCGATTAGACTGAAGCCGTCGATCTGCTCAACGCCGCCCGTTGTGATGTTGGTTTCGACCTGGGTGCCTTGAAGGCGCTCCAGCGCGGCTTTGAGACCTGTATAGCCGGTCCCGGCGGTAGGACGGTTCGTCGCTACAAGAAGATCATACGCCTTGAAACGAAGGGTTCTGTGAACCTGTTGCCCGTCATTCAGAGCGGCCATCACTTGGGAAATACAGTAAATCAGCACGTCACGGTCATGGACGGTCGCAAGCCCAATCATATTGGGCCTGATCTCTACATAGCTTTTTCCATCAGAAGCCACATAACGCCGCTTTTTCGTATCTGGCTTTGTGGAAAGTGTGAAAATTGGATGCGCCATTGAAGCCATATCGCCCTTGGGCGCAGCATCAAAAATATCGCACACAAAGAAATCCCCCTGAGCGTGTCGCAAGGGGAGAAGCGGCGTTCTATCTGGTTTCGTAATATCACCCACCATGTTTACACTATTCGTAATATCACACACCAACGCAAGGCACTTCGTAGCTTCACCCACCAGCGGGCTTTCGTAATATCACACACCATCTTTCGTAATATCACACACCCTTTATCGTAATATCACCCACCAGAGCGTCAAAATCAGACCGATTCAGCAAGCTATTTCAGAGTGATAGAGGAAGTGATGATTCGCGTAACACAGACTCTAACACATATATAACACCCAGCTTGCAGATCAGCCCTGTCGCAACGGTCGCCCCGGAACATTTATGGATAGAATGATACGCAAGCATCCACGCCTGTTGTTGTCGTTTGCCAGACACTGCCAAGAATTGCGCACCCTGATGGGGTAGATGCTATGAAACGAGGAAGAACGATGGTCATCACTACAGCCAGAACGACACCACCAAGACCAACCCAACGGGACAACTGCCTGTCCTTTTGCTGCTTTTCCCGAAGCTCTGCCACCAAGGTCAGGGTCTTGGAGTGCATGGTCGTCGTTTCCTGAAAAGATGCGTTCGACCTCTGGATGCCGTTCAGGATTTCAGCAGACGCGTGATCCATCTTCCTGATCGTTTCATCAAGGCGTCCCTCAATCGTTTGACCAACCAGTTCGCCGTAATGTTCCGGGTCCGTCTGTTTTTGCGCGGCCTTTGCGGCGCGGCGCGCCTCAGAAGCGACTGTGGAAATATGATTGATGGCCCTGGTCTGTTCCGTCACCTGTTCTGACATATCAATCGTCAGATCAGCCATGCGGTCCAACTGTTCGCGCAAGTCCGCATCCGAAAGGGCAGGGCGGTCAGGGGGCGTTTCGTCAGTCATAGCGGTCTATCCTTTGAATCACTGGTTTTCCGGGACGAAAACAGCCCCTCAAATTCGCGGTCGGCGTAGTAGCGCAACTTGCCCGCTATCGCCGTGGGCTGGCCCTGGACGCGCAGAAGCTGGAGTTCCGGCGGGAGCTGCATGATTTCATCGGGTGTCAGCAGATCGCGTCCCGTGATGCTGGTGCCGGTTGTCGGCATGTCGCCGGGTTTGTGGCTTTCCGTCTGATAGCCGATGGTGCCCTGGCCCATCGTTTGGCTCAGCCACTTGGCCGTCTCAAAATCATTCACGCCAAAGACTTGCTGCACCCCCGCATTGGCAACGAAGGTCGAGGCGCGTTGCCCGTAAAGATCGCGGAGCTGGCTCATGTCCTGCAAAATCGGCCAAAGCTGGAGACCGTAGCCCGCCATCAGCCCCATAGCGCGTTCCACAGCCTCTAGACGGCCCAGGGCCGCAAACTCGTCCAAGAGGAACAGGGCAGGGGCCTTCAGGCGCTCTACAGGGGGCTGTGCTGCGATTTGAGGCCCCAGAGGGCGTTCTGCGTCCCGTGCGATGTCCTGGAGGGCTTGAGAGACGAGGAGACGCAGCCAGCGGCTGTAGGCGTCCAGTCGGTTGGGTGGCAGGACGAGGAAGACGGAGGTGATCCGGTGGCGCAGGTCCGAGAAGTGGAAATCCGACCGCGCCATGCACTTGGCGATCCGGGGACTGTCGAGGAAGTGGGTGTGACGCTGCGCGTTTGACAGGACCGAGGCGGCTTCCCGTTCCGCTTTGCCCGCGAACCGATTGGCGGCGCGGGCCACCAGCCCGTCCGCCGCATCACTGTCCTGCATCAGCTCCAGCAGCGCCTTCATGCGGTCCGGGGGCAGGGTGAGATATTCCCGGACGGCCCCGAGGTTGCGCCGTGCCGGTTCCTCGTGCGCCACGCAGAACATGATCAGCCCGCCGAGGAAGGCCTTGGCCTCCTCGTTCCAGTGGGCGTCCCCGACCTGACTTGCCGGGTCCACCACAAGCGCATCCGCCAGCGACGTGGCATCCTCGCTCAGATCAGGGCTATCGGCGGATAGACGATCCAGTGGATTGTAGGCCGCAGAGGGCCGTCCCGAGACCTCAAAGGGATCAAGGACGTGAACCGCGCCCATGTCTTCCCGCGCCGCCCAGGTGATCCGGGCATTCTCCCCCTTGGGGTCGATGACCAGCACCGAGCGTTCCGCCGCCAGCAGGTTCGGGATCACCGTGCCGACGCCCTTGCCCGCGCGTGTGGGTGCGAGGGTCAGCAGATGGGCGGGACCATCATAGGACGGCAGCTTGCCGGTGTCCGGGTTGCGTCCGATCAGGAGACCGCCCGCCTGTTCCAGATCGCGCAGTTCCTTCTTTCCGGCAAACCGGGCCGAGCCGTGACTGTCACCCCGCCAGCTTCCGAAAAAAGATGCGGCCCCCGAGCGGTCAATCCAGCCCGCAGCGCCGACAATAGCCCCGGCGATCATGAAGGGGATGTAGACCGCCAGCTCCCACGCCGATTGTCCGGGATCAGTGCGGAAAATCGTATAGGCGAAGGGAAAGGCAACGAGCGCCCCGACCATGGCCCCAAGACAGCCGAACACGATCACGCCGCCGATCAGAAATGGTGTGACCACCGTAAGCTGGATCAGCCGGAACAAGCGCCAGAAAGCGAGGCGCAGGAACCGGATCAAGGGGCATCATCCGAGGCTTGCTCAATCGCAGCGGTCAGGATCACACGCAGCTCTTCTATCGGCGTCCGCTGGTTTGCTTCGGCTTGCTCGACGAGAGCGATATACAGGTCATCTGGTATCTCGATTCCGGGGTCCGTTTCATCCATCGGATTGCACTTCCCCGTCTACCCCCAAAGTAGGCGCATCATCGCTGGAAGCCTGCCCCTCCCAATCCGCGAAGGCCTTGCGGTCCTGTTGCCGGGAGAGGTTCCGAACCAACCGATCCAGCATCGCGGCAGCACCAGAATCCCGTTCCGCCAGATCGAGCAGCGCACCGCCCAGGATGACCTTGCGCCGGGTATCCATTTTGCGCTGTCTGGTGACTTCCCGGTTTTTGAGACCCTGGAGCCGCGCCTTGGCTTGGGCATAGCGTTTCTCTGCCCGTTCAAGTTCTGTCTCTGCCATATCGCGTGAATCCGATCTTAGATTTGCGGGTGGAGAAGTTTGACTTTCAACTTCTGATGGTAGAGATTACCCGTAGGCCTGTAAAGGACAAGGGCGCACTTATGCAAACTCTCCACCTGCGGTTCCGGGATTTGCGTGCGATCTCTTCGGGGCAAAGCCCCAGCCGATGGCAGACCCCTTCGATGCAGAGCGCATCGAAATGGAAGGGCGCGTTGCCCCTTCCAAACCTTCCCAGACCAACCTCGGCGGTTGGATCGCGTCCCGCACCGTCGCACCAGCAGCTCGCCCGATGCCCCACAGTGGGGGCCGGTCTGCCGCTGGCGTCTCCGTTCCGGGACGCTTCCGTTTGTGGTGCTGATGCCCCTGACGGAAGCCGGGTTTGCTGGCCGCAAACCGCAGGGAGCAATCCACATCCGTTGCGCGAGCCAAATGGTCCCCCGGACCATTTGCAAGAAGCTCGCTTACCCCACTATAAGGCTGGGCAGGCTGTGGGGTGTTCCCTGCAAACCCGACACTCAAAGGTCCAATGGACCCCTTCGTTCGGGCTGTCTTTTCCCCTCCGGCCCCAGCTTCGTGGGGAGCGGGCCGAATGGAAAAAGACGGCTGACCCGGAGCCCAATGTTGTGGCATTGGCCGGGGTCAGCAGCGGCGCATCGTGGCGGCGTTTGTCGTCTGCGGGAGGGTAGCGCGCATGGCCAGCTACCATCTCTCTGTGAAGACGATCAAACGGTCTGCCGGTCGCACCGCAACGGCGGCAGGTGCCTACCGTGCGGGGGAGCGCATCGAGTGCCAACGCGAGGGCCGTGTCCATGACTACACCCGCAAGCAGGGCATCGAGGAGACCTTCATTGTTGCCCCCGAAAATGCCCCGGCCTGGGCGCAGGACCGGGCTGCGAATGGGAGCTGGCCCTACCATCCGAGATCAGCGTCGAGGACCGGTCGCAGATCACGCGCGAGTTCGCCGAGGAGCTCGTCAGCCGCTACGGTGTTGCCGTCGATGTGGCGATCCATGCGCCGCATCGTGAGGGCGATCAGCGGAACCATCATGCGCACGTTTTGACCAGCACGCGGCGGCTTGAGCCGGAGGGGTTCACGGCCAAGACGCGGGTGCTGGATTCCGCGAAGACCGGCGGTGTCGAAATTGAACAGATGCGCGGTGTCTGGGCCGAGTTGCAGAACCGGGCGCTGGAGCGTGTCGGCGAAGTTGAGCGCGTCGATCATCGGTCGCTAGAGGCGCGGCGACACGCTGTCTGCCGAGGAGCTGGACCGAGACCCGGAGCTGAAGCTGGGGCCAGCAGCCAATTCCATGGAACGGCGCGAGAAGTCCGCAGCCGAGCGTGAGGGCCGGGAGTATGTGCCGGTGACGGAGCGCGGGGCCGTGGTCCATGCTGCCCGCCAGGCCCGTGCCGCATTCCGCGATATGCGCGAGCGGCTGGACATTGCGCGTGAAACCTATGGCATCGAGCGCGAGGCAGGGGAGGGGCGCGTGTCTGCCGGTCTTGCGGCGCTGAGGGCCGTAACGGCGAAAGATCGTGGGCCGCGCGCGTCAGACGATATCCGGGAGCGGTTGGCGCAGATCACCGGGCGAGACCGGGACGGGCCGGAGCTTGGTGGGCAAAGTGACGAAGAACGTGACACCGGGCGCAACTATGCCCGCGAGCGCCTGAAAAGCATTTTAGACCGCGATGCGGCGCAGGGGCCGCAAGCCGGTGTTCACAAGCTGGATGGACATAGTGAGCTGGAGCAGGACGGAGAGACCGGTGCGGCGTCGCGGGCGTCACCGCATCGGCAGGGGAAGGACCAGGCTGGCGAGGCCGAGCGCGACGAACGCAAGCCATCTGTGAATGAGCGCCTTGAGGAGGTGTTGAATAAGCCCCGCGAAAAGCTGGAGATCGAGGACGCGCGCGAAGTGCATAGCGAAAAAGAAGCCGAGAAAGACCGCGAAATCGACAGGGGACCAGGCCACAGCCTTTAGCCAAATGAATTAGTCTCAATGAGATTTTTCACCGCCGCTTGTAACATTAAAAACAGGCGCATAGTCAATCACACAAACGAAACAGAGCGCCGAAAACCCATACTACTTTGGTTGCCTGTTTTACATAACGATAGACAACTCGGGCCTCACAAAGAAAGGCGGCATTGGCTGGATCAGCCTTTGAAAACCCCATCTCGAACAACGATTTTTCGAGAAGTTTTCCCAAGGAAATCATCAATTCCATCGTAGCGGATTTTGACGTCTTCACGGTTTTGATAATATTGGAAAAGTTCACGCAACGGGGCTGAAAAGTCTTTGTAGGCTGCGATCACCGCGACCAGAGCCCCCAAAGACAACTGATCGTTGATTACAAGGTAACCGCCGACAGCGTAGAAGAAAAACGGTGTAAGAGAGGATAGAAAGTTGTTGAGACTCTTGGCAAAGAATTTCGCGCGATGAATACTTAGCCGAAGGCGTTCGATTTCTTTCATGCTGGCACCAACTGCTTTTGATGGGGTGGTTGTCAGATCACTCATGATTGCTTGGGCACCGAGTTGGCCGCTCAGATTGCGAACTTCTATCATCCGCTCCCGTGCGAGAAGATTCACCTTGCGTTGCAGTCGCGGAATCAGCGCTAGCTGGAATGGTAAGAGGGCGACTGCTGCAGCGCCCAGATAAGGGTCCTGCAAGAACATAAATGTAAGAATTGTCAAAAATGTACCACCCTGAAGAACGGGAAGCGCGAAGGCTTCGGAGGCAAAGCCACCGATGGGTTCGACCTCTTGTGTGACAATCGGAATGACTTCAGATCGTTGTCCAGTGCCGGAGCCCCCTCTCCATCTATAGTATATTTCCAGCCTGAGACGCCTCAAAAGCCGTTCTCCGACCTTCCCCTTATAGACATTTACCCAATATTTAAGAAGCCCACTCACCATGATTGCCGCAAGATATGCGCCGCATAGAAACAACAAATGTTCGGTTTGCGTCAATTTTAGTCCGAAAATAAGTGTCGTGTGTTCGGGTCCGTCGATGGCCCTGTTAATGATGCGTTTTGGTAATTCAAGCGTTATATACAAGACTGGAAGGGAAATTATACCCAAGCCCACCATATTGATTTGATCCCGCCGAGTATGGCGAAAGATCAATTGAAAAACCGAGCCTGGAAGTCCAGATTGTGACGCTACGCTGGACTTCTTCAGAGACCCGGACATGGCCTTCCGGATACTTTTTACAATCCTGATCAAGATGACCAGAACAAGTACCAAAGGAGCCCAGATGAGGATGATATGAAACACGGCATAAAGTGCGGAAGACGTATCCTGCGGGATATCGTGGCCGATTTTGCTGCTTACCCAGCCCAAAATGTCCCAAAATGCTTGCATACCGGCCTCCGCTTTTAGGCTAAATTTTGGTTTTGATAGGCTTTAGGTTGTCACCGGACTGATCACAAGATGCGGTGGAGCGCGAGGTCTTTAGCGGCCACAGCGCGGCAGGAATTTTGTCAAACCTTCCAGCGCAGCCCCCCCCTTTACGAAAGGAGTCAACCCAAATAGTTTACATCAACGTCAAATTTACACTTTAGCGAAGGAATGGATATGCCGAGTGATAAGCTGGCGTCTTTGGATAGAAGAGGGTTCGTGTCGGGGGCTCTGGGGCTGGGGTCAGCTGCCTTGTTTCAAAGTGTCATTCCTTCCTACGCATACGCGGAAGGCTCACCTGCACAGCGGGCACCTGGAGTCTATGATCTGACCGTCGCGAAAAAGAGAATTAAGGTTGGCGGCAGCCGTGGTCGTGGTGTGACTGTGAACGGCGGCATACCAGGGCCGCTGCTACGCTTCAAGGAAGGTGAGGACGTCACAATCAATGTCCGCAACACCTTAAGCGAAGATACGTCGATTCACTGGCACGGACTGATCCTGCCCAATGCTATGGACGGCGTTCCCAAGGTGACGTTTCCAGGCATCAAGCCAGGCCAGACCTTCACCTATCGCATACCCATTCGCCAGAGCGGCACATACTGGTACCACAGCCACTCCGGCTTACAGGAGCAGTCAGGGCACTATGGACCACTTGTCATCGATCCGATCCGGCCTGACCCGTTCAAATACCAGCGTGACTATGTTGTCATGTTGTCCGACTGGACTTTTGAAAACCCCTATAGCGTTCTGCGCAAGATCAAGACGATGGGGTCTTACTACAACTTTCAGAAACAGACAGTCGTCGATTTCATGCAGAGCGTCGGGAAAAACGGTGCCAAGGCGACCTTTGCAGACCGCATGCGGTGGGGTGCCATGCGGATGGACCCGACGGATATCGCTGATGTGACAGGTTCGACGTACCATTACTTGATGAACGGCATGACAGGCGGCGAAAACTGGACAGGCCTGTTCCGTTCCGGTGAAAAAATTCGTTTGCGATTCATCAATGGGGCGGCGATGACTTACTTCGATGTTCGGATTCCTGGACTCAGAATGACGGTGGTCGCGGCGGACGGCCAGAATATTAAGCCCGTGCGCGTTGAAGAATTCCGGATTGGCGTGGCCGAGACATTTGACGTGATCGTCGAGCCTGACGGCAATAAGGCTTACACAATTTTTGCGGAAACCATGGATCGTAGCGGTTTCGCACGCGGCACCTTGGCACCTCAGGCAGGTATGCAGGCCGGCATCCCTGCTCGACGCACGCGTCCTGTCAGAGGTATGGCCGACATGGGTATGATGCCGGGCGGGATGTCGATGGATGGCGGGATGGCAAAGGAGCCGTCCACTGGCATGAAGGATATGAAAGGCATGAAATCCATGCCCTCCGATGGTAGGGCGGGTATGGAAATGCCGAAAAAGCCCCGGGGCAAATCTTTCAAACACGGTCCGGATAAACACCTGCCAGGCAGTGCGATGGTGTCGATGTATGCGACCGATCAAACCGCAAATCCCGGCATTGGTTTGGGCAGCGATGGCCGCCGTGTTTTGACTTACAAAGACCTGCGCAGTCTGGTGCCATACGAAGACAAACGCAAACCAGCCCGTGAGATCGAACTGCACCTGACCGGCGTGATGGAGCGCTATATGTGGTCCTTCGATGGGAAAAAATTCTCGGAGGTCAAGGGACCGATCCAATTCCGACACGGTGAACGCCTGCGCCTGATCTTGCGAAACGACACCATGATGGAGCACCCTATTCACCTGCATGGCATGTGGATGGAGCTGGAAAATGGCCAAGGGAAGTACCTGCCCCGCAAGCACACCATCAATGTCAAGCCAGCCGAACGCGTTTCGGTTTTGGTAACCGCGGATGCGCCCGGAAATTGGGCATTTCATTGCCATCTTCTCTACCACATGGAGATGGGAATGTTCCGTGTCGTGGCGGTTGCCTGAAAAAATGAGGATTACAAAAGTGGAAAATACAAAAAGCAAAAGCAGGCGAAACCTGACGTTTCCGGCTCTTTGTCTCGGTCTGATCACAGCCTTCTCTTCAGTTCAGACCGCCGATGCGCAGGTTATGGACGAAGAAAAATTTGGGACCGTCACCGTTGATCAGCTCGAGATCAGGAATAATGATTCTGGCGGAAATACACTGAACTGGGATATACAAGGTTGGTATGGCGGCGACCGTGACAAGCTTTGGGTCAAAACGGAAGGCGCGAGTACAACGTCGTCCACCAAGGAAGGCGACGCGGAACTGCAACTCCTCTATAGCCGGATGATCGCGCCGTTCTGGGATGTACAGTTTGGTGTGCGTCACGATCTGAAATTTGGGCCTGGCCCGAACCTAAACCGAACCTATGCCGTCGTCGGTTTGCAAGGGTTGGCACCCTATTGGTTTGAAGTTGAACCCGCACTCTTCGTCAGCGAAAAGGGCGATGTATCGGCTCGCTTTCAGGGCACCTATGATCTGCTGTTTACCCAGAAGCTAATTGCTCAGGGACGCTTTGAAACCAGTGCCGCTCTCCAGGATGATCCTGAATTCGACGTAGGTTCCGGCTTTAACAATGTGGGTGTTGGTATTCGCCTACGGTACGAAATCACGCGGGAATTTGCGCCTTATGTTGGTGTGTCCTGGAAGCGGTCCCTCGGAAACACGGCAGACTTGATCCGGGCCAAAGGAAACAATATCGACAATACATCTGTGAATTTTGGTGTTCGTATGCGTTTCTAATTCTGCGCACCCATCCACAATGGTCTTACCGATTCACCCTTGGATACATGTCCAAGGGTGAATTTTTTTGCCTACAGTTTCCAGAAAACTGGCTTCGTTAGTCGCGGCGGAGCGACCACATTTCGGACAAACGCAGATTGTTGGAAAAATGATGGATAAGGGCAAGACCCGCATGTCCGATCAAATAGGCCCAAACAAGACTGGCAAGGTTGAGATGAATAAACATGACAACACCCACCAGACCGCCTGCATCGGGATTGCTGCTGTTTATAAAGTAATAGATTGTACCTGAAGCAGCCATGGCAGTAACCAGCAATAGGCCAAGCCCGTGTATCGCAGATGCCAGTGGAGCGTGGTCATCATACGGAGGTAGGCGCATTCTCCGAATGGCTGCAAAATGAAGCTTGGTATCAGACCAAAGTGCCGACAGCCGTACGGCTGACAACCACGGGAACATAAGGCCTGATGGTGCATGTCTTTTGCGAAAAATGACCCCAAACCAAAAGAGAGTAATGAACGAAAACGCGATTAAACCGCCGTATTCATGCACTTCAAAGTAAAAATTTCCTGCTGCATCAGGCGCGGGGGCAGACAGGGGTCAGTTGCGGATAGGGGCGGAATCCTGCGCTAAGGAATTTTGACGTACCCGTTTGGCCCGAAAGCCTGCAGGTTTGGGTATCGCATTTTCATGTATTCGATGACGCCGTTCACAA
>MAAC01009736.1_pt1 | contig 16643 bp, 12 predicted proteins | sample 1115981 | NCBI WGS metagenome assembly MAAC01 (sample SAMN04961126, study PRJNA320927) | seawater metagenome | isolation source: sample BD02T64 sea water enriched with oil for 64 days | place: USA:Gulf of Mexico | collected 2013-07-27 | reverse complement strand
TAAACATGAACGTTGAGTTGATTGCTCCGATCGCCATGGAAGAGAAGCTTCGCTTCGCTATCCGTGAAGGTGGCCGGACGGTTGGCGCGGGCGTTGTGTCTACAATCGTTGAGTAATTAATACCTGCGTACCTTGCTGATGTGAGGCGCGTGGTTCCAACCTTAGGAGAGTAGCTCAACTGGAAGAGCACCGGTCTCCAAAACCGGGGGTTGTGGGTTCGAGTCCCTCCTCTCCTGCCATTCACTAGAATGGTTCTGCCTCTAAGAGGGTGGCGTGCAAATAATGTGCGCCACCTTTTAGAGTCAAAAACAGGGCGCTAAACGGCACAAACCCTGAGCTTGATAAGCAGATGAGGCCCTTAGGTTGGGGTGACGTCAGCGATTTAGGGCTGGCGAGTTGAACCAAGGTGTTGCGTTTTGCGCTTTGGCAGATTAACTAAGTGGTTTTTGCGACGCTTAAAAAGAGGCAGTATGGCTAAATCAAGCCCATCCAAATTTGTACGCGAAGTCCGGTCGGAGGCTAAAAAAGTCAGCTGGCCGACCCGGCGGGAAACAGCTATCACCACGGTGATGGTGTTTATTATGGTAACTCTTGCTGCGATCTTCTTTTTTCTCGCAGATCAAGTCTTGAGCTGGGGCGTTTCCTTCCTGCTCGGTTTGTCCAATTAAGAAAGAAACGACTTATGACGGCAAGATGGTACATCGTTCAGGCCTACTCAAATTTTGAGAAAAAAGTGTCTGATTCCATCAAAGAGCGCGCATTAGCTGCCGGTCTTGAAGAAGCATTTGAAGAAATCCTCGTTCCGACTGAAGAAGTCATCGAGGTGCGCCGTGGACGTAAGATTACGGCCGAACGTAAATTCTTTCCAGGCTACGTGCTTGTGAAAATGGAAATGAATGATCAGACCTACCACTTGATCAAAGAAACGCAGAAGGTTACTGGCTTTCTTGGCGCGGATAATCGTCCGATGCCGGTTAGTCAAAAGGAAGTCGATCAGATCTTGCATCAGGTGCAAGAAGGGGTTGAGCGGCCTAAGCCATCTATCACGTTCGAAGTGGGTGAGACGGTTCTGGTTTCAGACGGACCTTTCGCATCGTTCTCAGGTGTTGTAGAAGATGTGGATGAAGAACGCACACGGCTTAAAGTGGCTGTGTCAATTTTCGGTCGGGCTACCCCGGTCGAGCTCGAGTATGGTCAGGTTGAAAAGCAATAATCTGATTTTCCCGTGGGAGGCTCTCGTTTGGGCCGTACCACTAACCCTTTAAAGTTTCCAGCATGGCTTCATGTATTGGAAGGGGATGAGACGAATGGCTAAAAAAATTACTGGCTACCTGAAGCTTCAGGTGCCTGCAGGGGCTGCAAATCCCTCACCACCCATCGGGCCAGCACTTGGTCAGCGTGGGTTGAACATCATGGAATTCTGTAAGGCGTTTAACGCGAAAACACAGAAGATGGACAAAGGGATTCCGATCCCAACGATCATCACTATTTTCTCTGATAAGTCTTTCACATTTGTGACTAAGACACCGCCAGCTTCTTACTTTCTGAAACAAGCAGCGAAATTGCCTAAGGGTGGTGCAACACCTGGCCGCGAAGTTGCTGGTTCAGTAACGGTTGCTCAGTGCCGCGAGATTGCGGAAGCGAAAATGGTTGATTTGAACGCAACTGATCTTGATCAGGCTGCAAAAATCATCATGGGTTCAGCACGGTCTATGGGCCTGGAAGTGACGGGATAAGTCGATGGCGAAAATTGGCAAACGTTTTGCGAAAGCCTCAGAGGGCGTTGATCGCAACAAATTCTATAACCTTGATGAGGCTGTAAAGCTGATCAAGGAACGCGCAGGCGCTAAATTTGATGAAACCATCGAATTGGCTGTTAATCTAGGTGTTGATCCACGCCACGCTGACCAAATGGTTCGCGGTGTTGTGAATTTGCCAAATGGCACGGGCCGTAGTGTTCGTGTTGCAGTGTTTGCAAAAGACGACAAGGCTGATGAAGCTAAAGCGGCTGGTGCAGACATCGTGGGCGCAGAAGACCTGGTAACAATCGTGCAAGGTGGCAAAATCGACTTCGATCGTTGTATTGCTACTCCTGACATGATGCCTTTGGTTGGTCGTTTGGGTAAGGTACTTGGCCCGCGCGGCATGATGCCAAATCCAAAAGTTGGTACAGTAACGCCTGACGTTGCTGCTGCAGTGAAAGCTGCTAAAGGCGGCGCTGTTGAATTCCGTGTTGAAAAAGCAGGGATCATTCACGCAGGTATCGGTAAAGCAAGCTTCACCGAAGAACAGATCGCTGGCAACATCCGCTTCTTTATGGACGCGGTTATGAAAGCCAAGCCAACTGGTGCTAAAGGAACATATCTCAAACGGATCGCTGTAAGCTCTACAATGGGCCCAGGGTTTAAAATTGAGCTAGCTACTGTTGAGCTTTCCTAAGCTGAGCGGTATATAAAGGATTCGGCCTTCGGGTCGATGTTGAGACGTTGCACCTGGTTTTCCTTGCGGAGGGCCGGGAGCTGCGTCTTCAACCTGTCCGAGACCGTAGGTGCTGGACCCTAATTTAGGGAAAGGCTTAATTTACGCCTACGCAGACGGGGGATACAGATTTCCACTTTGGTTCAGCCTTGCTGAATGGAAGTGACCCTTTGGAACCTTTTGGTTCTTGAGTGACGTCTTCATTAGGAGGCGGGGATCGGTTTACCCGGGACAGGCGAGAGAGTGCTGTTTGTACTCGCCATCTCTCTAAAGAGACGGCGTCGTATCTACGGCAAAACGCCAAAGATGGGCGGACAAGGTCGATTAGTCGATTGGATCCAATCATCCCCGACGCACATGAGGGTTTCATGTGCACTGAGAGAGTAATGTGGATAGAGCCCAAAAGTCTGAGCTCATTGACCAGCTGAAGGATGTCTTTGCGGACAGCCACACAGTGGTTGTTGCCCACTACTCCGGTCTTGTTGTGTCTGAGCTCGAAACTCTGCGCACAAGCATGGCCGAAGAGGGCGCGAGCGTCAAAGTGACGAAAAATAGGCTCGCCAAACTCGCACTCGAAGGATCAGATAAGGCCGGGATTTCCGACCTTTTTGCTGGTCCTACGGCAATCGCTTCTTCACAGGACCCAGTTTCGGCAGCGAAACTGGCGGTAAAGTTTGCTAAAGACCACGAGAAATTCGTGATCTTGGGCGGCGTGATGGGCGACACAGTTCTTGATGTTGATGGTGTAAAGGCTCTTGCCTCTATGCCTTCTCTGGACGAACTGCGTGGGAAACTTGTTGGTCTTGTACAGGCTCCAGCTACGAAAGTGGCGGGCGTACTACAGGCTCCTGCAGGTCAACTCGCGCGCGTTGTTGGCGCGTATGCCGCGAAGGGCGAAGCGGCCTAAGTCGTTTCTATTTTGTGATTACTACCCGGTTTAAACCGATTTATTAGAGAGTGAAAAACATGGCTGATCTTAATAAGATTGCTGACGATTTGTCCGCGTTGACTGTTATGGAAGCTGCAGAGCTTGCTACATTGTTGGAAGACAAATGGGGCGTTTCTGCTGCTGCTCCTGTTGCTGTGGCTGCGGCTGCTGGCGATGCTGGTGCTGCTGCTGAAGAGAAAACTGAATTCTCAGTTGTTCTTACTGCTGTAGGCGAAAAGAAAATCAACGTGATTAAAGAAGTCCGCGCCATCACTGGCTTGGGCCTCAAAGAAGCTAAAGAGCTTGTTGAAGGTGCACCTAAAGAAGTCAAAGCTGACTGCACTAAAGACGAAGCTGCTGAGCTTAAAGCTAAGCTTGAAGCTGTTGGCGCGAGCGTCGAGCTTAAGTAATCTGGCTAGGAGAGCGCAGGGTCTGCGCTCTCCTAATCACGTCTCTATGATGTAGGGACAGGTTTTTGGCTTTTGGAAGATGGCTGAGAATTAAGAGGCACCCAATTTCGGACAGGGGCCACGTGCGGATGTATCCGCAATGTCCGAAAGCCGTTCTGAGAACATGGCGAGGCAAAATATGGCGCAGTCTTTTACTGGTCGAAAACGTGTCCGTAAGACATTTGGGCGGATCCCGCAAGTTGCGGAGATGCCAAACCTCATTGAGGTTCAAAAGTATTCCTATGACCAGTTTCTGCAGGTTAAAAGAACTGATGGCGTCCGTTTAGAGCAAGGGCTCCAAGCGGTATTCAAATCAGTTTTTCCAATTACTGATTTTTCTGACACTTCTGTGTTGGAATTCGTCGACTATGAATTTGAAACACCGAAATATGACGTAGAAGAGTGTCAACAGCGCGACATTACATTCGCTGCTCCGTTGAAAGTTACTCTCCGCCTGATCGTGTTTGAAGTTGATGAAGACACTGGTGCGAAGTCTGTTAAAGACATCAAGGAACAAGATGTTTACATGGGCGACATGCCTTTGATGACATCTAACGGTACCTTTGTGGTGAATGGTACTGAGCGGGTGATCGTTTCTCAGATGCACCGTAGTCCTGGCGTGTTCTTTGACCACGATAAGGGTAAGACGCACTCCTCGGGCAAGTTGTTGTTTGCGGCACGGGTGATCCCGTATCGTGGCTCATGGCTCGACTTTGAATTTGATGCCAAAGACCTTGTGTTTGTGCGTATTGACCGTCGCCGTAAATTGCCAGTGACGGCTTTGCTGTATGCCTTGGGTATGGACAGCGAAGATATTCTGAACACGTTCTACGGCAAAGTGACTTACAAGCGCGTTAAAGAAGGTTGGATTGTTCCTTTCGACGTTGACCGCTTTAAAGGCATGAAGCCTGAACGGGATTTGATCAACGCTGCAACGGGTGAAGTTGTTGTTGAGGCCGAGAAAAAGATTACGCCTCGTTTGGCCCGCAAATTGGCTGAAGAAGGCCTGACTGAGCTTGCTGTGACCGATGAAGACGTGATTGCGCGTTACATGGGTTGTGAGCTGGTGAACATGGAAACCGGCGAAGTTTTGGCTGAAGCGGGTGAGGAGATTACTCCTGAGCTGCTCGAAACTTTGATGGAAGAAGGTTATGACGAGTTGGAAACGCTCGACATTGACCACGTCAACACGGGTGCCTTCATTCGGAATACATTGGCTGTTGATAAAGCATCCAACCGTGAGCAAGCGCTGTTTGATATTTACCGGGTTATGCGCCCAGGTGAGCCGCCTACCATCGATACAGCTGAAAACCTGTTCCAAACATTGTTCTTTGATTCAGAGCGTTATGATCTCTCAGCCGTTGGTCGGGTGAAGATGAATATGCGTCTGGACCTGGATGCAGAAGACACTGTACGTGTTTTGCGCAAAGACGATATTTTGGCAGTGATCAAAACACTGGTTGGCCTGCGTGATGGCCGCGGTGAAATTGATGACATTGATAACCTTGGCAACCGTCGGGTACGTTCTGTGGGTGAGCTCATGGAAAATCAGTACCGTATCGGTTTGTTGCGGATGGAACGTGCGATCAAGGAACGGATGAGCTCTGTCGATATCGACACTGTGATGCCGCATGATTTGATCAATGCGAAACCTGCTGCTGCGGCTGTTCGAGAATTCTTTGGGTCTTCCCAATTGTCACAATTTATGGACCAAACCAATCCGCTTTCAGAGATTACGCACAAGCGTCGTCTTTCAGCGCTTGGGCCTGGTGGTTTGACACGCGAACGTGCTGGTTTTGAAGTGCGTGACGTGCATCCAACTCACTACGGTCGGATTTGCCCAATTGAAACGCCTGAGGGGCCAAATATTGGTTTGATCAACTCCTTGGCGACTTTTGCTCGGGTGAACAAATATGGTTTCATTGAGAGCCCTTACCGGAAAGTTGTTGACGGTAAAGCCACAGACGAAGTTGTGTATCTTTCTGCAATGGAAGAAGCCCGCTTCCGGGTAGGCCAAGCGAACTTGCAGCTTGGTGCTGACGGTCAAATCGAAGAAGACCTCATCAATACTCGTATTGATGGCGACTTTGAGGTTGTGCCTGCTGAACAAGTTGATCTAATGGATGTGTCACCGAAACAGATCGTATCTGTTGCGGCGGCTTTGATCCCTTTCCTTGAAAATGATGATGCGAACCGTGCCTTGATGGGCTCGAACATGCAACGTCAGGCTGTGCCGTTGGTACGTGCTGAGGCGCCTCTTGTGGGTACCGGCATGGAAGCGGTTGTGGCACGGGATTCTGGCGCTGCGATTGGTGCGCGTCGGACTGGTATTGTTGAGCAAGTGGATGCGGAACGGATTGTTGTTCGGGTGACTGAAGAACTTTCTGCGACAACATCCGGTGTTGATATTTACAACCTTCGCAAATTCCAACGGTCAAACCAAAACACTTGTATCAACCAGCGCCCCTTGGTGCGGGTTGGTGAAGAAGTTCGTAAAGGCGACATCATTGCTGATGGTCCGTCTACCGAGCTTGGTGATTTGGCGTTGGGCCGTAACGTGCTCGTGGCGTTTATGCCGTGGAATGGTTACAACTTCGAAGACTCCATTTTGATCTCCGAGCGGATTGTGACTGACGATGTATTTACGTCTATCCACCTCGAAGAGTTTGAAGTAGCGGCTCGCGATACGAAGCTTGGGCCTGAAGAAATTACCCGTGATATTCCAAATGTTGGCGAAGAGGCTCTTAAAAACCTCGACGAAGCTGGCATCACCTATATTGGTGCGGAAGTTCAGCCGGGTGATATTCTTGTTGGTAAAATCACACCGAAGGGCGAGAGCCCAATGACACCGGAAGAAAAACTTCTGCGTGCCATCTTCGGTGAAAAAGCTTCTGACGTGCGTGACACTTCTTTGCGCTTGCCTCCGGGTGTCGCTGGGACTGTTGTGGAAGTGCGCGTCTTCAATCGTCACGGTATCGATAAAGACGAACGTGGTTTGCAAATTGAGCGTGAAGAGATCGAACATCTAGCGAAAGACCGCGATGATGAGCTCGGTATTCTCGAACGCAATATTTATGACCGTCTTGCGGGCATGTTGATTGGTCAAGTAACAGTGACTGGTCCTGATGCCTTTAAAGAGGGCACTACAGTTGAAGCCGACGCGTTGAAAACGTTGCCACGCTATCGCTGGTGGGAAATTGCACCACAAGATGAAGCTGTGTTCTCTGAAGTTGAGGGTCTTAAGACTCAATACGACGAAAGCAAAGGCCGTCTTGAAGCTCGTTTCGCTGATAAGGTTGATAAGTTGCAGCGCGGGGATGAACTCCCACCTGGCGTGATGAAAATGGTCAAAGTGTTCGTGGCTGTGAAGCGTAAGCTTCAGCCTGGTGACAAAATGGCTGGTCGTCACGGTAACAAAGGGGTTATCTCGCGGATTATGCCGGTTGAAGACATGCCTTACTTGGCGGACGGGCAACATGTTGATGTTGTGCTGAACCCACTTGGTGTGCCTAGCCGGATGAACGTTGGACAGATCCTTGAAACCCACATGGGTTGGGCGTGTGCTGGCGTGGGCAAGCAAATCGGTGAAGCGCTGGATAGCTACAAGCGTGACGGCGATATGACGCCTCTTAAGAATACGCTGAGTGCTGTTTATGACGAGCGTGACGGGGTCGATGACTTCAACGACACTGAACTGCTCGAAATGGCCGGTAACCTCCGCAAAGGTGTCCCGATTGCTACGCCAGTGTTTGATGGTGCGCATGAAGGCGACGTTGTGGATATGCTTGAAAAAGCAGGATTGGCTGCAAGTGGCCAGGTTACGCTCTTTGATGGGCGTACTGGTGAGCAATTCGACCGTCAAGTAACGGTTGGGTATATCTACATGCTCAAATTGCATCACTTGGTGGATGATAAAATCCATGCGCGGTCTATTGGACCGTACAGCTTGGTTACGCAGCAACCTCTGGGTGGTAAAGCTCAGTTCGGTGGTCAGCGCTTCGGTGAGATGGAAGTGTGGGCACTGGAAGCTTACGGTGCTGCTTATACCTTGCAGGAAATGCTGACTGTGAAATCGGATGACGTTGCTGGTCGGACGAAAGTGTACGAAGCGATTGTTCGCGGAGATGACACTTTCGAGGCTGGTATTCCTGAAAGCTTCAACGTGCTGGTCAAAGAGATGCGGTCTCTTGGTCTAAACGTTGAGCTTGAAAGCCGTCGGATCGAAGAATAGTTGAGAGAATTGGCCGCAAGGGGGAGACCTCTTGCGGTTCACAGCCCGTACGGGTGAGACTTAATTTTGGGGCGTATCACGACAGGCCCTTCGTGATCACCAAACCCCGATTGGCCCAAGGCCTAATTAGGAGACTTCCATGAACCAAGAGGTCATGAATCTCTTTAATCCGATGTCAAACGCGCAAAGCTTTGATCGGATTCGTATTTCTCTCGCTAGCCCGGAGCGCATTCTCTCCTGGTCATTTGGTGAGATCAAAAAGCCTGAGACGATCAATTATCGTACGTTCAAGCCAGAACGGGACGGTCTTTTCTGCGCGCGTATTTTTGGTCCGATTAAGGACTATGAGTGCTTGTGCGGCAAATATAAGCGGATGAAATATAAAGGCATCATCTGTGAAAAATGCGGCGTTGAAGTAACGCTCTCTAAGGTGCGCCGGGAACGGATGGGCCATATTGAGCTTGCTGCTCCTGTTGCTCACATTTGGTTCTTGAAATCATTGCCATCACGTATCGGTATGTTGATGGACATGACGTTGAAGGATCTGGAGCGGGTTCTCTATTTTGAGAATTACATCGTTCTTGAGCCTGGCTTGACGCCTCTTAAAGAGCGTCAGTTGCTGACAGAAGAAGAATATCTAGACGCGCAAGACGAATACGGCGATGACAGCTTCACTGCTAGCATTGGTGCGGAAGCTATCCGTGACATGTTGATGGCGCTGGACCTTCCTAAGGTTGCTGAAGACCTTCGCGTTGAAATCGCTGAATCAACTTCTGAGCTTAAGCCTAAGAAATTGGCCAAGCGTTTGAAATTGGTTGAAGCGTTCATTGAGTCAGGGAACCGCCCTGAATGGATGATCTTGACTGTTGTGCCTGTGATCCCACCTGAGTTGCGCCCACTGGTGCCGCTTGATGGGGGTCGTTTTGCGACGTCTGACTTGAACGATCTATATCGTCGGGTGATCAACCGGAATAACCGTCTTAAGCGCCTCATGGAATTGCGTGCTCCTGACATCATCATCCGCAACGAGAAGCGGATGCTGCAAGAGTCAGTTGATGCGTTGTTTGATAATGGCCGTCGTGGTCGTGTGATTACGGGTGCGAACAAACGTCCGCTTAAATCTTTGGCAGATATGCTCAAAGGTAAGCAAGGCCGTTTCCGTCAAAACTTGCTCGGTAAACGGGTCGACTATTCTGGTCGTTCTGTGATCGTGGTGGGTCCTGAGTTGAAACTGCACCAGTGTGGTTTGCCTAAGAAGATGGCGCTTGAGCTCTTCAAGCCGTTCATCTACTCACGGTTGGAGGCTAAGGGTCTGTCATCGACTGTGAAGCAGGCTAAGAAGCTTGTGGAGAAGGAACGTCCAGAAGTTTGGGACATTCTAGAGGAAGTGATCCGGGAGCACCCTGTGTTGCTTAACCGGGCGCCAACGCTTCACCGTTTGGGCATTCAAGCTTTCGAACCTACATTGATCGAAGGTAAGGCTATTCAGCTTCACCCATTGGTTTGTGCTGCGTTTAACGCCGACTTTGATGGTGACCAAATGGCGGTACACGTACCGTTGTCCTTGGAAGCTCAGCTCGAAGCCCGTGTGTTGATGATGTCTACTAACAACATTTTGCACCCTGCGAATGGTCAGCCGATCATCGTGCCGTCGCAAGATATTGTGTTGGGTCTTTATTACATCACTCAGCAAAAACAAAATGAGCCGGGCGAAGGCATGATCTTCTCAGACATCTCTGAGATTGAGCACGCGCTTGAAGCCGGTGTTGTGACGCTGCACGCTAAAATCAAAGCTCGGTTCGAGACTTTGGACGAAGATGGTAACCCGGTTACCAAACTCGTTGAGGGTACGCCTGGTCGGATGTTGGTAGGACGCGTTCTACCAAAATCCCACAAGTTGCCTTTCGATGTTGTGAACCGTCTGATGACGAAAAAAGAAATCTCACGGATGATCGATGCTGTGTATCGTCACACCGGTCAGAAAGACACCGTGATTTTCTGTGACCAAATCATGGCTCTGGGTTTCAAGCACGCTTGTCGCGCTGGGATCTCCTTTGGTAAGGATGACATGGTCATTCCTGATCAAAAGCAAGGCTTGGTTAACGAAACATCTTCGTTGTCTAAAGAGTACGAACAGCAGTACATCGACGGTTTGATCACACAGGGCGAGAAGTACAACAAAGTTGTTGATGCTTGGGCTAAGTGTTCTGACAAAGTGGCTGACGCCATGATGGACCGCATTCAGGCTGTTCAGGTTGATGCAGAAACCAGCCGCGAATTGCCAATTAACTCGATCTACATGATGGCTCACTCAGGTGCCCGTGGTTCGCCCGCGCAAATGAAACAGCTTGGTGGTATGCGTGGTTTGATGGCGCGTCCGGATGGTTCGATCATCGAGAGACCTATTATCTCGAACTTTAAAGAAGGCCTGACTGTGTTGGAGTACTTCAACTCCACTCACGGTGCACGTAAAGGTCTTGCTGATACGGCTCTGAAAACAGCTAACTCGGGTTATCTGACACGTCGTCTGGTTGATGTTGCGCAAGATTGCATCATCATCGAGAAGGATTGTGGTTCTGAGCGCGGGATCATGACGCAAGCTGTGATCGAATCTGGTGAAGAGATTGTCTCTATTGGTGAGCGTACTCTTGGTCGGACGATTGCTGAGGATATTATCCATCCTGTGACTGGCGACATTGTTTTGCCACGCAACACGCTTGTCACTGAGCGTGATGTGGACACGATCCATGCAGCTAATATTTTGAGCATCAAAATTCGCTCAGTTCTTACCTGCGATACACGGACTGGCGTTTGTGCGGCTTGTTATGGTCGTGACTTGGCCCGTGGTACGGAAGTCAACATGGGTGAGGCTGTTGGTGTTATTGCTGCGCAGTCGATTGGTGAGCCTGGTACACAGCTGACAATGCGGACGTTCCACATTGGTGGTACGGCCAACGTTGTTGATAGTTCATTCGTGGAAACAAACCACGAAGGGACTGTGAAACTGATCAACCGGAATATCGTTAAAGATTCTTCTGGTGTGTTGATTGTGATGGGCCGGAACGTGCAAGTGCAGGTCTTGGATGATCAGGGACGTGAACGTTCTGTACAGAAATTGACTTACGGTTCTACATTGCGCGTTGATGATGGCGATAAGGTTGATCGTGGTCAGCGGATTGCTGAATGGGACCCTTACACTGTTCCAATTTTGACAGAGGTTCACGGCACAGTTGGCTTTGAAGATCTTGTTGAAGGCATGTCCATCCGTGAGATTACCGATGAGTCTACTGGTATTTCTCAGCGTGTCGTTATTGACTGGCGCAACAGCCCTCGTGGCGCTGAGCTTCGTCCTGCAGTTGTTGTGAAAGACGAGAACGGCGACGTGATGAAATTGGCGAATGGTAACGAGGCTCGTTACTTGGTGTCAGTGGATGCTATTCTCTCGGTTGAGAATGGTGCACAAGCGCATGCGGGTGATGCTTTGGCTCGTATCCCAACAGAGGGTGCGAAAACGAAGGACATCACCGGTGGTCTGCCACGGGTTGCTGAATTGTTTGAAGCACGTCGTCCAAAAGACCATGCGATTATTGCTGAAGTTACCGGCCGAGTTGAATTTGGTCGTGACTACAAGAATAAACGTCGCATCAACATCCATCCTGAAGATGGGTCAGATGTTGTTGAGTATCTGGTGCCAAAAGGCAAACACGTTACCGTTCAAGAAGGTGACGTGATTGAGAAGGGTGAATACCTTCTTGATGGCCACCCTGCACCGCATGATATTTTGGCGATTTCTGGTGTTGAAGAACTTGCTGCCTATTTGGTGAATGAAATTCAGGACGTGTATCGTCTGCAAGGGGTGGGGATCAATGATAAGCACATTGAAACCATCGTGCGTCAGATGCTGCAGAAAGTGGAAATCATCTCAACCGGAGACAGCCCGTATCTTCCTGGCGAGCAAGTCGACAAGGTCGAGTTCGAAGAAGTGCAGCAAAAGCTGATTGATGACGGGAAAACACCGGCGAAAGTCTTGCCGTTGCTCCTCGGGATCACGAAGGCATCATTGCAGACACGTTCGTTCTTCTCTGCTGCGTCGTTCCAAGAAACTACTCGGGTTCTCACAGAAGCAGCTGTTCACGGTAAAGTGGATGATTTGCTGGGTCTTAAAGAGAACATCATTGTGGGCCGCCTTATCCCAGCTGGTACTGGCCGTACTGTTGAGAAACTACGTGGCGAAGCACGTGAGCGTGATGAGAAGCTGCTTGAAGAGCAAGTCGCTTCCGGCACGATTGTGGCGGACGAACCAGCTGCTGAAGCCTCTGAGCCTGTCGCAGCTGAAGAAGCAGAAGCTACACCGGAAGGTGACGCAGCGGTTTAAACTCCGTCAGATGAACTTAAGAAAGGCCGTTGGTATTCCCAGCGGCCTTTTTTGTTGGCCGGTGTTGGAATAGCCTGTGACGGGCGTGTCGCAGAGCTTTGGGTAGGAGGAGCGTTTATATGGACTTTAGAAAGCTTGTGCTGGCTGATATGGCGGGGGCGGCCGTGGTGCACAGAGTGTCGTTTGATGCTGCGTTGCCTTCTCTTATGGGGCTCCACACGCCGGAGGAGGACAAGACGTACTTCCTGGGGCTGCATGGTAGCTGTGACTGCTGGGGAGGCTTTGAAAATCAGAGTCTGGTCGGTATTCTCGTGCTGCGGGATGAGTGGGTTGAGCAGCTCTATGTTTTACCCGACCTTCAGGGCAACGGGATTGGCGGCAGGTTGCTGAATATAGCGATGGAGGAGCGGGAGGCGCTGTCATTGTGGACCTTTGTCCAAAATGAGAGTGCACAGGCCTTTTATGAACAGCGTGGCTTCATCAAAATCAGAGAAACTGATGGCACGGAGAACGAAGAAGGGGCCCCAGCGCTACTTTATCAGTGGGAACGGCGGTGAGCTGTTAAGCCCCATTTGGCTTGATTGGGCGGGAGGCCGATTTTTGAGGGCTAAAGGGTCGAAGAATCAGCCCAGCGGAGAAAGAAGAATCATTTCAGAGGCTTGAGGGGTGTTTGAGCGATCTGAAGGTGTTAATTTTGTGTTAACGGCCCCAGAAAACCGGGAAATTGACACTAAATGGGGATCTCGAAGGTAAAAGTACCTGAATCCTGCATTTTTATGAATACCGGGGTTGACGAGGGGGGGGGGCGAGGGTAGTTTCCGCGGACTTTCTCACTAGGTAGTAGGGAATTAGATGGCAACATCGACCCTAAACACTAGTGGAAAAAAACAGAATTTAAGAATGAACGTATGACTCTCTTAGGAGAGTCCTCTGCATTGGATCTCCCAGAAGCCTTTAGGGCGGGGGATTCTAGAGCCGGCAACCTTTTTCGCTCAAGAAGGTCGCGGGCAGTTTGGTTTTGGAAGAGCGAGCAATAGAGAACGAGGGCAAATGCCTACGATCAACCAGCTCATTCGCAAGCCGCGCAAAACGCCGGTGAAGCGCAATAAGGTTCCAGCGATGGAAGCGTGTCCGCAAAAGCGGGGCGTTTGCACGCGTGTATATACTACGACACCTAAGAAGCCGAACTCGGCTCTTCGTAAAGTCGCCCGTGTGCGTCTCACGAATGGTTTCGAAGTAACTTGTTATATCCCTGGTGAGGGTCACAACCTGCAGGAGCACTCCGTAGTGATGATCCGCGGCGGGCGTGTGAAAGATTTACCGGGTGTTCGTTACCACATCCTTCGCGGTGTTTTGGATACGCAGGGCGTTAAAGACCGCCGTCAGCGTCGTTCGAAATACGGCGCTAAGCGTCCGAAGTAAGGGAAGTCAAGCATGTCTCGACGTCATAGAGCAGAGAAACGCCAAGTCCTTCCAGATGCGAAGTTCGGCGATTTGGTTCTGACCAAGTTCATGAATAGCCTAATGATGCACGGTAAGAAATCTACCGCTGAAGGCATCGTATACGGCGCATTCGATAAGATGGCTAATAAGGCCTCCGTTGATCCAGTGGTTACGTTCCACGAAGCACTGGAAAATGTGATGCCGCAGATCGAAGTTCGGTCTCGCCGTGTTGGTGGTGCCACGTATCAGGTTCCGGTTGAAGTTCGTCCAGAACGCCGCCGCGCACTTGCAATTCGTTGGTTGATCATCGCTGCACGCGCACGCAATGAAAACACAATGGTAGACCGCCTTTCGGGTGAGCTGCTGGATGCTGCAAACAATCGCGGCGCCGCTGTTAAGAAACGTGAAGATACGCACCGGATGGCTGAAGCCAACCGCGCATTCTCACACTATCGCTGGTAATCGCTTAGTAAGGCACTAGAGGCTCATCATGGCTCGCACGACCCCACTCAAGGACTATCGTAACATCGGCATCATGGCACACATTGATGCGGGTAAAACGACGACCACAGAACGGATCCTGTACTACACGGGTAAATCTCACAAGATTGGTGAGGTTCACGACGGTGCAGCTACTATGGATTGGATGGAGCAAGAGCAGGAGCGGGGTATTACTATTACCTCGGCTGCGACCACTTGCTACTGGAACGAAAAGCGCATCAACATCATTGATACGCCTGGCCACGTTGACTTCACGATTGAAGTTGAACGGTCTTTGCGGGTTCTTGATGGCGCGGTTGCTGTGTTTGACTCTGTTGCTGGTGTTGAGCCGCAATCTGAGACTGTATGGCGCCAGGCTGACAAATACCGCGTTCCACGCATGTGTTTCATCAACAAGATGGACCGCACCGGTGCTGACTTCTACCGTTGCGTAGAAATGATTGTGGACCGTTTGGGTGCGATACCTTTGGTTCTTCAGCTGCCAATCGGCTCTGAAGCTGAATATGAAGGCCTCATCGACCTCGTTTTGATGAAAGAAATCATCTGGAAAAACGAGAACCTCGGTGCTGAGTTCGAATATCGCGACATTCGTGACAGCATGAAGGAAGAAGCGGCTAAGTATCGTGCGGAAATGCTCGACCTCGCTGTTGAAATCGATGACGACGTGATGGAAGCGTACTTGGAAGGCAACGAGCCGGATGAAGCAACGCTTAAAGCCTGTATCCGTAAGGGTGCTATCAACCAAGACTTCGTTCCTGTTCTCAACGGAACTGCCTTTAAAAACAAGGGCGTACAGCCTTTGCTTGATGCAGTAGTTGATTACATGCCTTGCCCGCTTGATATTGAAGCGATCAAAGGCGTTGATCCAAAAACTGAAGAAGAACTTACACGCCCGGCATCTGATGATGAGCCAGCTTCGGCTTTGGCTTTCAAAATCATGAATGACCCATTTGTTGGTTCTTTGACTTTCGCCCGCATCTATTCTGGTCGTTTTGAGACAGGTACAAGCGTACTGAACTCGGTTAAAGACAAGCGTGAGCGCGTTGGCCGCATGTTGTTGATGCACTCCAATAACCGTGAAGATATCAAAGAAGCATTTGCTGGTGATATTGTTGCGATTGCTGGTTTGAAAGATACGACGACAGGTGACACTCTATGTGATCCATTGAAGCCAGTTATTCTGGAGCGCATGGAATTCCCAGAGCCAGTTATTGAAGTAGCTGTTGAGCCGAAGACTAAAGTGGACCAAGAGAAGATGGGCATGGCGCTAGCGCGTTTGGCTCAAGAAGATCCTTCTTTCCGCGTGTCTTCAGATGAAGAGTCTGGCCAGACAATTATTGCTGGTATGGGCGAGCTTCACCTCGACATCATTGTTGACCGTCTAAAACGTGAGTTCAAAGTGGAAGCCAATGTTGGTGCTCCGCAGGTTGCTTACCGTGAGACTGTTACCAAAGCGACTGACATTGATTACACCCACAAGAAACAATCTGGTGGTACCGGCCAATACGCTCGGATCAAGATGTCCATCGAGCCTGGCGAAGTTGGTTCTGGTTTTGTGTTCGAGAACAAAGTTACCGGTGGTAATATTCCTAAAGAATACATCCCTGGCGTAAGCAAGGGCGTTCAAAGTGTTGCGGAGAATGGTGTGATTGCGGGCTTCCCGTTGATCGACTTTAAAGTGACCTTGAATGATGGTGCCTACCACGACGTTGACTCCAGCGTCTTGGCATTTGAGATCGCAGCTCGGGCTGCAATGCGTGAAGCAGCTCAGGCTGCTGGCGTGAAGTTGCTTGAACCAATCATGAAGGTAGAAGTAGTTACCCCTGACGATTACATGGGTGACGTGATTGGTGACCTGAGCTCACGACGTGGTCAAATTGCGGGCAGTGAAGCTCGTGGGGTTGCCACAGTAATTAACGCGATGGTGCCACTGGCTAATATGTTTGGTTATGTGAACAATCTGCGCTCTATGTCTCAGGGCCGCGCGCAGTACACCATGCAATTCGACCATTATGAGCAGGTCCCGCAGGCTGTTTCTGATGAAATCAAAGCGAAACTTGCTTAACTAACCGATTTACACTTCATCTTTCGGTGTGAAGGAGAGGCCAAAATGGCTAAAGAAAAATTTGAGCGTACCAAACCGCATTGTAACATTGGGACTATTGGTCACGTTGACCATGGTAAAACCACGCTGACAGCGGCGATCACGAAAGTGCTTGCTGAATCAGGCGGGGCGAC
>MAAC01016894.1_pt1 | contig 16644 bp, 16 predicted proteins | sample 1115981 | NCBI WGS metagenome assembly MAAC01 (sample SAMN04961126, study PRJNA320927) | seawater metagenome | isolation source: sample BD02T64 sea water enriched with oil for 64 days | place: USA:Gulf of Mexico | collected 2013-07-27 | reverse complement strand
GCGGTCTGGACGGGACTCGAACCCGCGACCCCCTGCGTGACAGGCAGGTATTCTAACCAGCTGAACTACCAGACCGTTGCTCTTAGCGGGTGCAAATATACGCTAGTTTTTAACACTCACAATAAAAATTACAAAAACTTTTTCCTACTAATTAGATAATTCGTCAACACCGAAGAAAAGCCTTCTTTAATATCTACCGGAACATAATCTATTTGATATTGTAAACATTTTGTTTTCAACTCATTAAAATAACTCACAACTGATTCCGTGTATTTTTCTTGAATATCAGCAGCAAACAATTGCACTTCAGATCCAGTTTCAATATCAATAAATTTTTTAGGAACATTGTCAAAATCAAAGTCGAATTCTGTTTCTTTATCAAATACATGAAACAAAACAACCTCGTGTTTGTTGTATTTCAAATGCCGTAAAGCATCAAATAATTGCTCTTTGTCTTTAGTTGTTTGAAACATATCTGTAAACAAAAACAATAAAGAACGCCTGTGCATCTTTTCTGCTATTTCATGTAAATACTGATACGTTTCTGTAGCTTTTGTACTTTTAGAGTGCAATAACGATTCTAATTGATACAACAACATGCTTCTGTGACGCTCACTTCCTTTTTCAGGAGCGTAATACTCATAGCTATCGGAATAAATACTTAAGCCCACAGCATCTCTTTGACGTTTTAATATTTCCATTAAGGCAGCCGAAGCAACTGCCGCAAAACCGATCTTATTTAACGAATCTAAGGATTGTTTTTTAACAACTGGATAATGCATTGATGCCGAATTATCAATTACAATATGGCAGCGTAAATTTGTTTCTTCTTCGTACTTTTTCGTATACAGTTTCTCTGTTTTCGCAAACAGTTTCCAATCTATATGACGTGTACTTTCTCCATTATTATACAACTTATGCTCAGAAAACTCTACAGAAAACCCATGAAATGGACTCTTGTGCATTCCTGTAATAAAACCTTCTACCACTTGTTTTGCAAGCAACTCTAAATTTTTAATTTCTGAAGTATGTTCTTTGGATAAATTCATTGAGTATCGAAAATAAAAAAAGGTTTGACCAACGCCAAACCTTTTACTATTTATATGTGCTTTTAATTGCTCTCGTCAATTACATTGCAGCATCAATCTTACCCGTATAAACATTCTTAGGAGCAACTCCTACTTGCTTATCTACAACCTCACCGTTTTTAAACACTAAAACAGTTGGAATGTTACGCACTCCGTATTTAGCAGCAAATTCTTGATTTGCATCAACATCTACTTTACCAACAACAGCTTTCCCTTCATATTCTGTATGAATTTCATCAACAATAGGTCCAACCATTCTACAAGGTCCACACCAAGCTGCCCAGAAATCTACCAATACAGGTTTGTCTGATTTTAATACTATTTCTTCGAAGTTTGCATCTGTAATTTCTAATGCCATGTTATTTATTTTTATGTGTTAGTTTCAATTTTACGTTACAAAAGTAATCAAATATTTCACCTAAACAATTCAATAAAAATTACTTTTTCTTATCTGTCTATCAATCCTTTCTATCCTTACAGTTTAAAACAATGCTTTGGCAATTGCTTTTATATTATCGCTTTTCCCCATAGAGTAATAATGTAACAACGGCACCCCAGCAGTTAACAATTCTCTAGATTGCTCAATACACCAGTCTACACCTACTTGTCTTACCTCTTTATTTGTTTTACAATCTTCCATTGCTTTAATCAATGTTTCTGGTAAATCGATTTTAAAAACTTGAGGCAATAATTGTAAGTGACGTTTTACTGCGACAGGTTTAATTCCCGGAATAATTGGCACTGTAATTCCTATTTCTCTTGCCGCTTTTACAAACTCAAAATATTTTTGATTGTCGAAAAACATCTGTGTCACCACATAATCTGCACCCGCATCTACCTTTTCTTTTAACCGTTTTAAATCTGTCTGTAATGATGGAGACTCTAAATGTTTCTCTGGATAACCGGCAACTCCAATACAAAAATCAGCTTTGTGATTTGCCTCAATTACATCATGCAAATACTTGCCTTTGTTCAAATTCTGTATTTGATCAACCAACTGTGTCGCATATTGATGGCCGCCTTTTCTGGCTTCAAAATAGCGTTGATGGCTCATAGCATCTCCACGCAAAGCCATCACATTTTCGATTCCCAAATAATGACAATCTACCAATAAATATTCTGTTTCTTCTTTGGTAAAGCCCCCACACAATACATGCGGAACCGTATCTACATCATACTTGTGCTTTATTGCTGCACAAATACCAACTGTTCCCGGTCGCATTCTAGTTATTTTTCTGTCTAACAATCCATTTCCTTTATCTATATACACATGTTCTTCTCTCGAAGTTGTAACATCTATAAAAGGCGGATTAAACTCCATCAATGGATCTATATTATTATATAAATCTTGAATGTTATTTCCTTTTTTGGGCGGAATGAGTTCAAACGAAAACAATGTTTTCCCGTTTGCTTTTTTGATATGTTCTGTTACTTTCATTATATGCTGAATTTAGCTCAGTATTTTATTTTAATAATTGATTTTTAACCGATTGGTACGACTCTTCATATTCCCAATAAATCCATCTTCCATCTGCATAGTCTGTCAACACATATTTATCACTTAGTGATTTTATTCTACTGATATCGATTGTTTTTGGAGAGAAACCCTCTGCGATTACCTCTTCAGTGATTTCTATATTATTTTCATCATAGCCATGAGAAACAATATGGCTTCTTAAATGTAATTCTATAAATTTTGTACTCATTTTTAATCTCTTTTAATTGTCAGCAATTGCAGGATGCAACCATTTTCTTGCTTTTTCTAATGTGATATTTTTTCTATTCGCAAAATCGCGAACCTGATCATCTGTGATTTTCCCTAATCCAAAATAGGCTGCTTCTTCATTAGCAAAATAATATCCAGAAACTGCTGCTGCTGGCCACATGGCCAAGCTTTCAGTTAGCGTTACTCCAATCCTTTCATCTACTTTTAATAGATTCCAAATTGTTTCTTTTTCTAAATGATCTGGACAGGCAGGATATCCTGGAGCTGGACGAATTCCTTTATACGTTTCTTTTATCAGTTCTTCATTCGTTAACGTTTCATCAGATGCATAACCCCAATGTTGTGTTCTTACTCTATGATGTAAATATTCTGCAAATCCTTCTGCAAAACGATCTGCAATAGCCTGCACCATAATTGCATTGTAATCATCCTCTTTATCTCTATATGTTTTTGCCAATTCATCTGCGCCAAAAATTGCGGTACAAAAAACGCCCATATAATCTTGTTTGTTAACTTCTTTTGGCGCCACAAAATCTGACAAGGCGAAACTTGGCTTCCCTTCTCTTTTTTTAAGCTGTTGACGAAGTGTTCTAAAAACTGCTATTTCTTCTCCTTTTTTCTGAATAGAAATATCATCATCATTGATGGTATTTGCTTCAAACAAACCGAAAATTGCTTTTGGTTTCAATAACTGTTTGGTGATAATTTCATTTAAAATTACCTGAGCATCTTCAAATAATTGCGTTGCTTGCTCTCCAACAATTTCATCAGTTAAAATTTCTGGATATCTTCCATGTAAATCCCAACTTCTAAAAAACGGACTCCAATCTATAAATGGCAATAATTCTTTTAAACTCAATTGCTCTAAAGTTTGAATTCCAAGCTCCTTTGGTTTTACAATAGAAGTAGTTTCCCAATCAATTTTAAATTTACGTTTACGTGCTTCTTCTATAGAAACATAGGCCTTTGTTTTTCCTCTTTTTAAGAATTTTTCACGGAACTCATCATAGTCCTTTTTCAACTTTGCAACGTAAGCATTACTCGTTTCTTTATTTAATAAATCACTCACAACAGTAACCGCTCTAGACGCATCATTAACATGTACCACTGCATTTTTATACTGCGGATCTATCTTAACAGCAGTATGCGCTTTTGAAGTAGTTGCTCCACCAATTAATAACGGCACTGAAAAATCTTGACGCTCCATTTCTTTTGCCAAATACACCATTTCATCTAGCGATGGAGTTATCAACCCAGACAAACCGATGATATCTACATTCTCTTTTTTAGCTGCTTCTATAATTTTTTCTGGCGGAACCATGACTCCTAAATCGACAATTTCATAATTGTTACATCCCAAAACAACGCTCACTATATTTTTGCCAATATCATGCACATCACCTTTTACTGTCGCCATTAAAACTTTTCCTAGAGCCTTTTGTTCATCTCCTTTTTCTTCTTCTATAAAAGGGTTTAAATAGGCAACAGCCTTTTTCATTACTCGAGCTGACTTTACCACTTGTGGTAAAAACATTTTCCCTGCTCCAAACAAATCTCCAACCACATTCATCCCAATCATTAAATGACCTTCAATGACTTCAATTGGCTTTTCTGCCGCCAATCGTGCCTCTTCTGCATCTTCAACAATAAAAGTGTCTATTCCTTTTACTAAAGCATGTGTTATTCTTTCTTGCAACGATAAGCTTCGCCATTCGAGTATTTTTGTTTCATCTTGCTTTTTAACCCCTTTTACAGTTTCAGCAAAATCTAATAAACGTTCTGTTGCATCGTCTCTTTTATTTAAAACAACATCTTCTATATGTTCTAATAAATCTTTCGGAATGTCGTCATAAACCTCCAACATTGCTGGGTTTACAATTCCCATATTCATACCCGCCTGAATGGCATAATACAAGAAAACAGAATGCATCGCTTCTCTTACTGTATTATTTCCCCTAAAAGAAAATGACACATTACTAACACCTCCACTGACACTTACATTTGGTAAATTTTGGCGCACCCAACGTGTTGCTTCAATAAAGTCAATGGCATTTTTTTTGTGTTCATCCATTCCTGTTGCCACAGGAAAAATATTCAAATCGAAAATAATATCCTCCGAAGCAAAGTGGACAATGTCCACCAATATTTTATACGACCGTTCTGCTATTTCTATTCTTCTTTGGTAATTATCGGCTTGACCAATTTCGTCAAATGCCATTACAATTACAGCAGCTCCGTATCTTTTAATCTGGGTTGCTTCCCATATAAATTTCTCTTCTCCTTCTTTTAAAGAAATGGAATTTACCACAGATTTCCCTTGCACAACTTGCAGCCCGGCTTCTATAATCTCCCATTTCGAGCTATCAATCATTAGCGGAACTCTACAAATATCTGGCTCAGCAGCTATCAAGTTTAAAAAACGAACCATCGCTTCTTTTCCATCAATCAAACCATCATCCATATTAATGTCAATGATTTGCGCCCCTCCTTCTACTTGATGTCTAGCAATTGCCAATGCTTCATCAAATTTTTCTTCTTTTATCAATCGTAAAAACTTACGAGATCCTGCAACATTTGTACGTTCTCCAACATTGATAAAGTTGCTATACTCATTTAAAACCAGCGGTTCTAAACCGGATAACTTCAAATACTTTTCTTGTTTTATTTGCATTTTCTTGGCTGGTATTTAGTCGCCAATTTGGCAATTGCTGATATATGTTCTGGAGTTGTCCCGCAACAACCTCCAATAATATTGATTAAATCTTTCTTTAAATATTCTTCAATCTGATCTGCCATTTCTTCTGCCGTTTCATCATATTCTCCAAAAGCATTTGGTAATCCCGCGTTTGGATGTGCAGAAACAGCAAACTCAGTTTTTGACGCGATTGCTTCTAAATGAGGTTGTAATAAATTAGCGCCCAAAGCACAATTAAATCCAACAGATAACAACGGAATATGAGATACAGAAATTAAAAAAGCTTCGGCAGTTTGCCCTGACAAGGTTCTACCACTCGCGTCTGTAATTGTGCCGCTTAACATTACGGGTATTTCAATTTCACGTTCAGCTTTCACTTCTTCTATTGCAAACAAAGCCGCTTTTGCATTCAAGGTATCAAAAACAGTTTCTACCAGTAAAAGATCAGAGCCACCATCTAACAATGCCTCTACTTGCTGTTTGTAAGCAATACGCAATTCATCAAAAGTAACGGCTCTATACCCAGGGTCATTTACATCTGGAGACATACTTGCTGTTCTATTGGTTGGACCAATTGAACCTGCCACAAATCTTGGTTTATGTGGTTCTCTTGCGGTAAACTCGTCTGCAACTTCTTTAGCAATTTTTGCAGATTCGTAATTCAATTCATATACCAAATTTTCCATCTGGTAATCTGCCATCGCAATAGTGGTTCCCGAAAAAGTATTGGTTTCTACAATATCTGCACCTGCTGCAAAATAAGCAGCATGTACTTCTTTAATCGCAGTAGGCTGTGTAAGCGACAGTAAATCATTGTTTCCTTTAAGTGAAGTTGGATATTCCTTAAAACGCTCTCCACGAAAATCTTCTTCCGAAAACTTATATGCCTGAAGCATGGTGCCCATAGCTCCATCGAGCACGAGAATTCGTTTTTGTATTTCTTTGTAAATGTTTGACATTCCTGATATTATATAGTTGAAGTTATCAGGAAAAGAGGAAAGTTCTTTCCGTTATCTCTCTTAAATACTGTTTTCATAACAGCATTAAAGTAGAATTTAGCACCTTTTGTTTGCACAAAGGGTTGCTAAGGTTTCAACGGGTCTAATCCCTCCACCTTTCTTGATAACATTCGTATTAAGTTAATGAACTAAAGTGCAAATTAACGTATTATTTTTTTCATTTACCCCTTTTTTAAAAAGATTTTCAATCATAGAGCGATCGCCTTATTAGGTTTAATTCCGTTTACTTTTGTCGAAACAAGAAAGAAACCCTAATTTAACACATCATATATTAAATGGAAGTCATTAGTTTTCGAAAAGACTAGAAGACAAGTACCTATCCCCACGATCACAGACAACTGCAACAATAGTTCCTTTGCTTATGGTTTCTGCCAACTGCAAAGCAACATGTACTGCACCACCACTACTCATACCGCCAAAGACACCTTCTTCATTAGCCAATCTTTGCGTCATTATTTTAGCTTCATCTTCATTTACTTCAAATACTTGATCTACCTTTTTCTTATCAAAGATTCCTGGCATATATTCTTTTGACCATTTTCTGATTCCAGGAATTTTCGCTCCTTCTGCTGGTTGGGCGCCGACAATTGTTATGTTAGAATTCTGCTCTTTTAAATAGTTGGAAACTCCCATAATTGTTCCTGTTGTTCCCATGGCCGATACAAAATGAGTGATTTCTCCTTCAGTATCCTTCCAAATTTCTGGCCCTGTCGTTTTGTAATGCGCTTTCCAATTGTCATTATTTTCAAATTGATTCAGCATAAAATATCCCTTCTTATATTTTAATGTTAATGCTACATCTCTAGAACCTTCAATACCCTTATCAGCTGGGGTCAAAATTACTTCTGCTCCATAAGAACGCATTGTTTTCACGCGTTCTTCTGTTGAATTTTCTGGCATTACCAACACCATATTCACCTCCAAAACTTTTGCAATGAATGCCAAAGCAATTCCTGTATTTCCACTTGTAGCTTCAACTAAATAATCACCTTTTTTGATGTTTCTGCGCTTAATAGCTTCATTAATCATATTGTAAGCAGCACGGTCTTTTACACTTCCGCCTGGATTGTCTCCTTCTAATTTCAACAACAATCGCACACCTTCTTTTTTTAATATTGTACTCACTTCCACCAAAGGCGTATTCCCGATACAATCTGTAATTTTTCTTATTTTCATTTTACTACGATCTAGTGATTATTTTATATTCTGATTGTTGTGTTACCAATGAATTTTCAGGAATCGAATCCATTACACATACATTGGCACCAATTATGCTATTCGCTCCAATAACAACATCTCCACCTAAAATTGTTGCATTCGCATAAATGGTTACATTATCTTCAATTGTTGGATGCCTTTTTATTGCAGCCAAACTCTTCTTTACTTGGATTCCGCCTAAAGTTACTCCTTGATAAATTTTTACATTATTTTTAATTATGGTTGTTTCTCCAATCACGGTTCCTGTTGCATGATCAATAAAAAAAGAAGCTCCAATCCTTGCTCCTGGATGAATATCCGTTCCCGTAACACTGTGCGCATATTCGCTCATCATTCTCGCTAAAGTTTCTAAATGCAACTTTTCCAACTCATGACTTAAACGATATACAGCAATTGCGTAAAAACCAGGATAGGCTAAATACACTTCTTCTAAACTTTTACACGCGGGGTCTGTACTTTCAAAAGCAATAGCATCTAAATCTAGTTTTGTTCTTATTTCTGAAAATGTCGACTCATATTGGTTCCACAAAATATTTGCATCATCAACAATAAGCCTTTGTAAAATTTTAAAAAACTGATTTTTAATTTCAACTATGTTTTCTTGCTGATACTCATCATCAAACAGTGCATAATAAAGCTGCTTGGTAAAATCTGCTACAGCATCTTTTAAGCAAACTGAATAGGATATTCTTTTAATATTTTCGGTAAGTATTCCCATTATTTCTTTTTAAATCTCTGGCGCCAATTCAACCTCTAAACCATCCATTTTTGGTGTCATTTGTATTTGACATCCTAACCTGCTATTGTCTTCTACATAAAATGCTTCTGCTAACATCATATCTTCATCAATTCCCATTTCTGGTAATTCATGAGCTGTTTTCACATAACATTGACAAGAGGCACACATAGCCATTCCACCACAAACACCAATCGTTCCTTCTGGTGCCAATTCGTAAGAACGTACAACCTCCATTAAATTCATTGCCATATCTGTAGGTGCAAGTATTTCGTGTAATACACCGTCTCTATCTGTAATTTTCAGGGTTATATCTGACATCTTATAATTATTAAATCAATCATCCTCAAACCTTTGTACTGAGTTCAAGGAGACATCATATTTATTGAATTGCTTTTACCACTGCTTTTGGTGCTTCTTTTCTAGTTCCATCAAAACCATCAATTCCGCCTACAGTAGTATATTTCATTACATATTTTTTATCCGGAAAAATGCGTTTAAAAGCACTTTGACACATTAATGTTGCCTCATGAAAACCACATAAAATCAGCTTTAACTTTCCTGGATAGGTATTTACATCTCCAATAGCATAAACTCCAGGGATATTCGTTTGATAATCCAATGCATTGTTTACTTTGATCGCATTCTTCTCTATATCTAAACCCCAATTTCCAATTGGCCCTAATTTTGGTGACAATCCAAAGAGCGGAATGAAATGATCTGCATCAACAATAAATGGCGTTTCTCCTTTTTTCTCAACGGCCACTCCTGTTACTTTTCCAGGTCCTAAAATCCCTTTGATTTCTGCCGGAGTAATCAAGTTTATTTTTCCTAAATTTTTTAATTCTTGTACTTTATCAACAGAATCCAATGCTCCTCTAAATTCATTTCTTCGGTGTACTAAAGTCACTTCTTCAGCAACGTCAGTTAAGAAAACTGCCCAATCTAAAGCTGAGTCTCCTCCACCAGCAATCACTACTTTTTTATCTCGATAAACTTCTGGATCTTTTATCATGTATTCGACTCCAGAATCTTCATAATCTGCAATGTTAGGAATTGGTGGTTTTCTTGGCTCAAAACTTCCTAATCCACCAGCAATTGCAACAATTGGCGCCTGATGTTTTGTTCCTTTATTGGTGGTTACAATAAAAGTCCCGTTGTCCTGTTTTTCAATCGTTTCTGCACGTTCTCCTAAAGTAAACCCTGGTTCAAACTGCTTGCTTTGCTCTAATAAATTAGTCGTTAAATCACCTGCTAAAATTTCTGGAAACCCCGGAATATCATAAATAGGTTTCTTCGGATAAATCTCAGAACATTGTCCTCCTGGTTGTGGCAATGCATCAATTAAATGACATTTTAACTTTAATAATCCTGCTTCAAAAACGGTAAATAATCCTGTTGGCCCTGCTCCTATAATTAATATATCTGTTGTAATCATTACTTTACTAAAATTTTGGTAAGCTCGTTTAATGTGCTCACTTTCTTCTCAAAGTTCCCTTTGATTGATTTTCTATATGTATTTAAATTCTGTACTAAATCGTCAATATTTTCTGGAATTACTTCTTCAAAAAATTGACGCAATCTTTTTGCTGTTGTTGGCGATTTACCATTGGTAGAAATTGCCACTTTTACATTTCCTTTCGTAACAATTCCACCTAAATAAAAATCGCAATAGCTTGGGTTATCTGCTAAATTCACCAACAAATTTCTGCGTTTACATTCATTGTATATTTCAATATTTAACGCTTCATTATCTGTTGCAACAATTACAATATGCTTGTTTTCTAAAAAACTATTCGTAAAGTTTTCTTTTATCAACTTCACTTGATATTTCTTTACCAACTCCAATATCTCTTCATTAATTTCTGGTGCTACCAATTGTACATTTGCATTTGGACTCGATTTTAACAAAAACGACAATTTCTCTAATCCAACGTTGCCTCCACCAACAATTAACACTTCTAATTGATGTACTTTTAAGAATATCGGATATAAATTATTTCTATCTTCTATGAACATATCAACTGTTTTTCATTGTGTTGAACTGCTATATCGTTCAAGATTGCTCTTTGACGAACCACTTCTCCTAGCACTATAATTGCAGGATTACTTAATGACTGTTCTTCAACAATATTTAAGATAGTATCCACAGTTCCAACGCCTACTTTTTCTCTTAATGTTGTTCCATCTTGAATAATAGCAACTGGTAAATCTTGCTTTCCTTCCTTTTGAAATAAGGCAATAATCTCAGGTAATTTCCCCATTCCCATTAACACCACAATTGTTGCACTTGACTTTGCTGCTAATGCAATATCATTTGATATTTTATGCTCTTTGGTGGTTCCTGTTATTACCCAAAAACTTTCTGAGCTTCCACGTTTTGTCACCGGAATATTTTGAGATGCTGGCACCGCCATTGAAGATGAAATTCCTGGAACAACTGCCGTACTCAAACCGAAACCTGCTGCATATTCCATTTCTTCAGCTCCTCTTCCAAAAATAAATGGATCTCCTCCTTTTAGGCGAACTACATGACCGTGAGAATGTCCCCGAGCAACAATTAATTCATTAATTTGATCTTGTTGATAGTGATAACAACCACTACGTTTACCTACAAAAATCAATTCTGCATTTGGATTCACATACTCCAACAATTCATCATTTACCAAGGCATCATATAATACAACGTCTGCTGATTCTAATGCCTTTACTGCTTTTATAGTAATTAATTCTACATCACCTGGACCAGCTCCAACTACTGTTAATTTTGGTTCTTTTTTAAACATGAGTGACAACGTTTTTTCTAAATACATCTATCTTTTTGTAAAAGTTTGTTGCGTCTGCCAAATAGCTTTCTGCAAATTCTTTCGTTGGCTTTTCTACTTTAATTTGATAAATTAATTCCGCAAAAGTTGTCGATAATTCAATGGTATTATTTGTCACAAAATGCGCATCAAAATTTCGAATAATCCCAGCTTGTGTATTGGTTTTTATTCCTTCTGCAGTCAACAATGCTTTAGCTGTATTTACCAACGCGGTGTACGAATGGTAAATACTATCTGAAAGTTGATTTTCTTTTAACGCTTCTTTTGCATTGGTCAATTTCTCTTCACTTTCAAATAATAAAGTAGCTATCAAATCGATTACAACACCCGCACATTCTCCAACCCCAATTGCTTTCACATAGTTTTCATCATGTCCCCAATCAATAAAATCGCTTTTTTCTAAATTGGTAGTATCTGATAATGACTTTAATAAATCGTAGAAATATATCTTCCCTTTTCTATCGTAATATTCTAAGAAATTTTCATCTTCTAATTGGTTATTTTCTAGATCATTTAACAACAAACGCAATGCTTCCGGTCCTCTTCTACTCGGAATTTTAACTAGCTTGTCTGAAAATCGTCCCTGTCCATTTCCAATAATTCCTCCACCAATCAATACCTGTAAAGCCGGTGCCTGTAAATTACCAACCTTAATAGACATTCCTTGAAAACCAATATGTGCCATATTGTGTTGCCCACAAGCATTCATACAACCACTAATTTTGATTGCGATTTCTTTATTATTAATGTATTCGGGGTATTCTTCTTTTAATATTCGTTCTAACTCAACCGCAATTCCTGTACTGCTAGAAATCCCTAAATTACAGGTATCTGTACCTGGACAAGCTGTAATATCTGTAGTACTATTAAACCCTAACTCTGTGAATCCTAATTTTGATAATTCAGCATAAAAAAACGGCAGTAATTCTTCTTTTACATGTCTAACTAATATGTTTTGACGCAAGGTTAAACGAATCTCATTAGCAGCATATTTTTTTACTAAATCAGCTAACAATCGTGCTTTATCCGTGTAAAAATCCCCTAAAAGAACTTTAATCCCAATGGCAAATAACCCTTCTTGTTTCTGTTTGATTACATTGGTGTTTTTCCAAGCTTCAAAATTCTCAATATCTTCTATAGAAACCACTGGAGTTTCATTTTCTTGAAATGTAATTTCTTGTTCAAATGCTGTCGTATCAATTGGAAAAGTTGCATATGCTAAAGCTTGCTTTTCTTGAGTCACCAATTCTAAAAATGCGGGTACACCAATTTCTTTCACTAAGAATTTCAAGCGAGCTTTAGCTCTTTTATTACGCTCTCCATAACGATCAAATACACGTAAAACACTTTCTATAGTCGGAATTAATAATTGCTCTTCTAAAAATTCATAAATTACATCTGCATGTCTTGGCTGAGAACCTAATCCACCGGCTAGCATTACTTTAAATCCTTTTATCTTTTGTCCATTTATCAACTTAGATTTTGCAATAAAACCTAAATCATGCATAAAACTTATGGCTGTGTCGTCATCAGTTCCTGAAAAAGAAATTTTAAACTTACGCCCCATTTCTTGACAGATCGCATTCCTCAAAAAGAATTGAAAAGTCGCATGTGCATATGGAGATACATCAAAAGGCTCATTGACATCAATCCCTGCAGTTTCAGATGCCGTAATATTTCTAACTGCATTTCCACAAGCTTCACGCAATGTAATGTCATCTTTCTCTAACTGTGCCCACAATTCTGGAGTTCTATCTAAACTCACATGGTGAATTTGAATATCCTGACGTGTTGTGATATGCAAACGCCCTCTCGAATATTCATCAGAAACATCAGCAATTCTGTGTAATTGCTCACTGGTAATTTTACCATAAGGTAGTTTGATACGAATCATCTGAACACCAAATTGTCGTTGGCCATACACTCCACGTGCTAAACGTAAACTTCTAAAACGTTCTTCATCAATTTTCCCTTCTTTGAACAACTGAATTTTACGCTCCAATTCTAAAATGTCTTTTTCTACAACTGGATTTTCTATTTCTGATCTAAAACTTTGCATTACTATAATTCTTTGTGCTTTTACAAGCGTTACTTTCTAATTGTGTAAGAACTTTTGTTTCTCTAAAAGCGCTTCTTTTGCTTCTACGAATTCATCATCTGGCACACAACAATCTACCGGACAAACGGCAGCACATTGTGGTTCTTCATGAAACCCGATACATTCTGTACATTTATCTGGAGCAATAAAATAGAACTCATCAGAAATTGGTTCTTGCTCTGAATCTGCATCTATTTTATTACCATTTAGCAAAGAAATGCTTCCTTCAAGGGAAGTTCCTTCACTGTATTTCCAATCTGCAGCTCCTTCATAAATTGCTGTATTTGGACATTCTGGTTCACATGCACCACAATTGATACATTCGTCTGTTATTATGATTGCCATAATTCAATTCTGATATAAATTATTGAATAAACCCAACACCCGAAGTTGCATTGGTTTTAGGATCGATTAGAATAAATGTCCCCGTTGCTTTATTTGTTTGATAACTATCAAAAAACAACGGCTTGCTTAATTTCAATTCAATTTCTCCTATTTGATTCAATACAATTGCGGATGGATTTTCTTCTTTACCTGAAAAATCAGTATTGATGATACTTGATATTTCTGTCACCTTTGCCTGAACATCATTTACTCCATGTTTTAAAACATATTTAGTATTTGATGACAACGGTGTTTTATCCATCCAACAAATAGTTGCTGAAATTTGTTTTTCAATGCTTGGTTCTTCTTTAGATTTCACCAACATGTCTCCTCTACTCACATTTATATTATCTTCTAAAGTGATTGTAACAGCACTTCCTCTTGTTGCGTTTTGATACGTTTTATTAAAAAAGTAAATCTCTTTTATTTTCGATGTTGTTTTTGATGGCAATACCGTAATTGCATCTCCAACAGTTAAATCACCTCCATAAATTTTACCAGCGTATCCTCTAAAATCGTGGTACTCTTCAGTTTTTGGACGGATTACCGTCTGAATAGGAAAACGAACTTTTGACACTTCTTCAACATCATCTAATGTTAAATCTTCTAAGTGCTGCAACAAAGTATCGCCTTTGTACCAATCCATATTTTCTGATGGCTGAACCACGTTATCTCCTTTTAAGGCAGACAATGGGATAAAAGTTACATTCTGTTTTTGATATGAACTCTTATTAGCTAAATATTCTATTTCTGATTTAATTTCATTGAATTTCTCTTCAGAATAATCAACCAAATCCATTTTGTTTACTGCTATTACAACTTCTTTAATTCTCAATAAACTATTGATAAAAAAATGTCGATATGTTTGTTCAATTACTCCTTTTCGTGCGTCAATCAACACTATAGATGCTTGCGCGTTAGATGCCCCAGTAACCATATTTCTTGTATACTCTATATGTCCAGGTGTATCTGCGATGATGTAACTCTTTTTTGGTGTAGAAAAGTAAATATGTGCTACATCAATAGTAATTCCTTGTTCACGTTCTGCAATCAGTCCGTCAGTAGCTAAAGAGAAATCTAAATAATCGAAACCTCTTTGTTTACTTTTTTGTTCAATCGCTTCTAATTTATCTTCTGTCAACGATTTTGTATCGTATAAAATACGTCCGATCAACGTACTTTTTCCATCGTCTACACTTCCTGCTGTTGCTATTTTTAAAATGTCCATTTTATTTGACTTTTGGCTTGTAATTATTAGCTACCTGCCGTTAACCTAATCCTTAATCGTTTTAATTTTTGCTAAAGGCTAATTCCCTATAGATCAGAGCTAAATTTTCTAAAAAATTTTCTTAGAAATACCCTTGTTGCTTTCTTTTTTCCATGGCTGCTTCCGATCGTTTATCATCAATTCTTGCACCTCTCTCAGAAATAGGAGAAACACGAATTTCATCGACAATGGTAGAAACATTATCCGCAGTAGACAATACTGCAGCTGTACAACTCATGTCTCCAACGGTTCTAAATCGAACTGTTCTTTCTTCAACAAGTTCATTTTCCTCTCTAAAAACAACGGCATCATCTGCGGACCAAATCAACCCATCTCTTAAAAATGTAGCCCTTTTATGCGCAAAATAAATAGAAGGAATCTCGATATCTTCTTGTTTGATATATGACCAAACATCTAATTCAGTCCAGTTAGAAATAGGGAAAACGCGTACATTTTGCCCCAATTCTATTCTTCCATTTAAGATATCAAACACTTCTGGGCGTTGATTTTTCTCATCCCATTGTCCAAAATCATCTCGTACAGAAAATATACGTTCTTTGGCTCTCGCTTTCTCTTCATCGCGTCTAGCGCCACCAATACACGCATCAAAACCAAACTCTTCAATGGCATCTAATAAAGTTTCTGTTTGCAACATATTTCTACTTGCATACCTTCCAGACTCCTCCTTTACTTTTCCAGAATCAATATTGTCTTGTACATTTCTAACAATCAATTCAACACCCAATTCTTTGGTCAATCGATCTCTAAATTCTACAGTTTCTGGAAAATTATGACCGGTATCAACATGTAATAATGGAAAAGGTATTTTAGCTGGATAAAATGCTTTTTGTGCAAGTCGCACCAGTGTTATACTGTCTTTACCTCCAGAAAAAAGCAACACAGGTTTTTCGAATTGTGCAACTACTTCTCTAAATATATATATGGCTTCGCTTTCTAATGCGTTTACTTGTATTGTACTCATTTTATTTTCAATTTAATTGTGTAAACCACATTCTCTATTACTCTCTACTTTTGTCGGATCGAAATAGATCAACTCATTTGGAAGTTGATTTCCTTCTAAATACACATCTAATTCTGCATCAGACCAATGATAAAACGGGCTCACTTTTACAATTCCATCTTTACTTACCGAAACAATATCAATATTATCTCTAAAAGCAGTTTGCCCTTTTCTAAGGTTTGTAAACCATACTTTAGGTTGATGTTCTTTCATAGCTCTTTGAAATGGTTCTAACTTTACTTGTTCTGTAAAAATTAGATGCTTAGGATCTTCAACAGAGGGAATACCTAGTGTTACATTTCTATGAGAAACTGTTTGTTTTGGCACATATAAATAAACATTTAAGCCCAATGTATCAATCAACTCTTCTGCGTGCTTGTAGGTTTCAATTGTATTATACCCGGTATCGCACCAAATCACCTTTGTCTTTTTTCGCACACTTGTTACAGCATATAAAATTGCGCTTTCATACGGTCTGAAATTTGTGGTAACTATCGCTTCTTTTGAAAACTGAATTGCCCATTCTATAATTTCTTTTGGTGAAAGTTTCTCCAACTTTATATTGAT
>MAAC01016240.1_pt1 | contig 16652 bp, 31 predicted proteins | sample 1115981 | NCBI WGS metagenome assembly MAAC01 (sample SAMN04961126, study PRJNA320927) | seawater metagenome | isolation source: sample BD02T64 sea water enriched with oil for 64 days | place: USA:Gulf of Mexico | collected 2013-07-27 | reverse complement strand
TGCTGAGCACCATTACTTCTATTGATATCTCAATTTAGAATTTTTGAAATATACGATGTTTGTTACACTTAATCCAACAAAAAACTGTAATCAATGGCATGAACATTCAAACACTGCAAGATCAACTCGATAATAAACAACCCCGAGAGATTCTTAAGACAATTTACGCTAGTAATAACAACCTAGCTATTTCATTCAGTGGCGCCGAAGATGTCGTACTAATAGATATGGCGTGTAAACTTGGGCTAGAGCCAAGTGTCTTCACCTTAGATACAGGGCGCCTACACCCAGAAACATACCAGTTCATTCAAACTGTGATGGATCATTACAAGATTCAAATAACCGTACTATCGCCAAACCAAGTTAGCTTAGAAAAGATGACCGCAGAGAAAGGTTTATTTAGCTTTTATCAAGACGGCCATAAGGAATGTTGTGGCATTAGAAAGGTAGAACCTCTAAAGCGGCATCTAACGACTTTATCCGGTTGGATTACAGGGCAACGCCGAGATCAAAGTAAGGCTACTCGTGATAGCCTCCCTATTGTAGAAATAGATTCTGCGTTTGAAGGCATAGAAGGTGAACTACTAAAGTTTAACCCCTTGTGTCACTGGAGTTCTGAAGAGGTATGGTCGTATATCCGTGCACTTGAAGTACCATTTAACCCATTACACAACAAGGGATTTATTAGCATTGGTTGCGAGCCATGCACGCGCCCAACTCTGCCCCACCAAGATCCCAGAGAAGGTCGCTGGTGGTGGGAAGAAGCCGATAGTAAAGAATGCGGCCTACATTCTAGTTTAACAAAACCAAGTTAATGACTAGTAATGCGGCAAACTAACGTCATCAAATAACGCATTAATCGCCGTTTGCTCTTTTAGTTGCATTGCCGTATTAATGACATCTTGTGTTAAATGAGGCGCAAATAAACGAATAAATTCATACATATAGCCCCTTAAAAAGGTATCTTTACGGATACCTATCTTGGTCACGCTTTTACCAAATAAGTGGCTCGCATCAAGGGCTACCAAATCTTCATCCAATTTCTCGTCATATGCCATACGAGCAACAATTCCCACACCCAATCCAAGCCGCACATAGGTTTTAATCACATCAGCATCAACGGCTGTTAACGCGACATTTGGGCTAAGGTTTTCAGCCTTAAATGCATCATCAAGTTTAGAGCGGCCGGTAAAACCAAATACATAAGTAATTAAAGGGTGCTGGGCAACCTCCCGTAGAGATAAACGATTAATTTTTGTGAGTTCATGCCCTTTTGGCACCAAAATACAACGATCCCACGAATAACAAGGAAGCATAATCAAGTTATCAAAAAGCTCGATAGCCTCTGTCGCAATAGCTAAATCAACTTTACCTTGTGACACCATTTCTGATATCTGCACAGGCGTGCCCTGTTGAATATCTAAACTAACTTCAGGCATGTCCTGCATAAAAGATTTTATGATCGATGGCAAAGCATAACGGGCTTGCGTATGCGTTGTAGCAATCGATAATAAACCTTTGCTTTCATCACGATATTCTTTAGCAATATTCTTTATATTTTCCACTTGCATCAGCATTTCACCAGCAATAGAAATAATTTTTTTACCTGCCGGCGTCATATCCGTCAGGTGTTTGCCGTTACGAGTGAAAACAGGTATTCCTAATTCGTCTTCCAAAATACGAATTTGTTTACTTATTCCGGGTTGAGATGTATAAATCGATTCGGCTGTTGCAGAAACATTTAAATTGTTTTTTGATACTTCCCAAATATAGCGTAATTGCTGTAATTTCATAGTTTCTTATCTTATCTGGTTATAAATATAGAAATATATATTCCTTTTTATTATAAGACGATTGGATTATATTTCAAGCTTATATTCTTATACGGTTTTAATTTGGACTTTCTATACATATTCGCAGGCGCCGCAGTCGGCTTTGTTATTGGCTTAACAGGGGTTGGTGGCGGTTCACTTATGACACCATTACTAGTGCTTGGGTTCAATGTACAACCGGCCATTGCGGTTGGTACTGACTTATTATATGCCGCAATTACCAAAGCAAGTGGAGTTTGGTCACACCAAAGACTCAAAAACATAAATTGGTCTATTGTTAAAAACCTTTGTTTAGGGAGTTTACCGGGCTCTATAGCCTGCATATACATTATTCAATATTTTGAATTATCTGGTGAAGCGTTTGAACATATTATCTCTATAACGCTTGGCTTTATGTTGATACTGACATCCATTGTCATCATCTTTAAAGATACGATAAACAAATACTTCAAAAAACCAGTTAATTACAGCCCAAGCCCCCTTGTAATCATTTGCTTAGGTTTGGTTCTGGGCGTTCTGGTCACCCTATCTTCTGTCGGCGCAGGCGCTATAGGTGGCGCGATACTCTTGTTATTGTACCCTGGCCTACGTACCAGAACTATCATTGGAACTGACATCGCCCATGCCGTTCCATTAACCGCTGTTGCTGGCTTAGGACATTTGCAACTAGGTAATATTGATTTTAATTTACTTTTAAGCCTACTTGTTGGCTCATTACCTGCGATCTATATAGGTGCAATCGTAGGCGAGAAACTTCCCGAGAAGACATTGAAATATATAGTAGCCAGTATTTTACTTATAATTGGTATTAAGTTCGCCATTTAACAATCAAACTTCAAATGCAATAAAGCATTAAATCCCTCCCAAGATTGAATATAATATCAACAGTAACTAAATCAACAAGGAATAAAAAATGACATTTGTCGTAACCGAAGCATGCATAAAATGTAAATACACTGATTGTGTAGACGTCTGCCCAGTGGATTGCTTTCATGAAGGGCCAAACTTTCTAGTCATCGATCCAGATGAATGCATTGATTGCACACTGTGTGAACCAGAATGCCCTGTAGAAGCCATTTATTCAGAAGATGAACTTCCAGAAGGACAAGAAGAGTTTATTAAGATAAATGCTGACTTATCATTAGAGTGGCCAGTAATAACCGATGTTAAAGATGCACCAGAAGATGCCGATGACTGGGCAGACAAGGAAAATAAGCTCGACCACCTTGAAAGATAAAACTTAATCATTGAACATAAAAAAACCGGGTTAAACCCGGTTTTTTTATTTAAGCTTGTAATTGCAATTAAGCTTCAGAAATCTGCTCACTATCCGCAGAATCACGATCAACTAATTCAACAAAAGCCATTGGCGCAGCATCACCTGTTCTGAAACCGCATTTTAAAATCCGTAGGTAGCCACCAGGACGATCTTTATAACGTGGTGCAAGATCATTGAATAGTTTCGTTACGCTATCACGGTCTCTTAAACGAGCGAATATCAAACGACGCTTAGCAACTGAGTCAGTCTTCGAAGCCGTTATAAGAGGCTCAATAAAACGACGTAGTTCCTTTGCTTTAGGTAATGTTGTACGAATGACTTCGTGATCAATTAATGAATTAGCCATATTTTTGAACATGGCCTTACGGTGACTGCTGTTACGATTAAGCTGTCTGCCTGATTTACGATGACGCATAGTTAAATCCTTAAATTAAATTGAAGATACAGCTCTGTCACTAGTAATTAAACTAGATGGCGGCCAATTTTCAAGACGAATACCTAAAGACATACCTTTTGAAGCCAATACATCTTTAATTTCAGTTAGTGATTTCTTACCTAAGTTAGGTGCTTTAAGCAACTCAACTTCAGTACGTTGAATCAAGTCACCAATATAAAATATTTGCTCAGCTTTTAGACAATTTGCAGAACGTACTGTCAACTCAAGGTCATCAACTGGGCGTAAAAGAATTGGATCAAACTCAGGTTCTTTTGGAAGCTCAGGTTCATCAACGATATCTTTTAAATCAACAAAGACAGCAATATGATGATGAAGGATAGTAGCCGCAGCTCTAATCGTTTCTTCAGGATCAATCGTTCCGTTGGTCTCAAGTTCAATAATTAACTTATCTAAGTTTGTACGTTGCTCAACACGGGCTGTATCAACATTGTATGAGATTCTTTTAATAGGACTAAAAGAAGCATCCAGCAATAATGTACCAACCGGTAGGTCTTCATCTTCTTGTTTGCGAGAAGCGGCTGTTTGATAGCCAGATCCACGCTCTACTTTGATAGACATTGATAATTTGCCCTTAGCAGTCAAATTAGCAATAACCAATTCAGGATTGATAATTTCAACATCATGATCAATTTGTATATCAGCAGCCGTTACCTGGCCTTCACCTGATTGCTCGATGGTAAGGTAAGCTTCATCTTTAGCGTTCAAAATGACAGCTAAATTCTTTAAATTTAGAATAATGTCAATAACATCTTCTTGCACACCATCAATTGTTGAGTATTCGTGCAATACACCATCAATCTTAATTTCTGTAACGGCACAACCAGAAATTGATGACAACAACACACGCCTCAAAGCATTTCCAAGTGTATGGCCGTAGCCACGCTCCATAGGTTCAATAGTGACTTTTGAACAAGTAGGAGAAATTGACTGAACTCCTGTAACTTTAGGTTGTAGAAACCCTGAAAGTAGATTTTGCATTATATTTCCTCTTTAAAGATTACTTAGAGTACAGCTCAACAACAAGATGTTCGTTGATTTCAGCAGGCAAGTCAGATCTTTCTGGCTTAGTCTTAAATGTACCTTGCATCTTTTTAATATCAAGTTCGATCCACTCAGGGATTCCACGTTGCTCAACAAATTCTAGAGCTGATTTGATACGATTTTGGGTTTTTGCACTTTCTTTCACTTCAATCACATCGTCTGAATTAACTTGAAATGAAGGAATATTTACACGAACACCGTTAACTACGATTCCGTTATGTCTAACCAGTTGTCTTGCCTCAGATCTAGAAGAAGAGAAACCCATACGGTAGACAACATTATCTAAACGACATTCTAAAAGTTGTAGTAAGTTTTCACCTGTTGAACCTTTAATACGTGCAGCTTCAGCATAATAACCACGGAATTGCTTTTCAAGAACACCATATGTACGACGTAGCTTTTGCTTTTCGCGTAGCTGCAAAGCGTAGTCTGAAAGACGTGTACGACGTTGTCCATGCTGCCCTGGTGGATATGCTCTTTTTTCAATAGCACACTTAGCTGTGTAGCATTTTTCGCCTTTTAGATAAAGCTTTTCGCCTTCACGACGACATAAACGACATTTTGAATCAGTATATTTAGCCATAATAATTTCCTAGTTATACACGTCGTTTTTTAGGTGGACGACAACCATTGTGTGGAATAGGTGTCACATCTTCGATAAAAGTAATGTTAAAACCAATGTTGTTAAGCGCACGAACCGCAGACTCACGACCAGGTCCTGGACCTTTAATTTTCACTTCAAGGTTTTTCATGCCAAATTCTTTGACTACTTCACCAGCACGTTCAGCAGCTACTTGAGCGGCAAAAGGTGTGCTTTTACGTGAACCCCTGAATCCAGATCCACCGGCAGTAGCCCATGCAAGAGTATTACCTTTACGGTCTGTGATAGTCACGATTGTATTATTAAATGTAGCGTGAACATGCACTATGCCATCGACTACACTCTTTTTTACTTTCTTTTTACTACGACTTGGTTTAGCCATACTTAAAATATCCTTTAATTAAATCTTATTTTCTAATTGGTTTACGAGGACCTTTACGTGTTCTAGCGTTTGTTTTAGTACGCTGCCCACGAACAGGTAAGCTTCTACGGTGACGAATCCCACGGAAGCAACCCAGATCTAATAATCGTTTAATATTCATTGATACTTCACGACGCAGGTCGCCTTCAATTAAATATTTACCAACTTCTGTACGCAGAAGTTCTAATTGATCTTCTGAAAGTTCTCTTACTTTTGTTGCTGCATCAATTCCAGCTGCAACACATATAGCTTTCGATCTTGTAAGACCGATTCCATAAATAGAAGTCAGTGAAATAACAATGTGCTTATTATCAGGTATATTAATACCAGCAATACGTGCCATTAATTCTCTCCGTTATTTTAGCCAGTAGAAAACCGGCAATTTTAATCTTTATTGTGAATAACTACAAGCTAAACTATTAGCCTTGACGTTGTTTATGCCGTCCGTCTTTACAAATAATACGTACAACTCTATTACGTCTAACGACTTTACAGTTACGACATATTTTTTTAACTGATGCTCTTACTTTCATAATTAACTCCTACTAGAACCCTAATCTATTTGTTTTTAAGGTTTGCTTTTTTCATTAAACCATCATATTGCTGCGACATTAAATGTGACTGCATCTGTGCAATAAAGTCCATGACCACAACAACAATAATCAATAAGGAAGTGCCACCGAAGTAAAAGGGGACATTCCAATAAACAATCAAAAACTCTGGCAACAGGCACACTGCAGTAATGTACATAGCGCCTAATAAAGTCAATTTCGTTATAACTGCGTCAATATATTTAGTCGTTTGCTCACCTGGTCTTATACCTGGAATAAATGCACCTGATTTCTTTAAATTATCAGACGTATCTCTTGAATTAAAGACTAACGCAGTATAGAAAAAACAAAAGAAGATAATGGCAGCCGCATATAACATCACATAGATTGGCTGTCCTGGTGACAACATACTAGATATATCTTGCAGCCACCCCATTCCTTCACTATTTCCAAACCAACCGGCTATGGTTGATGGGAATAAAATAATACTAGAAGCAAAAATGGGAGGAATAACACCTGCCATATTAAGCTTAAGTGGTAAAAAGCTAGATTGACCCGCCATCATTTTATTACCTTGCTGACGTTTTGCATAATTGATTGAAATGCGCCGTTGGGCACGCTCAACAAAAATAACAAACGCTGTCACAGCTATCGCAACAAGGAACAGCATGATCACCATAAAGGCATTCATTTCGCCTGTTCTAACGAGTTCTAGTGTTCCACCAATTGCACTTGGTAGCCCTGCAACAATGCCACCAAAGATAATAATTGAAATACCATTCCCAATTCCTCTCTCAGTAACCTGCTCGCCAAGCCACATCAAGAACAATGTACCACTAACTAGAGTAACCACTGCGGTAAACATAAACGCCATGCCTGGATTAAATACTACAGGTAAACCGCCGGCTGACTGCCCTTGTATCGCTGTTGCCACACCAAAGGCCTGAAAAGTAGCTAGTACCACAGTAAAATACCGCGTGTACTGAGTTATTTTCCTTTTTCCTGATTCACCTTCTTTTTTAAGTTGTTCGAACTTTGGAACAACAGATGTCATCAACTGAATGATAATTGAAGCAGAAATGTAAGGCATAATGCCTAAAGCAAAAATACTCAACCTTTTTAAAGCACCACCAGAGAACATGTTAAACATGTCTAAAATTGTACCCGCCTGTTGCTCAAACATAAGCGAGAGTGCTTTTGGATCAATCCCAGGAACAGGAACATGCGCTCCAATTCGAAAAACGAATAAAGCACCTAATACGAAAAATAGTCTTTGACGTAATTCAGGCATATTACTGAGACCGCCACCTTTTTGGGTAGCTAAGGATCCTCTCGCAGACATAGCTTAAGCTAAGCTTCCGCCAGCTGCTTCAATTGCTTTAGCAGCTCCGGCTGTAGCAGCAATACCTTTAAGCTTCACGGCAGATTTAATTTCACCAGAAAGAATAACCTTAACTCGTTTTGTAAAAACAGGAACGATATCCGCAGCAATAAGGGTTTCTACAGTAATAACATCATCCTTAAGATTTAACAACTCGTTAAGCCTTACTTCAGAAGTCAGTTTCTTTTTTGCTGAAGTAAAACCAACTTTAGGAAGTCTGCGCTGAATTGGCATTTGACCACCTTCAAAACCAACTTTACTATAGCCGCCTGAACGTGATTTTTGACCTTTATGTCCACGTCCACAAGTTTTACCAAAACCAGACCCAATGCCTCTACCAACTCGTTTAGCAGACTTTTTGCTGCCCGCAGCAGGCTTAATTGTATTTAATAACATTATTTAAACCTCTTCTACTTGAAGCATGTAGTGAACTTTATTGATCATACCTCTATTTTCTGGTGTATCAATAACTTCAACTGTTTGATGAATTTTACGTAAACCTAGACCAGCAACACATGCTTTATGAGATGCTAAGCGGCCATTTTTGCTACGAATCATAGTTACTTTTATTTTTTTATCACTCATTATAATTACCCGATGATATCTGCTACTGATTTGCCACGTTTCATTGCAACTAATTCAGCATTGGTCATATCTGACAAGCCTTTAATAGTTGCCCGAACAACATTAGCAGGGTTGTTACTACCAACACATTTTGCTAGAACGTCATGAACCCCTACAACTTCAAAAACAGCTCGCATTGCACCACCAGCAATAATACCAGTACCTTCAGAGGCTGGTTTCATAAACACTTCAGCAGCACCATATTTTGATGTAATTGGGTATTGAAGTGTATTTCCACTCAAATTAACAGTGGTCATATTCTTGCGTGCTTGCTCCATCGCCTTTTGAATAGCAACAGGCACCTCACGTGCTTTACTAATCCCAAAGCCGACACGGCCTTTACCGTCACCTACTACGGCAAGCGCAGAGAATCTAAATTGACGACCACCTTTAACAACTTTTGAAATTCTTCTTACTGTAATTAATTTTTCTTGTAAGTCGTCTTGTTGATTATTTTGTCCAGGTATTGATGCCATAATTGCCTCTAAAATTCCAATCCGTTTTCACGTGCAGCTTCCGCAAGAGCTTTGACACGACCATGATATTTAAAGCCAGAGCGATCAAAAGCAACTTGAGTTATCCCTGCTTCAACAGCACGCTCAGCAATAATCTTACCAACAACGCTGGCCGCTTCAATATTGCCACAGTTCTTTACCGATGATTTAATATCAGCTAACAAAGTCGATGCGCTAACAATAACTTTGGAGCCATCGCCACTTGTAACTTGTGCGTAAATATGACGAGGAGAGCGGTGAACGCTTAAACGCATTTTACCACTTTCTTTTATTCGAGATCTTGTTTTAGTTGCTCTACGCAAACGTGAACTTTTCTTATCCATTATCCTGCCTATTTCTTCTTAGCTTCTTTCATAACTACATGCTCACCAACGTATCTAATTCCTTTACCTTTATACGGCTCAGGTGATCGATAAGCCCGAATGTTAGCTGCTACTTGACCAACTAATTGTTTATCACAACCTTTAACGGTTATCTCAGTTTGAGATGGCGCCTCAATGGTTATGCCATCGGGAATTTTATATTCAACTGGATGAGAAAAACCTAAGGTTAAATTTAATACTTTACCTTTAACTTGTGTTCTATAACCAACACCGCGTAACTCCAATTTCTTTTCGAAACCTGTCGTCACACCAACAACCATATTATTAACGAGGGAACGTTGAGTACCTGTTAATGCGATTGAGCCTTTTACAGTATTGTTAGTTTTAAAGGAAATAACATTGTCATTCACTTCAATATCTACACAATTAAATAGCTTGCAATTTAGCTCACCATTTTTACCTTTTACCGTTAATTGACCATCAGAGTTCTTAAACTCAACACCTGTAGGCAATTCAATCGGACTATTTGCAATTCTTGACATAATAAACCCTAATTTAACTAACGTAACAAAGGACTTCACCACCATGACCTTCAGCACGTGCCGCACGGTCGGTCAATAAGCCTTTTGACGTTGAAATAATAGCTACACCTAAGCCACCTTTAACTTTAGGAAGCTCGTTTTTAGATTTATAGATGCGCAACCCTGGTTTACTAACACGATCTATTGATTCGATTACCGGCTTTCCCTGGAAATATTTTAATGTTATTTCTAGTTCAGGTTTAGTTTTTGAATCTTCAATTTTGCTAGAACCAGCAACAAAGCCTTCTTGCTCTAAAATATTCGCTAAGGCTAATTTTTTAGTTGAAAACGGCATTCTTACACTTGTTTTTTCAGCAGACTGCGCATTACGAATGCGAGTTAACATATCTGCAATAGGATCACTCATGCTCATATAAATATTCCTCTTTTACCAGCTAGCTTTAGACAAACCAGGCACGTCACCGCGCATAGTTGCTTCGCGTAATTTATTACGTCCAAGGCCAAATTTTCTGTAATAACCGTGTGGACGACCCGTGATATTGCATCGGTTACGTACACGTGATGGGCTAGAATCTCTAGGCAATGAAACTAATTTAGCTTGCGCTTCTGACACTTGATCAAAAGTTGACTTTGGATTTCTAATAATTTCTTTAAGCTCTGTTCTTTTTGCAGCATATTTAGCGACTAAACGAATACGTTTATTCTCTCTAGCTATCATTGATTTCTTAGCCATTTTCTAACCTTGTTTTTTAATAGGGAAATTGAAAGCCTTCAATAAAGCACGGCCTTCTTCATCATTTCTAGCAGTCGTCGTAATTGCAATATCTAAACCACGAAGCGTATCAATTTTATCGTAATCAATTTCAGGGAAGATAATTTGCTCAGTAACACCTAAAGAGTAATTACCACGTCCGTCAAATGACTTGTCACTCAAACCACGGAAGTCCCGAATTCTTGGAATAGCAATCGAGATTAAACGCTGTAAGAAATCATACATGCGATCATTTCTTAGCGTTACCTTACAACCAATTGGCATATCATCACGGATTTTAAAGCCGGCGATAGATTTTTTTGATATTGTAATAACTGGTTTCTGACTGGAAATCTTTTCGAGATCTCCAACAGCGTTCTGAATAACCTTCTTATCCGCAACCGCTTCACCAACACCCATATTAAGAGTGATTTTGGTGATTTTAGGAACTTCCATCACAGACTTAAGATTAAGCTCCTTGAATAAAGCCGGAACCATTTCTTTTTTATAACGTTCTTCTAAAATTGACATAACTTTTCTCTATTCGCTTAAGCGTCAAGCACTTCATTGGTTGATTTGAAGAATCGGACTTTCTTTCCGTCTTCAAGCACTCTAAAGCCTATTCTGTCCGCTTTTTTAGTCTGAGTATTAAATATTGCCACGTTTGAAATATTGATTGGCATTTGCTTTTCAACAATACCACCCTCAATACCCTTATTCGGATTAGGTTTCTGGTGTTTTTTAACAGAATTGATTCCCTCTACTAAAACTTTATCAGCAGAGACAACAGATAAAATAAGACCTCTTTTACCCTTATCCTTTCCGGTTAAAACAATAACCTCATCACCTTTTTTAATTTTATTCATAATTAACTTAAACCATTAAATGACTTCAGGAGCCAATGAGATAATTTTCATAAACTTCTCATTTCTTAACTCACGAGTAACAGGGCCAAAAATACGCGTACCAATCGGCTGCAAGTTCGCGTTTAAAAGAACCGCAGCATTACCATCGAAACGGATAGCTGAGCCATCAGGGCGACGAATTGCTTTTCTAGTTCTAACAACTACAGCATTTACAACGTCACCTTTTTTGACTTTACCCCGAGGAATAGCATCTTTAATACTGACTTTGATAATGTCACCAATCTTTGCATAGCGCTTATGAGAACCACCCAGCACCTTAATACACATAACATTACGTGCGCCGCTGTTATCGGCTACATCAAGCCTTGTCTGCATTTGAATCATTACTTACTCCAACTAACTCTATTTTGTTTTTTCGATGATTTCGTGAAGTTTCCATGTTTTTGACTTAGAAATCGGTCGACATGAAACTAAAGAAACGATATCACCTTCTGAACACTCATTACTTTCGTCATGAGCGTTATATTTGGTCGTACGTTTAATCACTTTGCCATACAAAGGATGCTTAACTTGACGTGTAACTGCTACAGTAATAGATTTATTGCCTTTATTACTGGTCACAACACCAGAAATGGTTCTTAGAGTTTGCTCTTCTACACTCATTTAGATTCACCTGTTTGATCGTTCAAGATGGTTTTAATACGCGCGATATCACCACGCACTACACCAAATTGATGTACTTGGTTCAATTGACCCGTAGCACTTTGCATACGTAAATTAAACTGCTCTTTTCTTAACTCAAGAAGTAATTCATTTAACTCTTGAGCTGTTTTTTCTCTTAATTCAGATGCTTTCATTACATTATGGTCCGTTCAGCAAATTTTGTTTTGAAAGGTAGCTTTGCAGCAGCTAATTTAAAAGCTTCAACAGCTATCTCTTTAGATACACCTTGCAACTCAAACAACATAGTGCCAGGTTTAATTTGAGCAACCCAGAATTCTACACTACCTTTACCCTTACCCATACGTACTTCTAATGGTTTCTTTGTAATCGGCTTATCTGGAAAAACTCGAATCCAAACTTTACCACCACGTTTAATATGACGTGTAATTGTGCGTCGACCAGCTTCAATCTGACGAGCAGTCATTCTTCCACGCTCAATGGACTTTAAACCGAACTCACCAAAACTTACACTGCTGCCACGATGAGCTAGTCCAGTGTTTCTGTTTTTATGAGCTTTTCTAAATTTTGTTCTTTTTGGTTGTAACATCGTAGATACCTATTCTCCAGCCGCTTCCTTAGAACCCACAATAGGAAGAGCATTTTTTTCTTCAAAGACTTCGCCTTTGAATATCCAAACCTTAATTCCTAAAATACCATAAGTCGTTAAAGCTTCAGTAAAGCCATAATCGATATCAGCACGAAGAGTATGCAAAGGAACACGACCTTCTCTGTACCATTCGTTTCTAGCGATATCCGCACCATTTAAACGACCACTAACTTTAATCTTAATGCCTTCAGCACCTAAACGCATCGTATTAGTAACAGCACGCTTCATAGCACGTCTGAACATGATTCTACGCTCTAATTGCTGAGCAACACTTTCTGCTACTAACAACGCATCAAGTTCGGGCTTGCGAATTTCTTCAACATTGATCTGAACCGGCACACCCATTATTTTGCTAACTTCAGCACGTAACGAATCAACGTCACCACCTTTTTTACCAATAACAATCCCTGGTCTAGCAGTATGAATTGTAATCTGTGCATTTCCGGCAGGGCGGTTAATTTGAATCTTGCTAACAGAAGCTGACATTAATTTCTTTTTCAGGAAATCTCTAGCAATTAAGTCTTGTCTCAACATCTCAGGATAAGCCTGAGTACTTGCGTACCAACGCGAATTCCAGTCTTTAACGATTCCGAGACGTATACCAGTAGGATGTACTTTTTGACCCATATCTATTTACTCTTTATTTAGTATCACTAACTTCAACAGTTAGATGGCAGTTTCTTTTAAGGATTTTATTGCCACGGCCTTTAGCACGCGCTTTAAAACGTTTATATGTTGGCGCCTCGTCAACAAATACTGTTGACACGTATAACGCATCAACGTCTGCACCTTCATTATGCTCGGCATTTGCAATCGCTGAGTTGAGTAGTTTCTTAAAACTATCTGCCGCTTTACGGGTACTAAAACCCAAAAGATCTAATGCAGCCTCAACATTCATACCTCTTATCTGATTCGCAACAAGACGACCTTTTTGAGCAGAAAAATTTGCGTTTTTTAATTTAGCTTTAACTTCCATCACTACACCAGTTGTTATCTTGATTTCTTGTCAACGATATGACCACGATAAGTACGCGTTAACGCGAACTCACCCAATTTATGTCCGACCATATTTTCAGTAATCAATACTGGCATATGCTGTCTTCCATTATGGATAGCAATCGTTAACCCAACCATTGTTGGCGAAATCATTGAACGTCTAGACCAAGTTTTAATTGGTCTGCGATTGTTACTTTCTATGGCTGCTTCAACTTTCTTCAGCAAATGAAGATCAGCGAAAGGGCCTTTTTTAATGGATCTTGGCACAATATATCCTTAACGTTTTGTTCTGTTTCTTACGATTAACTTATCAGTGCGTTTGTTCTTACGCGTCTTATAACCCTTTGTTGGCATACCCCAAGGCGACACTGGGTGGCGACCACCTGATGTACGACCTTCACCACCACCATGCGGGTGATCTACTGGGTTCATAGCAACACCACGAACGGTTGGCCTAACACCTCTCCAACGTTTCGCGCCGGCTTTCCCAAGAGAAATAAGGCTATGCTCTGAATTACCCACTTCACCAATAACAGCACGACACTCAGATAACACTTTACGCATCTCACCAGAGCGCAATCTTAGCGTTACATGATCACCGTCACGAGCAACGATTTGAACTACTGTTCCAGCGCTACGAGCGATTTGAGCACCCTTGCTTGGCTTTAATTCAACACAATGGACTTGCGTACCAACGGGAATATTCCTCATTGGTAAACAGTTACCTATTGTAATTGGGGCTACTTCAGAAGAAACTATTTCATCACCAACTTTCAAATCCTTTGGTGCAATAATGTATCGTCTTTCGCCATCATTATATAGTATTAGAGCGATATTGGCAGTTCTATTTGGGTCATATTGCAGACTTTCTACTTTGCCCGGCACATCATACTTATTTCTTTTGAAATCAATAATTCTATAATGTTGTTTATGACCCCCACCACGGTGCCTAGTCGTAATTCGACCATTATTATTTCTACCACCCGATTTAGTCTTCTTCGCTAAAAGGGGAGCATGAGGTGCTGACTTACTTAGCTCAGTATTTCTGACTCTAACGACGAAGCGTGAGCCAGGTGAAGTTGGTTTAGATTTTACAATTGCCATAAGATTATTTATCTTCCAATTAAGCAGAAATGAACTCTATTTCTTGCCCTGATTTAATACGAACATACGCTTTTTTAACATCTGATCTTTTACCAAAACCTTTACCAAAGCGTTTGACTTTACCTTTTACATTCAATGTTTTTACAGATTCAACATTGACGTCAAATAGTTTTTCAACAGCTGCTTTGATTTCAGTTTTATTTGCGCTGTTATTTACTTTAAATACATACTGATTACTTTTGTCAGCTGCAATTGAGCTTTTTTCAGTAACGACAGGTGCAGTAATTAATTGCAATAAAAATTCTTGGTTCATTTCAAACGCTCCTCTATTAGCGAAACCGCATCAGCAGTCATGCAAATTTTTTCATAAGCCAAGAGTGAAACTGGATCAATTTCATAAGCTGTGCAAACATCCACCTTATGAATGTTTCTACTGGCAAGCTGAAGATTTACATCTTCCGCAGCTAAAACAAACAACGTACTCGTTAACCCTTGCTCAGCTAGCATTGCATTCAATAATTTAGTTTTTGGCTCTTCAATTGACAAACCATCAACAATAACTAATCTTTCTTGACGAATTAGTTCAGACAAAATAGATCTCATGCCTACGGCATACATCTTTTTGTTGAGCTTTTTACTGTGATCTTGTGGTTTAGCAGCAAATGTTACACCACCGGTACGCCAAATTGGACTTCTAATTGTTCCAGCACGAGCACGGCCGGTTCCTTTTTGTTTCCAAGGTTTGACTCCACCACCACTAACTTCAGAACGAGTTTTCTGAGCACGTGTACCAGATCTAGCATTTGCCATATATGTGACAACAAGCTGATGAATTATTCCTTCGTTGTAATCCTGACCAAAAACGGCCTCAGAAACATCTTTACCTACGACAGGCGTTTGAGTATTCATATTTATGCCTATTTATTTGATTTGATAGCAGGTGTAATCACGATATCGCCGTTCTTTGAACCTGGAATCGCACCTTTAATTAGCACGACAGATTTCTCAGCATCAATTCGCACTATTTCTAAGTTTTGGGTCGTCACTCTTTCATTACCCATGTGACCGGCCATTTTCTTACCTTTAATGACTCGACCAGGTGTTTGGCACTGACCAATTGAACCAGGCGCACGATGAGAAAGAGAGTTACCGTGAGTGGCATCTTGCATTTGGAAGTTATACCTTTTAATAACACCTGCAAAACCTTTACCGATGCTTTGTCCACGCACATCAATTTTTTGACCAGCTTCAAATATGTCCAATGGCAGATCAGAACCTACCTCAAGGTCAGAATCGTTATCAAGCCTAAACTCCCACAATCCTCTTCCAGCTTCAACACCTGCTTTTGTAAATTGACCTGCTTCAGCCTTATTTACACGAGAGTTTTTAACGTCACCTGTAGTTACCTGCACAGCAGAATAACCATCGGATTCTTGACTTAATACACGTGTAATACGATTCGGCAAAATTTGCACAACAGAAACAGGAATTGAAACACCTTCTTCTGTAAACAATCTTGTCATACCGCACTTACGGCCAACTAAACCTAAAGACATGATTTATCCTTTATTTTGTATTTTAAAGCTGAATTAATTCAGCTTAATTTGAACGTCAACACCAGCCGATAAATCAAGTTTCATCAGCGCATCAACCGTTTTATCTGTTGGTTCAACAATATCCATCATACGTTTGTGCGTACGAAGTTCATATTGATCCCTTGCATCTTTATTAACATGCGGAGAAATCAGAACAGTAAAGCGTTCTTTTTTTGTAGGCAATGGAATAGGACCCATTACTTGAGCACCTGTCCTTTTTGCAGTTTCGACAATTTCTCGTGCAGCGTGATCTATTAAACGATGATCAAAGCCTTTTAAACGTATTCTTATAGATTGTTTTGACATTTTAATTACTCAATTATTTTAGCAACAACACCGGCACCAACTGTACGGCCACCTTCACGAATAGCAAAGCGTAATCCTTCTTCCATCGCAATCGGGTTGATTAGTTTTACTGTCATTTGCACGTTATCACCTGGCAT
>MAAC01012128.1_pt1 | contig 16655 bp, 24 predicted proteins | sample 1115981 | NCBI WGS metagenome assembly MAAC01 (sample SAMN04961126, study PRJNA320927) | seawater metagenome | isolation source: sample BD02T64 sea water enriched with oil for 64 days | place: USA:Gulf of Mexico | collected 2013-07-27 | reverse complement strand
AAGGCGCTGTGATGTAATAATGGTTACTCCCTTATAAATCACAGCAACGATGAAGTGATATTGCTCAAGCTCTTCTTCGATGGGTTTAAAAGTCATTTATGCTGCGTTATTAAATTAAATAATGGAACAACCATTCTATAAATTTTATGCCTTACTTAAATGGCTTTTAATTCCCACTGAAATCACGCACTTTGAATGGTAACGGGTATATGCCAAACTAGCTCACCACTACCTTTCGCAATTTTAACTAATTGGCCATTCGATTCAGCGATAATTTTCGGTGTCCACTCTTGTGTGAATAACTCAAACTTTTCACTAATATTAACTTTATTCATCTAACTTTCCTTAATGTATAGCAACCACTTAAGCAGATAAACACTGCGGGTAAATTTTCTTATTTTTATAACGCAATCGTAACAGCCAACATTCTAAGCCCCATGATGCTTAATAATAAAGACCAATAACTTCTATAATAAACGGCTAGGTGACAGTTCTCTAATGTGTGAAGCAAGGCTAAACCTAGGCTACAGGAGTGTGTTAGACACCTAATTATCTTGTTCTGTACTCAGTTGCTTGTGCATTATAAAAGCATCTATCAAGCCGAGTCTTTTGTGATTATATGCATTAGGAATAGTACCAATAATATTATATCCGAGTTTTTTCCATAAATTTATTGCTATCTCATTTGATGACACAACTGAGTTAAATTGCATTGCACTATAACCAAGCTCTATTGCGATTTGCTGTGAATGCAAACATAACTTTCGTGCAATACCTTTACCTCTGCTCTCTGGGCTAACCATGTAACCACAATTAGATATATGAGCGCTAGGTCCAGATGCATTGGGTTTAATATAATACGAACCATGTATTAACCCATTATCCTTTATGACATAAGCTTTTTGAGGAGATAAACACCACAAGTTATATGCTGACTCAAAATCAATATCGGGATCAAATGCGTAGGTCTCTTGAGCGGATACAACGTCTTTAAAAACTGGCCAAAATGACATAAAATCATTTTTTGTTACTTCGCTAATTTGCACAATACCTCCGGTAAACAGAACCTCATTAAGAGGAAATAATTGATGGTTCAACTATGCGAGCAAATTGAACCAATAATTTACAGTTACTTGTAGCCTTTACTCACGAGTTGTTAGCGCAAGTTTCAAGCCTAATGCAGCAAAACTCCCAGCAAAAACTCGTTGAATGATGGTACTTATCTTTTCAGAATGAATGATGTAATTTCGGACACTGGTTGCCAGAAAACCATATATAACAAAAACGAAAAAGGTCATAACCATAAAAATGACACCCAGTAACAACATATTGTAAGTAGATTGCTGTGCATGAGGGGGTATAAACTGTGGTAAAAAAGCAAGAAAAAAGATTGTTAATTTGGGGTTTAAAATATTAATTAAGAACCCCTTAAACGCTACTGTAAAAAAACCTTGTTTCTCATGATCTTCATTTAAAGATAATGGACCGCTAGAACGCAGCATAGACCATGATAAAAATAATAAATATGCAACACCAACATACTTAACGATTTGAAACGCTAATGCACTAGTATGAATGATAATAGCTAATCCCATGATACTTGCTAACAGTGAAGGAACGATTCCAACTGTGCACCCGAAGGCGGCAAAAACACTCGCTCTTTTGCCCATAAAGAGTCCTGTTGCGACAGTGTAAAGTACTCCTGTCCCGGGCATTAATACAACTACTAAAGAGGTAATTAAAAATTCAATACTTACCATTATGTACTCCTGTATAAATAGGGATATTACGAATAAAATAGCTCTTTACTAAACAGTATCATGCACCTTACACAAAGCTGTTAAGACATGGATTTAAAGGGTAATTCGTATGCACCAATTAAAGAGCTTGGCATGTATTTAGCCAAGTTAACTATAGTGTTTATGGTGTTGATAAATATTGCAAGGATAAAAATGTAAGAAAACATCATCAACAAACCAAAGTCATTTATAAAAACACTCTCCTTCGCTAATTTCACTTGCGCAAGAATGCGAAGTAAATCAACTTAACATCAAATACATTCAAAAATAACTTGATCTAAATCAATAATAGATTAAACTTTCAGAAATTACTGAAACTTCAGAAAGTTTAATTATGATAATGACCACTAAGATTGAATCGTTTGTAATGCACTGTGGAGAAATGGGCAGTCGCTGGGGTTTTAACCGCACTGTTGGCCAAATGTATGGTTTATTAATCATCCATGAAGAGGCACTTAGCGCAATACAAATATCTGAAGCACTTCATATATCTCGCGGAAATGTCAGCATGGGCATTAAGGAATTACAGTCTTGGCGGTTAGTACAAGTACAACATAAGCCAAAAGATCGTAAAGAATATTACTCACCTGCTGGCTCAATTTGGGAAATGGCAACACGGGTTTTTGAAGAACGTCGTAAACGTGAAGTTGACCCTACTCTATCGTTATTACGCGATAATTTATTAAATGAACCCAGTAACCAACAAGAACAATATGCACAAGATAAAATGCATGAGATACATGACTTACTTGAAACCATTACCCATTGGGCTGTCGAGTTACAAAGCATGAACCCAGATAAACTCAATACGTTAATGAAGCTTGGTGCCGGTGTAAGTAAAGTCATTGATATGAAAGATAAGCTTTTAAATAAAAACTAAATATTATCTTTTGCTATCTTTATCTAAAAAAATTTATTGTTATAAAAATTGTCACTTTAAAATATATAACCACTAATCACTGGCAGGTGCTTAAGCTGGTTTATGGAGTAAGTTATGTTAGAAACTTTGATGCTTTCACGCATACAGTTTGCCGCTAATATTAGTTTTCATATTCTGTTTCCTACAATAACCATTGCACTAAGTTGGTTTTTGTTTTATTTCAAATTACGTTTTGATCAAACCAATGATCCAGTTTGGATGCGCGCTTATCGCTTTTGGGTTAAAATTTTTGCCCTCACCTTTGCCATAGGTGTTGTAACAGGCATAACCATGTCGTTTCAATTTGGGACTAACTGGCCAAAGTTTATGGAAACCGTAGGGAATATAGCGGGGCCATTATTAGGTTATGAAGTACTGACTGCTTTCTTTTTAGAGGCGGGATTTTTAGGCATTATGTTATTTGGTATGAATAGAGTGTCTGATCGAGTACATACCTTATCAACCTTAATTGTTGCTATTGGTACTAGTTTATCTGCGTTTTGGATATTAGCACTGAATTCTTGGATGCAAACTCCCCAGGGCCATGAAATTCGCGATGGCGTAGCATTCCCCGTTGATTGGTTAGCAATTATTTTTAACCCTTCATTTCCTTATAGATTATCCCATATGCTTGTTGCTTCAGGTTTAACTGCAGCATTTTTAGTGGCCGGTATTAGTGCTTATCGTTTATTAAAAGGTGACGATAAAAAAGCGCCAAGGTTAACCCTAAAAATAGCACTAACAGTAGCCGCAATACTTACGCCCCTACAAATATTTTTAGGCGATATACATGGGTTAAATACCTTAGCGCATCAACCACAAAAAATTGCTGCGATGGAAGGCGTTTGGCATACCGAAAAAGGCGCGCCTTTATTGTTATTTGCACTACCTGATGAGAAACAAAAAACTAATCATTTTGAAGTAGCAATCCCTAAAATGGCGAGCTTTATTTTAACCCACGATTTAAACGGCGAAATAAAAGGCTTAAACGAGTTTGAAGGTAATCACCCACCTGTTGCCCCCGTGTTTTTTGCTTTTAGAATCATGGTTGGTTTAGGCATGCTTATGTTTATCGTTTCTTGGTTCGGTTGCTTTAAACTATGGCGGAAAAACCAATTACCTCCTTGGTTATTAAAGGTGTTAGTAGCAATGAGTTTTTCTGGCTGGGTAGCCACATTAGCGGGCTGGTACGTAACTGAAATTGGCCGTCAACCTTGGTTAGTCACTGGCATATTAACAATAAAAGATGCCGCAACTGATATTGCGCCTGAAAACGTAGGAATAACGCTTATCATGTATTTAGTTTTATATGCTGTACTCATGATTGCTTATTTACACACAATTTTCACTATGGCAGGACGTGCTATTGAAATTGAAGAGATCAGTAATAATGAACTAGTAAAACCCGTTATTAGCATGCCAAATAAAGCAATTGTGGAGTAGTGATATGTTTGAAGCAAATACGTTAGCGGTAATTTTTGTCTCTCTAATGGGTTTATCTGTTTTACTTTATGCCGTTCTAGATGGTTTTGATTTAGGTGTTGGCATAATGCTACCACTCGATCAAAAAGACGATGCCGACACCATAATAGCTTCAATAGGCCCTTTTTGGGATGCGAACGAAACCTGGTTGGTACTCGCTATTGGCTTATTGCTCATTGCTTTTCCAGCGGCACATAGTTATATATTTAAAGAGTTATATTTACCAACAGCAGTGTTACTAATTAGTTTAGTGCTGCGCGGTGTCGCATTTGATTTTCGTGCTAAAGCAGCATTTAGCCATAAACCGGTGTGGAACAAAGTATTTAAAGGCGGTTCATTGTTTGCAGCGTTAAGCCAAGGGTATATGTTAGGCATGTATGTAATGGGATTTGAAAGCACATTAGCCGCTTATAGTTTTAGTTTATTAAGTGCCTTTGGTGTTGCTGCCGCTTATAGTTATATAGGGGCGTGTTGGTTAATTATGAAAACTGAGGGTGAGTTACAAATACAAGCAGTAGCATGGGCTAAAAAATCAGGGGTAATATGTTTTGTCGGTGTCATGGCTGTGTCATTGGTTAATCCATTAATAAATCCTGAGGTTTATGTCAAATGGTTCACTTGGCCAAATACATTACTGATATTACCATTGCCAATAATTTGTTTTACGCTATTTGTTTTTAGCCATATACAATTAAATCAGCTACCCATGGTAAACGACAAATACTGTTGGCGACCATTTGTGGCTGCGGTTGTGATATTCATGTTATGCTTTATTGGTTTAGCTTTTAGTTTTTTCCCCTACATTGTGCCAAACAAATTAACTATTTGGGAAACTGCCGCAGCGCCAGAATCTTTAAGCTTTTTATTATGGGGGACTTTAATTGTGGTACCCGTGATATTTTGTTATACCGCATTTTCTTATCGGGTATTTTGGGGAAAGGTACGAGAACTAAGGTACCATTAGACGCTAACCTTATGCCTGACATATATTGATAATATAAACTAGAGAGTGGTGGAATTGTTATCCAGACCACCGCTATCTAAATGTGACGGTACTCCTTGCTCTTGAACAAACACCTCATTGCGACTTTCCTGAGAAACAATTTGCTATATTTGGCACATAGAGAAACCAATCGTGCGGTTAGCAGCCCGATATCAAGTCACTTATTTTGAGGGAAAAACTATATCTCATACTTGATTTAATCCAAGCTCTTTTTGTTTTACCTTAGTTAACCCTAGGGAAACTAAGCGGTGGGATTCTTTGAGGTAATATTGCAACTCTTCATCTTTTACTATTAAGCTATCAAATTGCTGTATCCATTTCATTCCTCTGTTTGCAAAATAAGGCGCTGGTTTGTAACCATCGTATTCGCTTAAGAAATCATAATTATTGTCTGAGGCTTTAAAAGTAAAAGCGGACTGGTCACTTTGTCCCCAGCCACCAATTGCAAAGACCTTTCCTCCCACTTTCCAAACATGAGACCCTCCCCATTGAACAACATAAGTGGTTGCAGGCAAGGCGCCACAAAACTGATTAAATTCAATATATGTCATAATTACCTTTCACCACTTAAATTGTAAACTCAAAGAAGCCCAAACAGTATACAAAATAGCAACCGCGATAGCTGACTTAAAATTTAAAAGGCTACCCTACAAATTGATAATCATTTGAGAGTGCATCGACTATTATATTATGATCAGCAACATCGCTTAGTCCAGTAACAGTTACCGCCCCTACAAGACCCGAATTTTTAACCACAATTGGTATTGATCCCCCAAATGCAATAAATTTACTTTCATCTAAGCCAAATGTGCCTTTCAAACACATCCCCTTATTTTTCAGGTTTTGTTTGACCGCGAGCGAACTTTCTTCAAAGTGCTTTGCAACGTTAGATTTTCTTCTCAACCAATTACGTTTATCTGCTGATAAACCATCATCCAAATATAAAAAAACCGTATGATTTAATCTACATACTTCTACACCGATTACTAAATCTTTTCTTTTAGCTAGTTCAATTATTTGAAGACCTATCTCCATCGCTTTTTTGTTACTAAATGACTCTAACACCAACTGTCTTTCCATTATTCCACCTATATTTTATAAGACTATATATTTACTATTATCTGTCACAAGACACCCACTAAACTTTTACTAATTGTTGATAAATGACAACAACCTACTATAACCTGTTCGAGTTTAAATCTTATTAATAAAGCTAAAATTATTATTCTAATACTTTAAAGGTTACGCCCCAAATATTACAAATAATTTGCAACTCTTCAATTGCCACTTCTTCCGAATTCTCACTCAAGGTTAAATATAAACTTAACCCTTTTTCATTCACGCTATTGTGATTAGGTAGTTTATATAAACGTGAAAAAAAGATATTTTCATCCATTTCACATTTAAAGATTGGGCGAGATATTTCAATGAGCATCTATGTTACCAACTTACACGAAACGCTGTATGCAGTAGCTTGTTCGTTGTTATGCATTGTTATGTGCTTGAGAGTTAAGAAACTGTGAAAATAATTTTTCAACAACCGCTATTGAAGAGTTAAGCCGATGATCCCCAGAAATTAAATGCAATGAACAGTCACTACTTTTGGCAAATTTAATTGAGTTCTCTGGTGGGATAATATCATCTGACCAACCATGCACAATTTCGATAGTAGTATTATGATTATACCTTTGTTTTTTATATCCTTTTATAAAGAGTGCTGGCGCTAATAAAAACACGCCTTTCACATGAACTTGTTCCGATGCAACTAACGAAACATAGCCCCCCATACTTGATCCAACGAGTACGCACTCTTCTTTTGCATTGTTTAATATTTTTATTAGTCGCTCGACTCTAAGGTCTGGATCAAGGGTATCTGAATAGTCAATACTATCAATGCTGTGACCATGCGCTTTAGCAATATTTGCAAGCTTTTTAATTTTGCTACCCCAAGGGCCACTCTCTTTTCCATGTGAAAAATATACTTTCATATTGCACCGTATTTTATTTACACAAAATATCTAATGATTGATTTACTAAGTGGCGAGTTAAATAGAGGCAACAAGTTCTAACAAAGCTTGCTCACCATTTCTAAAAACTGGCCAACCGTCTCCGGGTAAAATAGCGTCAATCCCCTTAATTAATGCAAGCCTGTTTACAGAGTCTTTAGCTTGTTCTACATCTTGTAGTTTAACGTCAGGTAGCATACAAAGTTTACCTCCCGAATGAGCCCTAATAAGATCGCCCGTGATTAGCGTACTTCCATCAACAATGAAGGCAAGCTCTCCATCTGTTTTAGAACCGTTCAAACAATAGACATCGAGCCCATTAATTAAGTTCTTACTTTCACTTAACCACTTTGTGCATTTTATAGGGAAATTAGCCTTTTCGGCTGCTGGCCCCCAAATTTCCGCGCCAGTTTGATGAGCTAATGCTTCAGCATTTCTCACATGGTCAGAATTAGAGATTATAATATAACTAACTTTTCCAAGTGAATTCAGGTGGTTTTCATCATGAGTCGTTAATGGTAGAGGATCAAAAATCACATTACCTCCATCCCTAACCCAGAGGTAACTGTGAAAATCTATATTTCTATCTTCGTCAAAATTGGTCCAGCAAAATAAATTTTTTTTGTGAAGTAATTTCATAGGTTGTTCTCTTTAGGTTATCTGGTGCTGAATCATTGGCACATAGCGCCATTTTCAGTAGTGATGAACAATTGTTGGCAATAACATAAAACGAATGGGTGCCAATCAATAATGATGAGTACTACCATAGGACTTATTGCGTTAATGTACTTTTATTTAGGTATTGAATATGTTCCAACTACGTGAGCTACAGCACTCTCATCACCTTCAGAATATAAAGAAACTTCACCAACAACGAGTGATTTCCCTACTTTTAGTAAAGTACATTTACCAATAATATCTTTTGTTGATGAGGGCTTTCTCATAAAATTAATCGTCAAACTTGTTGTCACTGTGAGTGACACTATTCCTATTTCACCTAAAATAGCCACATATAAAGCATAATCAGCAACAGCCATTAAAACTGGTCCAGATACTGTGCCACCGGGTCTTAATTCATCAAACCCAATTGGGTGTCTAACCGTTGCTGACTGTTCTCCTACAGCTTCTACAGTGCACTTAGCCTGAGGGAAGTCAGTTTTCATAAACTCTTCAATTTCTTCTTTTGTTGCCAAAGTAACTCTCCTAAAGATAAATAAACTCAAATTATAATTGAGCTTCAAGCCCAAATAACAAAGGCTAAGTCAGCTTATTATGAATAGCATTAATAATCAAAATGAAATTAACACAGTGTCATTACCAGTCAAAACAATTAGACATCCATTCAATATGTATTTCACCGTAAGCAATAATTAAATCAAATTGGTATTAATCATCTAAAACTTTCTTGCATTGATTTTGTAGCGAGGGGATTAAATCTTTTTCAAACCAGCGGTTTTTACTAAGCCATATATTATTTCTAGGACTGGGATGTGGCAATGGAACTTTACTAGGCCAATAAGTTTCCCATGATTTAACCAACTCTGTTAATGAAGAGTTAGTTTTTCCAAAATGATATGTCTGCGCATACTTACCAAGTACTAAAACCATTTCTATATTAGGAAGTTGCTCTAATAGTTGTTCGCGCCAAGCTGGTTTGCATTCTTGACGTGGGGGCAAATCACCACTTTTCCCCTTGCCTGGGTAGCAAAAACCCATTGGTAGAATTGCGATTTTATTTGAGTCATAGAATGTTTCTTTTGATACATTCATCCAGTCACGCAAGCGATCACCACTAGCATCGTCAAACGGCACACCAGATTCATGTACTTTTCTACCTGGTGCTTGTCCTGCAATCAAAATTTTTGCATTAGAGTTTACTTGTAAAATAGGCCGAACACCATGAGGCAAATACTTTTCGCAAAGCACACACTCTTTAACATCACTCAATAAGGAATTAATATTATGCATTTCGGCGCTTCTACATTAACAGGCTAACAACATCATTAATCGGAAAAACTCGTATTAATGTCAAAGAAGTTACTGACAGAAATTACGATTTAGTACTTATCAAATCTTAATTCAATTTAATTCAATTTAATTTAATTTAATTTAATTATTATCAATAGGTATGGTAATTAAATTGAAAACCACCTGTTGAAAGGCGGGTTTTATTATTTCACTGAAAATGATTTCTAGCTTGAAATAGATTCTAAAACAATCGCTAACTTCGGTAATACTTTATCTTTTAAAGCCACTAATTCCATTTCTGTATAAGGCGTTAACGGTTGTTGGCCCCATATAGGTTTGGGCCAACTAACATCGTTTTTATAACGCACTACATGATGCACATGTAATTGCTCAACTACATTACCAAGCGCTGCAACGTTCATTTTATCACCAATAAAAGCTTGCATGACCAACTCACTAAGTAAGCTCGATTCATTAAGCAATTGCTGTTGTTGTTGCCAATCTAATTGATATATATCAGTTATATCACTTACTTTAGGTACCAAAATAAACCATGGGTATGCACTGTCATTGCATAATAGTAGCTTACACAATGGTAAGTCTGCTAATTCAAAACAGTCTTTAGCTAACTGAGGGTGTAAAGTAAATATTTCTGCTTTTTGCTCTGTCATTGTTATTACCTTTTATTTTTCCTACCACGTCCCCTCGCCTTAATTTTAGCTTCACGAGCAGCAATTCTTTTTTCTTCTAATTCAGCAAAATGTTGGTTCTCTTGGTCAATAATATCAGGTATTTCAAAGGTAATTGCACCAAGGGTTTTATCTCTGATTTCATTGATTAATATTACAGAGGCCTTATGCATATCAATATGGCCACCACTACGTACACAGCCACGTCTTCTGCCAATCGCCTCAATTAAATCTTCTTCATGTTGAGGAACTTCATCAAGCTTATACCGTTCTATCAAGCGCTCAGGGTAATTTGCTATCAAGTATTCGGCAGCAAAATAGGCTATATCATCATGATCAAAAGCGGTATCTTTAACCGCACCTGAAATAGCCAAACGATAACCACTGTTTTCATTGGCAATTTTTGGCCATAACATACCTGGCGTGTCAAAAAGGTATAACCCTTCTTCAAGACGAATACGTTGTTGACCCTTAGTCACTGCTGGCTCGTTACCCACTTTAGCTTTTGCTTTGCCAACTAAGGTATTGATCAATGTTGATTTGCCAACATTAGGAATCCCCATTATCACGGCATTTATTTGTTTACCTTCTTGATCTTTATGAGGGACAAGTTTTCGAATTAAATCAGGGATCATTTTCGCGGTAGCATTATTTTCGGTGGTTAACGCAATCGCTTTTACGTTATGCTGCGACTCTAAATATTCTAGCCAAAGCTTTGTTTTTTCAGCATCGGCTAAATCACTTTTATTGAGGATTTTAATAAGTGGCTTATCGCCTCTTATTTCAGTGATCATTGGGTTCTCGCTACTAAAGGGTAAGCGCGCATCACACACTTCAATAACCACGTCTATTTGTGGCAATATTTCTTTTATTTCTTTTTGTGCTTTGTGCATGTGGCCGGGAAACCAATTAATCGCCATGAAAAAATCCTAAATACTTTATCTATGTAGCGCTAATTTTAGCAAGCTTTCTACGCAGGACAAAGATTTTAATCACCAAGTCGATTTTTTTATACTAAAATCAATACTTTTAAGAGCGACTAATTCATTTTTGCTAGCTATGGAGATATTTATTGATGATAATGTTCAACATTAAGTAATCAGTAGAAAAGTATTTTTATGAGTAAAAAATTTTATGTGGTTTGGAAAGGCGCTAAAACAGGTGTTTTTGCTACTTGGTCAGAAGTTCAAAACCATACTCAAGGTCGTTCTGATGCACAGTTTATGGGTTTTCCTTCTAAAGCAGAGGCGGAAATAGCCTTTGCTTCTACTTATACAAAAGCCCTGATGAAGCGTTCATTAGCGAATAAAGGCAGCACGAATAAAAGTGCTGCAGCGAAAAAATTCACTAACAATAGCGATAACAGTGCTGCCACTAAAGTAACAGCTGAAATACAAATATATTGTGATGGCGCTTGCTCACCAAATCCAGGAAAGTCTGGTACAGGGTTAGCAGTTTATCAACAAGGCAAAATAAGTGTACTTTATTACGGCTTATACCAAGCGAACGGTACCAATAATACGGCAGAATTAAATGGTTTGTTATATTCTTTTAAGCTTGCCAAAAAGTATTTAGATAAGGTTGAGCAGGTACAAGTATTGTCTGATTCTAAATATTCAATCGATTGCATCACTAAATGGGCTAAAGGCTGGCAAGCAAAAGGCTGGACTCGTGGCAAAGGAGAGGAAATAAAAAACGTAAACTTGATCAAAGAGTGCTTTTCACTTTACCAAGAAATTAAACAAAAACTAGTGATCTCTCATGTTAAAGGTCATGCCAATATTGAAGGTAATGAGTTATCGGATCGTATGGCCGTTTTAGCTCGAAAACAACAACAAGAATCGTTAATCAAATACCAAGGTGAAGTTAATATTAAAACTATTTTGGCGATGGACTCTGGCTAATTATGACTATAATTTTATTGATCACAGTACTTATTGTAATTTCTGCGATTTTTCTAACAAAAAAATTTAGCTTGCCTAGAAATATCAGTTTGCTGTTTATGGCGCAACCTTTAGTGATGTGCTCTGCACCAATTATCGTATTTATTGGTGGATTATTATCAAGTGAACTAACAACTAATCCTTCACTTGCTACTTTACCTATTAGCTTAATGATTTTAGGTGTGGCAGCTGGCTCTATACCCGCGGCCATTATTGCTCGCTCTAAGGGCAGAAAGTTTGCTGTATTCGCTGGCTTCAGTTGCCTTTTGGTAGCTTCATTATTAGCGGTTACCGCCACTAAATTAGCCTTATTTGAATTATTCACTTTTGCCAGCTTCTTATTTGGCATAGGCGGGGCTTTTACGCAACAATTGCGGTTTGCCGCAATTGAAAGTACCGACAACGAAGAAGACATCCCTAAGATTTTGTCGATTTTAATGCTAAGCGGTGTATTCGCGGCATTCTTAGGCCCTGAAATAGCAGTAACGGCTAAAGAGTGGCTTGTATCCCCTCATGGTTATGCGGGCTCATTTCTTTTATTAGCTTTTTTTATTGGCTTAGCGGCGCTTATTATGGTGTTTTTCAAAGAGCCTGAAATCAAAGAAACATTAAGTACTGGTGAAGCAAGGCCATTATCAGAAATAATAAAACAGCCAATTTTTATTATTTCGGTTTGTACCGCCACTATTGGTTATGCACTAATGAGTTACTTAATGACAGCGACACCATTAAGTATGCATCACATGCAAGGCCATAGCTTGGTAGAAACCAAGTGGGTAATACAGAGTCATATTGCTGCTATGTATATACCTTCTTTATTAACCCCTTGGCTAATCAAAAAAATAGCCTTAAGAGGATTATTAAAACTAGGTAGTGTTATTTACATTGCGGTCGCTTTAATCGCTTTTTCTGGTCAAGAAGTGATGCATTATTGGTGGGCATTAATTTTATTGGGTATAGGTTGGAACTTTCTATTTTTAACCGGTACGTCACTATTACCGCAAAGCTATAACGCTTGCGAGCGACATAAAGTGCAAGCAACCAATGATTTTATTTTATTTGGTTTCCAAGCATTTGCATCACTTATGGCAGGTTGGATTTTATTTGCTGGCGGTTGGAATTACCTAGTTTTAAGCAGTCTGCCATTTATGTTTGCCTTGTTAATAGTAAATATTGTTTATTTACGTCATGAAAATAAACGACAAGTACAAAATAGTTAGCGAATAAACTTATCTGTATCATGAGTGAAACAACTATGGTTGTTGTTATCGTTTGTGTTGTTTTTGGCATAATGTATAAAATGCATTTAGAATTTAAAGCAAAAACATTAAACCACAACAAAACATCAGACCAGCAAAGTGATCAATTAAAGGAACAAGTTGAAAAATTAACTGAACGCGTACAAGTACTTGAAAAAATAGTAACTGATGATGGTTATCAAGTTCAAAAAAATATAAACAAGCTGTAGAGTTTATCCAAATGCAATTAATAATGAAAACCGAGTTTTATAACCTCAGTAACAATGACAGTCATTGTTATGAAACTGATTCGAACGGAGAAAAACAGGTTGTTAAGATTTATTGTGGTGAGTTGTTAATTGCCAAAAAAGTGAAACTAAAAAGATCACTTCGCTATTTTGGCATTCCTACTTATCAAGATTACTTAACACAAGAAGGTTAACTGAGCTTAACGATCACTTTTTCAACATTGATTTAAGATCAGCAAAAGGATTATAAGTTGCTGACTCTTGATTAGTATCGCCCGCCTTCACCTCTGTTTTATATTGCGCATGGTCAGTATATTTTGCGTGTTCATTATCATGACAATATATACAAAGTAACTCCCAGTTACTGCCATCATTTGGGTTATTAGTATGATCATGGTCCATATGATGTACGGTCAGCTCTTTAATATTTGAATAAACAAATTCTCGTGCACAGCGACCACACACCCAAGGAAATAATTTTAGTGCGCGGTCACGGTAACCTTGCTCTTTTTGTTTATAGTTGGCACTAGTACCAAAACGCTCCGAAGTCATAATAAAGTCAATAGAATATAGATGATGATATTATTGTATTGTCATGCAAGGTATATAGCAACATTTCAGTTGAAAGCTTCAATCTTTAATGCTGTTTATTTCGTCTTCTGCCTGCTCATTCAGCTGCTCAAGTGTTTTACCATGAGGGATAGGTTTTCTTGTTTGTGAATCGACTTGCACAAAGACAATATCGTCTGCTAAACAAATTGTTTTTTTAGTAATCTTGTTACGTACTAAGCAGGTAATGGTAATTGATGTTGTGCCCACTTTTTTCGTTTCTAAACCAAATTCAACCACATCGCCTTGTAAAGCTGCAGATTCAAAACTAATTTCACCTATATGCTTAGTTACCAAACAATTAGTTTCTAACTGGCATATAGCATAAATAGCAGCTTCTTCATCAATCCATTCTAAAGCTCTACCACCAAATAAAGAGTTGGCGTAATTCAAGTCATTAGGCATAACTAAACGTCGAGAAAGAAATTGCATATAAAACCTTATGGATTAACTAATAAATACGAGTAAGTATTAACTATAACGGCTTATGCTAGTTTACCCTAGGAAATTACTCAATAACCTTAACTATACTCTTAGCCTATAAAGCTCTAATCTTTGTAGCTGGGTTTCCTGCATAAAAGCTCTTCTCATCTATATTTTTAGTGACCACACTGCCCGCGCCAACAACAGCATTATCACCAATAGTAACCCCAGACAATACGATAACACCGCCACCCAACCAGACATTATTACCGATAGTAATATCATCTACATAGTTATGTTTTGCTAATCGACATTGTGGGTCTATATCATGGGAAATAGCCAACAGCTGAACATTAGGGCCAATTAAACAGTCGTTACCTATGCTAATGTTACCGTGTGGTAAGCGTTTAGCATCAGCTTTATTAGCCTCATGCCCCTTTCCGTCAACAAGGGTGCAATTAACATTAATAAAAACACGATCGCCAATAATAATGTTATCGCCATAATCCATATGAAAACCATGTTCAATAAACACCTCTTCACCACAAGAATGAAATAGTGTTTTTAATCGCTTTAAGTTCCCTTTACTTGGGCTACGACTAAATTGCCGACAAAGCTCATGCACAGATTTACGCTGTGCGATCAATTCAGGTGTTAAACTATTAAAAGGTATTTTCATAATAGGTCATAATCTTATAGCAGTAATAAATCATTATTAATGCAATACCGCGCGAATAGGTAGGCCCGCACATATTTCAGCTTCAGCAATTAAAATTTCTTCAAGGCGTTGATCAACCTCGACTTTATCGAAATACTCATAAGAAAGCTCAACAAACAAGTTTTTATGTTTTTCTTCTGAGTTAGCAATAGCTACATAAAGCTCTTTATCTTTACCTTCTGGAAGCGCTTGTGAAACCAACCAAAATTTTTCGTAACCACGCGCTTCAATGACTGCTGCAACCAATAAACGGTCAAGTAAAAATAAATTAGTACCATTACGAAATAATTTACGAATTTGCGTAATATAAGGGTCTTTTTTATCTTGGCCTAGCGTCACACCGCGAGCGACAAGCAATTTTAACACTTGTTTAAAATGAATTAGCTCCTCAATAGCAAGGTCTGTCATTGCACGTACTAATTTTGCTTTGTCTGGATAGTGAGATAGCATTGACATCGCCATACCTGATGCTTTTTTCTCTGCTGCGGCATGATCTTGTAAAAACTTTGGAAAATCAGCCATAACTGCATCAACCCAGTCTTGGCCTGTGTGGTGTTTTAATTCAAACATAAATACTACTCTCTCAAGAAAAGTGTCAGGAAAAATTTATCGTGATTTTACCTGCGTGTAGGTTTATCTACAATATGAAAATTAATAAAACAATTATTTAAAAACCAAAGGAAGAGGAAAAGTTAATAAAGAATTTTATCAATTTTACCTTTATTCGTTGACTCAATTTTTAGCTTATTATTAATTGCCTGCCATGCTTTTACTTTGCCGCCAATATTAATAATTTTAAAGTCACTGTTGTTGCTCAGGCTATTATCATGCCCTAAAAATTCAAGCATACGCGCATAACTTCGATCATCACTAACATCAATAGTTAATAAGTCTTGCTCTCGCTCTTTAAAGTACAATTCAATACCTTGCTGGTGACGTTGATAGCAACTAAGTAAAAATTCATCCTGTTCGATGTTATCGACAGTTAATGGTGAAAACACCTCACTATAACAACGTTTCAGGTGGGGATTAAAGCCACCGTCCCCCCGCTGTAAATTTACGATCATACGCTGTAATAATTGCTTAATTGAGGGTAGCCATAATGATGCTTCGCGCGTTAAATAAATGAATTTACTATTAGGAAAGTGTTTATCAAGCATTTGATAGTCACAAAATATTGGCGTATCCGCAAGCACTTGCGCTTGTGTAAAAGCATGCTGCGTATAAGCATTATGTGCTGTTTTTAAGCCAAGTCCAAGTGACGCTAAACAGACACTTGTTGTGGCTGTTCTCGGTAAACCAATGATGAATATTTTATTAGTTGTCACTTAGTGCTCTCAAAGGAAAAAAAAGCATTGTAGCATTGACTGTGATCAATGAAAATTCTGTTATATAAGTCATACTTAAGGCTAATAGCTTATGTATATCTTAAGTGCTTTAATTACAGCCAATATGGAATACAGGGCACTACTATACCCATGCCACTTGAAGATGCTCGTTTCAGGAAGTCTGAGCGATTCATAATCAAGGCACATTTTTTTATTAAGGGTTATTCCCTTAAAAAGAAATGTAACGCAGAGTATGATTTGCTCAGCCTTCCCCAAGGGCTG
>MAAC01018018.1_pt1 | contig 16660 bp, 19 predicted proteins | sample 1115981 | NCBI WGS metagenome assembly MAAC01 (sample SAMN04961126, study PRJNA320927) | seawater metagenome | isolation source: sample BD02T64 sea water enriched with oil for 64 days | place: USA:Gulf of Mexico | collected 2013-07-27 | reverse complement strand
GCGGCTGAAGGTGTCTTGCCTTGATAAATATGTTGCTGGAGGGTCACCAGTTCACGTTGCAGGCGATCAATTTTATTAACCAATCCCTGAACTTGAGAATTTTGCGCCCAGGCATTTGGTTGAAAAGCCAGCAAAACTATTACTGCGCCGGCAATCATGCGGAACGTTTTCCAATTAATGGCCATCACTGACATCTTCTTTTCGCACCCTCGAACGGTAAATAATATCCACTTTATACAACGCCATCTTGGTAACAATGTGGCACCAATAAAGGATTACAACTCTTAAACAAAAAAATCCCGTCTGGTTACATCACCAAACGGGATTTTTAAACTACCAGTCTATGCGCTTAGTTTACAACAAAGACAGCACGACGGTTTTGAGCCCAAGCTTCTTCGGTAGAGCCCAGAACTGCTGGACGCTCTTTACCAAAGCTTACGACTTGAAGACGATTAGAGTTTACACCCAAAGCAACGAGATAATCGCGCACGGAATTCGCACGACGTTCACCCAAAGCCAGGTTGTATTCACGCGTACCGCGTTCATCAGCATGACCTTCTACGGTCAAAGTAACCGCTGGGTAGCTGTTGAGCCATACGGCAAGAGCTTCTGTAGTTTTTTGGCCTTCGCCTTGAAGATCACTTTGGTCATAGCCAAAGAAGACGCGATCGCCAACGTTAACAACGAGATGTTCCAAAGAACCAGGCTGTGGACCTTGAATAGAAGAAGAACTCACAGAGGACGACTGGTCAGTTGTACCAGTAGTCGCAGACGCCCCTTCATTGGACCCCCCTGCTGTGTCATCGGAATTGCTAGCACAAGCACTTAGGAACAGTGCGGCTGCAAACATGGTAAGCAACTTAAAGCGCATATTGTTTCGCCCTCTCGAGTAATACCCGAATACTAAATTGTTAAAGTGATCCGCAAGAAAATATTGGACCAACGAAGAAACTCAAAAAACCCCCTGTTACACCGATTAAATCGGGAAACGCCCACGACTATAACGATGTAGCAGTGGTTTATCAAGCATACTGCTTATTGCAATAGTGGTGACCAAGCAGGATCAACACCATCAAGAGGCGTAACGACCTCACGTTCATTATATCCTGAAAGATCGACGGTATAGACTTTGCTTTTCACTTTACCACGACTATCAGACTTACCCTGTTTAAAATATGACAGTACGCGACCATTTGGTGACCAGGTCGGTCCTTCCACATGGTACCCCTCGGCAAGCATCCGCTCCCCCGAGCCATCAGGCCTCATTACACCGATAAAAAATTTTCTACCAGAGAGACGTGTGAAGGCTATAAAATCACCGCGTGGTGACCATACCGGTGTCGCGTAACGCCCTTTATTAAAAGAAACTCTCTTAACATTCCCGCCATTCACATCCATTACGTAGAGTTGCTGACTTCCACCGCGATCAGAGTTAAACACAACCCTTGATCCATCTGGTGAGAAGGACGGTGATGTATCAATAGCGGGATCATTTGTCAGACGCACAAACTTACGGGTCCGCAAGTCCATGGAATAAATCTCTGTATTTCCACGGTCTGCAAGGCTCATAACCACCGAATTCCCATCCGGCGAGAATCGCGGCGCAAAACTCATGCCCTTGAAGTTTCCAAGCGTCTCTTCACGACCCGTTTGGAGGTCCAAAAGCTTGACTTTGGGAACATTCCCCTCGAATGACAAATATGTGATCTCTTGCGAAGTCGGAGAAAAACGGGGGGTAAACACATCAAATCGACCATTGGTCAAAAAATTATGATTAAAACCGTCCTGATCCATGATCGCCAAACGACGTTGACGTCGATTCTGCGGACCCGTTTCTGATACATAGACAATACGGGTGTCAAAATAACCCTTTTCCCCGGTCAGGCGCGCATAGATAAAATCAGTAATCTGATGCGCCATTCTCCGCCAGTTGGTCTTGGTCGATTTAAGCCTTTGACCAACCATCATACTTTCAGAATAAACATCCCACAGTCTGAATTCGACGCTGATCCGACCATCGCCCAATGCCGTTACCTTACCCGATACGAGGGCTTGGGCATTGATAAGCCGCCAATCGCCAAATCTCACCCCTACAGAGAGAGAATTACCGTCTTGTATAAAGGCTTTTTTGTCGATCGGCTTAAACAGTCCGGTACGCTCCAGATTTGCAGAAATAACCTGTGCCATATCGTGCCCGATGAGCTGCTCTTCGGGCTGACCGCCTTGAAAATCAGCAACCGCAACAGGCAAGGGCTCAACAAAGCCCTCAGTAATGTTGACGTTGATTTCCGCATGGGCAGGGAAAACACCGACAACAACTCCCAAAATTCCGGCTGCGGCCAAAAACATACCGCGCGTTGCCTTTAATAAATTCACTATTCTTCTCCTGTTCATTGCCCGAACATACTTGCTGGATCAAAAGTTATATTTAAGGTCTGCCAATCACCATAGATATTTTTGAAGTTAATCGGAAGTTCCTTGTATGGGGCGCATCTGATAATCGCTGTGCGGGCCTTTTCTGCCGCCGCCCTGAAATATGCATCCTTGTTAAATCTGTTCTGATCAACAACACGCACATTTTGAACACTTCCATCCAAGCGTAAACTCACGGATACATCTACCTTTAATTGATCAGCCTGAAGCCCTCCAGCATCAACGATCCAGCATTGCTTCATTTTATTCTGAATCAATCTGCGAATATCGTTAACCTGACCTGCTGAAGCACGCGTAGGGGTTGGCTTGTTAGTTGCTTTTCCCTTTGACGTGGTCTTTTTAGGCGCTGATTTAAGCTTATCAACGTTCTTCAAGATCGATGTCAGTGCGTCCTCTTTAGGTTTTGGTTCTTCTTTTTTCTTAACTACTTTGGGCTCTGGGCGTTTGGGCGGTTTCGGCCGTGCCTTAGGTTTTGGTGGTGCAGCTTTAGTAACCTCTTCAGGCTCTGGCTCTGGTTCAATATTTTCAACAATTTCCGGTTCGGGAGCTTCAACCTTAAGAGGCTCCGGCTCTGGAATTGGTTCAGGAACAGGCTCAGGTTCGGGAGCGGGCTCCGGCTCTGGAACAGGTTCGGGCTCCAGAGTTGGTTCCGGTTCTGGAATTGGCTCTGGTTCTGGTTTTGGCTCAGGTTTAGGAGGCTCTTCTGGCTCGGGCACAGGTTCATCCTGTTCTGGCACAGGAGTTTCTTCCACTTCAAGCTCAGCCAGAATGACAAACTCGACGGGCACAACCTGTTCAGCAAGAAACGGCTTGTTAAAGCGTGGCAATCCAAAGATCACAAACGCCAATAAGGCTAAGTGGATAAATAAAGAAAGAGCAACGCCCGTACGCATGATTTTAGCGACTACTTCTTTTCTTGGGGGAGTTCAGCAATTAAGGCAACTCTTTCATAGCCAGCACTGTTTACCAGCCCCATCACTTCCATGACACGCCCATAATCTATGGCCTTATCTCCACGAACATAAACACGTGTGTCTGGCTTGTTTTCTGTAATAGCATTCAGGCGTGGCACCAACTGATCTTCTTCAATCTTTGATTCTTGAAGAAAAAGCTCTCCAAGAGCAGTCACTGTGATAACCAGTGGCTCCTCTGAAGCATTCAGGGTTTTCGCCTGCGTTTTGGGTAAATCAACAGGAACACCAACCGTCAAGAGTGGCGCAGTTACCATGAAGACAATCAAAAGAACCAGCATGACATCAACAAAAGGAGTGACATTGATATCACTCATAGGTTTACGGTTGGAACGATTCCATCTTCGCGTCCCCTTACCTGCACCACCACTGAGTGTCGGAGCCGCCATATTAGTGCTCCTCTAATTGACGAGAGAGGATGGCACTAAACTCACCGGCAAAGACTTCAAGTCTGGCGCCATAACGGCCGATATCACTTGAAAGCTTGTTGTAGGCAAGAACAGCCGGGATCGCAGCAACCAAACCAAGAGCCGTTGCAAAAAGAGCTTCGGCAATACCCGGTGCAACCACAGCCAGACTGGTATTTTTGGAAGCAGCAATGGAGGTAAAGGCATTCATAATACCCCATACGGTTCCAAATAGGCCAATGAAGGGTGCAGAAGATCCAACGGACGCAAGGAAAACCATCCCCCGTTCAAGGATGTCCATTTCTCGGTTGAGGCTAATGTCCATTACCCGGTCAATACGTTGCTGCAGGCTCACCCGCGCATGATCGCTTCGACTGCCATTACCCCTGCTACTCGCCCGCCGCCATTCGCGCATGGCGGAAATAAAAATACTCGATACAGGGTCGGAAGGACGTTTTTCAATGCGGTCATACAGATCATCCAGTGACCCTCCTGACCAGAAAGCCTCATCAAACTGATCGGCGCGTTTGCGAAGATTACGCAGTTTAACAATCTTGTCGAACATAATTGCCCACGACCAGATTGATGCAATGATCAAGATAAAGATCACAACTTTCACAATGATATCGGCCTGCAGGAAAAGCCCCCAGACACTCAAATCATGAACCGCCGAAGCACCACCAAGTGCAACAGAATCAACAACACCACCACCGAGACCAACAGTCTCAACCGTCTCAATCACTTCATTTGCCATCGTCTTTGGCAGCTCCCTTTAGAACCCTATAACGTGCACCCTAAAATTTATTCAGGGCCTGACTAATTTCAGCCGGGATCCTTGCGGGTCCCCCCTTTTCACTGACACAGGCAATACGGATATCACACTGTACTAGCACCTGATCTCTTCGCATAATGACTTGCTCAAATGAAAAGCTAGCCCCCCTCATCTGGGTAACCCGTGATCTGACTTCCAACAGATCGTCAAGATACGCAGGCTGGACAAACTTAAGAAAGCAATCTTTTACGGCAAAAAAAAGGCCAAACCGCCTGTTCAGTTCAGTTTGCTCAAGATCAAGAAGACGCAGTATCTCTGTTCGAGCTCTTTCTGCGAACTTCAAGTAATTGGCATGATAGACAATTTTAGCATTATCCGTATCTTCGTAATACACCCGAACAGGAAATCGATGATACCCACTTTCAATGACGCCGGATTGGGGAAGATCACAAATTTGTCTCACACTCATTTCTCCTCAATGCCCCCATTGAGCAAATCCATTTGCGAGGATCGGCGTGACGAGACTTCAACGGGTTCATTCAAACCAAGATATTTATACCCCGTACTACTCAACATACGCCCTCGTGGGGTACGCTGAAGAAATCCCTGCTGAATGAGATAAGGCTCAATAACATCTTCGATAACATCTCTTTGTTCGGATAGCGCGGCAGCAAGTGTCTCAGCCCCGACAGGACCGCCGCCATAATTTTCAGCAATGACCCGAAGATACTTGCGGTCCATCGCATCAAGACCTTTTTCATCAACGTCCAGCCGTCGCAAGGCAACATCTGCATCAGCAGCTTCGATCAATTCAACACCAGCAACAGAGGCGAAGTCACGAACCCGACGGAGCAGCCGCCCGGAAACACGCGGAGTACCCCGCGCCCGACGTGCAATCTCAAAAGCGCCATCGTCACTCATCGGCGCATCCAGGATTTTAGCCCCACGAGCCACAATTTGCTGCAACTCTTCCGGCTCATAAAACTGTAGCCGCAACGGAATGCCAAAACGCTCTCTAAGGGGGGTTGATATCAACCCGGACCTTGTTGTCGCACCAATAAGGGTAAAGGGCGGCAGATCAATCTGAACGGAACGCGCGGCAGGGCCTTCCCCGATAATCAAGTCGAGTTTAAAATCTTCCATCGCCGGGTAGAGGATTTCTTCGACAACAGGCGAGAGGCGGTGAATCTCATCAATAAAGAGGACATCATGCGATTGTAGGTTGGTCAGGATCGCCGCCAGATCACCAGCTTTAGCTATGACAGGGCCAGAAGTTGCCCGAAAACCAACACCCAGTTCTCTCGCAACGACCTGAGCCAGAGTGGTTTTCCCAAGACCAGGAGGACCGAAGAACAAGACATGATCCAGGGCTTCGCCGCGTTGCTTGGCCGCTTCGATAAAAATATGCAGATTTTCTCGCAGTTGCCTTTGGCCAATAAATTCACCCAAACTTAGAGGTCGCAGGGATTTTTCTGCACCATCACCATCGGAGAATTCGTTGGAAACCAATCGATCTTCACTCAACGCATCAACTCCGCCAAACCACCACGAATAAGATCTTCAAGCAGGGCATCAAGTCCCTGCTCACTAGATACCTTAGCAACCGCACTATAGGCCTCTGAACGCCGATACCCAAGATTAACCAGTGCAGAAACCGCATCTTCAGACACAGCCAGCGCTGGTGTCGAGACGCCCTTGCCCTCAGGCGAAGTATCTACGATTTGACCTGACATCCCGAGAGAGAGTTTCGCGATCTTGTCCTTAAGCTCATTCATGATCCGAATAGCAAGCTTGGGCCCGACCCCGCTCGCACGTGTCAGGGTTGTTTTATCCTGAGCCGCAATAGCGATGGAGAGCTCATCCGGGGAAATTGCCGACAAGATTGCCAAGCCGACTTTGGCACCAACCCCCTGAACGGTCCCGAGCAAGAGATACCACTCTTTTTCCGCCAGTGTCGCAAAACCAAACAGGTGGATGTGATCTTCACGCACATGAGTCTCAATCAGAAGACTGGTAACTTCGCCTTCTGCAGGAAGGATAGACAGGGTTCGGCTTGAGCAAAATGCCACATACCCGACGCCCCCCACATCAAGCATGACCCAGTCATCCCCTGTGGAATCTACTTTTCCTGTAAGTTTACCGATCATCGGAATTTCTTCCCCCTGGCTTTACTGGTCTTCTTGCTTGCTACTCGAGGATCTTCTACGCCAGCTTTTTTTAAAGCCGCTGCAATTGGATCTTCGACGCCAGCAGCCCATTTTCGTCCCGTGGTGACATTATGAGCATGGCAAATAGCAATTGCCAATGCATCCGAGGCATCCGTCGATGTCGCCTTACATCCCGGCAACAAGCGCTCAACCATCATCAACACCTGCTCTTTGGTTGCATGTCCAGTTCCAACAACCGATTTTTTGACAATCATTGGCAGGTACTCACCCACCGGAAGGCCAATCAATGCAGGTGTGATCAATGCAATACCACGCGCCATACCGAGTTTTAAGGTAGAGCTGGGGTTTTTATTCGCCAAAGTAATTTCAACGGCGGCTTCATCCGGTTGATAGTCACTCAGAACAGCTTGAATGCCATCATGAATTTCAACAAGCCGCCGGGGGAGTTCGTTAGTTGAGAGCGTTTTAATCACACCATTGGCAACATGATGTAATCGATTCCCCTCTGATTCAATTATTCCCCACCCGGTAAAACGAAGGCCGGGATCTATTCCAATGATCCGCATAGTCCCTTGGCCCGGCCTCCTAATACCTTAGCCAGCAGTAAGCTTGGCCATAATTTCATCATCGATCTCAAAGTTAGCGCTAACGCTTTGAACGTCATCGTTATCATCAAGAACATCGATAAGCTTTAGCATCGTAGATGCCTGGTCTTCATTGAGTGCGATTGTATTTTGTGGTTTCCACTGCAGGCCCAACTCAGTTGGGGCGCCAAACTTTTCAATCAGAGCATCACGTACAGAAGCGAAATCACCTGGTTCACAAATGATCTCGTGATCATCGTCCGTGCTTTCCACATTCTCTGCACCAGCTTCCACAGCAGCTTCAAACATCGCATCAGCATCCGCGACATCAACAGGATAGGTAATAGACCCGACACGGTCGAACATAAAGGAAACACTACCTGTTTCGCCTAAGTTCCCACCCAGCTTGGCAAACGCGGTCCGAACTTCAGAAGCCGTCCGATTTCGATTATCAGTTGATGCATCAACAATTACAGCAACACCCGCAGGACCGTATCCCTCATACCGAACATCTTCATAGTTCGCGACTTCTTCACCGCCGGCAACACGTTTTACGGCACGATCGATGTTGTCTTTCGGCATGTTTGCTGCGCGCGCAGCAATAATTGCATTTCGCAATGTTGAGTTTTGTTCAGGGTCGGGCATCCCGGAACGTGCAGCAACCATGATTTCACGGGTGTGACGGGCAAATATCTTTGCACGTTTTTTATCCTGAGCACCTTTACGATGCATGATGTTCTTAAATTGTGAATGGCCTGCCATGAGCAAACTTCCTAGCTCAGATAATTAAACGAAGAATTTCAATGATTATCTAGCAGGAATTCACAGGTAGAAGAAGCCCTAATAGGGTGTTATTTGGCATTTTGATTTTTTCCCACCCTTTTCCCTGGTCATCTCCTCTGCCTTTTCCTCTATCATTTCCCCTGCTATTTCCCCTGCTATTTCTGGGCAGAGTATTAACTAAAGTTTAAGTTAAAATCATTAAAGTTAACTTATAAACAGGGCACGCTTGAACAAGAATGGTAAATGTCATGGCAGAAAAATTTCATATCATCGACTTTCCAGAAGATAATCACATAGATCCAAAAGAGTTCTCGAAGATTGCAAAAAATGCAGCAGAGCTAACCGAGGACTATTCGCTTCATTCAAACCTTGATGCCCTCAACACTCTCGTATTGATTGCCGAGGACACACCAGGATCAAGCGTAAAAGCATCCGATCTCGTTAGGCAGTCCAGTTCCATCGCTGACGACACACTCGATCAGACTTGCCTCATGATTGACGAGGTAAAGCGCTTCAAGACACTGTCAGCCGACATCGTAAAACATAGCTAATCAAAATCAGACACAAGATTCTTTTTAATCTGTTAGTCCAACTCGGGCACAGTTTGCGAGAGTCTACCACCGATTCGAACAGGCTCAACCCGTTTGGCCAGTCCCGTTCTATCGTCGGTTTCCACATAAATCGCAGAAAGCGTCGCCTCTCCCGTTGCAGGGCTCATGCGCTCCGTCGGCATTTTTTTAATGAAACGGGCAATTGGGACTTCTTTTTTCATTCCAATAACCGAATCATAATCCCCGGTCATTCCCACATCGCTCTGGTATGCGGTTCCCCCAGGTAAAATTGTATGGTCCGCGGTCGGCACATGAGTATGCGTTCCAACAACAAGGCTGACCTTGCTATCGAGAAAGTGGCCCATTGCCATCTTTTCGCTGGTCGCTTCCCCGTGAAAATCGACAATCACTGCAGAAAGTCCCTGCTGCCCCAGCCGGTAGCGGTCGAGAATTTTCGAAATTGCCGCAAAGGGATCATCCAACGGGTCCATGAAAACTCGGCCCATCGCGTTCATGACCATCACCTTACGACCACCAGGCGCCTCGTACAGCGCGGCCCCCCGACCTGGGGTTCCCTCTGGAAAGTTAAGAGGGCGGAGAAGCCGGGTTTCAGTATTTATATACGTAATACATTCGCGTTGATCCCAGCTATGATTGCCACCAGAGACAACATCGGCACCACAATCAAAGAACTGCTTGCAGATTTTCTCGGTGACGCCAAAACCAGAAGCTGCATTTTCACCGTTTACAACGACAAAATCCAATTTCAAATCCCGACGCAGTCCTGGAAGGTGTGCAACAATTGCATCTCGCCCAGAACGGCCAACCACATCACCACAGAATAACAATCTCATTTTAGTTCCTTCAAGGCGGGCAGCCCGGCTATCCAGCCAGCTCGCTCACCGCCACGATTAAATACCGTATTTTCAATAATGCTGAAGGTATAAGGTTTCTCTGTGCCGGGACCAAGGATTATTCTGTAAGGGTTAAATTGATGACTTCTTCTTCTGTCACAATCCAGTTAAGAGGTTCGTCGTATGGGCCACGGATAACTGCGTCCATTTCTTGCGCAGCATAGGCAATACCAATGGCCGTCACAGGTTTGGATGACCGAAGTTTATCGAGAGTGCGATCATAAAAACCACCCCCGTAACCCAACCTGTAACCTGCGCGATCAAAGGCAAGAAGCGGAACGAACAATACATCCGGTTCAAGCTCTTCCTTATCAGTGCCAGGCTCACGTGTGCCAAAGCCAGCATCATCCAGCTCATCGCCGGGTGCCCAGCTTCTGAAAATCAAAGGTTTGGCTGCACCGAGCATAACCGGAAGCACGGGGCGAAAGCCTTTTTCATGGAGCGTATTTAGTAAAGGCATCGGGTTCAGCTCATCCCCAAGTGGCCAGTAGACCGAAACAACGGCACCTTTTGGGAGTGGGATCGTATCGAATAACTTTTCACACAACTCAACAGCCGCATGCGGCAAAAGTTTATAAGCTTCCGCCCGCTTCTTTTTGGCTTCTTTTCGAAGTGATTTTTTAAGTTGATCGATATCTTGCGTATCTAAATCGGTCATTGTTTCCCTCAAAGGCACAAAAATAAGGCCATAAGCTATTGCGTCAATTCAATAACCCGAAAGGAAACAAGTGGTGCCGCAGTAACCGTTAGTTCCAAGTCCTCTTGTGGCCTGCAGTGCAGGTGGGCGCCATATACCAAGACCACGATCTCAGCAGGGACAGCTCCCGTAAGAAGATTTAGGCCCCAGGGAAATTACGAACCCCACGCGTTCCGCAGCACCTGTTTGATCTTTTACTGACTTTCCAGACGGGCGGCAATAGATTCCAGTCGATCAGCACAACTTTCCAGTGCCGTAGCGACTTTTTCTGCCTCAACCTCGTCATCAATTGAGTTTTTTTTGCCGGTTCCAGACTTCCCATCGTCAATTTGAATGTAAGCCTCATGAAGCTCATCCGCAAGAAGCAAGCTTGTCATCAAGAGCAAATGAGCCTCACTCACTTGCCCCATACTACTCTTTAATTCGTCAATCTTCTGATTAATATACTTGGATAACCCTAACAGATGATCTTCCTGACCATCATGGCAACTTATCGAGTATCGACGTCCGTTCACGTTAAGCGTTACTTGCGCCATACTATTTCTCCAGTGAGGCAGAAAGTTGACCGATCACAGAATCGAGGCGATCACCAACATCCTGCTTTAAACTCTTGAGCTCGCGATTTTCCTTCACGCTCAAATCAAGATCGTGTTGCAACTTTGAAATTGACCCGTTGGAGTCGCTTAGTCGCGTATCAACACTTTTTTCCAATGTATCTACCGCTGCGGCTAGTCGATCAACAGCTTTCAGTATTCTAGTCATCTTAAAAATAAGTCACTCGCTGGTAATTATCGCCAGATCAATAACCCAGAAGAATAAACGGGTAGGATCAATGACTAACAGAATATGATGTGCCTGTCAGTAAGGTCAACCGACTGTCTCGTCTGTCTTTTCATTCCTCTTTATATATAGATTAAATCCATGGTATGACAGCTATTCCAGACAACCCTGTTGACCTCGGCTAAGCAAAGGGGCATTTTGCCGCCGTTAATGGCCCTCTGTCCGAAACCATGGGCAGGATATTTTAACCCAACTGGGGACCTTGAATATGACTGCACTGCGCCTTCCCGTATCTGCTGCGGACGCCGCGCCAGGTAGCAACCACGCTGATATGGCTAATGCCATTCGTGCTCTTTCCATGGATGCCGTTCAACGCGCGAACTCTGGACATCCAGGAATGCCGATGGGCATGGCTGATGTTGCTACTGTTCTTTATAGCCGTTTCATGAAATTTGATCCATTACGCCCAGACTGGGCTGACCGCGACCGTTTTATACTATCCGCAGGTCATGGATCTATGTTGATGTATTCTCTGCTTCATCTGACCGGATATCCGGACATGACTATGGAGCAGTTGAAAAATTTCCGTCAACTGGACAGCATGACGGCTGGTCATCCTGAGCTTGGTCATGCACCTGGCATTGAAACAACAACCGGCCCTCTGGGGCAAGGTATTGCGAATGCTGTCGGTATGGCACTGGCTGAGCGGATGCTCAACGCCCGCTATAACGATGATATCGTCGACCATTATACCTATGCGATTGCTGGGGATGGCTGCTTGATGGAAGGTATTAGCCACGAGGCAATTTCTCTGGCTGGCCACTTGAAACTCAATAAACTCATCGTCCTGTTCGATGACAATGGCATTACCATCGATGGTTCAACGGACATGTCCGTCTCTGATAACCAGTTGATGCGTTTCGAAGCCTGTGGCTGGGATGCTGTCGCCATCGACGGGCACGATCCAGAAGCTATTGCCGATGCAATCGCAGCAGCCCGCAAAAGTGACAAACCTTCGCTTATTGCCTGCAAAACAGTGATTGGTTATGGCGCACCAAGCAAAGCCGGAACATCCAAAACTCACGGTGCTCCACTTGGCGATGACGAAATCGCCGGTACCCGTGAAAAAATCGGTTGGCCACATGCGCCATTCGAAATTCCTGAGAACATTCTTAAGGCCTGGAGATCTGCTGGTGAACGCGGTGCGTCACTATCAGCAGCATGGGATGAAAAATTCGCAAGCCTTCCAGCTGAACAACGCAAGCTCTTCGAAGACCAGATGGTCGGGAAGCTTCCAGAAGGCTGGAAAGATGCTTTCCACGCGTATAAAACAAAGCTTGCTGCCGAAGGCCCCAAACTGGCGACACGTCAGTCTTCACAGAATGCTCTTGAAGAATTAACGGCACTCATTCCGCACATGATCGGTGGATCAGCAGATCTGACGGGATCAAACAACACCAAATCCGGTATCCAGAGCCCTGTATCTGCAGCGGACTATTCTGGAAGTTACATCTATTACGGTGTTCGTGAACACGCCATGGCCGCAGCAATGAACGGTATGGTTCTACACGGCGGCTTTGTTCCCTACAGCGGAACATTCCTGGTGTTTACAGATTATTGCCGCCCGTCTATTCGTCTTTCGGCTCTCATGAAACAACGTGTCATTTATGTAATGACCCATGATTCAATTGGCCTCGGCGAAGATGGTCCGACACACCAGCCAGTTGAACACCTCGCCTCTCTTCGCGCCATTCCCAACCTGAATGTCTTCCGTCCGGCTGATGCCATCGAGACAGCAGAATGTTGGGAACTCGCCCTCGAGAGCGAAGATACTCCTTCGGTTATCGCGCTCACACGCCAGGGCTTGCCAGCTCAGCGTAAAGACATCTCAGATAATTATTCTGGATACGGCGCTTACATTCTTAACCCCTCTGTTCTGGACCGTCAGGTAACTCTTCTGGCTTCCGGATCAGAAGTCGAGATTGCTCTCGAAGGTCAAAAACGTCTCGAAGAGATGGGTATCGGCACAACCGTGGTATCTATGCCATGCTGGGAAATCTTCAAGCAACAACCACAACATTACCGTGATGAAGTCCTTTCACCCGGCACCTTGACCGTTGCAGTCGAAGCCGCTCTCCCTTTTGGCTGGCACGAGTGGATTGGGCAGTATGGTGCTTTTGTGGGCATGAACGATTTTGGCGCATCCGCGCCAATCGACCAGCTCTACAAGAAATTCAAAATTACACCCGAAGCTATCGTCGAGGCTGTAAAAGCTCGTCTATAAGCCTCTGTTAGGATTACAAACTATGACTGACACACTTGCTGATATTGCTCAGGCCCTCGTCGCAACAGGTAAGGGCATCCTTGCCGCGGACGAAAGCACAGGCACAATCAAGAAGCGTTTCGATTCTATCTCTGCAGAATCAACAGAAGACTCCCGTCGAGATTATCGCGAATTGCTTTTCCGTACCGAAGGCAGTAACGCTTACATCAGTGGCGTTATTCTTTATGACGAGACACTTCGTCAAAATGCTGCTGACGGAACTCCGCTGAGCAAAGTGATGCAGGATCAAGGCGTCATCCCGGGAATCAAAGTTGATATGGGAGCAAAGCCTCTTGCCGGACATCCAGACGAAACAATCACCGAAGGTCTTGATGGCTTGCGTGAACGTTTGAATGGATATGCAAAACTAGGCGCAAAATTTACCAAGTGGCGCGGTGTTTATCACATCACAGATCAGTCTCCGAGCCTTGCTGCGATACATGCAAATGCTCATGCATTAGCTCGGTATGCTGCTCTGGCTCAAGAAGCTGGCCTTGTTCCTATTGTTGAACCAGAAATTCTTATGGATGGCGATCATGACATTAATGTTTGCCAAGCTGTAAGCGAAGAAGTTCTTCGATCCGTCTTTGCCGAATTGGCCAATCAAGAAGTCGAGCTTGAAGGCATTCTATTGAAGCCCAACATGATTATTGCTGGTCAGAACTGCCCGGATCAGGATTCTGTAGAAGAAGTCGCAGACCGTACAGTTGCAACCCTCTTGCGCTGTGTACCTGCGGCCGTTCCAGGTATTGTCTTCCTTTCTGGTGGGCAAACGGATGAACAGTCCACTGAGCACTTGAACGCCATGAACAAAAACTATAGCAACCTACCTTGGAAGCTTAGCTTTTCATATGGCAGGGCGCTGCAAGCGGCTCCCCTCAAAGCTTGGGGCGGGAAAAAAGAGAATGCCTCTGCAATGCAAAGCGCATTTCTTAAAAGAGCAGAAGACAATAGTAAGGCTTCGACAGGCACTTACTCTTAATTATCGAATACCAAAGCGCCCCATCCGAAAGGTTGGGGCGTTGTGCTAAGGGGCAAAAGCTCCAAGTATAAATAATAACTAAACTATAAAAAAATAGGTTCCAAATTATGACAGTTAAAGTTGGAATCAATGGTTTTGGTCGTATTGGTCGTCTTACACTCCGCGGAGCTATCGAGACTAATCGCGATGACATCGAAATCGTTGCCATCAATGCATCGGGCGATCCCTCTATTCACGCCCATATGTTAAAATTCGATTCCGTTCACGGCACTCTCAATGCAGAGGTTGATGCCGATGATGAACACCTCATCGTCAACGGCAAAAAAATCAAGATGCTTCACGACAGAGATCCAGCCAAACTCCCTTGGGGTGAGTATGGTGTTGATATCGTGCTTGAATGCACCGGAGCGTTCAATAATGTGGAGGGTTCATCCCTGCATATGGTTGGTGGTGCCAAGAAAGTTCTGATTTCTGCTCCGGCCAAAAAGGGCTGTGATCTGACAGTTGTCTATGGTGTAAACCACAAGCAACTGACGACAGAACACAACATCGTTTCAAATGCCTCTTGTACAACAAACTGTCTGGCGCCCGTTGTTGATGTTTTACAAAATAATATTGGCATCAAAAATGGTTTTATGACCACCACCCATGCCTACACGGGTGATCAGACAACTGTTGATTCCAAGCACAAAGACCTCCGTCGTGCCCGTGCTGCTGCGGTTTCCATGATCCCGACATCAACAGGTGCTGCACGAGCAATTGGCGAAGTTCTTCCAAGTCTTGCAGGTAAGCTCGAAGGCAACGCGATCCGCGTACCAACAGCAAATGTGAGTTGTATCGACCTAACCTTTACGGCTGAACGAGATACCACCGTCGAAGAAATCAACAACGCCATGATAGAAGCCTCTAAAGGCTATTTGAAAGGCGTACTTGGCATCAATGCCCTGCCATTGGTTTCCTGTGATTTCAACCATAATCCATATTCGTCGGTTTTCGATACCACTCAAACCCAGATCATCGGCGGAAACTTCGTCCGTATTTTGGCTTGGTACGATAACGAATGGGGCTTTAGCCTCCGCATGCTGGATACGGCTGCTGCTATGGCTGAACATCTCTAAGCAACACCTCAGGCGTTTAAGAAAAACGGGGCACTTGAATAAATGCCTCGTTTTTTATTTTCACCTCCCAGGATATTAAAAGGTTGACCGGATTAGAAACAGATCTCACGGAACAACTAATAACATTGGTATCCAGCTATTCACTTTTAGGATATGAGCTATACTCTGACGCCCATTGCCAGGTTGTTACTCCTTAAGGTATGAAGAGCCATGAATTCTGAAATCTATCTTCTCACGCCTCCAGAAGTCCTAAGTGGCGAGTTCTCGATCGACCAATTCAAGCCCTTGTTCGTACAGGCGCTGGATGGTGGGACGATTGCCTGCGTTCTATTATGTGGAACGGCAAACTCTGAAGCCGCCTTAAAAGAGGTTGTTTCTGTCCTCCGTCCTTTAACACAAGAACGAGACATCGCCTTTTTGATCGAGGATGATTTCAAGAGCGCGGCATCATTGGGTTGTGACGGTGTACACCTCACCTCTGCCGCTTCTTTCCAAGAGGCACGTGAACATCTAGGCCAAGACTCTATCGTCGGCGTGGACTGTGGCGTTTCTCGCCACGATGCAATCCTTGTTGGTGAAGCAGGCGCGGACTATATCGCTTTCAACAACCGCAGGCCACTTCCTGAAATTGACGATCCTGATGTTCGTACTTTTGAAGAAGATGGCCCAAGAGGGTTGGAGTTGCTCACATGGTGGCAGACAATGATGACGCCGCCTTGTGTCGCAATGGATGACATCTCCATTGATGATGTCAGCTCACAGGCCGAAGCTGGTGCAGATTTCATCGCCGTTCAGAGTGTGGTGTGGCAACATCCTGCTGATCCGGCAATAGCGATAGCCGAGATTAACGAGGCAATTGCCTGAGAGCTGAGGACCTGATAGGTTCCCTGCGAAATACGAATACAACACACTTAAATTTTGCGTTATTTGACAACTGAAGACGGGCACTGATCATGAAAATAAACGGAAATGCCATTCGCCCTGGCAACATTATTGAGTACAAAGGCCGCTTGATGCGCGCAATGAAAACTCAACATACGCAGCCGGGCAAAGGTGGTGCATACCTCCAGGTGGAGCTCAGAGATATCCGCGATGGCACCAAAATGAACGAACGGTTCCGCGCCAGTGAAGATGTTGATCGCGTGCGTCTGGATCAGGTCGAATACCAGTTTCTTTT
>MAAC01010944.1_pt1 | contig 16661 bp, 13 predicted proteins | sample 1115981 | NCBI WGS metagenome assembly MAAC01 (sample SAMN04961126, study PRJNA320927) | seawater metagenome | isolation source: sample BD02T64 sea water enriched with oil for 64 days | place: USA:Gulf of Mexico | collected 2013-07-27 | reverse complement strand
AGTCTTTCCACTGCTGCATATGGGCAGCGCCTTCTTCTAGGGTCTCTGAGGTTTTGATTTCACCGTGATACGCAATGATATAGCTTGGCATGATGCAATTTCTCTTATTAGATTAGTTGCAACAAGATTATCACACGCGCCATAAGTGCGTAAGTTAAATTTTTTACGTTTGTGGAGTGTTTAAAACCGGTTTACTTGTCCGCTTTTGGGGGCGTTCCGTAAAGCGCATCAGCGCGGTGTTCAAAGGCGGCGATCATGCGCTGGACTGCTTCGTTGAACAGGACGCCGATGGTTTTCTGTAAAATGATGGATTTAAACTCGAAATCGACGAAGAAATCTATTTCGCAGCCGTCTGGATGGGGATTGAAAATCCAGTGATTATTCAGGTATTTAAACGGCCCATCCATATACTCCACGTCCACGCGCGGCGTGGCAGGGTCCAGTGTCACGCGGGACGTAAACCGTTCCCGGAACATTTTGAAGCCAATGACAAGGTCGGCCAAGATGAGAGTATCCGTCCGCTCCTTAATGCGGGCACCCACACACCACGGTAAAAATTCAGGGTAGTTCTCAACGCCAGCAACCAGAACGTATAATTGTTCCGGTGTGTATGGCAGGACCCTTTGTTCAGCATGTGTGGGCATTGGATACTCTTACTTTTAATCGACGTCGGTTACTTGGCAAGTTGCTTATCACGAGCCGCTTTTAATTTGGCAAAATCCTCACCCGCATGGTGACTTGATCTTGTGAGCGGTGATGAAGACACCATCAAGAAACCTTTGGCATAAGCTTGACGTTCAAACACATTAAACTGGTCCGGGGTTACGAAACGATCGATTGCGTGATGCTTCACTGTTGGTTGTAAATATTGGCCAACGGTTAGGAAATCAACTCCGGCAATGCGCATATCGTCCATGACTTGCGTCACTTCTTCATCGCTCTCCCCAAGGCCAACCATAAGGCCGGATTTGGTGAACATTGTGGGATCAAGTTCTTTCACCCGTTGCAGTAGGCGCATGGAATAGAAATAACGAGCGCCGAGTTTCACCGTTGGGTACAGCTTTGGCACCGTTTCCATATTGTGATTAAACACATCTGGTTTTGCGGCCACAACGATTTCTAGTGCGCCTTCTTTCTTTAAGAAGTCAGGCGTTAGGATTTCAATTGTTGTCTCTGGGTTAGCCTCGCGCACGGCCTTAATAACATCAGCAAAATGCTGCGCACCGCCATCATCCAGATCATCCCGGTCAACCGATGTAATGACCACATGCTTTAGGCCCATGGTTTTCACAGCTGTCGCCACATTAAAGGGCTCAAACGGATCCAGCGCTCCCGGCTTGCCCGTGGAAACATTACAAAACGTACAAGCGCGGGTACAAATCTCGCCCATGATCATCATGGTCGCATGTTTCTTGGACCAACATTCACCGATATTCGGGCAAGACGCTTCCTCGCACACAGTGGTGAGGTTCAATCCCCGCATCAATTCCCGCGTCTCGTTATATGTTTTCGAGACAGGGGCTTTCACCCGGATCCAAGACGGCTTTCGCTGGATCGGGTTATCGGGGCGTTTTGCCTTTTCTGGATGGCGAACGCGTACTGGTTTTTCAGCTGTATCAGTCATGTGGTACCAATCTACTAGAGCCTACCCTTACATATGGATAACACGTCCATAAGCATCAAGAACAGACTCGTGCATCATTTCAGAAAGTGTCGGATGCGGGAACACAGAATGCATGAGTTCCAGCTCTGTCGTTTCAAGGGTTTTAGCAATGCCATAACCTTGAATCAACTCTGTTACTTCTGCTCCTATCATATGTGCGCCGATTAGTTCACCGGTTTTTGCATCAAATATGGTTTTGATCATACCCTCAGTCTCGCCAAGTGCGATGGCCTTACCATTTCCGATGAACGGGAACTTACCAACTTTAATATCTCTGCCGGCTGTTTTTGCCGCCGCTTCCGTAAGCCCAACAGAGGCCACTTGCGGATGACAATACGTACAGCCGGGAATATTCTGGACGATCAACGGATGGACGTCTTTCTGACCTGCAAGCTTCTCAACACAAATGATCCCCTCGTGAGAGGCTTTATGCGCGAGCCACGGCGGGCCAGTTAAGTCGCCAATAGCATATACGCCGGGTTCAGCCGTCTGCGAGAAATAATCCACCTCAATATGAGTGCGATCAACTTTGATTTTAGTGCCTTCAAGGCCGATATTTTCAACGTTGCCAACAATACCAACAGCCATGATCACTCGATCAAACGTGCCAGTGGTGGTTTTGTCTTTCTTATCTTTGAAAGTAGCAGTGACGTCGGTCGCTGATTTTTTCAGCTCGGTCACTGTGGTGCCTTTCATTATTTTCATACCCTGCTTTTTAAATGACTTCTCAGCCATTGCAGAAATATCAGCATCCTCAACTGGCAGTACCCGATCCATCACCTCAACCACTGTAACTTCACTGCCCAAGGCATTGAAGAAACTGGCGAATTCAATACCAATTGCACCGGATCCTACAACAAGAAGACGCTTGGGCATTGTATCCGGCACAAGGGCTTCCCGGTAAGACCAGATGAATTTTCCATCAGGTTCCATTCCAGGCAAATTCCGCGCGCGCGCGCCGGTTGCCAAGATAATATGCTTTGCAGAAACGATCGATTTTTTACCGTCATCATCCACTTCAACTTTGCCGGTTCCAGCAAGTTTGCCGTGACCATTGATAACGGTGACTTTGTTTTTCTTCAAAAGCCCAGAGACACCGCCAGATAACTGCGCCGCCACTTGGCGAGACCGTTTAACCGTAGCCTCCAAATCAACAGTCGCACCATCAACTTTAATGCCAAACCCTGCGGCATGTTGAATGTTGCGGTAGATATCTGCCGTTCGCAAGAGCGCCTTCGTTGGAATACAGCCCCAATTGAGGCAAATACCACCGATATGCTCACGCTCAATCACTGCAGATTTAAGGCCAAGCTGAGAAGCTCTGATTGCAGCCACATAACCACCGGGGCCAGATCCGATAACAACAAGATCAAAATTTGTATCGCTCATATCCCGCCCCTTACAGCATCATGGTCAAAGGTTCTTCAATATAGCCTTTGAAATATTGCAACAATTCTGCACCAACAGATCCATCAATAACCCGATGATCACAGGACAACGTCACACTCATCACCGTTGCGATGGCAAGTGCGCCGTCTCTGACCACAGGCCGTTCAGCCCCAGCGCCAACTGCCAAAATTGCAGATTGCGGCGGATTAATAACCGCAGAGAATTCTTTGATGCCGAACATGCCAAGGTTGGAGATAGAGAAACATCCGCCTTGATATTCTTCAGGCATCAATTTGCCTTCCCGCGCTTTGCCAGCCAGCTCTTTCATCTCTCCTGAAATACTAGCGAGGCCTTTTTGGTCAGCCGCTTTCACTACAGGCGTAATCAAGCCGCCATCGATGGCAACTGCAACCGAAATATCAATATCCTTATATTGAAGGATCTTGTCGCCGCCCCAAATGGCATTTGCCGCTGGCAATTTCTTGAGTGCCAAGGCGCTTGCCCGGATGATGAAATCATTGACGGAGATTTTATACTCGTCTGATTTCGAATTTAGCTTTTTACGCATATCCAAAAGATTATCCAGCTCACATTCAACGGTGAGATAGAAATGCGGAATTGTTGTTTTAGATTCTGTCAAACGTTTCGCAATTGTTTTGCGCATTCCGTTGAGCGGGATTTCAATATGCTCCCCTGCGTGCGGAGGTGTTGTCCCAACCGGCAAAGCAGCTGCAGGAGCTGTCGCCGTTGGTGCCGCCGTTACCGGTGCCGTTGCTGCTCCGCCAGAGGCAATAAAACCTTCGACATCGGCTTTCACGACACGGCCACGCGGACCAGTGCCAGTAACGTTTGCAATATCAATATTTGAGTTTGATGCGACACGTCGTGCAAGTGGACTTGCAAACACACGGCCTGTTGCTGGTGCTGCACTTGGCGCAGGCGTTGCTGCTGCGGGTGCAGGAGCTACAGCGGGAGTGCCTGCTGCAGGTGCCGCAGCTGGTGCTGCGCCACCAACAGAGAACCCTTCAAGGGCGCTAGCATCTTCACCTTCTTCAAGCAAGATAGCGATCGGTGTGTTGACCGCCACGTTATCGGTATCTCCTGCAATCAGGATTTTTGCGATTATCCCCTCGTCCACGGCTTCCACTTCCATGGTCGCCTTATCTGTTTCGATTTCGGCGAGAACATCACCTGATGAGACTGCATCACCTTCTTTGACTTGCCAGTTGGCAAGCTTGCCTTCTGTCATGGTGGGTGACAAGGCTGGCATCGTTATCGTAATTGGCATCCCAATCTCCCCCTTATGATCTGTAGGTTACGGATTTAACCGCATCAATGACGTCCTGCACGTTCGGAAGCGCAAGTTTCTCCAAATTAGCCGCATATGGCATTGGAACATCTTTACCGGTAACACGGGTCACCGGTGCGTCGAGATAATCAAACGCCTTTTCCATGATTTGCGTACCAAGTTCCGCCCCGATACCATGTTGCGGCCACCCTTCTTCAACGGTGACGCAGCGGTTAGTTTTCCGAACCGACGCCAAAACCGTATCCATATCAAGCGGCCGGATTGTGCGAAGATCAATTACTTCGGCATTAATGCCTTCTTCCGCGAGTTTTTCAGCAGCTTCCAAGGAATAACGCATACCCATGCCAAACGAAACGATTGTGACATCATCACCTTTGCGGGCTACCTTCGCTTTTCCAAGTGGGACCGTAAAGTCATCCATCACGGGCACGTCAAATGTCTGCCCGTAGAGCATTTCATTTTCGAGGAACACAACTGGATTTGGATTACGAATGGCTGATTTCAGTAACCCTTTTGCATCTGCGGCTGTGTGAGGTGCCACAACAATAAGCCCCGGTACATGTGCATACCAAGACGCATAACATTGCGAATGTTGTGCCCCCACACGAGACGCAGCACCATTAGGTCCCCGGAAAACGATTGGGCTTTCCATTTGACCACCCGACATATACCGAGTTTTCGCAGCAGAATTGACGATTTGGTCGATGGCCTGCATGGCAAAGTTAAATGTCATAAATTCAACAATGGGGCGAAGACCGTGGAAGGCTGCACCCACACCGATACCGGCAAAGCCATGCTCTGTAATTGGTGTATCAATAACCCGGCGGTTTCCAAACTCATCCAGCAGGCCTTGCGTTACTTTATAGGCACCTTGATATTCGGCAACCTCTTCGCCCATGACAAAGACACGATCGTCACTGCGCATTTCTTCGGCCATGGCATCGCGCAGGGCTTCGCGAACACTGGTCTTCACCATTTCTGTGCCTGCTGGGATTTCTCCGCTGGCATCATAGGCGTCCCCTGTGCTTTCAATGACAACCTGGCTTATAGTCGCCGCTTCCGCAGGGGCATCAGTTACTGGTGTAGATACACCGGCGCTGGCGCTGTAACCGTCTAGCGCTGATGCTTCTTCGCCTTCCTCAAGAAGGAGTGCGATGGGCGTATTCACAGCAACATTGTCGGTATCACCGTCAATGAGTATCCTACCAATAGTACCTTCATCCACGGCTTCAACTTCCATGGTGGCTTTGTCTGTTTCGATTTCAGCGAGGACGTCACCAGAGGCAACTGTATCCCCTTCACTAACCATCCAGCGGGCTAGTTTTCCTTCGGTCATTGTCGGCGACAGAGCCGGCATGAGAATCTCTGTAGGCATCAGAATTTCCTTTATCTCTTGTCTTGCTCTGTGAGTTAAATAACGATGTCAGTATATAGCTCGTCAGGATGCGGCTCGGGACTGTCCTGCGCAAACTGGACGGCTTCGGCAACGATCGCTTTTACGTCGCGATCGATCTCTTTCAGCTGGTCTTCGGTATATACTTTTTCGTTCAGAAGTTTTTCGCGAACACGCTCGATCGGATCACTTTCGGCGCGCTTCTTATTCACTTCTTCTTTGGATCGGTATTTAGCCGGATCTGACATGGAATGACCGCGATACCGATATGTTTTCATTTCCAGAATATATGGGCCTTTTCCACTTTTGGCCCATTCAACGGCTTTACGGCCAGCTTCGGCAACAGCAAAAACATCCATGCCGTCCACTTGTTCACCTGGTACATTGAAACTTTCACCGCGGCGGAAGAGTTCTGTTTGAGCAGACGCCCGCTTAACAGAAGTTCCCATGGCGTATTCGTTGTTTTCAATAACATAGACAACTGGAAGGCTCCAGAGTTCTGCCATATTGAAGCTCTCGTAGACTTGACCCTGATTAACAGTACCATCGCCCATATAACAAAGGGTCACATCACCGGTATTTTTGTATTTTTGACTAAATGCCAAACCTGTCCCCAAAGGAACGCAGGCACCTACAATTCCGTGACCGCCATAGAAATTCTTTTCCTTGGAGAACATGTGCATGGAGCCACCCTTGCCCTTAGAATAACCACCCTCACGGCCAGTTAATTCTGCCATCACACCTTTGGCTTCCATACCACATGCAAGCATATGTCCGTGATCACGGTAGGATGTTATAACGGCATCGGTCGCAGAAATGGTTGATTGCATACCCACAACAACGGCTTCTTGGCCAATATACAAGTGACAGAAACCTCCGATAAGTCCCATGCCATATATCTGACCAGCTTTTTCCTCAAAACGGCGGATAAGCAGCATGTCTCTATAATATTTCTTGATCTGGTCTTTATCGACCTTGGTGGTCTTGCGGCGAGTAGTAGAAGCTTTTCGCGCCATGATCTCTCCCTTGTACAACAATACTGCGCGTGGTCAGTTGTGACCGACAGTTGTGATTAACGTTGGTTTGAATGTGACGCTAAATTCGTTAATAAACAAGAAATTGTATTAAATTAATCAAATTATGGTTAAGCAAGTTAATATTGCTGCATTGCGACAAAAAATCACAGTGCTTCAGTTACCATTACGCTGGCGCAATTAAAGGATAAAAGTAAATGAAATTTGGAAATTTTTACAACTAATAGAGCGGCTACACAGAAACAATATGTCTAAAGTTACTCATGGAGCTGATTATTTGGTGTATATGACCACTTCATCCGGGTGGGCTAGACCAAGCACTTTTCGCGCTCTTTCCTCTAACATATCGAGATCTAGATTCTCAGGATTCATCAGCTGAACCCTTTTTTCTAACTTATTTTTTTCGAGTGTCGACAGTTGAAGCTCCGCATTTTGCACCTGCATTTCTTGCTGCAACTTCAAATAAGCGAAAAGACCACGATCACCTTCAATCAAGTGATAACTAAAATAACAAATTGCCAGCAGGCCAAAGGTTGGCCCGGCACTTGTTCTAATTCTTTTGCGTATTTCATAACTGAGATTCATAAGGGGAGTGAATCAAATTCGACTCGCCGGGTCAATATATTAATTGGTATATCACTCCAAATTCTCGATTTTTCTTTTCTCAAGAAACAATTCCAGCTGGTTCAAGCTTTCATCGGAGACTTTTCCAATCTGCATGCGATCAGAAAGACTATCATTTCCGTCAATTGCCAACCTTTCGATTTTACTGGCGAGCTTAGACAGCTTCGACAACCCGACATTAGCCGTCATCCCCCTAATTTCATGCGCAATTGATGTAATTCTCTCGTCTGAGACATCCGGCCTCATGATCTCTGGTAAAGTACGGGACAATGTGAGCATGACTGAATCCACCAACAAATTAAACTGTTCTCGTGGCAGTAGCTCTGTAAGTGGTGCCAGCGTCACAATATCAAGATATTCATCATTTGGATCTATATCCGATAATAAACTATTGGCTAAAAACGGATCTTTTCCACTCATTTTTTGAATTTTCAAGATCGCTTCTCGCAAATCAGCCCTGATAACCGGTTTGGTCAATGTATCTTGCATACCAACTGACAAATATCGCTCCACCTGTGATTTAAAGGCGTTTGCAGTCAAGGCAATGATGGGCAGGACGTTTGGATCAGGATAGACGCTTCGAATAGCTCTGGTGGCGTCCATACCATCCATGACAGGCATTTGAATATCCATCAACACCAAGTCAAACATAACCGGTCCCGCATTCCTTATCGCATCGACAGCCTCCAGTCCGTGACTGGCAACAACAACGGTATGTCCGTCTTGTTCCAACATTTCACAAATGATCATTTGGTTGACGCTGTTGTCCTCCGCAATGAGAATTTTCATGGGCAAAATTTCGATATCTTCAGCGGGCTGCTCGCCTGTTACCTCTGATTTCGTTATTTTTTGAACATCCACATTAAGAGCAAAAGTAGTTCCACGACCAATTGCACTTTCAACCGTTAGCTTTCCGTCCATTAACTCAGCCAGCTGTTTTGAAATACTAAGTCCTAAACCAGTCCCCAAACCTGATTTTCGCCCAGCTTCAGACTGATTAAATTCATCAAAAATCTCCAACTGTTCTTTTTCAGAGATCCCATAGCCGGTATCACTAACCTCGAAATTCAATTCGAGTATGTCATTACTTTGCTCTTGTATGCTCACGAGAATTTTTAGCGAACCTTCTTCTGTAAACTTTATGGCGTTTCCAATAAGATTGAACAGAATTTGCCGGATATGACTGTAGTCCCCAAATGCGATTTGATCTCCGTCTCCGATTATCTTGTAGTCAAAATTCAGGCCTTTTTTATCAGCTTGCGGTAAAAACATTTCGTACAGCTCATCTATCAAGCTCGAAATAACAAATTCTTCATCATGTGCTTCAGCAGCGCCTGCCTCAATCCGAGCAAAATCCAGAACCTGATTGATCAACGTCATTAAGAAATAACCAGATTGTTTCGCTATTTTCAATTTCGACCGTACATCCTCAGGGAGTTCCGGTTTATCAATAAGCTGCAAAACGCCCAAAACAGCATTTAGCGGTGTGCGAATTTCATGAGACATTGCGGCTAAAAATTTAGACTTAGCTTCATTTGCGTCATTGGCGATTTCTTCCGCCTTCTTCCTCTCCCGGATTTCCTGTTCTAAAACTATATTCGCATGCTGGACTTGCCGGCTCACTAAAGACGCCTTCAGCAGGTAGAATAACAAAAAGGAAAGTATCAGCGAGAATGTGATGATAATTCCAACGATAGAAGGATTGATATATGGTCCATCATGGACAAAAAATTGTGTTTTTGGTCGCAGTGAAACAACTAATTCATTTCCAGAAACGTCGATGACTGAATTTCCAACCCATTTCCCGTTCGCGTCTCCAACATAATTATCAGATTGGTATATGGTGTCTCCAGCCATCAGAACGGAAATGTCAAAATCACTTGCATTAAAGCTACTATCCACCAACGACGATAGCCATTCTTGAGTTTTGAAAACTGCCAGAATAAAGCCGTAGAATTCACCACCTGTATAAATTGGAAAATAGATTAAGATCCCTTTTCCGCCTTGGACCAAATTAATGGGCTTCGTAACTGAAACGGTTTTGAGATCTTTTGCATCGTTTAAAGATTTACGGCGCCGTTCTTCAAACCCCAGGTCCAAATTTACAGCCTTTTCATTTCCGGCAAGCGGGACAACCCAGCGGACGATAAAATCCCCATCCACCCACTCAATAGCTTGAAAACCAGGCCGATCATCCAAATAATTTGAAACATCAGCTTCAAATTCTCTTTGAGGGGTACCGCCCGTAATTTTCCACCTAGAAACGATCCTCTGAATATCAGAAACCCGTTTATTTATGTCATTTTCGATGATTGTTGTAAGGACACCGCTTTCATATTGCAGCGTCGAGCGTAGTTCTTTTCCGCGGCTTTCAGATAGAACGTCCCATGTGAACCATGCGATAAAACATCCTATTACGAATGTTAATACGGGGAGGGCCCTACGGAACTTCTGAGAAGCTATTGGCGAAGCCATTATCGCGCCTTCCTTCTTTCAGTATTTCTTAATACCACAGTTATCTACTATAACTTATAGATTAGGAATTACTAAATCATTAAAACAACCCTCCCGATCTACTAATTAGCGTTCTAGACATAAAAAAAGGGCGGATATAAATCCGCCCTAACTCGACTTCTTAACCGACGAGATTTTACTTCAAAATCGATCGTCCAGCATACTCTGCTGCGTCGCCTAACTCTTCCTCAATGCGGATGAGCTGGTTATATTTTGCGAGCCTGTCAGAACGTGCCAGGCTTCCTGTTTTAATTTGTCCGCAATTAGTAGCAACAGCCAGATCAGCAATGGTTGCATCTTCTGTTTCACCAGAACGATGAGACATGACTGCTGTGTATCCGGCTTTATGCGCCATTTCAACGGCTTGCATGGTTTCCGTCAGTGTGCCGATCTGGTTCACTTTTACGAGGATCGAGTTTGCAACACCTTGGCTGATGCCATCCGCAAGGCGTGCAGGGTTTGTGACGAACAAATCGTCACCGACGAGTTGGATCTTATCTCCCAGTTTTTCTGTTAAGAGTTTCCAACCAGCCCAGTCATCTTCGGACATACCATCTTCGATAGAGATGATTGGATAATCTTCAACAAGTTTTGCGTAATATTCAACCATTTGCTCTGACGATAATTCTTTGCCTTCACCTTTAAGATGATATTTCCCGTCAGAGTAGAATTCAGTAGAAGCTGAATCCAGTGCCAGGTAAATATCTTCACCCGGTTTAAATCCCGCGGCTTTAATGGATTCCATAATAAAATCGAGCGCATCGCGGGTGCCGCCGATATTGGGAGCAAATCCACCTTCATCGCCGACGTTCGTGTTATGGCCAGCATCACTGAGTTTCTTTTTCAGCGTATGAAATACTTCTGCGCCCATTTGCACCGCTTCCCGAATACTACCGGCAGAGACAGGCATAATCATGAACTCTTGAATATCAATTGGGTTATCAGCATGCTCGCCGCCGTTGATGATATTCATCATCGGAACTGGCAAGATACGTGCTGACGAGCCACCAACATAACGATACAGCGGAAGGTTCGCATCAATGGCAGATGCTTTTGCGATGGCCATACTAACGCCCAAAATTGCGTTAGCGCCTAGGCGGCTTTTGTTATCTGTGCCATCCAGCTTCATCATAATCCGGTCAATGGCAATCTGATTTTCAGCTTCCATTCCAGAGATGGTATCGAAAATTTCACCATTTACCGCTTCGACGGCTTTGAGAACGCCTTTACCTTTATAACGATCCCCGCCATCGCGCAGTTCTACCGCTTCATGAGCACCTGTTGAGGCACCAGAGGGGACAGCTGCGCGACCAAACGCGCCAGTTTCCAAAACCACATCAACTTCAACAGTTGGGTTTCCACGGCTATCCAGAATTTCCCGGCCGATAATGTCAAGAATTGCGCTCATAGTAAAAGTTCCTGTCGTCAGAATTTTGGAATTAGATCACAAAGGTTTAGAGGGATTTAGCGATTTTATCAAACGCCTGTAGATTAGAAAGAAGAGCTTCCATCTGATCGATGGGAACCATGTTTGGGCCATCAGATGGTGCATTATCTGGATCTTCATGTGTTTCCATAAAGACCATAGCAACCCCGACAGCTACCGCAGCTCGTGCCAGAACAGGAACAAACTCCCGTTGGCCGCCAGATGTGGCGCCCTGGCCGCCCGGTTGCTGTACCGAATGGGTCGCATCAAACACAACAGGATACCCTGTTTCTGCCATTGTCGGCAAACCACGCATATCACTGACGAGAGTGTTATATCCAAAACTGGTTCCGCGATCTGTCAGAAGGATGTTCTCGTTGCCGCTTTCAGACAATTTATTTGCGACATTTTTCATGTCCCAAGGCGCTAAGAATTGCCCTTTTTTGACATTCACGACCTTACCGGTTTTTGCGGCAGCCACTAACAAGTTCGTTTGGCGGCATAAATAGGCTGGTATTTGAAGAACATCAACCACCGCAGCGGCTTCTGCACATTGTTCTGCTTCATGGACATCCGTCAGAACCGGAATACCAAATTCAGATTTTATTTTTTCAAACACTGGAAGCGCCGCATCCATGCCCATACCGCGCTTCGTATGAATTGACGTCCGATTGGCTTTATCGAAAGAGGTTTTATAGACAAGCCCCATGCCAAGCCGGGTCGTCATCTCAACCAGCTTCCCCGCTATATCCATGGCATGATCTTCACTTTCCATCTGACAAGGGCCAGCGATAAGTGACAAAGGAAGATCATTACCGACTTCGAAGTTGCCGATTTTGACATGGACATGTGCGGTCATTTTATTTCCAATATGCGGGTCGTAATTATACCAGTCGCGATTGATCCAATGCAGCTTTTACAAAGCTTTCAAAAAGAGGATGCGGATCGAACGGTTTCGATTTTAATTCAGGGTGGAATTGAACGCCAATAAACCAAGGATGATCTGGAATTTCCACAATTTCCGGTAAACCTCCGTCTGGAGAGAGACCTGAGAATTTGTATCCCACCTTCTCTAAGGCATCTTTATAGGCGATGTTGACTTCATAGCGATGACGATGACGTTCGTGAACCAACTCTTCACCGTATATCTCACGGGCTTTTGTACCTTCGAGCAACGTGCAAGGATAAGCACCTACACGCATGGTACCGCCCATATCACCATCTTCAGATCTGGTTTCTTTTGAATTTCCGCGGGCCCATTCCGTCATCAGTCCAACAACGTTGGGATTGGAATTTCCAAATTCAGATGTTCCGGCATTATCAAGGCCTACCAAATTACGGCAACCTTCGATAACAGCCATTTGCATGCCATAACAAATTCCAAAATACGGAATATTGTTTTCACGGGCGTAACGGGCAGCTTTGATTTTGCCTTCCGCGCCACGTTCACCAAAACCACCTGGAACCAAAATTGCGTGCGTATTCTTAAACCGCTCGGTTAATTGACTTTCGTCTTTTTCAAAGAGTTCAGATTCTACCCAGTCAATATTCACTTTCACTCTGTTGGCAATGCCACCATGTGCAAGGGATTCAGTTAGTGATTTATAGGCATCCTGAAGTTTGATGTATTTTCCAACAACGGCAATATTCACCTGACCTTCGGGATTAAGAACCCGGTCAACGATATCTTCCCATTTACTAAGATCCGGCTGTGGCGCGCCATTAAGGCCAAATGCGTCCAATACAGCCGTATCGAGGCCTTCAGCATGATAACTGAGAGGCACTTCGTAGATTGTGCGAACATCAAGCCCCTGAATAACCGCTTTTGCAGGAACATTACAGAACTGGCCAATTTTCGCCAATTGCCCTGCGGGAATAGGATGCTCACTTCGGCAGAGGAGGATGTTTGGCTGAATACCAATTGATTGCAATTCTTTTACAGAATGCTGCGTTGGTTTCGTTTTCAATTCACCCGCGGCTGCAATATAGGGAACAAGTGTCAGATGCATAAAAATGGCATCTTGACCTAGCTCGTTACCCAATTGTCGAATGGCTTCAAGGAAAGGGAGGCTTTCAATATCGCCAACTGTTCCGCCAATTTCTACAAGGACGAAATCTTCATCGTCAATATTCGCTGTGGCGAAATCTTTAATTGCATTGGTAATATGCGGGATAACCTGAACAGTACCACCCAAATAATCGCCGCGACGTTCTTTGCGAATAACCGTCTGGTAAATTCGGCCAGTGGTGACGTTATCTGTCTGCTTAGAGGCAACACCAGTGAAGCGTTCATAATGGCCAAGATCAAGGTCTGTTTCTGCCCCATCATCGGTGACATAGCATTCCCCGTGCTCGTAGGGGTTCATTGTTCCTGGATCAACATTGATGTAGGGGTCCAGCTTGCGCATCCTGACTTTATAGCCACGAGCTTGCAACAAGGCAGCAACAGATGCCCCGGCAAGACCTTTGCCAAGTGAGGACACCACACCACCGGTAACGAATATAAACCGAGCCATGGGATTACACTATATTTAAACTTTTTGGGTTAGTGAAGTAAAAGAGGTAAAAAAATTCACCTCTCCGATGAAATTCTTTACTGCGTAGACAATGGCGCCGCTGGTTCAGCCGGCACTGCAGGTGCTTCCTGAGCTGCAGGAGAGGTCTGATCCAAAATAGATGTCGGCGCGTTATGAGTACCACTCAAAATCGCCAAGACAATGCTTGTTCCGAAAAAGGCCGCAGCCAAAATTGCTGTTGTCCTAGTCAGTAGGTTTGCCGCACCGCGACTGGTCATTAGACCCCCTTGACCACCACCGCCGCCGCCACCAATACCAAGCGCGCCACCTTCAGACCGCTGCAATAAAACGACGCCAATCAAAAATACGGCGATCATAACGTGAACCACCAACAGAACTGTTTCCATGATCCTAGTTTTCCCGGACAATGAGCGGTAATACCGCTTCAGGTTTTAAGCACAATTGCTCGGCTTCTACACCAAAGCTAGATGAATTACCAGACATATATGTGTCTTTAAATACTTGTTTCAACGATTGGCCAGAAATCAGCAGCCTTCAAACTTGCCCCACCGACCAAGCCGCCGTTTACATGGTCCAATGCCATAAGTTCGGCAGCATTGCTTCCCTTCACAGATCCACCGTAAAGCAGGCGAACACCGTCTGCTCTTTCCATCAAAGACTGAAGGTCCGACCGGATATGAGCGTGAACTTCAGCCACATCAGCAGGAGTAGGTGTTTTTCCTGTCCCAATCGCCCAAACAGGCTCGTACGCAACAACAGTATTCTGATCAGTAGCCCCATCAGGCAATGAATTTTTCACCTGATCTGAAATAACCGTCAACGTTTTACCGCTTTCGCGCTCATCCAAAGTCTCTCCCACACAAACAATAGCCACTAAGCCCGCTGCAATGGCAGCTTCGGCCTTTGCTTTTACCGTTGCATTGGTTTCAAGATGATCAGTCCGGCGTTCGGAATGCCCAACAATACAATATGTCGCGCCAGCGTCTTTCAACATTTCAGCGCTAACATCACCTGTATGCGCGCCTGAAACATTCATGTGGCAGTCCTGTCCGCCGATCTGAACGTGAGTATCTTTTACAAGGGCAGCCATCTCGCGAACCAAAAGTGCTGGGGGGCATATAAGAATGTCGCAACCTGAGGCTTTAAATTCTGCAGCCCGGTTAACAAGGTCTGTCAGCTCGCTGGCTGATTCACTCGCCAGGCCGTTCATTTTCCAGTTTCCAGCGATTAATGGGCGTACACTCATGGTCTTCATCCCTTGTCGATTTAGCGATTATATGTTGTTTTGGAACAATTCCTGCCCATATGCCATTTATTTACGGAGAAAGATACCGCTTTACGAAATTCCGTATTGCAGCAGGTCCTATTTAGCTCCTATCATGTCGCGCTCCAGTAGGTAATATCTACTGTATGTAAGGTTTAAACTTAAGAAACAAGTGTTGGGAAATCATGCTTCACTCTATGCGGAAAGGAGCCAGTGGATGGCTCGCCAAAGGAATGTTGATACTACTCGTCGGTTCGTTCGCCGTTTGGGGAATTGGCGGTGACATGCTGGGTAGCTCCGTTGGGAGTGACGTTATTGAAGCAGGTAGCCAAAAAATCTCACTGGGTGAATTCCAGCGGGAATATAGAAACCGCGTTAATCAGGTTTCCCAATATACAGGGCGCCAATTAACCGCCGACCAAGCGAAACAATTCGGTATTGCTCAATCAACTGTTATGGGCATTCGTAACCGGCTGTTGGAAGATCAACGAACAATTGATCTTGCGCTCAGTGTTGACGATGCGGCAGTTCTAGACGAGATCCGTAATGGCCCTGCGTTTAAAAACGAAATCGGCCAATTTGACCGCTTTCGGTTTGAACAAGCCCTTCGCCAGAACGGATATTCTGAAAGTGAGTATATTGAAGTCCTTCGCGGTGAAATTATCCGCCGTCAGCTGACTGAAAGCTTACGCATTCCTGTTTCGACAGCGCCATCAATCATGGTTGATACATTGTTTAATCATCATTTGGAAAAACGCAGTGCAAACTACATCGAAATTCTAGATGCGAATATAGGTTCTGCCCCAGCACCAACAGATGATCAATTAACAAAATTTATTGACGAGAATAAAGCGCGTTATACCGCGCCAGAATTCCGGAAAGCTAAATTCCTATTCCTGACGCCGGACAGCTTCACAAGCGATGTGACCGTCACCGCTGATGAACTTCAACAAGAATATGATGGCCGTTCAAGCGAATTTAATATCGCTGAAAAACGTGCTATTCATCAAATGATTTTTGAAGATGAGAAAAAAGCGCAAGATGCAGCAGCCAAACTCGTCGGTGGCGCAGACTTTGCAGCCATTGCAAGTGACATGCTTCAGCTGACACAGGCCGACATTGATCTGGGGCAGGTTTCTCGCTCAGATCTGCTAGATGCTTTGCAAGAGCCTGTCTTCTCTTCACCTGAGGGCGGAATTACGGCACCTGTAAAAACAATTCTCGGCTGGCATTTAGTTAAAGTCGTCAAAATTGATGAAGCTCGCATCAAAAAATTAGATGAAGTGAAGGACATGCTGTCAAAAGCAATTGCCCTTCGTGGTGCCACAGACATTCTTTATAAGACAGCGACCAAACTGCAAGACGAATTCGCAGGCGGGGCGACTGTTGAAGAAGCAGCGGCGGCTATTGGAAAATCTGCGGAACTTCTGGATTGGACAGATGCAACAGGCCGCGGTGAAGATGGCAAACCAGCAGCTAAACTTCCCCTTCAACCAGAAATAGTGACG
>MAAC01009643.1_pt1 | contig 16662 bp, 11 predicted proteins | sample 1115981 | NCBI WGS metagenome assembly MAAC01 (sample SAMN04961126, study PRJNA320927) | seawater metagenome | isolation source: sample BD02T64 sea water enriched with oil for 64 days | place: USA:Gulf of Mexico | collected 2013-07-27 | reverse complement strand
GGGGCAGTCGACGTGTGCGTAGTGGCGCATCGGCGAGTCATACTCGACGTGGGAGGTGGCAATAGTGATGCCGCGCTCGCGCTCTTCGGGGGCGTTATCGATGCCGTCAAAGGCAACCACTTCGCCACCCCAGACTTCAGCACAAACCCGCGTCAGGGCTGCTGTTAGTGTGGTTTTACCGTGATCAACGTGGCCAATTGTGCCTACGTTGACGTGGGGCTTATTACGTTCGAACTTCTCTTTTCCCATTGCCGCTCTCCGTTATATTAATAAAATGATGGTTTATCTACTATGCCGCTATGAATCCGGCACCCCTCTCTATGCACAAGCGCTTAACCGTTGCGTGCGATAATTTCATTGGCCACATTGGCTGGCGCTTCACTGTACTTGAGAAATTCCATGGTAAACGTCGCTCGTCCCTGGGTTGCCGAGCGCACATCTGTGGCATAACCGAACATCTCGGCCAACGGGACTTCTGCGGTCACCACCTTGCCCGACGAACAATCGGCCATACCTAAAATAATGCCACGACGGCGATTGAGGTCGCCGACCACATCACCCATATTCGTCTCCGGCATTACCACTTCGACCTGCATGGTTGGCTCAAGCAACACCGCGCCACCCTCATCCACTAACTTCTTTGTCGCCAACGAGCCAGCCACCTTAAAGGCCATCTCGTTGGAATCAACATCATGAAAGGATCCGTCGTAGAGCGTTGCCTTTAAACCCAGCAGGGGATAACCCGCGACCACGCCGTTCTTCATCTGCTCGGCAATACCCTTTTCAACCGCCGGAATGAAATCTTTCGGTACCGTGCCACCCACAATCTCGTTGATGAACTCCAAGCCCTCTTCCTCACTATCACGAGGCTCAAACTTAATCCAGACATGACCGTACTGCCCACGGCCGCCAGACTGACGTACAAACTTACCCTCGACCTCGCAGGTATTGCGTATCGCCTCTCGATAGGCCACCTGGGGTTTGCCGATATTGGCCTCAACACTAAATTCGCGCCGCATGCGGTCGACCAGTATGTCGAGATGTAATTCACCCATACCAGAAATAATCGTTTGGCCGGTTTCTTCATCCGTTTTAACACGGAAGGAGGGATCTTCCTGGGCCAGCTTACCGAGAGCAACACCCATCTTTTCTTGATCGGGCTGAGATCTCGGCTCTACCGCCACGGAAATAACCGGATCGGGGAACTCCATGCGCTCAAGCGTGATGACATCGCCGAGCGCGCACAACGTGTCACCGGTCGTCACATCTTTTAAGCCGATAGCAGCGGCAATATCACCAGCGCGAACTTCCTTGATCTCCTCGCGGTCGTTAGCATGCATTTGCACCATGCGACCCACGCGTTCTTTCTTTCCTTTCACTGAGTTGAATACGGCATCACCCTGACGCAACACCCCGGAATACACACGCATAAAGGTTAAGGTGCCCACGAAGGGGTCTGTGGCAATTTTAAAGGCTAGCGCAGCGAAGGGCGCCTCATCGTCGGCCGCGCGCTGAGCAGGAGCCTCAGCGCCATCGACGACACCCTGAATGGGCTTAACCTCTACGGGTGAGGGCAGGAACTCAACGACGGCGTCGAGTACCGCCTGTACACCCTTGTTCTTAAAGGCCGAACCGCATAGCACAGGGACGATTTCATTAGCCAGGGTGCGGGCACGAATGCCCTGCTTGATCTCAGCCTCGGAGAGTTCCTCGGTCTCAAGATACTTGCCCATTAGTTCGTCATTGGCCTCGGCAGCAGCCTCAACCAGCAATTCATGCATTTCCTGGCACTCGTCGACCATATCATCGGGAATAGCACCGTAGGTGAACGTCATCCCCTGGTCTTCTTCACACCAGCGTATCGCCTTCATCTTCACCAGATCGACAACACCGTTAAAAGCTTCCTCGGCGCCGATAGCCATCTGTAAGGGCACAGCATTGGCACCGAGGCGCTCATTGAGCTGCTCGACCACTGTCAGAAAGTCTGCGCCGGCGCGATCCATCTTATTGACGAAGACCATTCGCGGTACGTGATATTTATTCGCCTGACGCCAAACTGTTTCGGTCTGGGGCTGGACACCAGAAGAACCACAGAGCACAACCACGGCGGCATCGAGCACACGTAGCGAGCGCTCAACCTCAATGGTAAAATCAACGTGACCGGGTGTATCGATGATATTGATACGGTGCTTATCAAACTGCCGCTCCATACCACTCCAGAAACAAGTTGTCGCAGCCGAGGTAATGGTGATGCCTCGCTCTTGCTCCTGCTCCATCCAGTCCATGGTGGCCGCACCATCGTGCACTTCACCAATCTTGTGAGACATGCCGGTATAGAACAACACACGCTCGGTAGTGGTGGTTTTACCCGCATCCACGTGGGCGACGATGCCAATGTTTCGATAGCGATTAATGTTCGTTTTACGCGCCACTACTGTCTCCAAACCGCCAGCTAAAAGTGATCTACCTGAAACCACAAAAGGCAGCTATTAAAAATAGCCGCCTTTTTATGAATCTTGTTTTCTGCCAGGTGTAATTAGAACCTGAAGTGGGAGAAAGCCTTGTTGGCTTCTGCCATGCGGTGAACGTCTTCACGTTTCTTAACAGCACCGCCCTTACCCTGCGAAGCATCCATCACCTCACCAGCTAAACGCTGCGCCATGGACTTCTCTCCACGTGCACGGGCGTAATCAACCAACCAGCGCATGGCGAGTGCACCGCGACGTGAGGCGCGAACTTCAACGGGAACTTGGTAGGTAGCACCACCAACACGGCGCGACTTAACTTCGACCATCGGCGCGATATTCTCAAGCGCCAGCTCAAAAGCTTCCAGAGGGTCAGATTTCAGGCGCTCTTCAACCATGTCCAGCGCACCATACACAATTCGCTCAGCAACGGACTTCTTACCGCTGACCATAACGTGGTTCATAAACTTGGCGAGGGTGACATTACCGAATTTTGGATCGGGCAGTATTTCTCGCTTGGCGACAACGCGTCTTCTTGGCATATTCTTCTCTACTCTTCAGGTTATTCCGGTAACGGGCAACATGCCGTCCGGCCTTACTCGGCTTGCGCCGACCTTAACTCACTTGAGGTACGATCTATCCTTTAGGACGTTTAGTACCGTACTTCGAACGACGCTGTTTACGACCATCCACACCTGAAGTATCAAGGCTACCGCGAACAGTGTGATAACGCACACCCGGCAAATCCTTAACACGACCACCGCGAATCAGCACCACACTGTGCTCCTGCAAGTTGTGGCCTTCACCACCAATGTAGGATGTCACTTCGTAGCCACTGGTCAGGCGCACACGACAAACTTTACGCATTGCCGAGTTAGGCTTCTTCGGTGTGGTGGTGTAAACACGAGTACATACACCGCGACGCTGAGGACAAGCCTGCAGTGCAGGTACGTCACTCTTAACAACTTTTCGCTTTCTCGGCTTACGAACCAACTGATTGATCGTTGCCATCAATAATTCTCCTGATAAAAAGGCCCTCTTGTGAAGGCTCTACAACCCTAAATGTGAGGCGAAGCTAAGGCCTATAACTCAGGGAGGCGGCATTCTAAAGATCGTGCCTCCCGGAGTCAAGCCAAATTACGCCACGCTTACTCTTGGTCTTCTACGCTTAAAGCTTCAGACAGCGCCGCTTCCACATCACTGGCTGAAATATGCGTTTCTTTCAGTGCATTTTCTTTGTCTTTACGGCGTTTGGCGTGATACGCAAGACCTGTACCGGCAGGAATCAAACGCCCAACCACGACGTTCTCTTTCAGGCCGCGCAGCTTATCAAGCTTGCCGGTAACGGCAGCTTCGGTGAGTACCCGAGTGGTCTCCTGGAAGGAGGCCGCCGAGATAAAGCTTTCTGTCGCCAGTGATGCCTTGGTAATACCCAGCAAGACGCGCTGGAATTTCGCCGGAATCTTGTCGGCTGCCACCAGCTCTTCGTTAACTTCCTGTAAGCGGTTGTATTCAACCTGCTCACCTTTAACAAAGGCCGAGTCGCCCATCTCGGTGATTTCAACCTTGCGCAGCATTTGACGAACGATAACCTCAATGTGCTTATCGTTAATCTTTACACCCTGCAGACGGTAGACTTCTTGAATCTCGTTGACCACATAGCGCGCTAACTCATCGACACCTTTGAGTCGTAGAATATCGTGCGAATTAGAGGCACCCTCAGAGATCACCTCGCCCTTCTCAACATTCTCACCTTCATAGACGCCCATGTTGCGCCACTTCGGGATCAGAGCTTCATAATGATCATCGCCATTGTGAGGTGTAATCACCAAGCGCTTCTTGCCCTTGGTCTCTTTACCAAAGGTCACCGTACCGCTGATTTCTGCAAGAATGGCGGGATCTTTAGGCTTTCTGGCCTCGAACAAGTCAGCAACCCGTGGCAGACCACCGGTAATGTCGCGTGTTTTTGATCCCTCTTGTGGAATACGCGCCATCACGGAGCCGACACCAATGTTGGCACCGTCTTCGATGGTGATAACGGCGTTAGCAGGTAGCATGTAGTGAGCCGGCACCTTGGAATGCGCAAAGAACTGCTCCTGACCATTTTCGTCGTACATGGTGATCATCGGCTTAATGTCTTTACCCGCTGCCGGACGCTCATTCGGATCAAGCACCACGATACTGGTCAAACCGGTCATTTCATCGGTCTGGCGGTTGACGCTTAGGCCCTCCTCCATACCGGAGAACACGGCCTTACCAGCGATCTCAGTAATGATCGGGTGAGTGTGGGGGTCCCAGTTAGCAATGACAGCGCCGGGAGCAACAGAGCTGCCATCCTTGACTTTAATCACAGCACCAAAGGGCAACTTATAGCGCTCGCGTTCACGACCATTTTCATCGGCAATAGCCAATTCAGAGGAGCGCGATACCGTTACCAGCTCACCGTTCTCGCGCTCAGCAACCTTGGCATTAATCAGTCGCAACACACCCTGAGTCTTGACCTGTATATTATCGACCGCAGTCGCCCTAGAGGCCGCACCACCAATGTGGAAGGTACGCATGGTGAGCTGTGTACCCGGCTCACCAATTGACTGAGCGGCGATAACACCGACCGCTTCACCGGCGTTGATAATATGTCCTCGCGCCAAGTCGCGGCCGTAACAGCGCGAGCAGATGCCATAGCGCGTGATACAGGTGATGGGAGAGCGCACAAAGACTTCATCAATGCTGGCGGCCTCAATGGCGTCAACCCACGCTTCGTCGATCATCGTCGCTGCGGGAACCACGACTTCTGTTGTCCCAGGCTTATAAACATCATCCGCGACGACACGACCAAGGATGCGATCACCCAGTGTTTCGATGACATCACCACCCTCAATCACGGGTGTTAACAACAGCCCTTCGAGGGTGCCGCAATCAACCTCTGTGACCACCAGGTCCTGAGAGACATCAACCAAACGACGCGTCAAGTAACCGGAGTTAGCGGTTTTCAATGCCGTATCGGCGAGACCTTTTCGAGCTCCGTGAGTCGAAATAAAGTACTGCAGGACGTTCAAACCTTCGCGGAAGTTGGCGGTAATCGGCGTCTCAATAATCGAGCCATCGGGACGGGCCATCAGGCCACGCATACCGGCGAGCTGACGAATCTGCGCGGGAGAACCACGAGCGCCAGAGTCGGCCATGATATACACCGAATTAAAGGACTCCTGCTCTACCGTCTCGCCAGCGCTATTAACAACGCTTTCAGATGACAACACGTCCATCATCGCCTTAGCCACCTGATCGTTAGCACGCGACCAGATATCAATGACCTTGTTGTACTTCTCACCCTGGGTAACCAGGCCGGAGGCAAACTGCGATTCAATCTCAGCCACTTCGGCATGAGAGCTGTCGATGATCTTGGCTTTGGCATCGGGAATAACGAAGTCATTGACGCCAATGGACACACCAGAGCGCGTCGAGAATTCAAAGCCGGTATACATCAACTTGTCGGCAAAAATAACCGTCGCTTTCAGTCCAACCACACGGTAACACTGGTTGATAATGCGCGAAATTGCCTTTTTGGTCATCGGCTGATTGACTAGGTCATAGGGCAAGCCAGCGGGAACGATTTCCCACAACAGGGCGCGACCGACCGTCGTCTCTTTAAGCGTAATGGTCTCGGTGAGCTCACCATCATCGGCCAGAGTCGATTCACTAATACGAATCTTAATCTTGGCCTGCAAATTCACACACTTGCCGTAAAAGGCCCGCGACAACTCTTTCAAGTTGGCGAAGATCATGCCCTCGCCCTGCACATTAATGTTTTCGCGGGTCATAAAATACAGACCCAAGACAACATCCTGAGACGGAACAATAATTGGATCACCACTGGCTGGTGAAAGAATATTGTTGGTCGACATCATCAAGGCGCGAGATTCGAGCTGCGCTTCAATGGTCAGCGGTACGTGTACCGCCATTTGATCGCCGTCAAAGTCGGCGTTGTAGGCTGCACAAACTAGCGGGTGAAGCTGAATCGCCTTGCCTTCAATCAAGGTTGGCTCAAAAGCCTGAATACCCAGACGGTGAAGCGTGGGTGCACGGTTCAACAACACGGGGTGCTCGCGGATAACGTCTTCGAGAATATCCCAAACAACGGGCTCACTGCGTTCAACCATCTTCTTCGCAGCTTTGATCGTGGTCGCTAGACCGCGTGACTCAAGTTTGGAAAAAATAAAGGGCTTGAACAGCTCAAGCGCCATACGCTTGGGCAGGCCACACTGGTGAAGGCGTAGTGTCGGGCCAACAACGATAACCGAGCGACCCGAATAGTCGACGCGCTTACCGAGCAGGTTCTGACGGAAACGACCTTGCTTACCCTTAATCATATCGGCAAGAGATTTCAGCGGACGCTTGTTGGAACCGGTGATGGCACGGCCACGGCGACCGTTGTCGAGCAATGCATCGACAGATTCCTGCAACATACGTTTTTCATTGCGCACAATGATATCGGGCGCATTTAGCTCGAGCAGGCGTTTTAAACGGTTGTTGCGGTTGATAACCCGACGATAGAGATCATTGAGATCCGATGTCGCGAAACGACCACCATCCAGAGGTACCAAAGGCCGTAAGTCAGGCGGCAAAATAGGCAGTGCTTCAAGCACCATCCACTCAGGTTTATTACCAGAATTTAAGAAGGCCTCAAGTAACTTAAGGCGCTTGGAGAACTTCTTAATCTTTGTTTCAGATTTGGTATTCGGAATTTCATTGCGAAGTTCAGCGATCTCGTGTTTGAGATCGAGATCCACCATCAGGGCTTGAATGGCCTCGGCGCCCATCAAGGCTGTGAATTCATCACCGAACTCTTCCATCGATTCGTAGTACTGCTCATCGGTAAGCAGCTCGCCACGCTCGAGTGTCGTCATACCGGGGTCGACGACGACAAAAGATTCAAAGTACAACACGCGTTCAATCTCACGCAGCGTCATATCGAGCATCAAGCCAATGCGCGAGGGCAGTGACTTCAAAAACCAGATATGCGCAACCGGGCTGGCCAGCTCAATGTGGCCCATGCGCTCACGGCGCACCTTGCCGAGCGTGACCTCTACACCACATTTCTCACAGACAATGCCGCGATGCTTCATACGCTTGTACTTGCCGCATAAGCATTCGTAATCTTTGACCGGGCCAAAAATTTTGCAGCAGAACAAACCATCACGCTCAGGTTTGAACGTACGGTAGTTAATTGTTTCCGGCTTCTTAACCTCGCCAAATGACCACGAACGGATCATATCGGGTGAAGTCAACGAAATACGAATACCCTCAAAATCACTTCGTTGATCCTGGGACTTCAACAAATTTAATAAATCTTTCAAGACCTTTCCTCCAGTGGATGCTGTCTAGCCGGGTGTAAGCACCCGGCTGAGTTTAGGTGCGACAGCGTCTTTATTCGTATTCCAGCTCCATATTGATACCCAGCGATCTAATCTCTTTGACCAAGACATTAAAGGACTCGGGCATGCCCGGATCCATTCGATGATCGCCATCGACAATATTTTTGTACATTTTTGTACGACCGTTGACGTCATCAGACTTCACCGTGAGCATTTCTTGCAAAGTATAAGCCGCGCCATAAGCCTCAAGCGCCCATACCTCCATCTCACCGAAACGCTGACCACCAAATTGCGCTTTACCGCCGAGGGGTTGCTGGGTGACAAGACTGTAAGAACCCGTAGAGCGGGCATGCATCTTGTCGTCAACCAAGTGGTTAAGCTTCAGCATGTACATGTAACCAACGGTGATATCACGCCCGAAAGCATCGCCGGAACGACCGTCATACAAAGTCATTTGACCACTATCGTCAAGATCAGCAAGACGCAACAGCTCTTTAATCTCTGCCTCTGAAGCGCCGTCGAAGACCTCTGTGGCCATTGGTACGCCGCCACGGAGGTTGCCAGCGAGTGACATAATCTCCTTATCGGTAAAGGGCTTGAGATCATCTTTCTCGGCACTATCGCCGACATCATAGATTTCCTGTAGGAAGCCCTTGATCTCTGCAATCTTGCGCTGCTCTTTAACCATCTTGTCGATCTTATTACCCAGGCCTTTGGCCGCAAGACCGAGGTGGGTTTCAAGTATCTGCCCAACGTTCATTCGCGAGGGCACACCTAGCGGGTTGAGAACAATGTCAATCGGATCACCGTGTTCGTCATAGGGCATATCTTCGACCGGCATAATCACCGATATCACACCCTTGTTACCATGACGGCCGGCCATTTTATCACCGGGCTGTATGCGACGCTTAATGGCGAGATAGACTTTGACAATTTTCAGCACACCCGGCGCCAAGTCGTCACCAGTTTCCAGCTTGCCTTTTTTATCTTCAAAGCGCTCATCAAGCAACTTGCGACGTTCCGCCAATTGCTCTTCGGTACGATTCAGCAGCTTATTAAGCTCGTCGTCGTCCATACGCACTTTAAACCATTCCTCAGCGCCATAACTTTCAGCAACCTTGTCTGTCAGTAAGTCACCCCGGTTTAATTCCGAAGCTTTAACTACGGCCTGACCCACCAGAGCGCTGCGTAGACGCTGGAAGGTAGCGTTTTCCATGATGCGATATTCGTCATTCACATCTTTACGGAATTGATCAAGCTCGGACTTTTCAATGGCCTGTGAGCGGGTATCTTTCTCGAGACCATCACGTGTGAATACTTGGACATTAATGACCGTACCCTTGGTACTGCCCGGTACGCGCAACGAGGTATCTTTCACATCGCTGGCCTTCTCACCGAAGATGGCACGCAGTAGTTTTTCTTCCGGTGTCAGCTGTGTTTCACCCTTAGGTGTCACCTTGCCAACCAAGATATCGCCAGCACCGACCTCGGCACCAATATAAACAATGCCCGATTCATCGAGCCTGGCCAGGGCTGATTCGCCGACATTGGGGATATCAGCAGTAATTTCTTCGGAACCTAACTTAGTATCACGTGCAACACAGGTCAATTCCTGAATATGAATGGTGGTGAAGCGATCTTCATCGACCACGCGCTCTGAAACCAAGATCGAATCTTCGAAGTTGTAACCGTTCCAGGGCATGAATGCGATACGCATATTTTGACCCAGAGCCAGTTCGCCAAGATCGACAGAGGGGCCGTCGGCGAGGATGTCACCGCGAGCAATGACATCGCCATTCTCAACGATCACTTTCTGGTTAATACAGGTATTCTGGTTGGAACGAGTATATTTGGTGAGGTTGTAAATATCGACACCAGCATCGCCACTATCAACTTCACTATCGTGCACCCGTACCACAATGCGTCCTGCGTCGGCACTCTCAATGGTACCGCCGCGCTTGGCAACCACACAGACACCGGAGTCACCGGCGACGATGGCCTCCATACCCGTGCCTACCAGAGGCTTGTCGGAGCGCAGTGTCGGCACCGCTTGACGCTGCATGTTTGAGCCCATCAAGGCTCGGTTGGCATCATCGTGCTCCAGGAAAGGGACTAAAGCGGCTGCAACGGAGACAACTTGGCGCGGAGAGACGTCCATATACTGAACATCGCCAGGTGGCTTAACCGTGGTTTCACTTTGATGACGTACCGTTACCAAGTCCTCGGTCAACCTACCCTTGGCATTGATTGTGGCTGATGCCTGGGCGATGACAAAATCATTTTCGTTAATCGCCGACAGATATTCTATATCGTCAGTAACGAACTCATCGACAACTTTGCGATAGGGGGTCTCGAGGAAACCGTAATCATTTGTGCGCGCGTAGTTGGCTAGAGAGTTAATCAGACCAATGTTGGGCCCTTCTGGCGTTTCAATGGGGCAAACCCGACCGTAATGAGTAGGGTGTACGTCACGGACTTCAAAGCCTGCGCGCTCACGCGTCAAACCACCCGGACCGAGAGCCGAAACTCGACGTTTGTGAGTCACCTCTGACAGCGGGTTGTTTTGGTCCATAAACTGGGACAGCTGGCTAGAGCCAAAGAATTCCTTCATAGCTGCAGCAACAGGCTTAGCGTTAATCATGTCCTGGGGCATCAAACCCTCAGACTCGGCGACAGAGAGACGCTCTTTAACGGCGCGCTCAACCCGGACTAAACCAATACGGAACTGGTTTTCGGCCATCTCGCCAACCGAGCGCACACGACGGTTGCCAAGGTGGTCGATATCATCAATAACACCCTGACCGTTTCGAATGCCGACCAATACTTTCAGTACGTCGACAATATCTTCTCTTGCCAGAGTACCTTCGCCGACAATCTCTTCACGGCCCAAGCGACGGTTAAATTTCATACGGCCAACGGCCGACAAGTCGTAGCGCTCGGAGCTAAAGAATAAATTCTTAAACAGATTTTCTGCAGAGTCTTTAGTTGGTGGCTCACCGGGACGCATCATGCGATAGATTTCGACCAGGGCGTCAAGCTCACTGCGGGAAGGATCAATTCGCAAGGTGTCAGCCAGGAAGGGGCCGCAATCAAGGTCATTGGTGTAGATAATTTCCAACATGCTTAACTTGGCATCGAGTATCTGCTCGAGGACTTCCTCGCTGATCAGCGTATTACACTCGAGAAGTATTTCGCCGGTCTCTTCGTTAATGATGTCTTTCGCTAATGAGCGGCCGAGGAGGTACTCAGCCGGCACCTCGAGCTCGGTGACCTGGTCTTTCTCAAGCTGGCGGATATGGCGCGCCGTAATGCGTCGACCGGTTTCTACAATAAGCTTGCCGTTTTTACCTTTGATGTCGAAAGCAGACATCTCGCCACGCAGCCTTGAAGGCTCGAGCTCAAGGGTAATCAGACCATCTTTGGAAAAGCGGAAGATGTTGGTTTCGTAAAACATCGCGATCATTTCGACCGTGGTGTAACCCATAGCGCGAAGCAATATAGAGGCCGGTAATTTACGGCGTCGATCGATGCGCACGTAAAGCATGTCTTTAGGATCGAATTCGAAATCCAACCACGAACCACGGTATGGAATAACACGAGCAGAGTAGAGCAGCTTACCAGAGGAGTGTGTCTTGCCCTTATCGTGGTCGAAAAACACACCGGGTGAACGATGTAACTGGGAAACAATAACCCGCTCGGTACCGTTTACAACAAAGGTGCCGTTATCCGTCATCAAAGGCATTTCACCCATGTAGACTTCTTGCTCTTTAATGTCCTTGATGGTTTTGTTGGCGGAATCTTTATCAATTAAAACCAAGCGCACTCGCACGCGCAATGGCACGGCATAAGTCGCGCCGCGCAACTTACATTCCTCGACATCGAAAACAGCCTTGCCAAGTTTGTAATCAACATATTCCAAACGGGCGTTGCCGGAATAGCTCTCTATCGGGAAGACAGAATTCAAGGCTGCGTGCAGCCCTGCGGGCTTGCGATCAGCAGCGGCAACACCATCCTGAGTGAACTTGCGATAGGAGTCGAGTTGAATTGCCAACAGGTAGGGCTGGTCCATCACCTGCGAAAGCTTCCCAAAGCCTTTGCGAATCCTTTTTTTCTGTGTGTATGAATAGGCCATATAGTTTCCCCGACTCGTGAACCTTGCGAATAATTAACGTCTTACCTTGCACCGCTGTTATTAAAGAATCCTAGTAGCCTAAAAGCCAGATCCTGTAAGCGGGAAAAGGCCGGTGGGATAACCCACCAGCCTTTATGTCTGAATAATCAGACTTTCGCCATAAAGCGCGAAAAACTTACTTAAGCTCGACAGTTGCGCCAGCTTCTTCCAACTGCGTCTTAGCAGCTTCAGCATCTTCTTTAGAAGCGGCTTCTTTAACGGCAGACGGTGCACCGTCAACCATTGCCTTAGCTTCTTTCAGACCGAGGCCTGTGATAGCACGAACAGCTTTAATTACGTTGATTTTCTTGTCACCAATTGATGCCAAGATAACGTCAAACTCTGTTTGCTCTTCAGCGGCTGCACCAGCATCACCACCAGCGGCAGGTGCGGCAACAGCAACGGCAGCAGCTGCCGATACGCCGAACTTCTCTTCCATTGCTTCAACAAGCTCAACAACTTCCATTACGCTCATTTCTGCGATTGCATTTAAGATATCATCTTTAGATAGAGCCATCACTCAATCTCCCGATTTAGTTAGTTACTGGATGTAAGATACCGCTTAAGCGGCGTCTTGTTTTTGGTCTCGAACGGCTGCCACAACGCGTGTAACTTTTGTTGGCACCTCATTAAAGGTACGTACCAACTTGGTTACCGGAGCAATCATTACACTTACCAACTGACCCAGCGCTTGTTCAAGCGTTGGCAGGTTAGCAAGCACATCAAGCTGCTCTTTTTCAAGTAGTTGGCCACTAATTGACAAAGCCTTAATTTCAAATTTTTCGTTGGTTTTCGCGAAATCTTTGAACAGGCGAGCTGCCGCGCCCGGATCTTCCATAGAAAATCCAAACAGCGACGGCCCAGCTAATGCACCTTCAACGCACTCAAATTCAGTACCTTGAAAGGCGCGCTTAGCCAATGAGTTTTTGACAATACGAAGGTCGACGTTGTTTTCACGGGCTTGCTTGCGCAGCACCGTCATATCAACAACATTGACTCCCCTCGCATCGGCAACAACAAGTGACACAGCGTTGCTGGCAGTCCCGTTAACGTCTGCGACGATCGCTTTCTTGTCTTCGAGATTTAATGCCATAACATTGTCTCCTGGATTTGATTAGATGAAACTAATCCCAGTTAAGCTTCACTCGGTGGTGCAGAGCAAAACATATTCGGTGATCAAACCCAGCTGTAATAACTGAATCGGGTCACACCGTTTACGCGGGCTGTAGTGCTATCAACTTAGTTGATGATAACGCCACAATTAAACCCAATGGGCACCTGCGGTCTTTAACGGCTCTCGCTTCAAAAAGAAGCATGAACCCCAAAGTCTGTATTCAGCCCTCTAGCTTTCGAGCGAGGACTGGTCAATCAATAAGCCAGGACCCATCGTGGTGGATACTGTAATTTTTTTCAAATAAATACCTTTTGCCGACGCTGGCTTGCCTTTGTGCAGATCGGCAATTAAGGCTTCTAGGTTTTGCTTAATCGCAGCGGGCTCAAAAGAAATACTGCCAATACCACCGTGAATAATGCCATTCTTATCGGTGCGGTAACGCACCTGGCCGGCTTTAGCATTTTTAACCGCTGTCGCAACATCAGGCGTGACCGTACCCGTTTTCGGGTTCGGCATCAGTCCGCGGGGGCCAAGTATTTGACCCAGCTGACCGACCACGCGCATAGCATCGGGACTGGCAATAACAACGCCAAAGTTGAGATCGCCACCTTTGATTTGCTCGGCCAAATCTTCCATACCGACGAGATCAGCGCCAGCTTCACGCGCGGCATCTGCATTAGCGCCTTGTGCAAAAACAGCTACTTTTACATCTTTACCCGTACCATTAGGCAGTGTAGTCGCGCCACGCACAGCCTGGTCCGATTTTCGCGGATCAACACCAAGGTTAATCGCAACATCAACCGTCTGCGCGAAGCCACCCTGAGGAAAGGACTTAAGCAGCTCAAGAGCGTTATCAATAGAGTAGACCTTGCCGTGTTCAATTTTCTCTGCAATCAAACGCTGGCGTTTTGTCAGTTTAGACATTACACACCCTCCACTTCAAGACCGGCGCTGCGAGCAGATCCGGCAATAGTACGAACGGCTGCATCCATATCGGCAGCGGTGAGATCGGGCATTTTTTGCGTGGCAATTTCTTCCAGTTGCGCTCGCGTGACCTTACCCACTTTTTCAGTATTGGGACGACCACTGCCCTTCTGTATGCCTGCGGCCTTGCGCAGCAGTACTGAAGCGGGCGGCGTCTTCTGAATGAAGGTAAAACTGCGATCGGCATACACCGTAATCACAACAGGAATTGGCAAACCAGGCTCAACACCTTGAGTCTGGGCGTTGAACGCCTTACAGAACTCCATAATATTCACGCCGTGCTGACCCAACGCAGGGCCAACGGGTGGGCTTGGGTTTGCCTGACCTGCAGCAACCTGCAACTTGATATAAGCTTCTACTTTCTTTGCCATCTTACTTTTCTCCGTTTGGGTGTAACGCCTCTGGACTGTAATCAATCCGTCTTTGGCTTCCCGTCCCGCCTTTCAGCGAGGTTAATATCAGGCCTTCTCAACCTGCGTAAAATCCAGCTCAACTGGCGTGGAGCGACCAAAAATAGTCACCCCAACCCGCAGCTTACTTTTATCGTAATTAACTTCTTCTACTGTTGCATTGAAGTCGTTAAACGGCCCATCGATAACCCGAATCATTTCTCCCGGCTCGAACAAGGTTTTCGGCCGCGGCTTTTCTTCGGCGTCGTGTACCCGAGCTAGAATAGCATCCGCCTCACGCGCTGTAATCGGCGCAGGCTTGTCCGCCTTGCCGCCAATAAAGCCCATCACACGAGGGGTTTCTTTAATAAGATGCCAAGTATCGTCGCTTAATTCCATCTGCACGAGCACATAACCCGGGAAAAACTTGCGCTCACTCTTGCGCTTCTGCCCACCGCGAATCTCGACGACCTCTTCCGTTGGCACCAAGACTTCACCGAACTGCTCTTCCATACCGGCAAGATCTATTCTTTCTTTGATTGCCAGAGCAACTTTCTTTTCGTAACCAGAATAAGCATGCACCACATACCAACGTTTTGACATAATGCCTACCCTATTATCATCGCGGCTAGCCAGCCGAAAAATGCATCGAGACCCCACAACAGCATAGCCATTACCAGAACAAAGGCCACCACAACTAGGGTTGTTTGATTACGCTCTTGGCGGGTCGGCCAGACAACTCTCCCAGCCTCAACCTTGGCACCTTTGGCCAGCGACCAGAAGTCAGCTCCCTTCGCAGTTTGCATAACCACAGCACCAGCAATGACAGCCACCACCAGCAAAGCCAAGACCCTATATAAGAGAGGTTCTGCCGAGAAATAATAATTGCCGTAAATAGCACCGCCGAGAAGAGTCAGTACCAACGACCACTTCGCGCTATCAAAGCGGTATGTTTTTTCGTCTATTGCAGCACTCATCTTCATCGCCTGGTTGTTTTGGCAGGCCAGGAGGGACTCGAACCCCCAACAGCCGGTTTTGGAGACCGGTGCTCTACCAATTGAACTACTGGCCTATTAACTCATTTATAGACTTTAGCGCCACCTTTTAGACGGCGCAACAACCAGGGAGAGCACACCTGACTGTTGCCGACTAACTTGGTATCGTGTTATTCGAATATCTTAGCGACGACACCGGCACCAACGGTACGACCACCTTCGCGAATAGCGAAGCGTAAACCGTCTTCCATCGCAATGGGATTAATCAAGGTAACAACCATTTTCACGTTGTCACCGGGCATCACCATTTCAACGCCCTCAGGTAGCTCGCAGGCACCTGTAACGTCGGTAGTACGAAAGTAGAACTGGGGGCGATAACCCTTAAAGAAAGGCGTGTGGCGCCCACCTTCGTCCTTGCTCAGCACATAGACTTCGGCTTCGAACTTAGTGTGAGGCAGAATACTACCGGGCGCAGCCAGCACTTGCCCACGCTCAACATCTTCACGCTTAGTACCACGCAGTAGGATGCCGACGTTCTCACCAGCGCGACCTTCGTCGAGTAGCTTGCGGAACATTTCAACACCGGTACAGGTGGTTTTTTCTGTGTCTTTAATACCGACAATTTCAATCTCATTGCCGACATTGACGATGCCACGCTCAATACGACCGGTAACAACAGTACCGCGACCGGAGATGGAGAACACATCTTCGATGGGCATCAGGAAGTCGCCGTCAATGGCACGCTCAGGCTCGGGAATGTAGCTATCGAGGGCTTCAACCAGCTTCTTTACAGCGCTCGTACCCAGCTCGTGATCATCTTCGCCGTTGAGGGCCATCAGGGCAGAGCCGGCAATGATCGGCGTATCGTCACCGGGGAATTCGTAAGTGTCGAGCAGCTCGCGAAGCTCCATTTCAACCAACTCGAGCATCTCTTCGTATTCTTCTGAACCCACGCCACCACAGTCTTCAGCCAGCAGGTCTGCCTTGTTGAGGAAGACCACAACGAAGGGGACACCAACCTGACGTGAGAGCAGGATGTGTTCGCGGGTCTGGGGCATGGGGCCGTCGGTGGCGCCACAAACCAGAATAGCGCCGTCCATTTGGGCGGCACCGGTAATCATGTTTTTAACGTAATCGGCGTGACCGGGGCAGTCGACGTGTGCGTAGTGGCG
>MAAC01018598.1_pt1 | contig 16663 bp, 10 predicted proteins | sample 1115981 | NCBI WGS metagenome assembly MAAC01 (sample SAMN04961126, study PRJNA320927) | seawater metagenome | isolation source: sample BD02T64 sea water enriched with oil for 64 days | place: USA:Gulf of Mexico | collected 2013-07-27 | reverse complement strand
TAGTTCAACCGCCATCCGTTTAAACTCCTTATCGTATACTCTTCTTGATTTACTCATTTGTTATGTAAATTTAATCTTTATGAGCTTAACTTACTGTCCAGTCAAATGTAGCAGTTCCAAACCCTTGGAGTTAGATTCGTTTATCCTAATTGAAAAACGAAACGTAGATTTTGTATTGGATTTCGAGATCTCACAGGGGGTCATTTATGCATTGATCAGAAGGGGGAATAAACGGTTTGTAAAATGCTATGACCTAGAAAAAACGTGGTTGCATACCCGAGAAGAATCCAAAGATGTGACGGGTTTAAAAAAGGATTGCTTTGGTAATATTCACGTGGTATCTGATTATAATGTGGCTCAAATTTTTGCAACCCCAGAAGAAATACTTACGATAGAGACTTATTCGATAGCCGCATTTGAAAGCCAGATAGAACCGTGTAAAGTTTCGGTAGATAATAGAATTGTGGTCGCTAAACATAGCCAGCATAATAAACACGTTATGTTGGATTTATACCACGATAAATCAAAAACGCAATTGGCCAATATTTGGGATAGAGATGGGGCTAGAACGGCAGCGTCTTATTACAATGATATCATTCGATTGTATTATTTAAATGTTCCGGATGGACAAAATATTATTGAAATCGGAGTATGGGATGGCGATTTGGTGAAGCTGGCCGTTCCCGTGGCTATTTGGGATGAAAAAGGGAGTATTTCATCTGTGTCTCATTCCATTCAGATCGTGCATTGGTATCTACATATTTCGGCCAAACCCTTATACTGTCCAGTATTTGGTTGGGGGGATAATTTGCATTTGTTTGATTTTTTTAATGGTCAAATAATCCAATATGATTTGGAGGGAAGTCCACTGAACACCACAGATATTAGTTTTCAGGAAGATAAAAACTGGTTGGAGAATGTCGTGTTTGATGAGGTGAATCAGGTGTTTTATACTACGTATCAAATAAAAAGCACGTATGTTTTATTGGAGATAGAAATGGAAACCGGTTTGCTAAGAGAAGTGCAATCCATTTGTAAAGCGTGTTATCCCGAAAACATTCAAGTATATGGCGGGGAAATGTTTTACCTATATGATTTCAAAATCCGAAGGGTGTTTCTTAATAATATGAAAAATCAAACCGAATAATTTGTTCTTAGGTGCCTGTAATGTTGTTCATGTGGTGTTTCATGCTAAGCTCGAACTAAATGGATCTTTCTTTATGGAGATAAAGGGCGTCTATTAGAAAAAAAATATGTGGACTTGGAGGACGAGTTACATCGCCTCAAATTCCATTCCCATAATATCCGTAAAATGCCCTTTAAGTTTTTCTTTAACTTCATTCATGTCTAGTTCTCTACCTAATTCTCGCTGCATAGAAGTCACATCTTTGTCTGTAATCCCGCAAGGAACAATGTTTCCAAAATAACCTAAATCTGGATTTACATTTAAGGCAAAACCATGCATACATACCCAGCGAGAGGTTTTTACGCCAATGGCACAAATTTTTCGTTCTTGGGGAGTTCCTGGTTCTATCCAAACACCGGTATATTTTTCAAAACGTTGCCCGTCAATGCCGTAGTCCGCGCATAAACGAACCACTGCTTCTTCAATGTTTCGAAGGTAAAGGTGAATGTCTGGAGCAAATTGGTCTAAATCTAAAATAGGATAACCCACCACTTGACCGGGTCCGTGATACGTGATATCACCTCCACGATTGATTTTATGAAAAGTAGCCCCTTTTTCCTTTAATCCTTTTTCGTCTAAAAGTAGATTGTCTAACGAACCACTTTTACCCAATGTATATACATGTGGATGTTCCACATATAAAAAGTAATTTTCTGGAGGATTCGCCTCCGGATTGTTTCTGGTTTCTAGTTTTTGGGCCACACTTTTATCAAACAAAACCGCTTGGTAATCCCAAGCTTCTTGGTAACCTAATTCTCCTAAATCTTTGAATAAAACTTTTGGCATGGGGATCTTTTTTACGGGAATTTTATTTTGCTAATTCGGCTTTCAAGAAATTGATAACCTCAATTTCCATGACATCTACCTCATTGATTTCACTTAAATGCATCGAAACCCAATCTTCAAAATGTACATGGTAAAAAGTACGTGCGATCTTAGAATCGCCTTTACTCCAAATTTCAAAAATCTGTTGGGTGTGACGTGAAATTATGTTTTTGTTAATTTCGATACGTTGTTGATTTTTAGTGCTGTCATCATCGTTACGTAAAATAATAACCGACATGTTTTCATTTCCTCCAGCCCAGCCGACCAATTCATTGTGGTTCATTTCTGGAATGACATGATGCCAACATAACATCTTTGAGTTTTCATTTAATTGTTGCCGAAATCGAGTGGCTACGCCATCATACCCAGCGGCACAATAAATAATAGGCATCGTACCTGCAATTTCCTCCGCAATCACTCTCGATTCTGAAATAGTGGTTTCTTCTTCTCTATCCAATAATTCAATCGTTGCTTGGATTTCTTTTTCAATAGCAATGGTGGTAATTCCGTAATGGTTGAGCAAAAACAATTGTGAGACTACTGAATAGGCAAATTGGGAACGGGGAGGATTTCCACCTACCAATACAATTTGATTTAACTGATGTTCTTCCGCAAGCGCTTTCGCTCTTCCTCCTGAGGTGATAATAGCCACTTCAGCCCCTGTTGCAATGGCTGCTTCAATGACATTAATAGTTTCTTCGGTATTACCTGAATAGGTGGATCCCAGAACTAAAGTATCCTCATTTACCCAAGATGGTAAGTCGTAGGTCTTGTTAACCACAACTGGAACGCTCACTTCTGTGGCCAATTGAGAGGTAACCGTACCCCCAATTCCAGAACCGCCCATACCGGTAATCAATACATTTTTGAATGTTTTTGAATTCGATGTGAGTTTGGCATTTTTTCCAATAATTAAAGCATCCGCTAAATGTTTGGAGAAATCTTGAATAAGCGTTTTCATGATGTTTGTTTTGCAGCCGCAAATGTAACCCAATAGTAAATAACTCCCTACAGTTCTTCTTTTAATAAGAAGTAGGCGTGATGGCCTTAGGTATAATTACGTGTTTTGTAGATTCAGGTGTGTTTTTCACTGTAAATCAGTCCTTATGCAAATAAATTGTCGTCCAGATAAAATATATGCAGTATGCTTAAATCAAAAATTTTAACGTTTGTTTTCCTACTCAGTCTAACTATTTTGGTTTCTCTGTGTGCAAATAGAATAATTCCTGGTTCATTGGAGGAATCAACAATCCTTCCTTTGCCGAGTTCTATTGGTTTAGATAAGTATGAAACTCTTTTGTATGCGTTTTTGGATAATAACGAGTATAAAAAATTGAAGTGGCATCATGATAAAACGATTCGGAATACAGGACCCTATATTAATGATGTTTATTATGGAACCCATCCGGCAGTCCTTATTTATTATTCGCCAGAAGTATATACATGGCTAAAAAATAACCGCGAAGGCGAGATTCCTGACGGGGCTATGATCATTAAGATAATGTACGATCCCCCTGCGCAGCGGTACGCAAATTTAAGTCCGGAGGCCATTTTAAATCTAGAAAGTGATAGCAATGCATTGGAAGGTTGGACGGTGATGATTAAGGATAAAAATGGTTCTCGAGATGGTTGGTTTTGGAGTTATTACGGTCGAGGGCAGGAAGTGGATCAGCTCAATAAGCATCCATTCGATTATCCCAATTCTGGTTTTGGAAATTACTGTGTGCGTTGCCATGCTTCGGCCAATGGAGAATTTACTTTTTCTAGTCTGACCAATATTGAAGGTGAAGAGGGAGAGCCGATCACCTATTATGTAGATGATTCCTGGAGAGATAATTCGCCAGATGAAGGATATGTTTCCACTCACGAGTTGTTAGCCAAGGGAATGCCGGAGGAATTTGCTTTAAAGTCATTACATGCCCCTAAAGAATACATTAATCAAAGTTTTCTAGATGCGTTTGGATCTAAAAATCTGGTCGCTAAACAGGACGTGAAAGTGTTTCCTCCCGAAACCTACGATCATGTGGTGGCTAGTCCAGCGCCTATGAAACGACAATTTTTAACATCCGACCAATGCCTTTCATGTCATGATGGGCAAACGGGTAATTTTCTACCTAATATGGTGGTGGATTATTATGGGGAGAAACAAAATGTGTCTCCTTATGGAGAATGGCGATGGTCAATGATGGGACTCGCAGGTAGAGATCCTATTTTTTATGCGCAATTGGAAAGTGAAAAAGCCATTCATGATCAAAATAATTTACCCAATGTCATTGAGGATATCTGCTTTAGATGTCATGGGGTTATGGGGCAGCGTCAGTTTCATATAGATAATCCTGAAAATGATGCGTTGTTTAAAGAAGAATACGTTTTCCAATACGGATACGAAAAACCGGAAGGGGAGGTAGGTGCTTTGGCAAGAGATGGTATTTCATGCATGAGCTGTCATCAAATAATTGATGATAAGGGTCCTCTTAAAGATATTGAAACCGGAATGTTTAAGATTTCTGAACCCGGTAAGATTTTTGGGCCGTTTAAAAATCCTCCTGTGCATGCCATGGAAGAGGCGTTGGGTTTAACGCCAACACATAGTGAGTATGTGAAATCGTCCCGATTATGCGCCAGTTGTCATACCATTAATCTACCGGTTTACAATGATCAAGGGGATTCTGTAGGTTCGCATTATGAGCAAGCAACCTATTTGGAATGGGTGAATAGTGCGTATCAAAATGAGTATTTACCCATAGGTGAAAATTCAACCTCCTGTCAAGATTGTCATATGCCTAAGGCATTCCCCTTAAACTCCGGGAATGCTTTGGATTTCAAGATTGCAAATATTCAAGATCAAGATTATCCGGAGTCAGATCACTTAGTAGAGAGAGAACTGGTTACTTTGGAAAATAGAAATGGCTTTAGTCGGCATACGCTGTTGGGAATTAATATATACGGACTGGAAATGTTTAATCAATTTGATGATATTCTTGGCGTACGGAAAACGGATTACATGACAGGATTGGATAATGGGTTGCCTAATGCCATTAATAACGCCAATCGTTTGGCGAAACAACATAGTGTGAAAGTGTCTATTGTGGATTTAAATTATGAGGGTGCCCATTTAAAGGCTCGAGTAAATGTAACCAACTTGGTTGGGCATCGTTTCCCTTCCGGAGTCGGATTTAGAAGAGCGTTTTTGCAGTTGGCAGTTATCCATCCTGATGGAGATACCCTATGGGCTTCTGGACGGACCAATTCAGTGGGAGTGGTGGTGGATGAAGATGGCCAACCTTTACCTTCGGAGTTTTTAGAGGAAAATGAAAAGGGTGAGCAACAATACGAACCCCATTATCAACTAATAACGAAACAAAATCAAGTGCAGATTTACCAAGAATTGGCCAAAAACCCAGAAGGAAAATTCACGACCAGTTTTGTAGCGATTGATGAGGTTACCAAAGATAATAGATTGCTGCCAAAAGGGTGGTCCAAAACAGGGCCTACGGGATTTGATCCCGCTTTTGTGAAGGCCACGAGCCCGCATGGAAATGCATTAAATGATGTTTTGTTTATGAGTGGCCGTGGACAGGATGCGATTGTTTATGAAATTGCTCTTTCTAAAGCGGAATTGAAAAATGGAAAAGTGGTAGCGACCCTGTATTATCAAAGTATTCCACCCTTCTATTTGAAGCAAAGATTTGAAACCGCTAAAGGCCATAACGGGGAACGATTATTTTATTTAGCGAGTCATTTAAAGACCGAAGGAACTTTCATTGAAAACTGGCGATTAGTGACCGGAATGGATGAAAAGGAAATTCCAGTTTGGTAAGACAGGAAGAGTTAAAATTAAATCCCTAAATTAGGAGTCCAAAAAATACCAATTAAAACGATTGAAATCCCAATGGAATACGTATTTTTGCAGCGAAATTAAAGGGATGGAGAAAGAGGGGTTGTCTAACCCCTCTTTTTATTATCCTTACTTTTTTAAGGAATGAAAAGTAGTTAGCGCCTGATTAAGGTGTTGATTTTTAGATGATTAAGAATGATGCAAGAATCAAATGTACGCGCCATAATTGAAGAATCCATTCAGGATACGGAAATATTTTTGGTGGATTTAAAAATAACTGGAGGGGGCAAAATCACTGTCCTTATCGATGCTATTGGAGGTCTTCCAATCACAGACTGCATGAAAGTGAGTCGTGGGATCGAGTTTAACCTAGATCGTGAAACAGAAGATTTTGAATTACATGTATCGTCCCCAGGTTTAGATAAGCCATTTAAAGTCTTTAAACAATACGAGAAAAATATTACACGTAGTATTCGGATCGTACTGGAAGATGAAGGCGTTGTTGACGCGGTGATTGTTGGGGTGGATGAGCCTAAAATTAATTTGGAGATAGAAGAGGTAATCACTAAAAGTGATGTACTCGAAGGTGTGAAAAAAGGGGATGCTTTAGAGCTAACCCAGGAAGATATTAAAGAGTCAAAAATTAATATTTCGTTTAAATAAACGGATGTAATTGTAAGAATTATGATGAATACAGATCAACTTATTGAGTCGTTTTCGGATTTTAAGGAATTCAAAAACATTGACAGGGTAACCATGATGAACATCTTGGAAGAGGTGTTTAGATCTATGATTATTAAAATGACTGGTACTGATGAGAATTATGATATAATTATCAATCCGGACAAAGGAGATATTGAGATTTGGAGAAATCGTGAAATTGTTCACAATGATGAGGTAGAGGATGAGAATAAAGAAATCTCTATAGCGGATGCCGTAAATATTGAGCCTGATTTTGAAATCGGTGAAGAGGTTGCGGAGCAGATGCAACTAGAAGATTTTGGTCGTAGAGCAGTATTGGCTTTACGTCAAAACTTGATTTCTACTATTCATGAATTAGAAAAAGATTCTTTATACAAATTATATAAAGATAGAGTTGGCGATATCCTTACCGGGGAAGTATACCAAATCTGGAAAAAAGAAGTACTGATCTTGGATGATGAAGGGAATGAGTTGATCTTACCTAAAACAGAGCAAATTCCAAGTGATTATTTCAAAAAAGGAGAAACAGTTCGTGCGGTAATTAAAAAAGTAGATATGCGTAATAACAATCCTGTTATTATATTGTCTCGTACCGCAACAGAATTCTTAGCACGTTTATTCGAACTAGAAGTGCCTGAGATTTTTGATGGATTGATTACCATTAAAAATATTGTACGTGAGCCAGGAGAACGTTCTAAAGTAGCTGTTGAAAGTTACGATGAGCGTATTGATCCAGTAGGAGCTTGTGTCGGTATGAAAGGATCAAGAATTCACGGGATTGTACGTGAGTTAAGAAATGAAAATATTGATGTGATTAACTATACGTCTAATCCTCAACTATTTATAGCACGTGCCTTAAGTCCTGCTAAAATTACCAATACGATTATCAAGGATGACGAAGCTAAGGCAGATGTTTTCTTACGTCCTGATCAAGTTTCTTTAGCTATTGGTAAAGGAGGACATAACATTAAATTGGCTAGCCGATTAACTGGATACGAAATCGATGTATACAGGGAAGAAGGAAATGACAATGAAGATGTTGGTATTGAAGAGTTTTCGGATGAAATTGATGCATGGATCATTGATGCCTTGAAAGGGGTAGGTTGTGATACTGCGAAGAGTGTATTACGTTTGTCTAAAGAGGATTTGATTAAACGTACCGATTTAGAAGAAGAAACAGTTGATGCGGTTCTAGCGATTTTCAGAGCCGAATTCGAGTAATATCGCATCAAAATGATTTAGTTTATATTAATTTGCCACCAAAATAACTTTCCATAATATGGCAGGTCCAGTAAAGAGATTAAGTAAAATAGCAAGAGAATTTAACGTTGGAATTTCCACCATTGCGGAATTCTTAACGAGCAAGGGAAAAGAAATTGAAGCTTCTCCTAACGCAAAAGTTCTGCCTGAAATGTATGATTTATTAGTAAGTCAGTACGGTTCGGATAAAGCTAAGAAGGAAAAGTCTCAAGAGCTTAAGAGTAATAAAGTAGAGCGAAAAACGATTTCGCTTAAATCAGAAGCACCCGCACCTGTTCCTGTTGTTAAGAGTGTGCCAGAACCAGTGGTGGAAACACCTGTGGCTCCTGAACCTCCTAAAGAAGAAGTTGTGGTAGTACCCGAAGCAGAAACTCCCGAAGTAAAAGCTCCGGTAGAAAAGCAAGAAGTGGTAGTACCAACTCCTAAGAAAGAGGAAGAAACTCCAATCCAAGCAACGAAACCGGTGGCAACCGAAGTGGAGATCAATAAAGAGGGGCATGTAGAATCCGAGGATGGGAAAGGTCCAAAGATTTTGGGTACCATCAAACTGGAAGATCCCAAACCAAAGAATAAACCAAAGAAAAAACAAGAGCCTAAGAAGCAAGGAGCAACTCCCGCTTTTAAGGCTAAATCTTCTGTAGCAAAACCGGCTCCTAAGCCTGTAGCCGCAATTGAAAAGAAAGAACCTCAAAAACCGACCAAACCAGCGGAACCAGAAATGGTGAAGGCGAGAGTTGAAAAACTAACTGGTCCTGTGGTTGTTGGGAAAATTGTGCTCCCAGTAAAACAAGAAAAGAAGAAAAGGCCGGTGGCTTCTTCCTCTAACCCTGGAGCGGGAAATAATAAACGGAAGCCAAGAAAACGTATTGGTGGAAATCAAGGAAATCCCCCTGGGAATAGACCTGGTGGTCAAGGTGGTCAAGGCGGTCAAGGCGGTGGTCGTTTCCAAGGTGCTAATCGTGGTCCTAATAGAGGTCCTAACAGAGCTGGTGGTGGTAACCGTAGAGCGGAACCTGTTCAACGTACAGATGAACAAATTCAAAAAGAAATTTCGGAAACTTTGGCCCGTTTAAGTGGGAATAAAAAGTCGAAAGGTTCTAAATATCGTAAAGCAAGTCGTGATCGTGCCGCTATTGAAGCAGAGGCTGATTTGATTGCTAAAGAATTTGAGAAAAAAGCCATTAAGGTAACAGAATTTGTTACTGTACATGAGTTGGCAAGTATGATGGACGTTTCTGTTACAGGAGTGATTTCTGCTTGTATGACTTTAGGAATGATGGTTTCTATTAATCAACGTTTAGATGCAGAAACATTAACTATTGTAGCCGAAGAATTCGGGTTCGATGTAGAATTTGTAGGTGCCGAAGTTGAAGAAGAAGAAGAAGAAGAAATTATTGATGCCGAAGAGGATTTAGTTCCTAGAGCACCAATCGTTACCGTAATGGGTCACGTAGATCACGGGAAGACTTCCTTACTGGATAAAATTAGAGATGCCAACGTTATCGCAGGTGAAGCTGGGGGAATTACGCAGCACATCGGTGCATATATGGTGGAATTAGATGGCGGTAAAGAAATTACTTTCCTTGATACACCAGGTCACGAGGCGTTTACCGCTATGCGTGCTAGGGGTGCTCAAGTAACTGATATTGCGATTATCATTATCTCCGCAGATGATAGTGTGATGCCTCAAACCATTGAAGCCATTAATCACGCACAAGCAGCAGACGTTCCAATGATCTTCGCGTTCAATAAAATGGATCGTCCAGATGCTACCGCAGATAAAATTAGAGATCAGTTATCTCAACAGAATATCTTAGTAGAAGAATGGGGGGGTAAATACCAAACCCAAGAGATTTCAGCGAAAACCGGACAAGGTATCGATGAATTATTAGAGAAAGTTTTACTGGAAGCAGAAATGCTAGACTTAAAAGCGAATCCAGATAGAATGGCTTCGGGGACGGTTTTAGAAGCTTCCTTAGATAAAGGTAGAGGTTACGTTACGCAATTAGTGGTACAAGCAGGTACCGTTAAAGTAGGTGATTTTATCGTTGCCGGTCAGTATTTCGCGAAAGTGAAAGCATTATCGGATGAAAGAGGAAAGTCAGTTAAAGAGGCCGGTCCTTCGCATGCCGTGTCCATGTTAGGATTTGCAGGTGCGCCCAATGCAGGGGATGTATTCAAACAGTTTACCGATGAGCGTGAAGCGAAAGCTTTAGCTACTAAACGAGAGCAATTGCAGCGTGAGCAGGGTTTAAGAACTCAGAAACATATTACTCTAGATGAAATTGGAAGACGACTATCTTTAGGTGATTTCCACGAGTTGAATGTAATTGTGAAAGGGGATGTGGATGGTTCTGTAGAAGCATTGTCTGATTCGTTAATGAAACTATCTACTGAAAATGTACAAGTGAATGTTATTCACAAATCGGTAGGTCAGATTTCAGAGTCGGATGTATTATTAGCTACAGCTTCGGATGCAATTATCGTTGGTTTCCAAGTAAGACCATCGCAAAGTGCACGTAGACTCGCAGAGAAAGAAGAAATCGATATCCGATTATATTCTATTATCTACGATGCAATTGAGCAAATGAGAGATGCCATGCAAGGAATGCTGAAACCTAAATTGGTGGAAGAGATTGTTTGTAACATCGAAATCCGTGAGACTTTCAAAATCTCCAAAATCGGAACCATTGCAGGTTGTTACGTATTGGATGGAACCATCACTAGAAATACACATGTACGTATAATTAGAGATGGTATTGTGGGCTACGCAGGTAAACTAGGATCATTGAAACGTTTCAAAGATGACGTGAAAGAAGTGAAAGCAGGTTACGAATGTGGTCTGAACATTGATGGATACAACGATATTAAAGTAGGTGACATCATCGAAGGGTACGAGCAAAAAGAAGTAGAGCAAACGCTGTAATTCTTATAAAATATAACAGTGAAAAAAGTCTCTTAGGTTTCTAAGAGACTTTTTTTATGACTAAAAATTAAATGCCCGAAATCGGTACGCAGAAGAGGGAAGCAAAAAGATGAAAATGGCCTACAGGTGATTTTTATTATTCTTTGGAACGAATGAATAACCCGTCAAATTTATCGGAATGAATAGGGATAATTCGTACGGTAAACCACCTATCCCAAATTACTCCCTTTTAAAACGAGTTTTTCACGCTCTTTAAATTTATCAAAATGCCCGCATTCAAAGTCATAAATTTGTATTGGAAAATAATACCATAATGACAAAATACCTTTTCATATTCGTCTGCTTATCGGCTTCGACCATCAACGCTCAAGAATCGTGGAGTTTACAAAAATGTGTAGATTACGCCTTAGAGAATAACTTAGATGTACGCCAATCGGAGTATAGCTTACAAAATTCACGAACGGATGTTATGCAATCCAGGAACCAATTCCTGCCAAGTGTCAATGCTTCGGCTTATTACGGGTATAACTTTGGTCAGGCTATTGATCCCTTTACCAATCAGTTTGCGCAAAGTGCGGTGAATACAGGGAACTTTAACCTTTCGGCCAATATGACCCTATTTGGTGGTTTGCAAAACATGAATCGCTTAACCCAAAGTAAATACAATCAGCAGTCGAGCGAATATGCCTACAAAAACGTACAGTATTTAACCAGTTTAGCGGTAACGACTTCTTTTCTTCAAATTCTGTTTAATCAAGAAACCCTTGAAGTAGCCGACAAGCAATTAGAGGTAACCGTTCAACAAATTGAACGGACACAAAAACTAGTGGATGCTGGAAGTGCCCCACAAGGGAGTTTGTATGATATTGAAGCACAATATGCCCGAGAAGAACTCGCACAAGTAAATGCCGATAACCAAGTCGTATTAGCGTATTTGTCATTAAAACAATTACTTCGTCTACCCGGTGATTTTAATATGGAAATTCTAATTCCTGCACAATTAGATAGTTCCGCATTAGCCTTGCCTACCAGTTTGGATCTGGTGATTCAAACGGCATACGATACCTATCCGAGTATCAAGAGCAATGAGTATGCTTTATTGAGCGCAGAGAAACAAGTGAGTATTTCCAATAGTACCATGGTCCCCCGATTATCCATTAGTGGTTCGTTAGGAACAGGGTATTCAGGAAATGCAAAAGATGTGGTAAGCTCTTCTCTGACCGGAACGAGTCCAATTGGTTTTGTAGAGTCTACGAACGATGTAGTGGTGTCTCCTTCGTATTCGCAGGAGTTTCGTACCAAAGGATTCGGTGATCAAGTGAGTAGTAATTTCAACCAATCATTGGGTTTGAGTTTGTCTATTCCTGTGTTTAATAAAATGAATAATAGAGCTTCTGTAAATCGTGCAAAAGTGAACTACTCCATTCAAGAAACAGCCTTGGAGAAAGAAAAACAAAAAGTGCGTCAGGATATTGAACAAGCTTATGCCAATGCATTGGCTGCCTTCAAGAGTTTTAAATCTACCGAAAAAGGACTAAAATCATTAAATGAAGCATTTAATTATGCACAGAAAAGATTTGATGTTGGAATGATCAATGCGGTAGACTACAACGTAGCAAAAACAAATTTGTTCAGAGCGCAATCCGATTTAGTAAAAGCAAAATTTGATTATATTTTTAGAATGAAAATTCTGGATTTTTACCAGGGTAAATCGTTAGCACTTTAAATTTTCTTTCTGAAGAAACACTGTATTATGACTAAAAAGAATATAATAATCGCTGGTGTGGCTTTGATTGCCTCTGCAGTACTTGTGTATTTCGTGATGGAGAAATCCAAAGAAACGGATGCCAAATATGCGGTGACAACCGCTCTGGTAGAGAAAGGTGAGATCGTAGAAATTGTTTCCGCTAGTGGACGTATTCAACCGGAGAAAGAAGTGAAGATTAGCCCAGAGGTTCCGGGTGAAATTATAGAGCTTCCTATTAAAGAAGGTATGAAAGTTACTGCGGGTGATTTGCTGATCAATATCAATCCTGATTTATACCAATCATCGGTGAGTAGAGCCCGAGCAGGTTTAAATTCGTCTAAAGCGAATATGGCAAATTCCAAAGCCAGATTAGTGCAGTCCAAAGCACGATTAACGAATTCGGAACGGGATTTTGGCCGTCAAAAACAATTAAATGCGGATGGGGTGGTTTCCAATGCGGATTTTGACCGTGTAAAAAGTGAATATGAAGTCGCAAAAGCAGAGGTGATTGCCGCCCAAGAAAGTTTACATGCCGCTGAATACAGTATTAAGAGTGCCGAAGCAACTGTGAAAGAAGCAACGGATAACTTAAAACGAACCACTATTTATAGCCCTATTGACGGAACGGTGAGTAAGTTGAACGTGGAACTAGGTGAACGCGTAGTGGGGACCGCTCAAATGGCGGGTACTGAATTAATGCGGGTAGCCGATTTAACAAAAATGGAGGTGCATGTAGAAGTGAACGAAAGTGATATCGTTCGTGTAAAAATTGGGGATAAAGCCACCGTAGAAGTGGATGCGTATTTGAATCGAAAATTTACTGGTGTCGTTAAAGAAATTGCCAATTCATCGGCTTCTTCTGGAATGCAATCTACCAATGAAATTACCGTGTTTAATGTGAAAATCAGCATCGATAATGAATCGTATATAGATTTAGTAGATCAAGATAATCCCCATTTAAGTCCGTTCAGACCTGGGATGTCAGCTAATGTAGAAATCCTAACCAATGAATTAAAAGAGATTTACATGGTACCTATTCAAGCGGTAACCATTCGTCCAGATACTTCAGAGAAGGTAACACGGAAACGGAAAGTTAACTTGGAAGAATACAAAGATGACGAATTGTTTGAAGTTGTATTTGTCTATGTAGATGGGAAAGCCATCATGAAGAAGGTGAAAACTGGAATTCAAGATACCAAGAATATTCAAATTATAGAAGGATTGGAAGAAGGCGAGCAAGTGGTTTCAGGACCGTATTCCATTGTTTCGGTCAAGCTTTTACATGAAGATAAAATAGAATCTAAAAGCAAAGAAGACCTCTTTAAAGGGGACGATGATTAAATGCATTCCTTCGGAAGAGGGTTGGGGAAGCAGGCGGCTGATGGCATTTAGCGAGCGGCAAGTGACTGGCGGAAGTTGGGCGTGTTTTTAGAAAAGAGAGTAAGGAGGGAAGCTTTGGTTTCCCTTTTTTTATGCGCTAAAATGTTTGGGTTTTTCGTAGATCAATGGCGTACTAATCGATGACAGCATTTATTAAGACTGTATATGGAGTGATTCGTTAGTGTTTCCCATTAAAAAATGAATGGTAAGCAAATGGGTATTTATTTTAGGATGTATGCATCCTGAATTACTTTTGGCACATGGCCAAAATTTTGAATATAGAAACATCCACTACCGTTTGTTCCGTGGCGGTTGCAATGGATGGAGTGGTGAAATCGGTACACGAAATCAATGAAGGGTACTCGCATGCTGAGAAATTGGAGATTTTAATTCAAAAGGCATTGAAGGATTCCAAGGTGGAAATGTCCGAATTGGAAGCCATTTCAGTGAGTAAAGGTCCGGGTTCCTATACCGGTTTACGAATTGGGGTTTCCTTAGCGAAAGGGCTATGTTTCGGTGCTAATATTCCTTTAATTTCCGTACCAACCCTGGAAGCAATGGCCTTACATCCAAAAGTGCAAGCACATGAAAATACCTTGCGAATTCCCTTATTGGATGCCCGTAGAATGGAAGTGTATGCCTGTGTATTGGATGAAGAAAATAGAGTGAAAGTTCCGACAGCCGCTGTAGTCATTGATGGGCAGTCATTTACCGAATCTTTAGACCAACAACAGGCGGTGTTTTTTGGTCCCGGAATGGAAAAATGTAAAGAGGTATTATCGGCACATTCCAATGCCCGATTTGAAGACGATATTTTACCTTCTGCTGCACATATGGCTTCGGTATCAGAGGCTAAATTCATTGCGAATGAGGTGGAGGATATGGCCTATTTTGAACCGTTTTATTTAAAAGATTTTGTAGCCGGAAAGCCAAAAAAACTCTTGTAGGAATCCAACCCAACATCCTTTTGTAGTCCTAACAATTGTATTAATTTCGAAGATTGATTTTCACCAGCCGTGAGGCCGTTTTTGTGGGCATTTTATGTGGGACTTACTAGCTAGATTTATTGTTAGAAATAGTGTATTAATTTTTGTAACCATCCTGGTGGGTACCATGGTGGTGGGCTATAATTCTACCGAGCAACGTTTGCAATGGACGCTGCCTAAAATGTTGCCTGACAACGATTCTACCCTAAGTGCATATACCGAGTTTAAAGAACGGTTTGGGGATAATGGTGCCGCTTTAGTTCTTGCGATTGAAGAAAATCCATTAGATGATTTAGCGTTTTTTAATTCCTGGTTACGTTTTGGTAAAGCCATCGAAGCCGTGGATGGGGTAGATACCGTTTTATCCATTAATCAACTTTTTAATGTAGTCAAAGATACAGCCAATAAGCGATTTGATTTGCAAAAGGTGGTTCCCCATGAACTTAAAACCCAAGCCGAACTAGACAGTGTACGGGCGCTTATTTATTCTTTGCCGTTTTATAAAGGACGATTAATCAATGATACCAATCACGTCAATTTGATGATGATTTCCTTGGATCCTAAAGTGTTTAATTCCAGTAGTCGGGAACGTTTAATTGATGAAGTTTTTGTAGTCGTGGAGGATTACCGGAAGGAAGCCGGTATAAATATGCACTACAGTGGGATGCCCTATATCCGTACCATGATTACCCGATTGGTGAAAAAGGAATTGGGTCAATTCTTAGGTTATGTGGTTATCGTTACCGTAGTTATTCTTTTAATATTCTTCCGATCCATTGCTCCGGTAGTGGTGTCTTTATTAGTGGTTTTACTTGGCGTGACCTGGAGTTTCGGGATCATTACCTTTTTTGGGTTTGAGATCACCATCTTGACGGGGATTATTCCTTCATTGATAATAGTCATTGGAATCCCCAATTCTATTTATCTCATAAATCGCTACCATTCCGAATATGCCCTGCACGGTAATAAAGTAAAAGCCATTAGTCGGGTAGTGCGTAAAATTGGACAGGCTACCTTATTGACCAATCTAACTACCGCAGTTGGTTTCTTAGCATTTGTATTTACCGAGAGTTCCATTTTAGTAGAGTTCGGGATCGTTGCCTTTGTCAATATTTTAGTGCTTTTCGTCCTATCCATTTTTATGATTCCTGCCATTTTAGGAATCTTACCTCCGCCCAAAGAGCGTCAAATGTATCACCTAGACCGTAAGGGATTGAACAAGGTGGTAGAAGGACTGATTAACCTGATTACCCATCACCGTCCAAAGGTATATTTGTCTTCCGTTGTTTTAGTGATTATCTGTGTTTACGGATTGTCTTTAATGACCACTACGGGTAACCTAACCGATGATTTGCCTCGTAAGAGTTCGGTAGTGACGGATCTTCAATTTGTAGAAGATAACTTTAGCGGGGTGATGCCATTTGAAATTGGCATTGATGCCGGTAAACCCGGAATGGTTTCCAAGAGTTCTACCTTGAAACGAATGGATCAATTGGCCGAGGTGTTCAAGGAGTATCCCGAGTTTGGTCAACCTATGTCTATCATTGAGGGAGTGAAATTTACCAAACAAGCATTTTATGGGGGGAACCCAGACAAGTATAAGTTAATCAAAGGTGGCGAAAAAGTCTTTATCAAATCCTATTTAGATAATACTGGAGGTAACACCAATATGTTGTCCTCTTATGTGGATAGTACCGGACAATTTGCCCGAATGTCTTTACCGATGAAAGATGTGGGAAGTGTGGTTATGGATTCCTTAGTGGCCTCTTTACAACCCAAAATTGATAAGATATTTCCTGCCAGTAAATACCAA
>MAAC01011858.1_pt1 | contig 16674 bp, 10 predicted proteins | sample 1115981 | NCBI WGS metagenome assembly MAAC01 (sample SAMN04961126, study PRJNA320927) | seawater metagenome | isolation source: sample BD02T64 sea water enriched with oil for 64 days | place: USA:Gulf of Mexico | collected 2013-07-27 | reverse complement strand
AAAAGTCAGTTCAACTGCCGAGCAACTTGCGCGATTGGTTACTCGATCCCAGTTCATTAACGGCTAGATTGAAAAGACACGGTAATGATTTTCGCGTCGAGGTATTAGGTCAAAAAATTGAAAGTTGTACAACTGAGGAAGCTACGTCTGAAGTTATTGCAGGGCAAGAAGTACTGATAAGAGAAGTATTATTATTTTGTGGCGAACAACCGCAAGTTTTTGCGCGCAGCCTTCTACCATTAAGCTCATTAACGGGAAATGAAGAACAACTGGCCAATTTAGGTGATCAGTCTTTAGGACAAGTATTATTTAATCATCCTCAGTTACAAAGAAAACGTATTGAAGTCGCAAGTTTTGATAGTGAGTCCAGTGTTGCTCAGTTAGCGAAGCATTACCAATTAACAAGCAATGCAGACCTTTGGGGGCGTCGTTCGGTATTTCTTATCGAAGATAAACCATTGATTGTGGCTGAAGTCTTTCTACCTGAAGCCTTTGCTTACCAGCTTGAGAACATTTCTTGATGATTGATACTAAACAAACCCCATGGGTACAGCGATGGTTGGCGATTAAACAAATTACCCGCATGGACAAACCCATCGGTACTTATTTATTGTTATGGCCAACTTTTTGGGCTTTATGGCTGGCCTCAGATGGTTTTCCAAATTTACACTTACTGATTGTGTTTTCATTAGGTGTATTTATTATGCGCAGCGCAGGTTGCGTGATCAACGACTATGCTGACCGAAAAGTCGATGGTAAGGTTAAGCGCACCGAAAACCGCCCGCTAGTATCTGGCGCTATGACCAGCGACCAGGCGCTAAGTTTATTTGCGTTTTTAATTGGCGGCGCATTAGCATTAGTTTTAACCTTATCAACATTTACTATCATGTTATCGGTAGTAGCATTGCTCTTAGCGGCTAGTTACCCCTTCATGAAACGTTTTACTCATTTACCACAAGTGGTGCTTGGTGCAGCGTTCAGTTGGGGAATGATCATGGCTTTTGCTGAAGCGCGTGGTGAAATCCCTCAAGTTGCCTGGTTATTGTTTTTTGCCAATCTATTATGGACAGTTGCCTATGACACTATGTATGGCATGGTTGACAGAGACGATGATGTTAAAATAGGTGTTAAATCTACGGCGATTCTATTTGGTCGTTATGACAAACGTATTATTGCTTTTCTGCAATTAATGACTTTGGCCCTTTTGTTGACTGTAGGTGAGTTACAGGCATTTGGCTGGCCTTATCAATTAGCGTTAGTGATTTGTGCAGGATTTTTTACTTACCAACAAATGTTGATCGTTAACCGTGAAAGAGAGGCTTGTTTCCAAGCCTTTCTCAATAATCATTGGGTAGGTTTAATCATCTTTATTGGTATCTATATCGAATATATATAAGTATTCCGATTATCGTAAAATACTTTGCAGCACAGAAATATCAATTAAACTGGTTAAATTGCTTTTAAGTACGTCCAATGTGCTATTTGCAATCAGCTTTCCGTCTTCGTCAACGCTAATAAATGCTTGCTCAAGCATGGCATTGATTAAAGCCATTTGTAATTTTTTATCAACAAATTCAGGTGCATTAATATTATTGAGTACCGACAATCGTTTGGCTATCGCCACTACTTTCTCCGCTAATTCTGCTTTACTAATGGGCGCAAGCCGTTTCATTAGCGATACAATAATAATTAAACGTTGTATTGTTTCATTAGCGCATTCACCTAACAGTCGAATGTGACTTAGTGCTTGAGTATCGTCACTCAGTGACCAAAATCCAGCTTTACTTTGTTTCGCGACATTTAAATTGCTCAAGGCCGTTAAGATAAGTTTGATTTGCACGTTTATCGTTTCTTGGTTTTGCCATAAAAATAAGTCTTTTTTCAGCAACAAGATTATTTGTTGTACTTGAATATTAAGTGCTTGTTCGCTGATTTTTGCGTTTCTATCTAAAATACGACAAATTAACGCAGGTAACATATAGCTATGTATGATGTTATTACGGTAATAGCGCATGCCTAAAGCCGCCGATTCGCTTAGTGAAATAATGTCGCCAAAACTGTCGTGCGCTACGGTGACTTTATTTAACTTAATGACTTCATCAAGTAATTGCTGACCACTTTGATTTGGAATGGTGAGCTCATCACTATAAGGGGCTTGCTGCTGAATCGCTAAAAAGAAGTCGAGTTGTAATATTAATTCGTTGCGTGATAACGCTTTGCTCTTGGTCGCTTGTAATATTAAAGCAATTAACGAGACGCCATTGAGCGCAGCACATTTATTAATGGCGACCATGACTTGATTAGCTAATACATTAACGCTTGGTGTTAACCATGAAGGTTTTTGAGGTTCTACAGGGTCAATGGCGTCTTTCCAATCAGGCACTTGTTTATTTAAAAACTGTGAAATGTTAATGGGCGTGCCAAAATTTACATAGCCTTTGCCATAATTTCGCAAATTTTTAATGGCTTTAAAGACACCAAATACCGATTCATTTTTCTTGGTGCTACCACTTAATTCTTTATGATAGGTGCCAACTTCCATCACGTGTTCATAACCTAAATATACGGGCACTAAAGTCAGTGGTCGATTGATGCCTTTAAGCAGGCTTTGAATAGTCATGGCTAACATGCCAGTTTTTGGTTCAAGTAGCCGACCGGTACGACTGCGGCCACCTTCTGAGTAATATTTTACCGGATAACCTCGTTCAAAGAGCAAACCTAAATACTCACGGAAGATGGTGGAATACATACGATTGCCAGCAAAAGTTCGGCGAATAAAAAAGGCGCCTGCTTTTCTGAAAAACGGTCCAGCAGGCCAAAAATTTAAATTTATACCGGCAGCAATACGTGGCGTGACTAGACCTTGTTGATAGATAATATAAGTGAGTAGTAAATAATCCATATGACTACGATGACACGGCACATAAATGATTTCATGACCGTCGTCAGCTAGCTCTCTTAGGGTATTTGCGTTATTCACTTCGATACCACTGTATATGCGATGCCATAACCAATGTAAAATACGCTCACCGACTCGAACCATTGATTGGCGGTAGTCGCCGGCAATTTCATCCATAATGGTTAAGGCTTGTTTTTTTACTTTCGCTTCACTTTGCCCTTTAGATTCGACTTCATCTTGGATCAATCGAGTGATAGCAGGATTTTTCATTAAGGTTTGAAACATCTGCTGACGGTGCATTAATCTTGGACCGGTTGCCGCGATTTTTTGGCGATGAAAATGAAAGCGTGCTACCCGTAAAAGTTTGCGTGCAATAGTGTCGTTAGTGCCGTGTTTGTCTGCCATATAACGAAATGACAGTGGTTCACTAAAACGCACCAAGGAGTTTCGCCCTAAAAACAACACGATAAAAAACTTACGTAGCCAGTTTGGTGATTCTTGATCGGCGAGAATAGTACCGACAGTCGCATTGTTTTTTTCAATGGTGGGGTTTCTTCCCCAAACAAGGCTTGCCGGCATGAGCAAGGCTTCTAATTCAGGGTCGCTTTGATGTTCAGCTAATATTGCCAACCCTTGCTGCTGAGCGGTTGATTTTTTGACTTTATTTCCGCCAAAAAGTGCACTGGGTTTTTCTAAGCAAAGTGTCCTTTGAAAAGACTGCCCGTTGATGACAACTTGCTCAAAAGGATCAGGGAAGTTAAGTTTTTTACAGGCTTTTTGTAAGGTCAATAAATCGCTTGCCGATTGATGACGAACAATATAAAAAATTGGCTGTTTGGTTTGTGGTTTGCTGGTATCGAGGATTTTGTCGGTAATAATACGACAGTTAACCCATAGTGTGAGCGGAAATTTTAATAGAAAATAGAAAAATGAACGAAGTGCTAACATCTTGTTATATCCAAACTTATCAGATTAAATAGTGTAGCATTAATCACCAAAGTCAACAGCCCCTAGTCTTGTATTAGTTTCAAGAGTTCTCTAACATCAAGCAATAAATTAGGCACATCGATAATTGTGCAAGAAGGAAAGTGAAATGAAGAGCATATACCAGGGTATTATTAGGTTACTATTTTTAACGAGTATCTTGATTTTTAACCAAGCTTCAGCTCAGCAGTCTTTATCACAACAAGAACAACAGTTGGTTGAAGTTATTTCAGCGGATTTACCTGATACGTTAAATAAACTAGAGCAAGCCGTGAACATTAATAGTGGCACGATGAATTTTGCTGGTGTGAAAACAGTTGGGAAATTGATGATCGAGCAATTTGAAGCCATTGGCTTTCAAACACAATGGTTAGCGGGGGATAAATTTAATCGTGCCGGACACGTTGTGGCAAATTTTGAAAGTGAAAACCCAAAAGCTAAAAAAATATTAATGATCGGCCATTTGGATACTGTATTTGCCAAGCAAGATGATTTTCAGTCTTACCAACAATTATCTGATACTGAAGTAGCGGGGCCGGGTATTGTTGATATGAAAGGGGGTAATGCCATTATTCTTGCAACCTTGACGGCATTGAAAAAAGCAAAGCTGCTCGATAACTTAAGCATTCGTGTCGTGATGACAGGTGATGAGGAAAGTAGTGGTCGGCCTTTGTCGTTATCAAAAAAGGCAATTATTGATGGCGGTAAGTGGGCTGACATTGCAATAGGTTTTGAAGATGGTGACGGCGATATCAAAACGGCGGTTGTTGCACGTAGAGGTGCTATCGGCTGGACATTAAACGTAACGGGAAAACCGGCACATTCATCACAAATATTTCGTGATGATGTTGGCTTCGGCGCGATCTATGAATCAGCGAGAATTTTAACTGAGTTTCGTATTCAACTGTCGAATGAAAAAAACTTAACGTTTAATCCTGGCATGATCAGTGGTGGTACTCGCGTTGAAGAAGATAGAAGTAATTCAACCGCGACAGCATTTGGCAAAGCTAACGTTATCGCCAAACAAGCAATCGTACGTGGTGATATTCGTGCTATTTCGGCTAGCCAATTGAAAAAAGCTAAACAGGTCATGCAAAATATTGTTAAGCAAAATCTTGCCCATACTGACGCTGAACTTATTTTTGATGAAGGCTATCCTGCTATGGCGCCTAATCAAGGTAATTACCAATTATTGGCTTTATATAGCCAAATTAGCCAAGACTTGGGTTATGACGATGTTAAAGCAGTCAATCCGAGAAAAGCAGGGGCAGCAGATATTTCTTTTGCGGCAGATTATGTTGAAATGTCACTCGATGGTTTGGGATTAATGGGGCGCGGCGGACATACCAAAGGTGAAGTGGCCGATTTAACCAGTTTACAAAAAAACATCGAAAAAGCGGCAATACTGTTACATCGGTTATCAGGGAAAGTGAATGAAAAATAATAAAATTGCCGTTTTTGTTGATATTCAAAATATTTATTACACCACCCGTGATACTTATCAACGTCAGTTCAATTATCGAAAATTTTGGCAGCAACTCAGTGAACAGGGAGATATTACTGTTGCCAATGCTTATGCCATTCAACGTAGTGATGATGCCCAACATAAATTTCAAAAGGCATTAAGACATATAGGTTTTGATGTTAAATTAAAGCCTTTTATTCAACGGCGTGATGGCTCAGCAAAAGGTGACTGGGATGTTGGCATTACCATTGATGTCATGGAAATAGCGCCTGATGTTGATACGGTAGTATTACTTTCAGGAGACGGTGATTTCGATTTGCTTTTACAAAAAATACAGCAAAAATACCAAGTGAGAACTCAAGTGTTTGGTGTGTTGGCGCTAACGGCCAATTCATTAATTAATACCACTGATGAATTTATACCGATTGATGAAACCTTGTTAATGTAACGGCGGGAGATGACAAATCTATTATTGAGGTTATAATTAGCTCATTGTTTGAGGAGTACATATCATTAAGTCTCTACTAAATTGTTGTCGTATAACAACGTTACTCACATTAATGAGCTTTTCACTGCAAAGTAAAGCTGAAGAGTTAGTGATTGCTCTTGGCAATTTTGAACCCTTATTTTCAGAGGCCAATAAACCCGCACTATTTAAAGACCTAATTGACGGGGTTTATCAATACATCCCCGATAAAACAGTGTCATATCGATATATGGTCCCTAATTCTCGTCTTGTTGTCGAATTGAATAAAGAAGCTGTTGATGGCTCAGCAAATATTTTTGCCCTCAGTGAAATTAAAGGTTGTATCACTGAGCCAATATTTGCCTATTCTGATGTTGCGATTAGTAAAAAGGATCAACAAGTAAAAGTAGAAAGCATTGAAGATTTAGCGAAACTTAAAGTGGTGTCTTATCAGCGTGCGACTATTTTGTTAGGCAACAAATACCATAAAGCGGTTGAAAATAATCACTACTATAGTGAAGTCCCACACCCAGAAGATCAGGCAAAGTTATTAGCCACAGGCATGGTCGATGTTAGTATTGGGGATAAATATATCTTCTTTAATAGCTTACAGACATGGTCTAAAGGGAACATGGCAAGTGATGATTTTGTTATCCATCCCATATTCCCTCCAGTTTCCAGTTCAATGGGCTTTACCAAACAAAATCATTGTGATGAATTTAATGTTGCGCTGTCAAAATATAAAGCCAGTGGTGACTATCAACTGGTTTACGACAGCCACTTAAAAAGACTCGGTTACAGCGCTAATTAATTTAACCTATCTTTAAATTAATGTAGATAATAAATACACACTCCATTGCATCACTTTCCAAGCTATTGGTAAAACGAGCAGTATCGCGGCAATATAACCCAATTTCTGCACTGTGGGGTGGTGGTTTTTAGTACTTTTCAAACCAAAACAAGGCCTCAGAGGCGTTGTTCTTCTAATGATTTCAAAACCGATAAAACACCCGGCTACGGTGAAAATCAATAATAAAGTAGCCTCTAACAATGCACCTATTTTTAATAGTGACAAGTTATAACCAACAACCACAATAATGGTTTGGTGAAGAATATAAAATGGATAGACAGCTTCATTCAAATAATTCAATTTTGCAGATTTTTTATTGAAAAATTTATTTGTTAACGACAAAGCAACTAATACACCGATGATACGTAAAGCGCTATAGTTAAACCTGCCTATGGTTTTCAAAAGCTCAGTAAATTCATTGTGCATTTCATCAACCCAGACAAAATTATAAATACAGATAAATGAACAGTAGCCAATAATTAGGGCAATAAATAAGGGGGGTAATGCTTTTTCAAGCCGCTGCCAAAATATAGGTTGCCAGCCAATTAAGTAGCCGTAAATCATAAAAGCAAAGCCTAGCGGGTAGCGCGTCGTATCACTGTCCCAAAAAACTTGAATGGCAAAAATTGGCAGTATAGGTAAGCCAATAGCAACAATAGCATGTTGTTTAAACAGCAATTGCACTGCGCGATTTAACCATTGAGCGTTTAATAGTGGTAACAATATTAAGAGCATTAACGAAAATTGCCATAATGAACGGATAAACCATAAATGGTTAACATCGATATGTGGCCAGATCCCCGCTTGGTATTTAGCAAAAACGTCATTGTTGTCTGCAAAGAACGCCCCAAGAAATTGTAGATAGCTCATATTGAGGTCGCCGTTATAGGTCATTTCAATATAAAGCTGTGGCGGTACGATAAATAAAATACCAAATAATAAAGGCAATAATAATCGATAAGAGCGTATCAGAATAAAATCTCCGATGGCAACTTTGGCGAGAATAAAGCGGATAGATATCCCCGAAATCACCCATAGAACTGCCATTCGCCATGGCTCGATCAATAACATGATATTTTCTAGGAATTGTGATTTATAACTACTTTTTACATGCCAACCCCAATTTTCAACATAGAACATACCAATATGAAATAAAATGAGTAAAGCAAAAGCTAAAACACGTAACCAGTCTAAGTCATACCGACGTGCTGGCATATGCTTGGTATTGGGAATAAAGGACATTTTTATTTTTTGCAATAATAGCTGATAATTAACTGACAAAATTTTCACTTCCAATCAATAGAGGGAGTGATACCATGACATAAGTTAGTTTGATAAAAAGCAAGAAAAGGCTTAATAAACAATGGATAGGGACGGACGGTGGTATTTAGGGATGAGTTATCGTATAAATCTTTGGAATTACTTGAATGAGTAAATTACAACACTTTCAGCAGTACAAGTTACGCTACGAAATTGCTTGTTTGATTAGTTTTTTTTTTATAAATGCGACATTACTCGCGACCTCTGTGATCATGGAAGCACAGCGTAAAAGTGAGGTGCTACCTTTTCATTTTTGGGAGCCTTTTGTTTGGGAGTATGCCAGTGCAATAAGTATGTTGCTGTTATTTCCTTTACTTGCTTATTTCTTGAAAAAGAAGCCATTTAACTGGCAAGCGATAAAAATTTCTGTGGTGCAATATTTCATTGCGACTATCGTCTTTTCTGTTTGTCATGTCGGCATCATGGTTGTGATTAAAGAGCTTACCTATTTGTTAATGGCCGGAAATTATCAATTTGGTGATTTTTGGTTTGAAATGTTTTACGAATATCGAAAAGATGTCTGGAGTTTTTTGATGTTTGTTTTTGCAATACAGTCTTACGGTTTTATCTTAAGTAGATTGCAAGGTGAAGCAAACCCGATTCAAGAAGGGGAAGATAAAAACGATGGAATAATCACTCCTGCAACGATTGATCGCTTGTTAGTTAAAAAACTGGGTAAGGAGTTTATTATTAAAATTGAAGATGTCCAGTGGCTGGAGTCCGCAGGAAATTACGTGAATTTACATATTAATGAACGGATTTACCCATTAAGAGCGACTTTGGGGAAATTATCAGAGCAATTGACTGACAAGGGTTTTTGTCGAATTCACCGTTCTCATGCTATTCGTTTTGACGCCATTGAGTCGATTACGCCATTGAGTAGTGGCGACAGTGAAGTAAAGTTAGTTACTGGGAAAGTACTTAATTTATCAAGACGTTATAAAGAAACTTTTAAAGCTATGCTTAATTAAGTTTAGGGATTTCATATATTACCGTTGAAAATACACGATTTCGATGGCCATCAGAGTATTCTAACTACCTGTTACTTTAGAACTATTCGCAATTTCCTGACAATCAATTAGTATGGCAAGCAAATAATAAAATTATTGGCGAATATGCTACCTATTTCAGCGTTGGTATTACTGACTTTTTTCTATCTTATTTTACTTTTTGCCATCGCCTATGTTGGTGATAAATATACCCTTTCCGTAAAACTAAAACCGATTATTTATAGCTTAGGCCTTGGTGTTTATTGTACTTCGTGGGCCTTTTATGGTGTTACTGGGCAAAGCGCAAAAACGGGTTGGTGGCTAACACCTACCTATACAGGAGCTATTTTAGTTTTTATTTTTGCTTGGCCATTAGTGCTTAAAGTTGCCCGTATATGTCATCAACAATCGCTGACCTCATTAGCTGATTTTATTTCTTCTCGCTATGGTAAATCTTCTAAACTCGCCGGTTTAATTACCATAACTGCTGTCTGTGCCATTATTCCTTATATTGCTCTGCAGCTTAGAGCGATTACTAATAGCTTTAATGCGGTTACCAATAATTCGTCGGCAGCTAATAATATTGATATCACATTGTTTTTTACCCTAACACTTGCGGCCTTTGCGATTTTATTTGGTACTAGGCGTATTAGACCGTCTGAGCATAATCCGGGGTTATTGCTGGCGATAGCTTTTGAATCAATAGTTAAGTTACTGACTTTCTTAGCGATTGGTTTCTTTGTCTGTTATTGGATGTTTGACGGTGTTGCCGACATTTTTGCTCAGGCTGCTGAAAATATAAAGGTCCAGGCGATTACTTCGCCACCGAGTTATGTTTATCTAACCCAAACCTTATTGGGTGTGCTGATGATGTTTTGTTTACCTAGACAATTTCATATGGCATTTATTGAGCAGGATAATGAAAAAGAGCTCAAGACCTCCCGTTGGTTATTTCCAATGTACATGATTGCGCTAAATATTTTTGCTTTGCCAATAGCCTATGCTGGATTAATTTTATTTGATGGTTCAGCAGTAGGTTCTGATAGTTTTATGCTGCAATTACCTATGCTAGCGAATAGCGAATTTATGACGATTGTCTCATACCTAGGCGGATTTTCAGCCGCGACTAGCATGGTGATAGTCGCGACCATTGTTTTGAGTATTATGGTATCTAATGACCTCATTACACCTAAATTATTGGCTAATGAAAGCGGCCTAAATCAACCACAGCGTTTAAGCCCTAATAAGTTATTAAACATTCGACGTATCACCATCGTGGTTATTTTGTTGGCGGCTTATGCTTATTATCAAATAACCTCCAATACTCAATTGTTGGCTGTAACAGGTTTGATGGCGATGTCATTAGTTGCGCAGTTTTCTCCAGCATTGCTGTTAGGGTTAGTGTGGCGACGAGCAAATTTTAAAGCGGCTTATCGCAGCATTGTTGTTGGCACTTCACTTTGGGCTTTCACGTTACTTTTGCCTTCTTTGCATGGCTCTTTTGTCAATATTCATACTTTACTGGAGTTTGGTTTATTAGGGATCAGCTGGCTAAAACCGACAGAAATGTTTGGCATGCAATTAGACTTTATCTCTCACGGAGTCGTAGTCAGTTTAGTCGCTAACCTGATAGTGTTTATTTACTACTCACTGCAGACATCGCCTAATATTTCAGAACAATTACACGCCATTGCCTATATTGATCCCGATAATCATCAGCAAAATGCGCAACAAAAAACATCACCGTTAACCAACAAAGATTTGCATAATTTAGTGGTGCGTTTTTTTGGTCAATCGTTTGCCGATAAATTAGTTGCCCAACATTTTAAGGAAGGACAAATTCATTGGCAGCATATAGCGCCGGTTACGCTTGAGCTAAAAGCCGAGCAAGAGCTTTCTGGTGTCATTGGTGGTGCGTCAGCGAAATTATTAATCGATTCTGCAAAAAGAAGGCGACATACCATATTAAATGATGTTGTCGATATTGTTGATGAAGCCAGTGAACTGTTACGCTTTAATCGTTCGTTATTGCAAGCCACCATTCAAAACGTTGAACAAGGCATTTCGGTTGTCGATAAAGAGCTAAAAGTGGTGGCGTGGAACCGTAGATACATCGAAATGTTTGATTATCCTGAAGCGGAAATATTTGTTGGCCGCCCTGTAGAAGAGGTCTTGAAGTTTAATGCCAAACGAGGCTTTTTTGACAAAGCCAATAGTGAAATAGAAATAGCTAAACGTATTGCGTATTTAGAGGAAGGCAACCCTTATCGTTTTCAACGGGTGCAACAAAACGGAAAAGTCTATGAAATGACAGGTAATCCATTACCAGGTGGTGGCTTTGTTACCACCTATGCGGATATAACAGAGTTTGTTAATACTCAAAAAGCGTTAGAAGAGATTAATGCTCACTTAGAAACTCGAGTCGAAAAACGGACCTTAGATCTGCAAAAAGTGAATCAACATTTACAAGACGCGAAGCAAGATGCCGAACAAACCAATATTAATAAAACCCGCTATTTTGCCGCCCTCAGCCATGACCTTTTACAACCCTTTAATGCAGCAAGTTTATTTTCTTCGATTTTGTCAGAAAAAGCTGAAGATCGAACTGTAGACCATGAAGAAGTGAAAGAACTGAGCGAGAATATTAATCATTCCCTCAGCAACGCAGAGCAATTATTAAGTTCAATTTTAGAGTTAACTAAGTTGGATGCTGGCGCAACAAAACCCTTTGTTGAAGACTTTCATTTGGATGATTTTTTGCAACCGATATGTGAAGAATTCAAGGTTATCGCGCTAAATAAAGGACTGACATTTAAAGAGGATATTGTTGTTTGTGCGACCCGGTCAGATAAAAAATTGCTGAGACGTGTGATGCAAAACTTATTAAGTAATGCAATTCGTTATACCGAACAAGGCGAAGTTTCCTTGCAGGTTATCGCCATTGATGGCCAGTTAGAGGTGAAAATATCGGATACGGGTATTGGCATTCAAGCAGCGGATCAGCAGCGAATTTTTAATGACTTTGAGCAAGTTGAGCAATTAACCCTCAAACAAGAACATAAACAAGGCGTTGGCCTGGGCTTAGGCTTAGCGATCACCGCACGGATCTGTAAAATTCTTGGCATTCCACTGCAATTACAATCCAGACTTGCCGTTGGCAGCCAGTTTAGTTTGGTTTTACCGATCATTAAAATGGCCAAGCCGATAGCCCAAGCAAAACAAACATTAACGGTTAATCGTCAAGATTTAATTGGTTTGAAAGTACTGGTGATTGATAACGATGAGCCGGTTTTATTGGCAATGGAAAAACGTTTAGTGGAGTGGGGCTGTAGTGTAACAACAGCCAAAGATCAACAAAGCGCCTATGAGCAATGCTTAGTCCAACAACCTAATATTATTATTGCTGATTATCACCTTGATCACGGTAAAACAGGGGTTGAAGCGGTGTTATTTATTAATAAAACTTTGGCGACTCCCATTCCAGTGATTGTAAATTCTGCGGATCACTCCGATGATATTCACGAACAAGTGATTGAAAATGGTTTTATGTTTATTCATAAACCCGTGAAACCAGCGGCATTAAAACGTTCCATTAAGAAGCTAATATGATAATCATTGATTAGTATATGGCTTGACTTCATGCTGCTAGTCTTTAGTATTTCACCACATTCCTAATCCATTGTGGTCATGTGTTATGGCACTAGAAAAAGTACTCAAAAATGTTACCGAACAGATCGGCAATACAGATCTATTACGTATCAATAGTATGTCTGATTTAACCGGTTGTGAAATCTTATTAAAATGTGAACAACAAAACCCCGGTGGTTCGATTAAAGATCGCGCGGCATTGCAATTGGTTCAAGATGCCATTGCCAATGGCCAATTAAAGCCGGGCATGACCATAGTCGAAGGTACAGCGGGTAATACTGGCATAGGTTTGGCCATGGTTGCTAAAGCCTTAGGTTTTAAAATGCTGGTTGTTATGCCAAAAGGTCAAGCGAAAGAAAAAGAGCAAATGATCAGCTTATATGGCGCAGAACTTAAATTGGTTGATGCTTGCCCATTTGCTAATCCAGATCATTTTTATCATACCGCAAAACGCTTAGGCGAAGAAAATGATAATTATTGGTGGGCGGATCAGTTTGAAAATCACAGTAATTATCTAGCGCATTATCACCATACCGGGCCTGAAATTTGGCAACAAACCGCAGGAAGTATTGATGCGTTAGTTTCTGTAGCAGGCACTGGCGGCACTATTGCGGGAAATTCTTCATATTTATCAGAACAAAATCCAGATTTACAAACCTGGTTGGTTGATCCTAATGGCTCAGGTATATATGCGTTTTTGAAAAATGGCAGTTATACCAACAGTGGAAATTCATTTACTGAAGGCATTGGTATCATGCGCAGCGTGGCAAACTTTCGCCAAGCAAAAATAGATAAAGCCATTACTTTACCTGATCAAGATTTGGTCGCTATTTCTCGTTATCTGCGTGAACATGACGGTATAACGTTAGGTAGCAGTTCGGCATTAAATGTTGCTGGTGCCTTGTATGCGGCTGCCAAAATGGGCAAAGGGAAAACAATTGTCACCTTCAGTTGTGATGTGGCAGAGCGTTCTTATGGCAAACTTTATAATCAAAGTTTTTTAGCCGAAAAAGAAATTTCAGATCACTATGAAACGTTAGCTGAAATGTTTGCTCGCTATCAAGCCGAACCAATGACAAACATTGTTGATGTTAAGAAATAAAACGCAGGGAAGCTGGTAAAGTTCGACAGTAATATCAATTGATATTACTGACTTGCTTTAGTTTTTGAAACAGGTTGCTCGCTTGAGTGCGGTTATTAACCTCAAATTTTTGCAAAATCGCTGATACGTGATTTTTAACTGTTGGCTCTTGAATTTTCATTTCATAGGCTATTTGTTTGTTAAGCAAACCATCAGCAATCATCTGTAATACTCGATATTGTGCCGGGGTCAATTTACCCAGTTTTTCTGCGATGTCTTTTTCTTCAGATTGTGGCTCTTCATTTAAATCTATGCCTGCTGGCAGCCATGTTTCACCATCTAATACCACATCGATAGCAATAGATATTTCGTCTAGTGATGCCGATTTTGGAATGTAACCACTTGCACCTAAATCAATCGCTCGGCTGATAACACTCGCGTCCTCAGTGGCTGACACCATCACAACTTGAATATCAGGATAGGCATTGCGAATAGTGGTTAATCCAGTAAAACCGTCATTACCGGGCATATTTAAATCTAGAAAAATCAATTCAATATCAGGATTGTCTTCAATGACTTTGATAATGCTATGAAATGATTCCGCTTCGATAATTTCACTGAGCGGTAAAGATTTTTTTGCTGCTTGTATCAGGGCAGCACGAAATAGTGGGTGATCATCGGCAATGGCAAGTTTCACAAACTCTATACTCATTTGTTTCCTTAATCGTTACATTAGACACCAAAGTGTGAGGCGATGCTAGTAACTAGTATCGCCTCCCTCAATCAAACAGCCACTCCTTTGGCTGATTTAGAATTGGTAACTTGCGGTTAAAGAAATGGTTCGAGGATCTCCGAAGTAGCCAATTAACGTATTATCGCCACCTAAACCTGGTAAATAACTACCATCGTCCTGTGGGGTAACAAATTGATAACCACCAACCATGTATTCTTCATCAGTGAGGTTTTTCGCGTGTAAGCCAACACTGAAGTCACCCTCTTGGTTATACCAAGTAATACTTAAGTTAGCGATGCCGTAGCCGTCTTGCGTTAACAAACTATTTTCTTCAAACAGTACATAATCATCACGGTAGTAATAGCTACCATTAATGATGAAATCGCCAACATTTGACTCTATGGTGTAAGTTGCGCCTAAGTTATAGGTAAAGTCAGGGGTATTTGAAATGGCAAAGCTATCAGATTTATCAAAGACAGCACCGGTTTCTGGGTCGGTATCAATCACTTCTTCAAAGCTAGAATCGATATAGCCAAAACTTGCCGTTAATAATAAGTCATCGGTCGCTAAATAAGTAAATTCAGCTTCTAATCCGGTTGCATCTGACGAACCAATATTACCAAGACGTTGATTAAGCTCGGTAGAATCTGCTCCTGGCAATACGGAGATATATTGACGGTCATTATGTTCTAATGAGAATAAAGTGATATTGGCACGTAAACGATGATCTAACCATTCGCTTTTCATCCCTAATTCAAAAGAATCTACTTCTTCTGGATTTGCCGCTGGTTCTGCTGTGGTTGCTCTAGGATTAAAGGTCCCTGATTTAAAGCCTTGTGAGAAACTAGCAAATAACATCATGTCATCATTAGCTTGATACTCAAGACCAATACGTGGCGTAAATTTAGACCAATCGTCTTCATCATCAAGTACCGTTGGTACTAAATCACCTTCTGGGCGTACATAGCCGTCAACCCAACCGGATTCAGGATAAACCGTGGCGAAAATTAAACCATTATTCACTTTTGCTTGTTTTTCATCATGGGTATAACGAGCACCAGCGGTAACTGACCACTGATCCGATATATCATAAGATAATTGGGCATACGCTGCTTTACTTGTCGAGTTGCTACAACCACTTACTTCACGGGTTAATCCTGGAAAACCAATAGCGTTACCTAAGACCTCTAAAATGGCTTCAAACTGTCCACATGACTGACCATCGTAATAATATAAACCAGAAACAAATTTGTAGTTTTCGCCAACATTATTGAGCTGTATTTCATGGCTAGCTTGTTTGTCGTCGTAGATGGCGGGTACGTCAAAGATACGCAGTGGGGTATTGTCAAAATCAATGTTAGTCGCAGAATAACTTTCACGATCTGAATAGACATATTTTAAGCTAGTACTATCAGAAACATCCCAATTCGCGGTAAAGCTGATGCCTTCAAGTTCTACTTCATTCCAAGTTGGCATACTGGTATATGAATCGTAAACATTACTCGGTACGGGTGCATCTGTTAATACGCTCGGTAATAAACGGTAGCCCCCTTTGGAATTTGAATCATCTTGAGTATTATCCCAATTAAAACGGAAAAATAAATCATCTGTGGCGTGAAATTCAACCGTTACTCGACTTGCCACCACATCTTTATTGTAGTTTTCTGATTTTTGTCCAGATAAATCTGATTCTAAGAACTCACCAAAGCCGTCACGTTCCAGCTTAGCAAAACCAAAACCAACAAAGAGCTTGTCTTCGATAAGAGCGTACTGACCGGTGACTTTTACGTCTTGTTGACCGTAATCGCCAAAGGTGCCCTGCACACGAAATTCATTCTCGCCAGACATTTCTTTAGTGACATATTTTATTGCCCCACCGATAGTGTTTTTACCGTAAAGTGTGCCTTGTGGACCACGTAATACTTCAACACGTTCAATATCAAGCAAATCTAATACTGCACCTTGAGGGCGAGCTAAATAAACATCATCAACATAAATACCAACACCGGCTTCATATCCCCAGAGTGGGTCTTGCTGGCCAACACCTCGAATAAATGCGGTAATAGTTGAATTTGTGCCACGACTACGTTGTAAAGTGGTATTTGGGGAAAACTGTTGCACTTCGGTGAGTACTTCTATGCCTTTTTCTGCAAGCTCATCCGCGCTAATTGAGGTGACTGCAACCGGTACTTCTTGTAAATTCTCCACACTTTTACGTGCCGTTACTTCGATACGTTCT
>MAAC01006718.1_pt1 | contig 16677 bp, 22 predicted proteins | sample 1115981 | NCBI WGS metagenome assembly MAAC01 (sample SAMN04961126, study PRJNA320927) | seawater metagenome | isolation source: sample BD02T64 sea water enriched with oil for 64 days | place: USA:Gulf of Mexico | collected 2013-07-27 | reverse complement strand
AGCCAAACAAACACGAAAGGAGAAAGCGGCATTGACGCCATCATAAAGCAAAGAACATAACAACTGGGTGGGTCAAGTCTCGGTGACAATGCTGGGTCAGTTCTCAGTGACAATCAACAGCGCCGCATGATGCAGCAGTCTTCGATGGATGTTGAGCTGCAGTTCCGCAGCTCTTTGGCAACGGATTTGGCACTCGGTATCGATTGGTACGGCTACTATGGTGACGGTGTCGGGAACAATCCCCTGGGCATCTTGAACCACTCCGGTATCAACGCTGTGGCCTTCGCGGATATTCAGCCGACCTATGCGGAAATCATCGAAATGGAGAGCGAGGTCGCCCTCGACAACGCTCTGACGGATTCGGTGCGCTACGTGGGTAACTCCAAGTTCCGCGGTCACTGCAAGTCGACCGAGAAGTTCGCCAACTCGAATGGCCAGACGATCTGGGAAGACGGCGGTACCGTGAACGGGTCGACAGCCGAAATCACCAACCAGTTCGAGAACGGCGATGTGCTGTTTGGCAACCTGCGCGATGTCTACATCGGCCTGTGGGGCGCGCTGGATATCCTGGTCGATCCCTACACCCAGTCGCTGTCGGGGACGCGCCGCGTTGTGCTGCACCAGGACTTCGATATTGCCGCGCGCCGCACTGAGAGTTTCTGCCTCGGCCGCAAGCCGACGGCGTAACGATCTGAGCCGGCCGATCAGGCCGGTTCGCTCCCTCTGACCCCTTTAATCCTAGGATTTCAAAATGGCTGAAAAGACAGTGAAAGTTAAAATCACCTCCGCGATCGCGATTGCGGGCAAAATCAAAACGCCTGGCACCACGGTCGAGATCGGCGAGGATCTGGCAAAGAACCTGATCAACCGCGGCCGCGCCGAACTGGCGAAGGGTAAGGCTGCCAAAGCTGAAGGCGATTTGGGCAAGATGAAGGTCGCGGACCTGAAGGTCATCGCGGCCGAGCTTGAGATTGACGGGTATGACGGCATGAACCAAGCCAAGCTGATTGCCGCCATCGAAGAAGCGCGCGACGCGTAATCCATGCCCCATCCCGATTGGGAGGACATCTCCGCTTTTTTCGAGCTCGATGAATTTGCCACCACGGCAAGCATCACCAGATCTTCGGAAAAGGTGGCAGATGTCCTTGGCATTTTTGACGATCCGAGCCAGATGGCGACCTTGGGCGAGTTCGAATTCGACGGTCCTGGTCCGCGGTTCGTTTGCCGTGAAGACGAGGTGTCGCAGGTTCTGCGCGGCGACACGGCCGTGATCGAGGGGCGCACCTTCGATGTTCTGGAAGAGCCACAGTTGGACGGTACGGGGATCGCCACGCTGATCCTGGCGGTGCCGAACGTGATCTACAATGCTCGCCTTTGATTTTGACGACGGTCAGCTCGATAAGATCGCGGCCGAGTATGCGGCAACCCCCAAACAGGTAGACCTCTCTCGATCGCGGGCGCTGAAGCGCACGGCCGCGACCCTTCGGCGTCTGGCGTCCACTGGCCTGCGGACGGAGCTCGGGCTGCGAAACGCCAAAGCGCTGCGCCGTCGCCTGAAGGAGTACAAGGTGGGCAAGGGCAACAATGCGTTGAAGCTCTGGTTCGGTGCCAATGATCTGCCGGTGTCAGCGTTCAAAGGCCGGCCGCAAAAGGTCGATGGCGGGATCAAGTTTGGCGATACGATGGTCCACGGCGCGTTCTTTGCGAAGGTGGGCGGTAAGCGCAAAGTCATGCAGCGGTACGGGTCGAAGCGATGGGCGATCGGCGAGGCGACGCTGTCGGTTGCCGATCGGATGATGATCTACCTCGAGGACGAGGTCTTTGTGGATATCGACAGCATCTACATTAAGCACTTTCTGGCAGAAATTCGGGCGCGCACAATCTTGGGAGTTGGATGATGGCTGAAGCACTTGATTTGGGCGCTGCCCTGGACACGGTCGTGGCCACGCTGGCGGCGGCGTTTCCGACCTTCAAGACAGTCGCGGCCGAGGATGAGACGCGCAAAACTTTGGAAGTGCCGGCCATCATCGTTCAGATGTCGGAGCTCGAGCCGGATCCCGATAAGGATCCGCATACCGGTCAGTTTCCGTGCTTGGTCCGGATCGAGGCGCGCATTGTGCTCGGGTACCGGACACCCAAGGTGCGGCGCGAGGTGCTGAAGGCAGCCGGCGCGCTCGCGGCCGCGGTGCACAGTAACCGATTGGGGGTGGCCTGGGGCGCGGCCGCTGTCTTGGCTGTTGAGCCGGATGAGTTTGCGCCGCAAGCGGATCAGTACGACGTTTGGCGCGTCGAGTGGGCCCATGCGGCGGATATCGGCTCGAGCTTCTTTATCGATTACGGCGTGACGCCGACCCAGCTGCTGACGTCCTGGTCGCCGGATATCGGGCCGGCGCATGAGCAGGAGTATGTGGCGGAGGGCGGCGATGTCTGAGTTCACCTTATCGCAGCTGATGCAAGCCGTGGAGCGGATGATCATGGTGGCCACGGTCACGGCGCGCGATGGCGATCGGGCCAAGGTCAAATGGGCTGACGGGGCGGAGAGCGGTTGGCTTAAGATTGCGCAGCTCGGATCGGAGCAGCTGAAGTTCTGGATCCCGCCATCGGTCGGCACCCAGGTGGTGGTGCTTTCGCCTGGTGGCAATACTGCGCATGGCATCATCTATCCTGGCCCCTTTGCGGGTGGTGTGCCGGCCGGCAACTTTGCCGGCACGATCACTGGGGCCGGCGATGTCGTGGCGTCTGAGGTCAGCTTGGTGTCTCACGTGCATGGGGGCATTCAGCCTGGGCCTAGCGACACCGGCTCTCCGAAGTAGCGCAGTGGGGAACCGCCAGAGGATCGCAGCGCGTGTCCTGTCCAATGTGGGCGCATGTATGGGATCAGCGCACTCACAGGCCGTAAATTGGGCGGCATCGACCACCTCCGGCAATCCATCCGGGATATCCTGACGACCCCGATCGGGTCGCGGGTGATGCGGCGCGATTATGGATCCCGTTTGTTCGATCTTATCGATGCGCCGTATTCGTCGGCGACCAAGCTGGCGATCATCGCGGCGACGGCCGAGGCATTGATCACATGGGAGCCGCGCATCGATGTCGACACGGTGACGCTTCGGACCTTTGAGCCTGGCAAAATCATCATTGATCTCAGCGGCCGCTATCTGCCCGACGGCCGCGAAGTCACCATTGCGGGGATCGAGGTCGGATGAGCGCGTTCACGGCAATCAATCTTGAGCGTCTGCCCGCTCCGGAGATCATCGATCGCAAGGACTTTGAGACGATCCTTGCGGAAATTAAGGCATGGCTGGTCGCGCGCGATCCGAGCCTCGCGCCGATCATGGGGTTGGAAAGCGAGCCGATCACCAAGGTGCTCGAGGCTTGGGCGTATCGCGAGCTGCTGCTGCGGGCTGAAATCGACGATGCCGGCCGCGGCAACATGCTGGCGTTCGCGGGTGGTGCGCAGCTGGACCATTTGGCGGCGTTCTATGGTGTTGAGCGCGCGGTGATCCAGCCGGCCGATCCTGCGGCGCTGCCGCCAGTGCCGGCCGTGCTCGAGGACGACGCTCGGTTCCGTTCGCGGGTGCAGCTGGCGCTTGAAGGGTTCACCACAGCCGGTCCGCGCGGCTCGTATGTATTCTGGGGGCTATCGGCTTCATCGTTGGTGAAAGACATTAGCGTTGAATCGCCATCGCCTGGTCAGGTCTTGGTCACGGTATTGTCGGATGAAGGGAACGGCAGCGGCGATGCTGCGCTGATCCAGACGGTGTCTGACAAGCTGAACGACGAGGACATCCGGCCACTGACAGACCAAGTCATCGTGCAAGGCGCATCGATCGTACCGTATCAGCTCGAAGCCGTGCTGACGCTCTATGAGGGGCCCGATGCCGACGTTGTGCGCACTGCCGCGGAAGCGTCGGTATCGGCGTTTGTTTGGGACCAGCACCGCTTGGGGCACGACATCACGGTTTCTGGGCTGCATGCGGCGCTTCATTTGGCGGGTGTGCAGAAGGTGACCTTGGTCAGCCCTGGCGCTGATCTTGAGATTGATGCGTCTGAGGCTGCATATTGTACGTCGGTATCCGTGACGGTCGGGGGGCGTGATGTCTGATCTGGCCACCATTTTGCCGCCAAATGCGCAAGAGATTGAGCGCGAGCTGGAGCAGTTGTCTGGCCGCTTGCTCGGGTTTGGCGATCCGATCACCGGCCTTTGGGATGCATCACTGTGCCCCGAGCATCTGCTTTCCTATCTGGCCTGGGCATTCTCTGTTGAGGTTTGGGACAGCGGTTGGCCGGAAAACCAGAAGCGCCAGGTGCTGGTCGATGCGGTTCAGGTTCACCGGGCAAAGGGTACGATCGGATCTGTTCGTCGCGCACTCGGGGGCATCGGCTTTGAAGCTGAGATTGCGGAATGGTTCGAGTACGGCGGGGATCCTCATACGTTCCGGATCGATGCCTACGGGGACGATGTGTTTGCGGCGGGGATGTCGATCGACGTCAGCTTGCTCACGCTCATCACATCGATCCTGGTCAATCTTAAGCCTCAGCGCTCTCATTTTGAGCTCCGAATTGGGGAGCGGTTCGATACGGCCGTCTATGCCCGTGCCAGCGCGCGCAGTCGTATGCACTCCGATGTGAGCCATGACCCCAGTCCCCGGACGCGCGTATCGGTCGGGACCACGCACATGCGGGTCGGGGCGCGGCCGCGCCAGGTCAGCTCAGTTTACCATGATGTTCAGACAAGGGATGCCGCTTAATGCCCACCACCATTCTCACCGATATCGCCGAGGCGAAAATCACCCAGGCCGCGGGCTCAGGGTCGCAGGTTGCGATCACGCATGTGGCGTTGGGAGACGGCAACGGGGCCAGCTACAACGGCGACTTTGACCAGACCGCTTTGCGACGGGAACGTGTTCGGGTACCGATCGAGCGCCGGCATATTGTCTCGCCGAGCGCATGGCGCGTGAAGGCCGAGTTTGGGGCTAATACGGTCGCGTTCGATGTACGTGAAGCCGGGTTCTTTGATGCCGATGGCGACCTGATTGCGCTCTGCACGTTCCCCGTGGCCGAGGTCCGTCGCACCGGGGCGATCGTCTATCTGATCGACCATGTGCTGAACTTTAGCCGGGTCGCCGAGGGGCTGATCATCGTGGACGCGCCGGATGATGACCTGTTCGATCACGTCGTTGTCGATCTGGAAACGCAGGCGCTCACCTATTCCACCCAATACGATCTGCAGATGGCCGTGCGCGCCCTGCAGGCGGCAACCTAAGAGGACGAACATATGAGCATCAACGACATCAACAATGCGGCCGCCGCGATGAACCAGCTGAAGGCGCGGTATGACGGATTTCTGGACGACGCGGATGCGCAGATCGCACAGCGTCAGGCGGCATATGATGCCCTTTCGGCAAACCTGAACGGAGTAGTGTTTGATCGCATGAGCTTCGAGTTCACTTGGGACCCCGATGAGCAGAATCCTACAAACGTAAGAGGAGGCGTTTATGCGCGGGCTGATATTGCCATCAATCAAGCGCCAGCCGGGGCTTATGTCAAAATCAAAGTCCCGGGCGGGAAAGACTGTCATTGGGAGTACACAGTACCTTTGAAGCCCGGCCAAAATGTTGAATTTGTTAAGGCTGATCAGAACGCCGCGAATGTGATTTTCGTCAGCTACGAGTCCGGTGGCTACACATGGCACCGAGGTTTGATTTTCGGGATCGGAACTGGAGTGAAATTTACCAGCGTTAACGCAGTGGTAGGTGAAAAGGTAAATGGCCTCGGATTTGTGAGTACCCCGGGGCCAATTAAAATAGGTATAGGAGGCACATTCCACGCGGTTAGTTCTTCCTTTTCTGGGCCACAAGGCGCGGCGCTGGTTGCGCTGAGTAATGGTACCTTGCTGAACTTCGCGGTCAGTTCTGTATCCGTAGATACTTTTGCGTTGATCAATACCTTCAGCAACTGCCTTGTGATTGGTGCCAAATCTAATTTCACCACTCTTAACGGCGGTGTCCTTCAACAAGGCGGTGTCGATGGCACCTCCGTGATCACAAGTTAAGGTGAGCAACATGCTATTTGACATAACACATAATGGCCGCACTACTTTTTCGGCTACACGCGAGGATGCCGAAGCGCTTGGATATCCAGATGATGTAATTACGGAAGCTGAATCCAGTGTCAGAATATCCGCAGTAAAGGCTGAATGCCGCCGCCGCATCTATGGGGCAGCTTCTGCCGAAACTCAAATGAACATGGCGACGGCGGCTGCAGTTATCTCTGCGAAAGAGGCAAGTGCGCGGACCGAAGACGAGACGTCGATCTTGTCAGGGCTCGATGATGCGATCGGGTGGGTGGCGCAGATGCGCGGCCGTGTGACCGAGCTGGCGGATGATGCGACGCTTGATATCGCTGATGACGCCAATTGGCCTCCCTTGCCGGATGGCGCGCGCGACGTTGTCGACAAGTTCTGAGCCGGGGCGAGGTTGATCCAATGATCGCCTTGGCTTTCTACAAAGGGCGCGGGCATGTGCTCGATCGGGTGATCCGTTGGGTCACCCGATCTTCGTTCAGCCATGTCGAAATTCTGCTTGCGGTACCAGCAATGTCTGCCGATGGTTCGCAAGCGCGCGCCTGGTCATCGAGCGGCCGTGACGGCGGTGTGCGCGAGAAGTCGATTGCCTTCAAGCGCGGGCATTGGGAGTTCGTCGCCATTCCTTGGGCAGGGCCGGCCGCGATCGACCGGGTGATCGCTGAGATCGGCAATCCTTACGACTATTTCGGCTTGCTGGCGTCGCAGGCGCTGAACTTGCGCCGGCATCGGCGGGACCAATGGTTCTGCTCTGAAATCTGCGCACATGCGCTTGAGCTGAGTGCGCCGCAGGAGCTGTCGCCAGGCGGGCTTTATTGCCGTGTTTTGGAAATGAACCGCGCCTATCTCGCCGGCTGGTCGCGCGCGGGGGAACCGCCAGAGGATTGAGCCGCGGTGCGGTGGAATGCTTGGGGCAACAGTTCACATCCGCAAGCGAGGTCACTATGGCATTTCTTCACGGCGTCGAGGTCATCGAGATCGATGCAGGTCCACGTCCCATCCAGACGGTTAAGTCATCCGTCATCGGCATTGTGGGCACCGCGCCCGACGCCGATCCCGATGCCTTCCCCCTAAACACGCCGGTCCTGGTCGCCGGCTCGCGCAAAGAAGCCGCGGGCCTGGATGCCGAGGGTACCGCGCTCGGCACCTTGCCGGCCGCGATGGACGGCATCTTCGACCAGATCGGCGCGGTCGTCATCGTTGTGCGGGTTGAGGAAGGGGCTACTGAAGCTGAAAGCCTCGCCAATGTGATTGGTGGCGTGAACGCGGTTGATGGCAACTTCGAAGGGGTGCATGCCCTGGTTGGTGCCGAGAGCGTTGTCGGGTTTTCCCCTCGCATCTTGATCGCGCCTGGCTTCACCCACCAACGCCCCGAAGGCAACGCCAACCCGGTCGTTGCGGAGCTGCAGGGCATTGGCGACCGTCTGCGCGCTGTCATCATCGCCGATGGGCCCAACACCAACGATGCCGACGCGATCACCGCAGCCGGCGACTTCGGGTCGGATCGCATCTATCTGATCGATCCGTGGCACAAGGTTATGGTCGGGTCCGATATCGTGTCGGTGCCGGCTTCGTCCCGCGTTGCCGGCTTGATTGCCAAGGTGGATAACGACACCGGTTTCTGGGCATCGCCATCCAACAATCTGCTGGGCGGCGTGATCGGGACCAGCCGGCCGGTTGACTTCAAGCTGGGCGATGCGAGTGCGCGCGCCAATCTTCTGAACGAGGCCAAGGTTGCCACGACGATCCGCCAGAATGGCTACCGCCTGTGGGGCAACCGGACCCTGACCGATGATACCAAGTGGATCTTCCTCAGCGTTCGTCGCACGGCCGATATCATCAACGACTCGCTGTTGCGCGCTCACCTGTGGGCCGTCGATCGGGGCATCACCAAAACCTACGTCTCGGACGTAGAGGAGAGCGTGAATGCCTACCTTCGGGATCTGGTCGCTTTGGGCGCGATCCTGGGCGGTCGTTGCTGGGCCGATCCGGATCTGAATTCCGCGGCCAATATCCAGCTCGGCAAGGTGTTTTTCAACTTTGACTTCACGCCGGTCTATCCGGCCGAGCATATCACGTTCCGTTCGCACCTGGTGAACGACTACATCGAGGAGGTGTTTAACTGATGGCTGCCGAAGATATCCTGAAGTATTTGAATTTGTTCGTTGATGGCCGTGGCCATGCGGGCAAGATCGAGGAGTACAACGCTCCCGATCTGACGGTTTCGACCGAAGAGTTCCGTGGGGGCGGCATGGACGCGCCTATCGATCTCGACATGGGCCAAGAGAAGATGACCACGTCCTTCGTGCTCACCTCCTACGATCGTGACGTGCTGTCCCTTTGGGGCATCAAAGACGGCTCGGTTGTTCAGCTGACGGCGCGCGGGTCGCTTGAAAGCCTAGATGGCACCAAGACGGCCGTGGCGCATCACATGCACGGCAAGATCATCTCGGTGGCGCGCGGTACCTGGGGTTCGGGGGCGAAGCCGTCGCTGACCTTCACGGTGAGCCTGCGGTACTACCGCGAGGTGCACGGTGGCGTCGATATCAACGAGATCGATGTCGTCAATATGGTGCGCAAAGTGCGCGGCGTGGATCAGCTCGCCGAGCACCGCGCAAACATCGGCCTGTAAGGAGCTTTCATGGACAATCAAAATAAGCCGGATTGGCTGGTCGAAAATGACGATGGGTCGCTTACGATCAATTTTGAAAACCGCCCCCCAAAGATCGACGGGACGGAAGTCAAAACTCTGAAGATGCGCGAGCCGTTCGTCGATGATCAGCTGGCTGCGGATTCGGCGGGGTCCAGCAGCGCGCTTTCTGAAATCGCGCTGATTTCCAACCTGTGTGAAATCTCACCGGAAGCGGTGCGCTCGATGACAATGCGCCAGTACAGCCGGCTGCAGACGGCGCTCTCGGTTTTTATTGGCTGACCCGTGAACAAGTCCGGGCGGGGTCACTTCGGCTCGCCCGGCACACCGGATGGGCCGAGCGTGAAATCATGGCCATGCCGGTCAGTCGTTTCATCTGGTGGATAGAAGGCCTTCCGAAGAATGAGTAAAAACCAACGCCTAAACGCAACGATCACGATCGGTTCGGTTCTCGAGCAGTCGGTCAAGCGCAACATGGGCTTCCTAAAATCTGGGCTGTCCCAAGTCGGCGATGCGATCAAGGGTGTCGAGCGCCGGCAAAAGGAGCTCGATCGCCAGCGCAATGTTCTGCGAAAGCAGGGGCAGTCCGTTGAGCACCTCGATCGTGAGTATGAAAATCTCGAGCGGACGCTTGTGGATCTGCGCCGCGCCCAGGAGCGATGGAACCGCGCGGCCGCAGCGTCGCGCCGTGTCGGGTCCACCTTCAGTAACATGGCATCTGGCATAGGCCGGAACGCGCGCCAGATCGCGATCGGTGCGACCTTGGCGGGTGGCGCGATCTTCGGACTTGCCAATTCGACAGCGGATCTCGGGGATAACGTCGCCAAGACGGCCGACAAGCTGGGGATTGGCTTGGGTGCGCTGCAGGAGCTGCGCTATGCGGCCGAGCGGTCCGGGGTTGCCACAGGCACCTTCGACGGCGCTTTGGAAAAAATGACCAAGAACATCGGTCTGGCGCTTGAGGGGACCGGTGCTCAGAAGGACGCCCTGGACGCCTTGGGGTTGTCAGCCGGCCAGCTCGCCAATCAGCTGCCAGAGGAGGCGCTGGCCTCGATCGCGGACAAGCTGCAGGGGGTAGAGACGCAGGCGGAAAAGGCCGCGCTCGCAAACGACCTGTTTGGGCGATCGGGTATCGGTCTGCTCAACATGCTGAAGGACGGCTCCAAGGGGCTGACGCAGCTGCGCGAGGATGCGAGGCGCACCGGTTATGTGCTGTCGGATCAGGCTGCGCGGGATGCCGAAGTGTTCAAAGACACGCTGCTCGATACGCAGCTGGTCATGGCCGGCCTGAAGAACACGGTCGGCTCTGCACTGATGCCGGTTGTGACGCGCTCTATGCGCCGCATCGGCGACGCTCTGGTGGGTAACCGGGCTGATGTGGAGCGGTGGGCGAACGGCTTCGCTGATGGCGCTGAGAGGGCGCTGCCAGTGATCGGCGAAGTTGCCGCGGGTATCGGTGCGATCGGGTCCGTGGTCTGGTCGGTCACCGAAGGCACGGCCAATATGATTGGCGGCTGGGAAAACTTCGGGATGGTGGTCGGCGCGGTCCTGGCGTCGCGCACGATCGTGCGTGTTGCCAAGTTCGGGGGCGCAGTGTTCAGCCTCGGCCGCGCCATGCTATCCTTGGCCACAGCGTCGCCGATCGTCGTTGGGGCGATCCGCGCGATCGGGTCTGCCCTGGTCATGAACCCGATCGGGGCGGCGATCGCCGTCATCGCGGGTGGTGCCTATCTCATCTACCGCAATTGGGAGAGCGTGGCGCCCTGGTTCAAGGGCCTATGGGGCGATGCTAAGGGGTATTTCCAGGGGTTTGGCAACTTCGTCGGTGGCGTCTTTTCCGGGGATATGGAGCGCGCCGAGAAGGGTGTCCGGGCGATGTGGGACGGCACCACGTCGTTCTTCGATCGGACCTTGAGCGGCATCGGTGCCGTATTCTCTGCGACTTATTCAAATCTCATCAAGCCGGCCACGGATGCGATGGGGATCACGGGGCCAATCGAGGCCGCGTGGCGGCAGGCTGGCAGCGTGTTGGGGCCGGTGCTGTCCGATATCGGGTCGTACTATTCTGGTCTGGGCGATGTGGTCGCTGGCGCCTTTTCCGGCGACATGCAACGCGCGTCTGATGGGCTCGGGCGCATGTGGAAGTCGGCGCGGTCGGTCATGAACGGGATCCTGGGCGGCATCGGCGACAGGTTCCGGTGGATCTATGACAATGTGATCAAGCCGGTGACCGATGCGATGGGGGTGACCGCGCCGATCGAGCGCGCCTGGTCGACCCTTTCCGGTGCGATCGAAACGACACTCAGTGCGATCGGGTCCGTCTTCGACACGACCTGGTCGGGGCTGGTGAAACCGGTCATCGATGGGCTGGCTGCGACCGGTGGCATCGGTGCTGCGTGGGAGGCGGTCAAAACCGCAATTGATCCCGTCCTGACCTGGATCGGTGATAAGTTCACCACGCTGATGACCTTGATCAAACCAGTGATCGAGGCGTTGAAATGGGGCTATGAGAACGCGCAGCGCGCCGGCAATGCCATCGGCTCGGCCGTAGGCTCTGCGGTGGCCACACGGGTTGAGCCTGGCAAAGTCTCGGGGCTCGGCAACACAGCGTCAAACGACAACGCGGCTCCGATGACCAGCTCGGCCGCGGAGAAACTATACGGAATCAAGCCGCAGAAGAACGCCTTGGGCGGACCCTTCCGTCCTGGCTGGCACCTGACGGGCGAGCTCGGTCCGGAGCTCAAGTTCGAGAACCGCTCGGGGTATGTGGCGAACAACCGCGCCATGCGCCAGCTTGCCGGCTATGCCGAACGTGTCGGTTCTGTGTTCAGCCCGGCCGCGCGGCCGGTAAAGGATCGAGGTGTCCGTGTCCTAGACAAGTTGCGCCGCAGCAGCCCGCGGGTGGGTATTCCTGCGCAGCCGGCGCGGCGCATGGGATCCGCTCCGCTCACCTCGAGTGAACGCGGTCAGTCGCGCCGTCCCGACGTGGACGGCATGATGGCGCGCATCGAGGCCGTATTCTCCCAGACGGCCGCGCCGGCACTGGCAGCAGCTCCTGCGCAGGCATCGCAAACCGTCACCAACCACTACACGATCAACGCGCCTGGGGCTGACGCTCATGAAGTCTTGCGGCTCCTGAAGCGTGAGGAACAACGCAACGCCGGCAACGGTCTATTCGATCGCGCGCCGGCCACGGGGCCGTTTGGGAGATAACGATGGCAGAAGTCATGATGCAGCTCGGGTTCTTCCAGTTCTCCCTGGATAACGCAGCCTACCAGCGGCTCAGTCGATCGGCTGAGTATCGGTGGGCCCGTCAGGCGCGGATTGGGACTAATGATGCGCTGCAGTTCACCGGCCTGGGCCCGGAGACTGTGGAGCTCGAGGGGGTGATCTATCCCCACTTCCGGGGCGGTCTGAAGCAGATCGATAAGATGCGCACACAGGCCAGCCTTGGGCTGCCGCTGCCCTTGGTGTCTGGCATCGGTAAGGTGCTCGGCCTGTGGGTCGTGGAAGGCGTCACCGAGGGGCAGGAAGTCTTTGCCTCGCAAGGCATCCCGCATCGGCAAGAGTTTACAATGAGGATGGCAAGATATGACGGTGGTGTCCGATCTCTACTTCGTTTCTTCTGAGGGCGATGTCCTGGACCAGGTCGTGGCCGCGCACTACGGGGACACCCTGGGCGGCAAGGTGGAGGCGGTTCTTGCCGCTAACCCTGGTCTGGGCGCTTTGGGGGCTGTGCTCGAGCCTGGCGTTCGCATCCGGTTGCCGGATTTGGACACCTCGGAGCCTTCTGAAACGGCGCAGCTATGGGGCTGATGGATTTCCGACCCTTGGTCCAGGTCACGATCAATGGGGTGCCGCTGTCGGGCTTCGTGTTCTCTCAGCTGAGTTCGGTGCGCGTGTCCGACACGGCCGGCTTCATCTCCGATACTGCCGAGATCACCTTCGCCAATACCTCGCCGCTGTCGCGCTTTGCCATGCCGGAGCCGGGGGCCGAGGTCGCGATCGCCCTGGGCTATCTCGGGGAATTTTTGCAGATGGGGATCTATATCGCCGACGAGGTTGAGGAGAGCTCTCCCCCTCGCATGATCACGGCCGTGTGCCGCGCCAAGGCGCAAGGCGAGACACAGAGCGGCTTTGCCCCGATCAGCCAGCAGAAGTCCCGGTCGTGGCCGGCCGGCATGACGCTGAAGGCGATCGCTACCACAATTGCCGGCGACAACGGGCTCGAGCCGGCCGTGACCGAGGCCGCTGGATCCATCGTGCCTGGTCACATCGATCAGCTGGACGAAAGCGACCTGTCGGTTCTGACGCGGATTGCTGTGCTGCATGATCTCATTGCGAAGCCGGCCGGTGGCGTTCTCTATGTCGGCCGCAGGGCGGAGGGGGTGAAAGCCTCGGGGCAGCCAACGGCGACAGTGCTTCTGCAGGAGCCAGATGTAACCCGCTGGTCGATGCGCCGGGGGCTCAGCGAGGCAACCGGTACAATCATCGCCACCTATCGGGATCTCGAGAAGGCCGAAGATGTAGAGGTAAAGGTCGGGGGCGCGGAGCCGGTGCGCCGGCTGCGCCAGCGGTTCCGCTCTGAGGAAGAGGCGCGCGCCGTCGCGACGGCTGAGTCGCGCCGTGCCGGCCGTGCGAAGGAGACGCTCGAGGTGGAGCTGCCGGGGAACCCCTCGATCGCGGCCGAGGGGCGCTTGATCCCGATCGGGTTCAGCGGGGCTGCATCCGGCGTTTGGGTTGTGAAAACGGCGACCCATGAAGTCTCGGAGGGCGGCTATCGCACGATGGCCCAATGTGAGCGGCCGGAGTAGGGAACCCGCCAGAGGCTCCCAAGCGCGCCCAAGGGCATCTTGGCTTGAAATGTCTGCACCTGGAGCCTGTCTGCATGTCTGAAGAAGAAACCCCGCGCGCGGGGCTGATCAACTGGTCGGAGTGGCGAAAGGATGGCGGCAAGTTCTTCCGCATCACCGTCATCGGGGCCTTCGCCGCATGGATCGGTGCCTATGTGCCCGTGGTCAATGAGCTGGTATTCTCGCCCTGGCGATTAGGTGACAAGGTGGATGCGAATACCCAGACTCTTTCGCATCTGGTCGAAGACGTTAAATTGTTGCAGCGGCCGGATGTGATTTTTAGGATATCGAGATCGGATGTATTGGGGCCCCGGTGTGGGGGCGGTCGCAGCTGCGCGATTGAGGTTGAGATCGAGCGGACCGAGGAGGGTCGAAACTGTCAGATCGTGCCGGGCAAAACCCGCTATTCCTTCCGCAATCCGCGGACGGATGCCAGCCTGTACGTTCGCCTCGATCGGCCCGTGCAAAGTCAAAATGTCGGGTCAAAGCCGGTCACCTTCCAGTATCAGGTGACCGCGCCGTATGGCTTGGAGCCCAACGCAGAGTTTTGTTTGGAGCCGCTCTATACGAGCTGCCCTGGTATGTCGGAGGGGGATGCGCCGATCCGGGCAAACCGCAGCTGCACCGCAGTGCCTGTTGAGCCTTAGATTATTTCGATTTCCTGCTCTCGGTCGGCATATCCCATAGTTTTATTTGCTACTGAAATATTTCACGCAGCTTGTTCTAGCTCAGATCCATTGTCCTTAGGTAGAGACAATGTGAATGTGCTGCCTACGCCTACCTCGCTTGTCACGTCAATCGTGCCGTTCTCGAGTTTCGCTAGTTCCCTCGCCACCGATAAGCCTAGGCCGGTTCCAGCGGCGTTGCGTGTTTGGGATAAATCGGCTTGATGAAATGCTTCAAAAATCTTCTTGAGCTCACCTTTTTCGATGCCGGGGCCAGTATCGCTAACCGAGATATTCACCCTTTGAGAGGTTTCCTCAACCAAAACAGAAACGGTACCCTTATCCGTGAACTTAATCGCGTTACCTAACAAGTTGATAAGAATTTGTCGGGTCCTAGTAACATCAGCTATCAAGTTACAACGATGAATGCTCGATCTTAGATTCAGGCCTTTCTGATCGGTCAGTACCCTCATTTGATCGATGACGGGCTCAAGTAGCTCCTGAACATCACAAACTTCTGTGTCGAGCTCGAGCCGACCTGTTTCCATTTTGGCGTAGTCCAGCAGCTGGTTTACTAAAAATAAGAGGTGCTCTCCGGATCTCTCAATTTTTTCCATACCTGTAGTCGCTAAATTCAACACGTCGTTTGCGCACTTGGTAGCTATGTCACCATCTCTCGAATTGGTCTTGAGCTCGCGGAGCAATGTTTCTGACGCTGGCATCCTGTCGATATTTTTTCCCAACCGAGCGTAGCCAAGAATTACTGTCAAAGGCGTCCGCAGTTCGTGAGATACTACACTCATAAAATTTAGTTTTGCCCGGTCGGCAGCCGTAGCTTCTTGCTTTGCCTTCTGAAGGGCATCTATATCCAGCAAAGCTTGTCTTTCACTGTCTTCCAGCATTCTAGAGAATTTCAGCAACCTTCTTATCACCCAAAGTAATAAGATGATGCCAGCTGACGCTACGGCGGTGAAGACAGGTAATAATTCGAAAAACAGATCGCTACCAGGCGTTCTGGGTGCCCAAACTAGCCATGCGAGAGGATTGCCGCCTGCTGATGCCAGAGCAATTCCAGCTAAGCTCCCCTCAGGGCGGTTCTTATCGAACCTGTAGTCGTCTAACTCGATCGGTTCAGCCACCTCTGCAGCAAGAGCGTCGTCCACGTATCTGATCGCAACGTGAAGGTACTCCGAGCCGAGTTTCTGCTCCAACTCGCCGGTGTCAGTAACAATTGGGACAACGCTGACGATCGCGACCTGATCATCGAGCTCCACAGGTCTAACGGCTTGAATTTCTGCCAAGGTCTCGTATGAGAAATCTGCTCTTGTAGCAGCTTTGTTTAATCGTTGTCGAAGCTGTCGTGCGATCGGAGCGACCACATCACTACGGGACGAGTAAAAACCTAAAGCTTTAACCTCGCCTTGTGCTGAAGCATAAATCGCGTTGTTTTCTTCGTTAAGAACAAAGTTTTCATTGTGTCCAAAATACTCCTCCATCCAAACGCCTAGATTTTCGTCCATCCATTCGATGTCTAGTTCTTTAGTTCGATTGACTGCATCGTCCCAAACGGTTGCACTGCGTTGTTGCTCAGGTATGGTTTGTATAGCAGCTTCGAGATTTCGAGCGGCGAGACGTTGTTCGCGGGAGAGCGCTTCGCGGTCTGACAGGTTCATGGCGCTGTTGCCAATTACTAAAAGACCAAAAAAACCTAGGCCGAACACAACAAATAGCGAAGCGCTAATCTGCAATGACAATCTGTTAGATCTTGAAGGCATGTCGAATTCAAAGCTCCTAGTACGATAGGTGACGCTCACAGCATGTTGAATTTTTTATTCACATATCCGTGCGGTTGATTCCGAGCACCAATAGCTTCGTGTATTGAGCGAATATGGCTAACAAATGGCGTTTGTGTGCGACCAATGTTCCATTTTCATAACGCCTTATATCCATAACAGGGTGATCTAATCGTCAAAGTCGTTATGCGACTTTGATTGGTGCTGAACTTTTCGGCTGTCGGAGACTGCGGACTGATGACCCATATAGAGGTTGATCTACGCCGCTGGCATCGACTAGTGATCCTGCCTCACATTCTTGATATGTTTCGGGTATGTTCCCGCTGTCTGGTGCACAAAAAATCTTTTAAAAACAGTCAAAAACGTGCGGATTGCAAATCCGTGTACAGGAGTTCGATTCTCCTACTCGCCTCCACTATATTTCCCTCTCTAAATTACGTTTCTCATAGGCTGACCGCGCGCGCCATGCGTCGTGGCTATGGCATCCTCTATGTTTTAACCGTATTATCCGACAAACACGGAAAATTGCGCCTATTGACCCGACTGGCCGTTGCCCGGCGGGCGGTGATGTGGCATCTCACGAGACAAATAACTGAACGAAAGAGTTTAGCTGATGACAGATTTCACAGCC
>MAAC01016658.1_pt1 | contig 16678 bp, 15 predicted proteins | sample 1115981 | NCBI WGS metagenome assembly MAAC01 (sample SAMN04961126, study PRJNA320927) | seawater metagenome | isolation source: sample BD02T64 sea water enriched with oil for 64 days | place: USA:Gulf of Mexico | collected 2013-07-27 | reverse complement strand
CATTTACCTAAAGGAGCTATGCTAGTTGGTATAGAACTTACTGAGGACGCTATTTCTTTAGAAGAGTTTAAACACCCACGTAATTGCGTTTATTTATTAGGTGCTGAAGATCATGGCTTACCTAATGTGGCTATAGAAAAATCGCAACATATTATAAAATTTAATACTCCTAAAAGTCTAAATGTAGCAGTCGCCGGCAGCATCATAATGTATGATCGTAGTGTAAAAGGTACCAGCATTTACATTGATGGTAGGGCTACTTAAAAACGTCTTAAATAATAAAAGCCGTTAAGAATAACTCTTAACGGCTTTATTTATATGATTTCTTAGATATTACTTGATACCTAAATCTGCTTTTACATCATTAGTTAGGTCATAACCATCTGCCATGATGATTCCTGTACCTGTAGTAGAGTCAAGAACGTAGTCAAAACCTTTTGCACGCGCAACTTTAAAGATGGACTCTCTTACTTGCTTGTACAATGGCTTTAATAAATCTGTTCTTTTTTGACCCATTGCTTTTTGAGAGTTTTGGTAATACTCTTCTAGTTTCTTTTGACCTTCGGCAAGCTCAGCCAGCACTCTTTCATTCTCTTCTTGAGTTCTATTAGGAGCTGCTTCTTGAGCAGTTTGATACCTGGTCTTAAGTTCTTTATCCATAGCGGTTAACTTAGTCTCATAAGTTTTTGCTAGGTTTCTCAATTGCTTATCTGCAGCGATAGCGCTAGGCATAGATTCTACCAGTTCTTGAGATGCCACATGACATACCTTTGTAGGTTGTGCAACTTGTGCATGGCTTACTTGAGCTCCTGCGATAAGAAATACAACTGCTGCTATTAGGGATCTTAATTGTTTCATTTTATTTTTAGTTATAATCAATTTTATTTTACTTTTTTATTTTGAGCGGCTGCAAATATAAGAAGTTCCTATATCATTCACCATCTGGGTCATTCTTCTTCTCACGCGCTGCTTTCTTAGCCTCTAACTCTTCAATTCTTTTTTGCCTTGCAGCTTCTCTTACAGCTTGTATGCTGTCTTTTTTACGCTTGCGCTCTGCCATTAATTTGTCTCTACGCTCTTTATAGGCTGCTGCCTTAGCTGCTCTTGCAGAGTCTCTTTTTCTTTTTGCCTCATTGCGTGCTGCGTCACGCTCAGAGATTGCTTTTTGAATCTCTTCTTTTTTATCTTCTTTAGCCTGCTCTTTAGCTTCTTTTTCTTCAGCTTCTACTACAGATAAGTAAGGTTCATCTCTTTCGGCTGCTCCATCTTTTTCGGCTTGTTTGCGCTCTCTAGACTTTTGTTTTCCTGTTCGACCTATCGCTCTAAGAACTTGATCGCTTATATCATGACGCTCTGCGCTGTATAGCATTGCCATTTCAGAACTATCAACCACGTAGTCGTATTTCTTCTGGTTACCTATCTTCTGTATTTCATTGAAAACTTGATCTTGCACTGGCTGAATCAATTGTTGCTTCTGCAGTAAAAAATCACCTTGAGCTCCAAATCTTTTTTGCTGATAATCTGCAAGTTCTTCTTCTTTTAAAGCAATGTCTTCTTCTTTTTCTTCAATAAGCTCTTTAGTAAGAAGTACTTTCTCGTTTTGCAAGGCTGCTTTCATTTGAGAGATTTCATTTGCCATCTGGTCGATCTCTTGCTTCCACTTTTGCATTTTTTGATCGAGCTGCTTAGAAGCCTCTTGATATTCTGGCACACTCTCTAGAATGTACTCCATATCTATGTATGCTACTCTTATTCCTCTTTGCGCTTTCGCGAAAGCGAAACTTAAAACAGCTACTATACTAAAAATTAAAATCTTATTTTTCATAAGCTTGTTGTTTATTGAAATAATCATGCCATAATTAAAACTGTTGACCGATTATAAAGTGAACATTCCAGCCACTAGGATCTGTGGTGGCTGCATTAGGCACGGCGTCAAAACCATATCCAAAATCAACTCCTAATAATCCAAAGGCTGGCATAAATATACGCATTCCTGCTCCAGCAGATCGCTGAACGTCAAAAGGGTTATAACTTCTAAATCGATCATAGGACCCAGCTGCCTCTGCAAATGTAAGTACATAAATAGATGCTGCTTGTTCTAATGAAATAGGATAACGTAATTCCATGGAGAACTTATTGTACACGGTATCACCGTCTGCACTATTTGTAAGAGCACTGTTATCATAACCTCTCATTCTTATAATGTCACGCCCATCTAAAGAAAACGCTCCTAGCCCATCTCCACCTACAAAGAAACGCTCAAAAGGTACGAGACCTCGATCATTATTGTAAGCTCCTAAGAATCCAAATTCTGATTTTGTCTGTAGGATTAATTTATCATATAACTGTGTGTACCATGTACCTTCAAACTTGATCTTATAGAATTCTAGAAATCTGAATCGTTCTTGATCTATTTTACCTTGGTCTGCAATTCCATTAGTCTGAAAATCTGGATTATCTTCTATATTTTCATAATCTACACCATTCCATAGGGAATAAGGTAAAGTCATCTTTGCAGTAAGTGAGAATGATGATCCGTAAGTTGGGAAAATAGGGTTAACACCTACATTGTTACGGCTTAAACCGACTGTGTAAGCAAGATTGTTAGAAAAACCATTTGGGAAATTAAATAAGTTAGACTGGAAGTTTTTCAAATTATAATGCTGGAAAGAAACAGCTTGAGAAAACTGAAAGTACTGATCTGGCCATTCTAGTCTTTTTGCGAGTCCTACAGTTCCACCTGTAATAAGAAAACGCTGGTTTCTGTCTACTTCTCTAAAATTTTGTTGGTTCACACGGAATTGTTCACTGTGAGAGAAAGAAACATTAAACGATACTGGTTTTTTACCACCTAACCACGGTTCTGTAAAGTTTAAACTGTAAGTTCTAAATATTGTACTTGCTTGAGCTCGTATAGCAAGAGTCTGTCCATCTCCCATCGGGACAGGTTCGTAAGCTTCTCCATTAAAAATATTACGTAAAGAAAAGTTGTTGAATCGCAGTCCTAAAGTACCTACAAATCCACCACCACCATAACCACCTTGTAATTCTATCTGGCTGGCACCTGCTTCTACAAGTTCATAATCTACATCTACTGTACCTTCCTCTTGGTTTACATTAGTTAATTGTGGATTAATTTTTTGTGCATCAAAGAAGCCTAACTGTCCTACTTCACGTATGGAGTTAATGATCTTTTGTCTAGAATATTTTTCCCCTGGCGAGGTTCTAATGGCTCTATAAATTACGTGATCATTTGTTCTTGTATTACCACTTACCGTAATATTATTAAAGTAAGCTTCCTTACCTTCTACGATTCTTATTTCAAAATCGATAGTGTCGTTTTGCACGCGTGTTTCCACTGCGTTTACATTTGAAAACAAGTAACCACTATTTTGATACAAGTTAGTTAAGTCATCAGAATCTGGATCTTCAGGATTACTGATACGTTCATCAAAGGCTACTCCGTTATATACATCTCCTTTTTCTATTTTAAATAGACGTTTAAGTTGCTCATCTGTATAAACGGTATTACCTACAAACTTGATATCACCAAAGTAATATTTGCGTCCTTCTTCTACATCTATGTTTAAAGCAATGGTTTTATCACTTTCTTTAATCAAGGTGTCTGAAATTACACGTGCGTCACGATAACCATTCTCTTTATAAATATCTACAACAGATTCTAGGTCTTCTTGAAAATCTTCTTCTACATATTTAGATCTTTTAAAGACTCTAAGAATATTCTTCTTTTTTGTATTAGACATGGCGCCTCGCAACTGCTTATCAGTCAACTTATCATTACCGTCAAATGTGATGTCAGAAATTTTAACCTTTTTACCTCGGTCAATATCGATTTTCATGTTTACGATATTTGCACCTGTGGTATCTGGAACAACTCGAGTTTTCACTTTAGCATCAGCATAAAGGAATCCTTTTTTACGATACTTATCCTCAATGAAAGATCTGGTAGTGGTAACTAAATTCTCGGTGGCCTTTCTACCTTTAGTAAGCTTAAGCTCTTCTCTTAATGTTTTAATCTGACCTTTACGTAAACCGTCAATAGTTACATTATTAAGGTTAGGTACTTCAATGATGTTGATCTCTAAATTTATGGTATCAATTATATCATCATCTGGGTTACCTATAATCTCTGTAGCAAAGATTCTAATATCACTAAAGAGCTTGAGATCCCACATTTTCTTTACTACCTGACTAAGACGCTCTCCAGGGACAAAAACCTCTTCTCCTTTGCGCAACCCAGTAAAGGCTATAACAGTATTTTCATTATAAGTTTGACTTCCTGTTACAGTAATCTCTCCTATTTTATATTTAGTGGCATCACCTATGGCGAGGTCACCTCTATCATCTTGAGCTTTAATGGATGTGCTTAGACCTAAACACAATATAAATAGCAGCGCGTTTGCTAACTTTTTTGTCATTCTATAATTGTTCACTTGTTTTACCAAACCTTCTTTCTCTATCTTGATAATTATGTATAGCCTCGATTAAATGTTCTTTTCTAAAATCTGGCCACAGCACTTCTGTAAAATATAATTCGGCATATGCAATTTGCCATAATAGAAAATTGCTTATCCTTTGTTCTCCACTGGTACGTATTAACAAATCAACATCAGGCATATAACTGGTATATAGATGCTTGTTAATTACGCCTGTATCAATCTGGTCTAATTCAAGAGAGCCATCTTTTACCTGACTCGCTACATTTTTTATAACCGTAATCAACTCTTCTCTAGACCCATAACTTAAGGCCAGTGTTAAATCCATGCGGCTATTATCTTTAGTCGCGTGAATTACTTCATTAAGTTCACGTTGTGCTTTTGCTGGTAAAAGACTTAAATTTCCTACTGCTTTCAAAGAGATGTTGTTATCTCTTAAAGTAGGCAGTTCATTCTTAAGACTAGAAACTAAAATTTTCATTAAAGTATCTATTTCTAACTTAGGCCTTTTCCAGTTTTCTGTACTGAAGGCATAAAGAGTTAAATGCTCTACTCCTAGCTCTGCACAAGTTTCTACGGTCTGTCTAATTGCTTTGGCACCTTTTTCATGACCGCGCACTCGCATAAATCCTTGTTTTTTTGCCCATCTACCATTCCCATCCATTATGATGGCAACGTGTTTAGGAATCTTTTTTAAGTCGAGTAGTTCTTTTGCCATAATTAAAAATTACAATAACATGGCTTGCGCCCAAAAGTATAAGTAAGTGTAACACCACTAAACATATACCAATCATTGTTATTAATATTACCAAATCTCAAACTGTCAAAGTCCATATCGCCATCTGGATTACTCCCATCTAAATTATCAGTAAAAGTATATCGAGCACCTACCTCAGCAGCGAGAATAAGCTTAGGTGTGATATTTGCCTTTATACCAAAAACAATTGGGATCGCAATATCGACTGAATTGTCATACTCTTCCAACTCATTTGTGTTATTTAGTGCAAACGAACTATAACTAAAACCGGTCAAGCCCGTATATAAATAGGGAACAAATTGCGACCTTCCTGAATACAGGTCCCATTCCCAAAATGTATACTCAATACCTATACTAGCCTCAATTAAGGAGTAATTGTATTTCAATCCTCTTAAATCTCTAGAAATATCATCGCTGTCATTATCATCACCTATCATGTTTGCTGCAATAACACTGGCTCTAAAACTGTGTCTATTACTACGATTCCATTTAAAAATACCACCTATAGCCATATCTTTAAACTGAATATATTGAGTACTACCTACATCACCTATAATATTTGAGGTACCTGCAAATATCCCTACTTCATAGGTTTGCGCTTTCGCGAAAGCGAAACTGAAAAAAATAAATAAAATGAATAATAACCGCATGGAAATTTTAAAACGTGCAAATATAACAATTCTCATTACCCAGCATGAGGTTTACATGCTCGATTGTAGTATTCAAAACAAGTAAAGGCTCAATTTATTGTTTAATTGCGTTTATCTTCTCCCCAGAGAAGTTTTTCTCTTATGGTTTTTATAAAACTCTGACCTTGCAACTCTACGAGATCAATTGTAAAATCTGCTTTTTTGAGAGTGAGAATAGTTTCATTAGGGTAAGAAGCTATACGATTATCTAATGATGTGAGAAACTCCTCTTCTCTACCGCTTACTTTAATCATAATTTCAGTATGATCTGGAATTACAAGAGGTCTAGCATTAAGATTATGTGGTGCTATAGGTGTAATGACAAATGATGTATTACTAGGCGATATTACGGGACCGCCGCAACTTAGGCTATAACCGGTAGATCCTGTAGGTGTAGAGATAATCAAACCATCTGCCCAGTAACTGGTTAACAGTTCATTATTGAGGCGTGTCTCAATCTGGATCATGCTAGTAGTATTCATTCTACTCACAGTGACTTCATTAAGAGCAAAATTATGTGGTGAATTGTGATGCTCACCACTAGAAGAGCTGAGTGTAATGAGACTACGTTTACTCAACGTGTAGGAACCATCATATAGTGCATCAATAGCTTCTTTAAGCTTCTCTTTATTTAAGGTAGCCAGAAAACCTAATCTTCCCGTGTTAATTCCTATAACTGGAATGTTAACTTTGCCTATATAAGCTACTGCTCTCAAGACTGTACCATCTCCACCTAAGCTTATAAGTAAATCATAGGACTCATCTAACGTGTAAAATGAATTTAATTGTGTGGCTACATTTTCATTTTTTAAGAGCTCATGAAAACTGGACTCAATAAGCGTCTCGCACTTCTTTGAGTGCAATAGCTCAATAAGCTCTACACAGGTATTAACCGTATCATCGTGTAAATACTGACCATAAATAGCGATTTTCTTCATCTATATATTTAAGTATTTATTTAAATAATCAGAACGCTCCTTTAATGTATCTAGATAAGAATCCTCTTCTGCAGCACTGATTATCTCATAACTATATCTTCTAAAAGTTTGAAGTACTCCATTTAAATTTTGAGGACTAAGCTTAAGAGTTATCTCTGTTAAGTGATCTTTATGGGCACTTATGAAACACCCAAATAATTTAGAATCGTTAGACTCCACAATTTGAGCTACCTCGCTAAAGCTATAATCTGTATTTCCTTTTTGAACAACCACAACCGCGCCAGACTCATACATAAAAGGAGCATCGTTAAATAACTCCATTATATCTTTAAGCTCATAATAACCTAAATACTTGTTATCCTGACCTAAAACTGGCATTATATTACTTTGATGTTGTGCAAATGCCTCCAGCACATCTAACCAGTGTGTGTTTTCTTTTACAAAGAATCTATTGTAAGAATACTTAACGGTTTCTAAGATTTGATCTGCCTCAAAACAATGTGCATCATTTTCAGAGAGACATCCTACGTAGGCATCGTTTTCTAAAATAGGTAAATGAGAATAAGTAAGCTGGGAAAAAATTTCTTGCGCTCTAGATATCTGTGAAGAAATAATTAGAGGTTCCACATCATTTATAATGAACTGATGAATATTCATGAATGCAATTTTTATTGCAAATTAATCAATTCTGCACTTATGCCTCTGTTGTATTCCTTCGTATTTTTGAAATAAAAAGATATTATGGCCATTTTAAGTGTAAATGTGAATAAGATAGCTACTCTACGCAATTCTAGAGGCGGCGATGTTCCTAATCTTTTAAAAGTAGCGATAGATTTAGAGAGATTCGGTGCTCAAGGTATAACCATTCATCCTAGACCTGATGAACGTCACATTAAATATCAAGACGCTAGAGACCTTAAAAAAGTAGTACAAACAGAACTTAACATTGAAGGCAACCCAATAGATAGCTTTATCAAACTTGTGGATGAAGTAAAGCCTGCTCAGGTAACCTTAGTACCTGACGGGCCAGATGCACTTACTTCAAATGCAGGTTGGGACACTATAAAGCACAAAGATTTTCTTTCTGACATCGTTAAACATTTTAAAGATCAAGGAATACGCACAAGCATATTTGTTGATCCGGTTATAGAGATGATTGAAGGCGCTGCAAAAACCGGCGTAGACCGTATAGAGTTGTATACAGAAGATTTTGCAAGTCGTTACAGTAGTGATAAAGAAGCTGCCATAAAACCTTACATTCTTGCTGCCCAAAAAGCAAACGAGTTAGGTTTAGGAATCAACGCTGGGCACGATCTATCATTAGAAAACATTCAATACTTTAATAAGCAAATACCTAACTTATTAGAAGTCTCTATAGGTCACGCTTTAATATCAGAGAGCTTGTACCTAGGTTTAGAAAACACTGTTAATATGTACAAAGCAAAACTAGCCTAATGCTACATTCAATTATTTTAGGAGAAGGACAACCGTTCTTGATATTACATGGTTTTTTAGGTATGGCAGACAACTGGAAAACACTAGGACGTAAATGGAGCGATATGGACTATCAAGTACATCTTATAGACCAGCGCAATCATGGCCGTAGTGTGCACAGTGATAACTTCGACTATACCATTATGGCACAAGATATCAAGGATTATTGCGACCATCACAATTTAAATAATATTATATTATTAGGACACAGCATGGGCGGTAAAGTGGCTATGCAATTTGCAAGCCTACATAGTGGTTATTTGGACAAACTCGTTATTGCAGACATCGCTCCTAAAGAATATGCGCCGCACCACAGTGATATCATAAATGGATTACGTAGTATTAATTTTGACCAAGTTACTTCTCGCAATGATGCTGATGAAATGCTAGAAAAAATCATCCCTGATTTTGGAACGCGGCAGTTTCTTTTAAAAAGTTTATATCGTGTAGATAAAAATAAGTACGCATGGAGATTTAACTTAAAAGTCCTTGGTGACGCTCAAGATCGAGTAGGAATTCACCATAAAATAGAAAATCAAATCACTACTCCTACACTTTTTATTAGAGGTGGCAATTCCGGATATATTTTAGATGATGACATGATGCTTATTGAGCACGCTTTCGCGAAAGCGGAATTGCAAACTATAAATGACGCCGGACACTGGCTTCATGCACAGAAACCGCAAGAATTTTTAACAATTGTTACGAATTTCATAAAATAACAGTTGTTATGCAAGCATAATAATAACGAAAACGCTTGCGTAATATGAATTAAATATTAAATTTGACGCATATAAACCTAATATATACTTCAAAACCTTGATTATGAACAAAATAAAAGTTTTTGTTGTACTTTGTTTGATTTCTACATTTGCATATGCTGGTGGTTATCGTGTTAGTACACAAAGTAACAAGCAGTTAGCAATGGGACACACAGGAGTTGCCGTTGTTAATAGTGCAGACATCTTATTCTTTAACCCAGCAGGAATCGTCCATTTAGAAAATAAATTGAATGTGAGTGCAGGAGGATTTGGTGTTTTTTCTGATGTAAAATTTCAGAATGAAGATTTCGGTACATTTTCTGAAACAGACAGCCCTACAGGAACACCTGTTTACTTATATGCAACTTACAAGGTAACTGAAGATTTTGCAGTAGGTCTAGGAGTTTATACTCCCTATGGTAGTAGTGTAACATGGCCTACAGACTGGTCTGGTTCTCACTTAGTAAATGAGATAGACTTAAGTGCCATTTTTATTCAACCTACTTTATCATATCAATTATTTGATAGTGTAAGTATAGGTGGTGGACCTATTCTAGCAATAGGTGGAGTCTCTTTTAATAGAAACGCTAGTAGGACTCTAACTGACGAAGAAGGCAATAGATCTAATATAGGAATTGAAGATTCTGGTGTTACTGCATGGGGATGGAGCGCAGGTATCATGTTTACTCCTACAGACAAATTTTCATTAGGATTTAATTACCGTTCTCTTATTAATATAGAAAGTACTGAAGGAACAGCTACGTTCTCTAATTTTCCTAATAGTACGCTTACGCCATCTAATGGTCAGACAGGCTTCACTGCAACCTTACCATTACCAGCTGAGCTTACTTTAGGTATCAGTTATAAATTACTTGATGATAAACTTCTACTTGCTTTTGATTACAACAGAGCTTTGTGGAGCGAGTACAACAGTCTAGATCTTGAATTTAGTAACGGTGTAACTTCTATCAACCCAAGAAACTATAAAGATGCTTCTACCTATAGATTTGGAGCTCAATATGCAGCAACTGATAAATTAACGGTGAGAGCTGGTTATTACTTTGATGAGTCTCCTGTACAATCTGGATACTTTGCACCAGAAACTCCTCGTAACGATTCTGACGGTTACACATTTGGTTTATCATATTTAGTAACTCCTAAGTTATCTATAGACGGTTCATTGCTTTTCTTACAGTTCCAAGATGTAACTGAATCTTATGACTTTTACTTTGACACAGGTTCTCCTATAGCTGCTCCTTTTGAAGGAACATACAAGTCGTCAGCATTTATTGCTGGTTTAGGTCTAACATACAGCATGTAAAAAAAATATACAGATGAAAAAATTAAATATAAAATTAATAGCTCTTTTTCTAGCAAGTGTTGCTGTAGTGAGCTGTGATGAAGAATTTGAGAACTCCGTAGAAGATGGTGGAGTTTACACCTCCGGAGAAGCAGACTTTACTAAATATGTAACCGTAGGGAACTCGTTAACTGCAGGTTTTGCAGATGGAGCGCTTTATTTAGACGGTCAACTAAATTCGTACCCAAACATTATTGCTGGTCAAATGCAACTTGCCGGTGGTGGAGAATTCAATCAACCTTTAGTAAACGATAATACTGGAGGCTTACTTGCCGCAGGTGTTCAAATCCTACCTAATCGATTTGTTCTTGCATCAGATGGTATGGGTAACGCTGCAGGTCCAGCAGTCTATACTGGAGCTGCGCCAACTACAGACATTACCAATAAAGTAACGGGACCTTTAAATAACTTTGGAGTTCCTGGCGCAAGAGTATTTCACCTTGCAGCACCTAATTACGGATCTCTAGCTGGTGTATCTACAGGTACAGCAAATCCATATTTCGCTCGTTTTTCTAGCTCTGATGGCGCCACTGTAATAGGTGATGCTGCAGCGGCAAACGGAACATTCTTTACTTTGTGGATAGGTAATAATGATATACTAGGATATGCAACTAGCGGTGGTGTAGGAGTTGATAATAATGAAACAGGTAATGTAAATCCTGCAACTCAAGGAAATAACAGTATAACTAACAATAATGTATTTGGAGGTGTGTATCAACAACTAGTTGCTGCTCTTACTGCAAATGGAGCTAAAGGGGCATTAGTAAACATTCCTGATGTAACTTCAATTCCTTTTTTCACTACAGTACCATTTAACGCTATACCTCTAGATGGAGCTACTGCGGCATTTGTGAATCAAAGTTATGCTCAATATAACGGAGCGATGACTGCTTATGCTCAGACTCCTTTATTAACACAAGCTGAGGCTGATGCGAGAATAATTAATTTTACAGCTGGACCTAACGCAATTGTTATTCTTGATAAAGATCTTACAGACTTACCAGATCCTACGCAACCAGGACAGTTTTTACCTAAATTAAGACAAGCAACTGCTGACGATCTAGTAGTTTTTACAGCAGCTACCATACTTGGTACTCTTGCAGATCCTAATAACCCAGCATCAGTTATAGGTGTAGGAGTTCCTGCTGGAGATAACCTAGTACTTACCTCTAATGAGCAAGCTAGAATCACTGCCGCTCAAACAGCTTATAATTCCACTATAGAATCACTAGCACTAGCAAATGACCTTGCATATGTAGATGCACGCAGCGCTCTTGCAGATGTAGCATCAACTGGTGTACCATTTAATGGCGGAGTTTTAACTTCTACTTATGCAACTGGTGGTGGTTTTTCTCTTGATGCTGTTCACCCTACTGCCAGAGGTTATGCATTTACTGCAAATGCAATAATTGAGGCTATCAATGAAAAGTATGGTTCTACCTTACCTACAGTAAATATAGGAGCTTACCCTACTGTACAATTAAGCGATCAAGTTCAATAATCAAGAACTTATTTTATAATAAATCTGCTATGGAGTGATCTATAGCAGATTTTTTTATTTTTACATAAAACCTATCTAATGAAATTTATAATTAAACTACTTATTACAGCAGCACTTGTAATGGGACTTTCAGCACTTTTACCAGGTATAGAAACTTCTAATTACATCAACGCGATTCTGGTAGCTTTATCCTTATCGATTCTTAATTTTATAGTAAGACCCATCCTAGTAATACTTACTTTTCCTATCACTATCGTGACACTAGGCTTATTTCTGCTGGTTATCAATGTTATTATTTTATACATGGCAGACTGGCTTGTATCAGGATTTGACGTAAACAGTTTTTTCTGGGCCTTAGTATTCTCATTATTACTAGCTATTGCAAGATCGGTACTTTTCAAAATGCTAGATAAGGAAGAACGATAGATCATGAAATAGCTTTTTTAATGTAATGGTAATTGGAAATTATCTTTAATAACTCCATCAATAATCAAGTATAAACAACTCATAACAGATCAACTTTTGATCACTTTGATAGCAAGCAAATAAAGACTAATTTTGCAAGCCAATTTTAAAAGTAATTAAAAGTCTTTCAATGAACATTAAACGTACTGACATTGACGCGCTTAACGCGACTCTTACACTTGAAATCGCAAAAGATGATTATCAAGAGAAAGTAGATAAAATTTTAGCAGACTACCGCAAGACAGCAAACATTCCTGGTTTTAGAAAAGGACACGTTCCGGCAAGTCTTATCCGTAAAAAATACCGTACTCCAGTATTAGTTGAAGAAATCAACAAAATGATTCAGGAAAAGCTGAATTCTTATATTACTGAAGAAGACTTGAATCTCTTAGGAAACCCATTACCTAAAGAACAAGAAGAAATAGATTGGGAAAAAGATGATTTTACTTTTGAATTTGAAATAGGTCTTGCACCGGATTTTGAAGTTGAAGTAAAAGGTAAAAAAGCCATTACTCAATACGAGATAAAAACAGATGATAAAACTATTAACGACCAAATAGATCGCATACGCGAGAACTATGGTAAACTGATTGCAAAGAAAGAAGTTGCAGAAGGTGATGAAGTTACAGGTGTTTTTAGAAATGATGAGGAAGAAATCAATACAGATGCAACGTTCTCAACTTCTAAAATTAAAGGAAAATCTAATCTTAAGAAGTTTGTAGGAGCTAAAGTAGGAGATACTTTAGAGCTTAAAACAAAAAGCCTTTTTAATGAGGATCACGACCTTGCAAGCACTCTTAAAATAGAGCACGATAAAGCTAAAGATCTTAACGTACCAGTTCAGTTTGAAATTACTGAAGTAAACGAGCGTGAAAAAGCAGAGCTTAATCAAGAATTCTACGATAAACTATTTGGCCCAGGAGCAGTTAATAGTGAAGAAGAACTTAAAGAAAAACTGCGTGAAGATGCTGGAAAACAATTTGCACAGCAAACAGATCAAAAACTTCTAACTGACGTTACGGAATCACTAATTGAAAACACAAAATTTGATTTACCTGCTGATTTTCTTAAAAAATGGATCGCAAACAATGGTGAAAATCAATTAACTGAAGAAGAAGCTGCTGCAGAGTATGAGCGTTCTGAAAAAGGATTGCGTTACCAGTTGATAGAGTCTAATATCGTTAAGAATAATGAAGAACTTCAACTTAAATTTGAAGACCTTCAAGATTATTCCCGCACTATGATCAAAGCTCAAATGGCACAGTACGGTCATACTGACGCAACTGATGAAGAAGTAGATCAAGTAGTAGCGCGCATTATGAGTAATCAAGAAGAAGTAAAGCGCATGAGTGAGCAACTTCAAAATGAAAAAATGTTGAAGTTCTTTAAAGAAAATGCAAAGCTTAAAAAGAAAGAATTAACCTATGAAGAGTTCATTAAGGAAGCTTACAATGCTTAAATAATGACCTTTTACTATTGTAAGGCAAGTTCATCTTTTAAATTACAGTAGGAAATACATCTAGAAACGGCGTCGTGCTGTTTTAAAACGTTCTTCCCTTTGGGAAGGAATAAGTATAGGCTATCTTTAGGCGTTGACTTTTTTATCAATTAGTTAACGCCTTTTTAGATCAATAAAAAGTAATATTACCAAATGGATATAGCTAAAGAATTTGAAAAATTTGCCGTAAAAGATCAAGGAGTAAACTCCATGTATTACGATAAAATAATGGGTAGCATGTACCCAACTAATTTAACTCCTAACATTATAGAAGAACGTCAGATGAATGTGCTCGCTATGGACGTTTTCTCTCGTTTAATGATGGACCGTATTATTTTTATGGGAACAGGAGTAAACGATCAAGTAGCAAACATCATTCAAGCGCAACTACTTTTCCTAGAAAGCTCAGACGCAAATAAAGATATACAGATCTATATCAACTCTCCAGGTGGTAGCGTTTATGCTGGATTAGGAATTTATGACACGATGCAGTTCATAAAACCAGATGTGGCAACTATTTGCACCGGTATGGCTGCAAGTATGGGTGCTGTATTATTATGCGCTGGAGCAGACGGTAAACGTAGTGCGTTACCTCACAGTCGTGTGATGATACATCAAGTTTCTAGTGGAGCACAAGGTCAGGCTAGTGATATAGAGATTACCGCTCGAGAGGTCGTTAAACTTAGAGAAGAGTTATACACCATCATTGCAAAGCACTCTAAACAAACTTACGATAAGGTTTATGCAGACTCCGATCGCGATTACTGGATGAAGGCAGATGAGGCTAAGGAATATGGTATGATTGATGAAGTACTAAGAAGAGATTAAGAAATCATATAAATTAGGTAATGATCTCGCTTTCGCGAAAGCGGAACCGCAACCATCATTTGTAGTCTATTCTAACTTATTAGATGACAACCTACTTTTAACGATGTTTCAATAAACATCAATACAACAATATGAGTAAAGAACAACTAGAATGTAGCTTTTGTGGGCGCAATAAAGCAGAGACTAACTTGCTTATTGCTGGACTAGACGCACATATTTGTGACCGTTGAATAGAGCAAGCACACGGCATCGTACTTGAAGACACAAATGTTGATAAAGCTGGAGTTTCAAAAGAAGAACTGGACCTTAAAAAACCTAAGGCAATCAAAGCATTTCTTGATGAATATATTATAGGTCAAGAGTTTACAAAAAAGGTAATGTCCGTAGCCGTTTACAATCATTATAAAAGATTGTTACAACAAGATACCGATGATGATGTTGAGATTCAAAAATCTAACATTATGATGGTAGGACAAACAGGTACTGGTAAAACACTTATCGCAAAAACCATTGCGAGAATGTTAAACGTACCGCTTGCCATAGTAGATGCTACTGTGCTTACAGAGGCTGGTTATGTAGGAGAAGATGTAGAAAGTATTCTTACTAGATTACTACAGGCTGCAGACTATAATCTTGAAAAGGCACAAACTGGGATCGTTTTTATAGACGAGATTGATAAAATAGCGCGTAAAAGCGATAATCCATCTATCACAAGAGACGTGTCTGGAGAAGGTGTACAGCAAGGTTTACTTAAATTGCTAGAAGGAACGGTTGTAAATGTACCGCCTAAAGGTGGCCGTAAGCATCCTGATCAAAAGTTTATTGAGGTAAACACAGAGAACATCTTGTTTATTGCCGGTGGAGCCTTTGACGGTATTGAAAAAGTAATACGTAAAAGATTAAACATGCAAGCAGTAGGTTTTAGTGCTAGTATGTCTAACGATGGTGTTGCTCAAAAAGATAATTTACTACAGTACATTATTCCTAAAGACGTAAAAGACTTTGGGATGATTCCTGAAATAATAGGTCGTTTACCTGTATTAACTTACATGAATCCTCTCGATGCGGGAACTCTAAGAGCCATACTTACAGAACCCAAAAATGCCATTATTAAACAATATCAAAAACTGTTTAATATGGACGACATAGAGTTCACAATTACCGATGAGGCACTTACTTACATCGTAGAAAAAGCGATTGAGTACAAACTCGGAGCTCGTGGTTTACGCTCTTTATGTGAAGCCATTTTAACTGATGCGATGTTTGACATGCCTGGTGGAAAAGAAAAGGAATTGATAGTAACGGCTGATTATGCCGCTTCAAAATTAAATAAGAGCGCCATTCAAAAGCTTAAAGCGGTGAGTTAAAGAAATTAATATTATAAGAATAAATCAATCCCTATTATATTATTAGTAGGGATTTTTTACATCTATAAAATAACTACCATATTGCGACTTAGTTATGCTAAGTAGGAAAGTCAACTCAATGGATTCTCATAATGCGACCCAATTAATATATCAAATTAAAACAATCATCTTAAATTGCATTCGTTAAATCAACAGATGAAAAAGAACTTATTATATATAACTATAGCTTTATGTATTGCATTGTCCTTAATTCAATGCGCTAAAAGAGGCTCACCTACTGGTGGTCCTGTAGATGAAGAGCCGCCAGTTATTTTGAGGATATTTCCAGACAATTATACTAGAAATTTCAAGAAACAGATCATAGAGATCGAGTTTGACGAATTTGTAAAATTAAATGACTTGCAAAAACAATTAGTCATCTCTCCACCTTTAAAGTCACGCCCTATAATTTCTCCTCAAGGAAGTCCGTCAAAAAAGATTACCATAGAAATTACAGACACTTTACAAGATAACACTACATATGTTCTCAATTTTGGTGAAAGTATTGTAGATAATAATGAATC